>Ga0185299_10000279_pt1 | contig 154924 bp, 151 predicted proteins | sample PaiPotPPA55metaG_FD_128002 | JGI IMG/M metagenome (GOLD analysis project Ga0185299, IMG submission 128002) | Iron sulfur acid spring bacterial and archeal communities from Banff, Canada, to study Microbial Dark Matter (Phase II) - Paint Pots PPA... ...
AAACTCATAGAACAGGGCGTCCTGCCCAACCCGACGTTCCCCCATCATCGGCTGTACTCCGGTCCCCCAGACCGGATTGAATCAGCCATCCTGAACCCGCGCAATCCCTACTTTTTCAACGGAATCGCCCAGCAACCGGCCGCCCAGGGTATGGCGGAAGCGGCGCTACAATGTCCGGCTCATCAAGGTGACCGGGCCCTATAGCGTCCAGGAGATCGCCCGGGTTGCTGTACGTCCACAAGAATGCTGTGTTGCGCTGGCTGCATGACGGCCTAATCGCTGATCGGAGCAAAAGGCCATTGTCCTGATCCGCGGCGGACGAGCTGATCCGGTTCTTAAAGCAGCGGAGGACGGCAGGGGCCGCAAATGCAGACCCGAGGAGTTCTTCTGCTTCCGGTGCCGGATGCCGCGCAGGGCATGCCTTGGGATCGTCGACATCCTGGTCGAGAGCCCTACACGGCTCGCCTCAAGGCGCTTTGCGCTGTCTGCGAGGCATCGGTGATAATTCTCGCCTCTTTATCGCATGCGCCTGTCCAAGTAGACGCCGCCACGGAGATCGCTCAAAGTCGCGGAACTGTTGAAGCAAGGAGTGTAGCCTTTACCAACTCGTTCGCTGATGATCGCGCGCTGCAGCGCCGCACCCGCAGGGCACGGCGCGATTAGCCTGCACCCGTAATGTCTTTTCCGTATTTTTTCCGTATGTCCCGCTCGAAAGAGCGTTGTCCAAATATAAAACATTGTTCTAATTGGCGTCCCCAACCGGATTCGAACCGGTGTTGCCGCCGTGAAAGGGCGGTGTCCTGGGCCTCTAGACGATGGGGACGAGGCGGGAAGGGCGCGATGGATCTAATGGCAGGCGCGCGGGAAAGCAATCGCCGCGTCGCTCCCCTTGCCGCCGGGCCGCCTTGGCTCGACTGAGCCCGCCGGGTCATCGCGACAGCGGCGAGGCAAAGCTCAGCTCATGTCCGTCGGGGTCGGTGAGGTGGAAGAAGCGCTCGCCCCAGACGGCGTCGCTGGGCGCGCTGTAGCGCGGAAACTGGTGAAACCCGCCTCCTCGCCGCCATGGACAAGCGGCAACCCGAGGAGGCGGTAGAATCGCACCGCGCGCTTCATGTCGTGCGTCGCCAGGGTGACCGCGCTGATGCCTGTGATCATCGCCCGTTCCTTGATCGTGACGGCCGCCGCATAATGCGCCATGGCCGCACCTGATCCGATAGAGGAACGCCCGCTGGCCGGCCGGCGCATCGCCATCCTCGAACACCGCGAGCTCGATCGCCTGGGCGGCATGCTCGAAGCGCAGGGCGCGCTGACGCTGCGCTGTCCGCTGGTTGCCATCGCCGATGCCCTCGACCCGACGCCGGTGCTGGCCTGGCTCGACCGCTTTATCTCGGGTCCGCCCGATGATCTCGTGTTGATGACCGGGGAGGGGCTGCGGCGCCTGCGCGGGTTTGCCGATCGGGCTGGGCTGGAACCCGCCTTTCGCGGCGCGCTCGGCCAGGTGCGGACGGTCACCCGCGGTCCGAAGCCGGCGCGGGCGTTGCGTGAAATCGGCCTAACCGCCGGGCTGCGCGCCGAGCGGCCGACCAGCGAAGGTGTTATCGCCGCGCTGGCGCAAGGCGCGCTCTCCGGCCGGCGGGTCGCCGTCCAGCTTTATCCCGACGCGCCGTCAATGCTCGTCGATTTTCTCGCCGATGCCGGCGCGCTCCCCGACCCGGTGTGGCCCTATGTCTACCTCCCGGCGGCCGGCGGCGACGCGATCAGCAAGCTGATCGCGGAGATGGCGGCGGGCCGGGTCGATGCGCTCGCTTTCACCAGCGCGGCCCAGATCCCGCAGCTGTTGGCGCTGGCGCGCGGCGCGCAGGCGGAGCCGCGGCTGCGCGAGGCGCTGGCGCAGACGCGGATCGCCGCGGTCGGCCCGGTCGTCGCCGCGGAGCTGGAGCGGCAGGGTCTCTCCGTCGCGATCATGCCGCGCGAGGCGTTTTTCATGAAGCCGCTGGTCAGCGCGATCATCGCCGCCCTATCGCCCTGACACCTCACTCGCGCGGCAGGCGCACCGTGACCCCGGCGCGTTCCTCCTGCAGCGTCAGCGCGATCGAAGCGTCGCGCTCGGCCCAGCCGCGGCCGATCGCCTCGATCAATTCCTGCTCGCACAGCGCGGCAAAGCGCATCGGTGTTTGCGTCTGGCGCGCCAGCTCGAGCGCCAGCCCGAGATCCTTCCTGGCCAGCGCCAGCGAAAACCGAGGGTCAAAATCACCCATCAGATAGGTCGCCGGCAGCCGCACCTTGAGGCTCATCTGGTGGCCGAGCGCGGCCTCGTTGAAGACGTGGACGATCGTCGCCGCGTCGATCCCGGCCTTGACCCCGGCGGTCCAGCATTCGGCCAGCACCAGATCGAGCGTAAAGCTGGCCGAATTGTGCATGATCTTGGCGATCGACCCGGTGCCGATGCCGCCGGTGTGGATGACGCGCTTGGCAACCGCATCCAAGAGCGGGCGGGCGCGCGCGAACGCGGCAGGGTCGCCGCCCGCCATGACCAGGAGGTCACGGGTGCGGGCGCCTTCCATGCCGCCCGAGACCGGAGCGTCGACCATCGCGACGCCTTTCTCGGCGAGCATGGCATGCACGCGCCCCACCAAGGCCGGCGCGTTGGTCGTGTGGTCGATGTAGAGGGCCCCGGGCCTCAGGTGATCGACGAGGCCGTCCTCGGCAAAGCACACCAGCCCCATCTCGACCGGTCCCGGCAGACATGTCGCGACGACTTCGCACTCAGCGGCGACCGCCCCCGGGGAATCCGACCACGCCGCACCCGCCGCTACCAGGGCGTCGGCCGCATTGCGCCGAACGTCGTGAACCAGCAGCGCGTGGCCGGCCGCGAGCAACTGCCCGGCGATCGGTGCGCCGATATTGCCGACCCCGATAAACCCGATCTTCATGTCGGCTACAACGCATAGAGGCGTAGCGGGTTGTCCCACAGAATCTTCTTCTTGCTCCGGTCGCCGAGCGGCAGCGCGAGGAACATATCCATCGCCTTGGGATATTTCGAATCGCCGTGCGGGTAGTCGGTGGTGGTGACGAGGTTGTCATCGCCGAACGCATCGACGACATGCGCGACAAAGGCTTCGTCGCACTCGACCGCGCAAAAGCCCTGGCGCCGGAAATATTCCGACGGCGGCATCGTGAGGTGGGTCATCTCGCCAAACGGCTCGCGCCATTCGTGATGCTCGTCCATGCGGCCGAGCCAGAATGGCAGCCAGCCGCACTGAGCCTCGAGGAAGGCAAAGCGCAGCCGCGGGAAGCGCTCCATGACGCCGCCCATGATGATGTCCATCGCGGCGAGCATCTGCTCCATCGAGTGCGTCGCGATATGCGCGATGCCGAGGCTCTTGAAGCGATCGGCGCCCGCCGCCTTCATCCGCGAGCCGGTGGTCTCGTGAAACCCGACCGGGACGTTCAGCTCCTGGCAGATCGCCCACAGCGGATCGTAGACCGGGTCGTGCCACGGTATCTCGTTGTAGATGTTGGGCCGCAGAAAGATCGCCTTCATGCCGAGTTCGCCGATGGCGCGGCGGGTCTCGGCGACCGCGCTCGCGACATCATGCGCCGAGATCGCCGCGGCGCCGAACAGCCGCTTCGGGTCGGCGGCGGTGATGTAATCATGGAGCCAGTCGTTGTAGGCCCGGCACGCCGCCGCGGCGAAGCGCGGGTCCATCCGGGTGAACGCGGTCACATACATCGCCGAGGTCGGATAGAGGATCGCCAGATCGAGCCCTTCCTTGTCCATTGCCTTGACCTGCGACTCGGGGTCGAAATTGCGCGCGATTTCTTCGGCATAGCGCGTGGCGAGCGCGGTTTCCTCGGCATCGGTCAGCGCCGGCCAGTCGCCGCCCGGCATTTGCGCCATGACCTCGCCCTCGACGAGGGTGCGAATGTCCCAGCGGCGCTCGTCGAGCCGCCGCGGGGCGCGCGTGCGGAACTCGGGATCGATGTAGCGCTGCCACAAATCGGTCGGCTCCATCACATGCATCTCGGCGTCGATCAGCCTGAAGCCATTCCTTGCCATGTCGGTGTCCTCCCCGATCGGCACGATAACAGCGCGCCGCGCGGAACGGAACTCGCGCCGCCGCGCCGGCCAATTTGATTGCGGCCGCGATTGGCCGCGCGGTACAATTTCGGCCGGCGAGGGCTCCGAGACCGCCAAGTTCGCCTGGGATTTTTCGCGCATGGCCAATGCCGCGGTCCGCCGCCTCGCCGTTCCCAGCCCGGATGAGCTGGTCGAGCGGGCACGCGCGATGGTCCCCGAGATCCGCGCGCTCGCCGAGGAGACCGAACACAACCGCGCGATCTTCCCGCACATCATCGCGAAATTCCGCGAGGCGGAATTGCTGCGGACCTGCCGCCCCAAGGAGTTCGGCGGCTTCGAATATGACGGCGAGACCGCGCTCCGGATAGCGCTGACGATCTCGGCGGCCTGCGCCTCGACCGGTTGGGCGGTCAACGGCGCGGTGTCGAACGGCCGCTCGATGAGCCATTTCCCGATCGAGACGCAACGCGAGATCTGGGCTAACGACGAGGACCCGTTCAGCTGCGCCTGCTTTGCCCCGACCGGCATCGCCGTGCCGGTCGATGGGGGCTATATCCTAAACGGGCACTGGTCGTTTGCCAGCGGCTGCGACCATGCCAGCTGGGCCTATCTCGGCGCCTTCATCACCCCGCCCGACACGAAGCCGCCCCACGAGGGCGCCTTCTTCCTGCTGCCGATCGAGGATTGCGAGATCATCGACAACTGGTTCGTCAACGGGCTGGCCGGCACTGGCAGCAAGGACATCGCGGTCCACGACGTGTTCGTGCCCGCCCGCCGCATACTCATGTTTTCCGACGCGCGCGCCGGCACGACACCGGGCGCCAAATATCACCGGAACCCGATCTACAAGATGCCGCTCCTGATCCACGGCGCCTCGATGCTGGCATCAACCGCGGTCGGGGCGGCGAGGGGGGCGCTCGACGCCTATCTCGCGATGATCAACTCCGGCCGCAAAACCCGCGGCGCGCTCGCCGGCGGGCAATTGCCGATGGCTGAATTCGCGACCGTCCAGCTGCGCTATGCCGACGCGGCCTCGTGCGTCGAGGCCGCCGAGCTGATCCTCCTCACCGACATGCGCGCGATGACGCAAAAACTCTACGCCGGCGAGGAGATTACCGTCGCCGATCGCATCCGCTGCCGGCGCGACCAGGCTTATGTAACAAAGCTTGCGGTGCAGGCGGTCGAAGCGCTCAATGCCTCGACGGGCGGCTATGGCCTCCTGCTCTCGAACCCGGTGCAGCGCGCCTGGCGCGACGCCAACGCGGTGGCGCGCCACGTCAGCCTCAACTGGGACGCGGTCGGCACGATGTACGGCCAGCATGCCTTCGGCCTCGAACCGAAGGGGCAGTATTAATCCAAGGCCACCGATTGCCATGACCGTCAAAGAAATTGGCATTGGAATTGGCGTCGCGGGGGCAATGTTTGGCGGCTCGTATCTTCACGAGTGGTCTGCTTATAGCTTTGAGAGCCGCGCCATGGCCGGTCTCGGCTCGGTCCAAGGTGCCCGGTTTCTCAATAAGCTTAGCAGCATAGACATCGCCTCGCCTGCAACATGGATTTGGCCGACGACGGATGTTGTTGATTTTGCGTTTCCGGACCCCATGATGTCGGGCCGCTTTTATGTTCTCTCAATGCTGCGTGGTGCCAGTCCCGAGGAGGCCGTTTTCCTGATCGACGTCGATTGCGACGAACCGGAAAAGGCTACGTGGTATGATCTAAAGCAACCCGCGACCGCTTATCCTGCAAGAGATTTGTGGGGCGAGCCTGTTCACACTAAAAGCGGGGAAGTCTACCGCCAACTGAAGAAGTCTCCGCCGCTTCCGGCGAAATGGCAGCAGGAATTTTGTCACACCGATTGGCAAACCGAGCGACAAGCGGTTGGCGAAGCCGCCTTTGCACATAGCAAACCAAGCAAATAGCGAGCGGTTGATTAGCGTAGCGTGATACATTGCGACAACATGATCTAGGAGGAAGCAGATGGCGGAAATTCTCGGGCTCGGTTGCACGCATTGGCCGACCTTGTGCGGCAAGAACGAGACGCTGACCGGCGTCTTTCACCGCGTGCTCGGCGCACCCAATGTCGACCCCAAGGTCAAGGACCCGGCCAACTGGCCGAAAGAATTGATCGCCGAACTGGGCAACGATGACGGGCTCGGTGCCGCCAATCGCTGCGGCGAGCGGTTTGGCAACGATTTCCGAGCGATCCGAAAGATCCTCGACGATTTCAACCCGGATTTCGTGCTGGTATGGGGCGACGACCAGTATGAGAACTTCAAAGAAGACATCATCCCGCCATTCTGCATCCTCGGCTACGACCCCGAGTTCGACCTGAAGCCGTGGCACAACGGTAACGGCGGCAAGCCGAACCGCTGGGACGAGCCGGGCGAGTGGGCGATGCCGCTCAAAGGCCAGCGGGAGGCGGCGAAGTACATCGCCACCGGTCTCATCGAACGCGGCATCGACCTCGCCTACGCCTATAAGCCGCTGCACCATCCGATGGCGCACGCCTTCGCCAACACCTTCCTCTATCTCGATTGGGACCGGAAGGGCTTCCCCTATCCGGTGATCCCGTTTGCGATCAACTGCTACGGCAGCAATTTGATCCAGGCGAAGGGCGGCTTTGGCCATCTCTATGGGCCGCCGCGGCCGGAAGGCGAATTGGGCGACCCGCCCTCGCCGCATCCGTGGCGCTGCATGGAGGTCGGCGCGGCGATCGCCGAGGTGCTGGCCAAGTCGCCCTATCGGGTGGCGCTCGTCGCGTCCTCCTCCTGGTCGCATTGCTTTCTGTCGCCAAAGAACGGCTATCTGTGGCCGGACCACGAGGGCGACCGCATCCTGTTCGACGCGATCAGCCGCGCCGATTGGGACACTTGGCGCAAGCGCTCCTTGGCCGACATGGAATTCTCCGGCCAGCATGAGATGCTGAACTGGATGGCGCTCGCCGGCGCGATGGAGGCTCTCGATAAAAAGAAGCCGGTGATCCAGGATTACATGGAGACCTACATCCTGGCCTCGGACAAATGCTTCCTGTCGTTCCCGGCGTAACGCGAGGAGCAGCGGGGGTCCCTGCGAAGGCAGGGACCCATTTTCGGCCGGCTTCGACGGAGCCGGTGGCGCTCGATCGATTGGTCCAACACGAGGCCATTTTCTCCAGCGCCTGCGTCGATGGCGCAATGGGTCCCTGCCTTCGCAGGGACCCGGCTAAAGCCCCAAAACGGATGCGCACGGCGTGATGGACGGCGGACCCGGCGGCACAGGCATCGGGCAGCCGGTCCGGCGCCGCGAGGATTTGCGCCTCCTGACCGGCAACGGGCGCTACAGCGACGATGTCAACCTGCCTGGCCAGGCCTATGCGGCGATGGTCCGCTCGCCGCACGCGCATGCGCTGATCCGGCGGATCGACATCGCCGCCGCACGTGCCGCACCCGGTGTTCTCGCCGTGCTGACCGGCGAGGACGTGCTGGCCGACGGGCTCAAGCCGCTGCCCAACATCGCCAACAGCCACCCGGCCGACATCAGCATCCAGAACAAGGACGGCTCGCCCGTCGTCCGGCCGTCGCAGACCGCGATCATCGGGCCCGAAATTTGCCATGTCGGGGAGATCGTCGCCGCTGTCGTCGCGACGAGCCTCGCCCTGGCAAAGGATGCCGCTGAGCTGGTCGCCATCGATTACGAGGTGCTGCCGGCGGTGACGCACAGTCTGATCGCCGCCGCGCCGGACGCGCCCCGCGTGCGGCAGGCCACCGAGAACATCATCCTCGACGGCGAGGTCGGCGACGCCGCCCTGACCGTGGCGGCCTTCGCCAAGGCCCCGCACATCGTCAAATTCGACACCTGGGTGCAGCGCGTCGCCGGGGTGCCGATGGAGCCGCGCGCGGCGATCGGCGAATTCGACGCCGCGACAGGCAAATATACGCTTCATGCCGGCGCCGGCGGCGCGGTCAGCCCGCGCCGCGATCTCGCGATGGTGCTCGGTGTGCCGCCCGAGCAGGCGCGCATGGTCATGCACGACGTCGGCGGCAATTTCGGGACACGCGGCGGCTTCAACCCGGAATTCGCGATTGTCGCCTGGGCGGCGCGGCGGGTCGGCCGACCGGTCAAATGGACCAGCGACCGCAGCGAATACTTTGCCGCCGACCACCAGGCGCGCGATCTGGCGGTCTCGGCCGAGCTGGCGCTCGACGCCGACGGCACCTTTCTCGCGATGCGCGGCTCGAACCTAGTCAACCAGGGCGCCTACGCGCTGGCCTTCGGCTCCCTCAACAAGGGCGTCGAGATCATGTCGAGCATCTACCACGTGCCGGCGGTCCATTTCCGGGCCCGCGCCGCCTTGACCAATACGGCGCCGACCCGCCCCTACCGCAGCTCGGGCCGCCCCGAGGTCATGTTCGTCATGGAGCGGCTCATCGACCTGGCCGCGCGCCAGACCGGCATCGACCGCATCGAATTGCGCCGGCGCAACCTCGTGCCGGAAGCGGCGATGCCGTACACCAACCCGTTCGGCGTGGTCTATGACAGCGGCCATTACCACGAGGTCATGGAGCGCGTGCTGGCGCTGGCCGATTGGCACGGCCTTCCGGCGCGCCGTGCCGCGGCGAAGGCCCGCGGCAAATGCCGCGGGATCGGCATCGCCAATTACGTCGACACCGCGACCGGCGCGCCGCGCGAGAGGGCCGAGGTGACGGTGCTGCCGGAAGGTCTGGTCGAAGTCGTGGTCGGCACGGTGTCGCAAGGCCAGGGGCACGAGACCAGCTTTGCCCAGCTGATCACCGAATGGCTCGGCGTGCCGCTCGACAGCGTGCGCCTGGTGACCGGCGACACCGACCGCGTCTCGGTCGGCGGCGGCGCGCATTCCGGACGGGCGCTGCGGCTGGGCAGCATCGTCATGCTGAATTCGTCGAGCGAGATCATCGAAAAGGGGATGAAGATCGCCAGCCATCTTCTGGAAGCCGCGCCGGCCGATCTCGAATTCACCGCGGGCGAGTTCCGGGTCAAGGGCACCGACCGCGCGATCGGCATCTTTGCGGTCGCCCGCGCCGCAATCGAGCGCGACGAGCTGCCCGCCGAGCTGAAGGGGCCGTTGCGCGGGACCAGCGACGAGACCGTCAACCTCGCCGCTTTCCCATATGGCTGCCACGTCTGCGAGGTCGAGGTCGATCCGGAAACGGGCGCGCTGGAAATCGTACGCTACAGCGCGGTCGACGATGTCGGGCGCGCGGTCAACCCGCTGATCGTACACGGCCAGGTCCATGGCGGCATCGTGCAGGGCGTCGGCCAGGCGATTGGCGAGCAGATCGTCTATGACCGCGACAGCGGTCAGCTCATGTCCGGCTCGTTTATGGATTACACGATGCCGCGTGCCGATACGGTGCCGTTCTTCGATTGCGAACTGTCCGAGGTGCCGAGCCCGACCCACCCGCTCGGCATAAGGCCCGCCGGCGAGGGCGGCACCACCCCGGCGCTGGGCGTCGTCATCAATGCGATCGTCGATGCGCTGGCGGATTTCGGTGTCAGCCATATCGAGATGCCGGCGACCCCCGAACGTGTCTGGCGCGCGATACGGGAGGCGAACGCCCAATGATTCACAACTCGATCAGCTTTCGCGAAAAATTCGGCCTCTTCGCCGAGCAGTGGCAGCCGAAGGTTGTCGCCGAGATGAACGACTACCAATTCAAGATCGTAAAGCTTCAGGGGGATTTCATCTTGCACAGACACGAGGATACCGACGAGGCGTTTCTCGTGATTGAGGGCGAATTACGCATCGATTTGCGCGACGGCGCGGTGCATATTGGGTCGGGTGAGATGTACGTCGTGGGGTCGAGCACAAGCCGTGCGCGGAACGGGAGGTCAAGCTCCTGCTTATCGAACCGTGCGGCGTGCCCAACACCGGGGACCAGGGCGGTGAGCGAACCGCGGCAAATGATGTTTGGATCTGACGTGACGCGAATTGGGGAGAAGCAGCAATGGCGCGCATCAAGCACATCGCATTGACGACAAAGGAGCCGGCGAAAGTTGCCGAGTTCTACAAATCGGCCTTCGGGCTCAAGGAATTGCGCCGCAGCCCCAATGGCGCGGTGTTTCTGACCGACGGCCACATCAACGTGGCTATCCTCAACACCAAGGGGGAGGAGTCGCCCGATATGGGCGCGCACGGTCCGCACTTCACCGGTGTTCATCATTTCGGCTTTGAGGTCGACGATCTCGAAGAGGCCTGCCAAAAGCTCGAAGGTGCGCACGGTCAGCGGCTGACCCCCAAGGACCATGTCGATGCGACGATGGCGGCCGGCGGCCACGCCAATTTCGAGATGAAATGGGCCGGTCCCGACGGCGTCGTCATCGACATCTCGCATACCGGCTGGGAAGGCACGGACTGAACGCTTGTGAACCGCATTCCCGGCGAAAGCCGGGATCCAGGGGTTCGACGGTGAGTTGCTGAAATGTGGGTCCCGGCTTTCGCCGGGACTGCGGTGCGTTGCGGGAGAACAGGGCCATGACAGGCAATTTCACGATTTGCGTCGGGACGGTCGGCAGCGGTGCTTGGCTCAGCCCCGATGGCGGCGACAGCTGGCGGCGCGTCGGCAAGGGGATGGGGAACGAAAGCCGCATCTTTGGGCTCACCGTGCATCCGCGGGAGCCGCGCACCGTGTTCGCCGGCGCCAATGACGGCATCTATAAGAGCAGCGATGGCGGTATGAGCTTCGAGCGGTTGGAGTCGCCGATGAACCGCCTCGATGTCTGGCGGATCGCGATCGATCCCACCAATCCCGACATCATCTTCGCTGGGACCCGCCCGGCCGCACTCTTCCGCTCGAAGGACGGCGGGGCGCATTGGCAGCAGCTCCCGGCCGAGATCGCCGAGGAATGCCCCAATGTCGGCGTACCGCGGGTGACGGCGCTGACCGTCGATCCCTCCGATCATCGCGTGATCTGGGCCGGGCTTGAAGTCGACGGTGTCCGGCGCAGCACCGATGGCGGCGACAGCTGGACCCGGATCGCCGCAGAGGGGATCCCCGATCCCGACATCCACGACATCGCGGTCACGGTAAACGGCGGCACCACCGTGCTGACCAGCACGCCGCGCGAGATCTTTGCCAGCCGCGATCGCGGCGACAGCTGGTACCCGCTGATGGTGGGCGACCAGTTTCCGCTGCGCTACTGCCGCCATCTGGCGCAGAAGGCCGACGACCCGGAGACGCTGTTTGTTGCGACCGGCAACGGCGCGGCTGGTGATGCCGGGGCGATCCAGCGCTCGAAGGACGGTGGCAAGAGCTGGCAGATGCTGCCGCTCCCGGCTGAGCCCAATTCGCCAATCTGGAACTTCGCAACACATGCGGCCGATCCCGGCCTGATCGTCGCATGCAGCCATTACGGCGAGCTGTTCGCTAGCGACAATGCCGGCGATTCCTGGAAGAAGCTGCGCCGCGAATTCACCGAGATCCGCGCCGTGAGCTGGGTCCCGAATTGACCTGGGGGGCCCGCGATTGGGATCGCGGGCCTCGGGCCCGCACGCGGGCGGGACGCCCGCCGTCCTGAAATGACAGCGAGCGATCCGGTATGACCGCCGACCCTTTGCCCTTCGCCCGGCCGCGCCCCGGGACGCAGCCGCCTACCCTCTACCCCGACTATCAGAGCACGGTGAAGCGGGCGCCGAAGCGCGCCCCGATCCGCATTGAGCACACGCTGTCGGAACTGACCGGCCCGGTCTTTGCCGACCGCTGGGCCGGGCCCGATGCGACCGATCTGACGCGCCAGCATCCGGGCGCGCCGCTCGGCGAGCGCATCATCGTCGAGGGCCGGGTGCTCGACGAGGATGGGCGCCCGGTGGCGGGCACCCTCATTGAGCTGTGGCAATGCAACGCCGCCGGCCGCTACCACCACCCGGTCGACCAGCACGACGCGCCGCTCGACCCCAATTTCACCGGCGCCGGCCAGATGGTCAGCGGGCCCGATGGCACCTATCGATTTCTGACGATCAAGCCCGGCGCCTACCCCTGGCGCAACACGCCCAACGCATGGCGCCCGGCGCATATCCATCTCGGCGTGTTCGGGCCCGGCTTTGCCACCAGGATCGTGACCCAGATGTATTTCCCTGGCGACCCGCTGCTCGCCTATGACCCGATCTTCCAGAGCACGGCGGATGCTGCGGCGCGGGAGCGGCTGATTTGCGCGTATGAACCCGAACTGAGCGAGGCGGAATGGGCGCTCGGCTACCGCTTCGACTTGGTGCTGCGCGGCCGCGCGGCAACCCCGGTCGATCCCGCCTGAGATAAAGCCGATGCCCGGCAAGCTGATCCCGACCCCGTCGCAGACGGTCGGGCCGTTTTTTCATCTCGGGATGGTGCGCGCGGAATGGAGCGATCTGACCGCCGACCACCCGGCCGGCGAGAGGATCGCGATCGAGGGGCGGGTCATCGACGGCGACGGTGCACCGGTACCCGACGCACTGATCGAGCTTTGGCAGGCCAACGCCGCCGGCCGCTACAGCCATCCCGATGACCACCAGGCCGACAAGCCGCTCGATCCGCATTTCCGCGGCTTTGGCCGGGTCGCGACCGACGCCGAGGGGCAGTTCCGCGTGGTGACGGTCAAGCCCGGCCCAGTGCCGGGCCGCGGCAATTCCCTGCAGGCGCCGCACATCAACATCGCGCTGTTCGCACGCGGGCTCCTGATCCACCTCCACACCCGGATCTATTTCGCCGACGAGCCGGCCAATGCCGGCGACCCGTTATTGTCCTCGATCGAGGACTCGGCGGCGCGTCGGACGCTGCTAGCGCGGCGCGAGGCGGGTCAGCCGCCGGTCTACCGCTTCGACATCGTCATGCAGGGCGAGAACGAGACGGTGTTCTTGGAAATTTGACAGCCCCTCACCCTGTCCCTCTCCGCACGTACGAACTATCCGCCCGGAAAGATATTCGACAATACATTATAGTCCAAAATCCTGTATCGCTTTCATCATTGCCTGCTTCGCCGCGAGTTCGAATGATATAACAGACGAATCGATGTCATGGTAGGCTCCATTGATGAGTTCTACTTTCAGGTCTCGTGCCCCGAGCGCATCGGCGAACACGTTGCTTAACACCCGGAATGAATTCAACAGGCACATGCTCGCCCGCCGAGTTCACAAAGGTAAGACCAGATCCGGGCGCTTGCGGAGTAATCCGCAACCGCACTCGCGCGAAGGTGCCGGCGCTGCCAATTAGCTTTTTGTAAGTATGGTCGATCTCATACATCAGACGCCGTCCCCAACCCTGGATCAAAGCAGCTGGCCGCCGTCGACCGAGATTGTTTGGCCGGTGACCCAGCCGGCGAGCGGTGAAGCGAGAAACGTCACGACCTGCGCCACCTCCTCCGGGTGGCCGAGCCGGCCAAACGGAATGCGGCGCAGGATCGCGCCATAAAGCTGCGGGTTGGCGGTCTTTGCCCGCTCCCAGGTGCCGCCGGGGAATTCGATCGAGCCCGGCGCCACGCAATTGACGCGAATGCCCTTTTTCGCCAGTAGCGCGGCCTCGCTCTGGGTATATGAGATGATCGCCGCCTTGACCGCGCCGTACGGCGGGGTGCGGGCCGAGGCGCCGATCCCCGAGATCGACGAGATGTTGACGACCGCCCCGGCGGCGCCCTGTTCGAGGAAGGGCACCGCCGCCCGGATGGCGCGCGCCGTGCCCAAGAGATCGATGTCGATGCTGCGCTGCCAGCCGGCCTCGTCGTCGGTCGTGCCGAACCCCGAGGCGTTGCACACGAGGATGTCGATGCCACCGAGCGCCGCGGCAGCGGCGGTGATGTAGGCCGCGAGCGCGGCCGCATCGGCAATGTCGCAGGCCTGAGCATGCGCCGTGACACCATGCGCGGCGATCTCCTCCTTCACCGCCGCCAGCGCCTCGGGGCCGCGCGCGCAGATCGACACCCCGGCTCCCGCCTCGGCGCAGGCCAGCGCAATCGCCCGTCCGATCCCCCGGCTGCCGCCGGTGACCACCGCCCGCTTGCCCGCAAGGTCGATATTCATATCGAGCGCCTTTGTCCGATTCGGCCGATCGCGCGATCATGGCGTCGATTGCCGCCGCTTCCCAGCCCAAAGCGACGGCGCCGTTGGCGAAAGAATACGCGCCGGTTGCGTTTGCCTCGGCGGCGGCTAAGCTCAAGCTCTTACGGTAGCGAGGCGCCGGTGTTGGCAGAAGCGGACAGGAGGGTACGGGTTGGTCCGCGCGGCCGTGGCGGCCGTCCGTCGCGTCTTCAATCGGCGCAGCTCTCGGACCGGATCCTCGATGTAGCGACCGCGCTGTTCCTCGGCGACGGCTTTGGCGCCACCAGCATCGAGGCGGTGGCCAAACGCGCCGGCATCTCGAAGCGTACCTTCTATCACCGCTTTCGCGGCAAGGAGGAATTGTTCGAGGCCGTCGTGCGGCGGCTGATCGAGCGTTGGGCGCCCCCATTCGATGCGGCCCTGCTCGATGCGCCGAGCCTTACCGAAATGCTGCGCCGCTCCGCCGAGTACATGATCGAGGTGGCGCTGACCCCGGAGGCGCTCGCATTGCACCGGATCGTGATCGCCGAGGCACCGCGGTTTCCCGGCCTCGCCCGCATCATGCACGACCTCGGCTCGGCCGCTGGGATCGAGCGGTTCGCGCGCTATTTCGAGCAGCTTATCGCCAGCGGCGAGATCGGGGCGATCGATCCGCGCTTCGCCGCCGAACAGTTCATCCTGATGGTGGTGGAGGGCCCGCGCCGCCGCGCGCTGGGTCTCGGTGTGCCGCTCAACCCAGCCGAGCTGCGCGACTGGATCGACCAAAGCGTCGCGCTGTTTCTAGATGGATATCGCCGCCAAGCGGAGCGAGCATGATCAAAAGCCTGTCGCTGCTGACCCGCCGGACCGAGCTGTCGCATCAGGAGTTCGTCCGGCATTGGGTCGAGATCCACGCGCCCTTGGCGCATGCCGTGCCCGGTGTGCGGCGCTATGTGCAGAACCACATCGAGGGCGAGCGCAGGCGGGCGGACATCCCGACCACCGAGATCGCGGTCGATGGGATCGCCGAGCTCTGGTACGTCGACCGCGCCGCGATGGACCGCGCCAACGCCTCGCCCGAGGCCAAGCGGCTGCATGATGACGGCGCCCTGTTCATCGGCGGGATCAAGAGCTTCATCGTCGAAGAAAAGGTGATCATCCCCATATCGGAGTGAGGCAGGACGAAGCCGCCGCCAGGAGGCGATGATGAGCCAGGATACCCGCATCGACATCGGCGAGGCTTCTCAGAAGGCCGGCGAGGCCCGCCCCGCGCTGCGTTATCTCAGCGGCTTCGGCAACGAGCTGGCGAGCGAGGCGCTTCCCGGTGTCTTGCCGCAAGGTCAGAACGCGCCGCAGCTGCCGCCGCGCGGTCTCTACACCGAGCAGCTGTCCGGGACGCCGTTCACCGCGCCGCGCCGAGAGAACCGGCGCTCCTGGCTCTACCGCATCCGGCCCTCGGCGATGCATGGGGCTTTCCGCCGCATCGATGACGGGCTGCTCCGCACGGCGCCCTGCGATGAGGCCGAACCGTCGCCCAACCGGCTGCGCTGGAATCCGTTGCCGTTTCCCGTCCGCTCGGCCGACTTCGTCGAAGGCCTCATAACCATCGGGACCAATGGCGATGCGAGCCAGCGCAGCGGGATCGGGATCCATGTCTACCGCGCTACCCGCTCGATGAGCGAGCGGGTCTTCTACGACGCCGATGGCGAGCTGTTGATCGTGCCGCAACAGGGCCGCCTGATGCTGCGCACCGAGTTCGGCCCGCTCGATTCGGGTCCCGGCGAGGTCGCGGTGATCCCACGCGGCGTCAAGTTCCGCGCCGAGCTGCCTGATGGCCCGGCCGGCGGCTATGTCTGCGAGAATTACGGCGCGCTGTTCCGCCTGCCTGAGCTCGGTCCGATCGGCGCCAACGGGCTGGCCAATCCGCGCGATTTCCTCAGCCCCTGCGCCGGTTTCGAGGATCGTGGGGGGCATTTCGAGCTGGTCGCCAAGTTCGAGGGGCATCTGTGGGCGACCGAGATCGACCATTCGCCGCTCGATGTCGTGGCTTGGCGCGGCAATTACGCGCCCTATAAGTACGACCTAGCCAGCTTCAACACGATCGGTACGGTCAGCTTTGACCATCCCGACCCGTCGATCTTCACGGTCTTGACCGCGCCGACCGAGGTGCCGGGCACCGCCAATTGCGATTTCGTGATCTTCCCGCCGCGCTGGATGGTGGCCGAGCACACGTTCCGACCGCCGTTTTTTCATCGCAACGTGATGAGCGAGTTCATGGGGCTGGTGCACGGCGCCTACGACGCCAAGGCCGAGGGCTTCCTGCCGGGCGGCGCGTCCTTGCACAATTGCCTGTCGGCACACGGCCCTGACCGCGCCACCTTCGAGAAGGCGGTCGCGGCCGATCTGCAGCCGCACCGCATCGCCGACACCCTCGCCTTTATGTTCGAAACGCGCCTCGTCGTCCGCCCGACCCGGATCGCGCTCGAAACCTCGGCGTTGCAGGCGGATTACGATGCCTGCTGGGCCGACTTCGACAGGCGATTCGAGGAGTAGGACCGCGACCGGGGCGCCATCTCTTCATATCAGCCAGGAAATTCCGCCGCCCCGGGTTGCGTTGACACTCCCCGGCACGCGGTCTAAGTCACAAGCCGCTTTGGATTTGGCGGAACATTCCGCATGATTTCGGACCCGCGGCCGCTATCGCCGCATCTTCAGATCTATCGGTGGCAGCTGACCTCGGTGCTGTCGATCCTGCACCGGGCGAGCGGGGTTTGGCTCGCCGCCGGCACAATCCTCCTGGTGTGGTGGCTCGGCGCGGCGGCGGACGGGCCCGAGGCCTATGCCCGCGTCCAGGGGTTTGTCGGCTCGTGGTTCGGCCTGATCCTGCTGTTCGGCTGGAGCGTTGCGCTGTTCTATCATCTGTGCAACGGGCTGCGGCATCTGTGGTGGGATAGCGGGCGCGGCCTGGACCTCAAAAGCGTTTATGCCGGCGGCTGGGTGGTGGTCGCTGCGACGATCGCGCTGACCCTGGTCGCCTGGATCGCCGGCATCGCCCATTGGAGCCGATGAGATGGCAACCCCGCGCTTGCGCTCGCCGCTTAGCCGAGCGATCGGGCTAGGCTCAGCCAAGGAGGGGGTCGAGCATTGGTGGGCCCAGCGCGTCACCGCGCTGGCGCTGGTGCCGCTCGCGCTGTGGTTCGTGATCGCCGTAATCGAGCTGGCCGGCGCCGACCGGGCGCTGTTCGTCGATTGGGTCCGCCGTCCGATGTCGGCGGTCTTTTTGGTATTGCTGCTGATCGCAACGTTCTATCACGGGGCGCTCGGGCTGCAGGTCGTCATCGAGGATTATGTCGAGAACGAAACCGTGCGGCTTGGTCTGTTGATCGTCATGCGCCTCGCCGCGATCCTCTTTGCTGTGCGCGGCATCCTCGCCGTCCTCAAACTCTCGCTCGGCGCCTGACCGGCGCGCAATCCCGCGGAGCAGCCATGCCTGCCGCTTATCCGATCACCGATCACGAATATGATGTCGTCATCGTCGGCGCCGGCGGCGCCGGCCTGCGCGCCACCTTGGGCACCACCCTGGAAGGGCTGAAGACGGCCTGCATCAGCAAGGTTTTCCCGACCCGCAGCCACACCGTGTCGGCGCAGGGCGGCATCGCCGCGGCGCTCGGCAATATGAGCAACGACGATTGGCGCTGGCACATGTACGACACCGTCAAGGGTTCGGACTGGCTCGGCGACCAGGACGCGATCGAATACATGTGCCGCCAGGCGATCCCGGCGGTCATCGAGCTCGAACATTTCGGGGTGCCGTTCTCGCGCACCGAACTGGGGCAGATCTACCAGCGGCCGTTTGGCGGCCACATGATGGAATACGGCGAAGGCGCGCCGGCCAACCGCGCTTGCGCCGCCGCCGACCGCACCGGCCACGCCCTCATCCACACGCTCTACCAGCAATCGCTGCGCCACAACGCCGAGTTTTTTGTCGAATATTTCGCCCTCGACCTGATCATGGACGAGGACGGCGTCTGCCGCGGCGTCATGGCGTGGAACCTCGCGGACGGCTCGATCCACCGCTTCCGCGCCCATGTCGTGATGCTCGCCACCGGCGGATATGGCCGGACCTATTTCACCTGCACGTCGGCCCATACCTGTACCGGCGACGGCAACGCGATGGTGCTGCGCGCCGGCTTGCCGTTGCAGGACATGGAGTTCATCCAGTTCCACCCGACCGGGATCTATCGCGCCGGCTGCCTGATCACCGAGGGCGCGCGCGGCGAGGGCGGCTATCTGAGCAACAGCGAGGGCGAGCGCTTCATGGAGCGCTATGCGCCGCACGCCAAGGACCTGGCTTCACGCGACGTCGTCAGCCGGTCGATAGAGATCGAGATCCGCGAAGGGCGCGGTTGCGGCCCGAACAAGGACTATATCCACCTGCACCTTGAGGATCTCGACCCGGCGATGCTGCATCAGCGCCTCCCCGGCATCTCCGATCTGGCGCGGATCTTCGCCGGGGTCGACATCGCGCGCGAGCCGATCCCGGTGTCGCCGACGGTGCACTACAACATGGGCGGCATCCCGACGAATTATCGCGGCGAGGTCATTCGCCCGACCGACGGCGACCCCGACGCCGTTGTGCCCGGGCTGATGGCGATCGGCGAGGGGGCCTGCGTCTCGGTGCACGGCGCCAATCGGCTCGGCTGCAACTCGCTGCTCGACATCGTCGTGTTCGGCCGCGCCGCGGCACATCGCGCGGTCGAGCTGGTGCGCCCGAGCATGCCGCACGCGCCACTCCTCAACGGGGCGGGCGAGCAGGCGATCGCGCGGCTCGACGCCGTGCGCCACGCCAAGGGGCCGCGCAAGACCGCCGAGATCCGCGTCGAGATGCAGCGCACGATGCAGAACAACTGCGCGGTGTTCCGCACCGCCGCGGTTTTGCGCGAGGGCGTCGACAAGATCGACCGCGTTGCGCGGAGCTTTGTCGAGCTCGGCATCACCGACCGCTCGATGATCTGGAACAGCGATCTTGCCGAGGCGCTGGAATTGCAGAACCTGCTCGAGCAGTCGGTCGTCGCGTTGCATTCGGCCGAGAACCGCACGGAAAGCCGCGGCGGCCACGCGCGCGAGGATTTTCCCGAGCGCGACGACGAGAATTGGCTGAAGCACACAGTGTCATGGCTCAACGGCGAGGGCGCGGTGCGGCTCGGCTATCGCCCGGTGCACCTCCACACTCTGTCCAACGAGGTGCAGCCGTTCCCGCCCAAAGCGCGGGTCTATTGACATGGCCGAATTCACCCTGCCCGCCAACTCCAAGATCGGCACCGGCCGGACCCATGCCCCGCCACCCAATCCGCGGCGGTTGCGGCGTTTCCATGTCTATCGCTGGAACCCCGATGACGGGAAAAACCCGGTTGTCGACACCTACCCGATCGACCTCGCCGATTGCGGGCCGATGATCCTCGACGCGCTGATCAAGATCAAGAACGAGGTCGACACGACTCTGACATTCCGCCGCTCATGCCGCGAGGGCGTGTGCGGCTCCTGCGCAATGAACATCGACGGCGTCAATACGCTCGCCTGCATCAAGGCGATCGACGAGATCAAGGGCGATGTGCGGATCTATCCCCTGCCGCACATGCCCGTGATCAAGGATCTCGTCCCGGACCTCACCCACGTCTATGCGCAATACCATTCGATCCAGCCCTGGCTGCAGACCGAGAGCACCGCGCCGCCCGACCGCGAGCGGCTGCAATCCCCGGAAGAGCGCGCCCGGCTCGACGGGCTGTGGGAATGCGTTCTGTGCTTCTGCTGCTCGACCGCATGTCCGTCTTACTGGTGGAGTGGCGAGCGCTATCTCGGGCCCGCGGTGCTGCTCCAGGCCTATCGCTGGATCGCCGACAGCCGTGACGAAAAGACCGGCGACCGGCTCGACGCGCTCGAAGACCCGTTCCGCCTCTACCGCTGCCACACAATCATGAACTGCACCCGGACCTGCCCGAAAGACCTCAACCCGGCCAAGGCCATCGCCGAAATCAAGAAGCTGATGGTACTGCGGCGATAGACCTCCCTTTGTCGTCCCGTGGGCTTTCGCCCACAGACTTATTCCGTGGGGAAAGCCGGGCCCCACACTTCAGCCCTCATGCGTCGGGGCCGCGGATACCGGCTTTCGCCGGTAAGACAGAGCAGGCTCGGGCGTTGCGGGCTCAGTCGCTGTCGCCGGGCGGGACTGCGCCGAGGCTGCGCCCGATGACCGCGTAGAGCGGCTGGCCGCCGCCGGGCGGGGTGCGATCGAGGCAGCGAATATCCGCCCAATTGCCGGCCCCGGCAAATTGTTGGGCGATCAGGCAAAGGTGGCCGGCCTCGTCCAACAGGCACCAGCAGGCGATCGGCTTGGTCGCGACGCAACGATTGGAGAAACTGACGATCAGCGGTGCTCCGGGTCGCAGCACGCGGGCGATCTCGCGGATCACCTCGCCCGGGCGCGCCAGATGCTGGATCGCGGCGCAGATCGTCGCGCCGTCGAAATCGCCGGTGGCAAAGGGCAGGATCGGGTCTCGGTTGAGGTTCTGCACCCGCCACTCGTCGAGAAATGGGTTTTCTGCGAGCGCGCGCCGCTCTGTGCCGATCCCGACGACGCGGCGGTAGGGCGCTTCGGGCGGCAGGTGCGAGACCCAGCCCGACATCACATCGAGGATCGCGCCGCCTTGCGGCAATACTTCGCGATAGAGGTCGGTGACGGCGGCGATTGCCGCACCGTCGATGCGCCCGAACGGCGATTCCGGTGCGACCGCCGGGTCGGGCATCAGATCGGCCGCCGCAACAGCGGTTGCCCGGAATGGTTCCGTAAACCTTTCGCGACCCATGTTCGGTCACATAGGGACCGGCACCGAACCCCTCAAGCCCGCAGCGTGCCGAAGATTCGAATACAAGCGTAACTTTCGCCGACCCCGCGTGATCAATCTGCCACCCTAGTCGGTCAGGGCGCGCTCGGGCGCGGTTAGCGGCAGCCCGAGATCATGCGCCACCGCGGGATGCGTCAAGAGGCCCCGGGCGGCATTGAGCCCGTTGCGCAAATGCGGATCGTCGGACAATGCCCGCCGCCAGCCGCGATCGGCAATCGCCAGGACGAACGGCAAGGTCGCATTGTTGAGCGCCACCGCGGAGGTTCGGGCCACGGCGCCCGGCATGTTGGTAACGCAATAATGGACCACCCCCTCGTCGATAAAGGTCGGCTCGGCATGAGTGGTCGGCCGGCTGGTCTCGATGCAGCCGCCCTGGTCGATCGAGATGTCGACGATGACCGAGCCGGGCTTCATCTGGCGCACCAGCTCGCGGCTCACCAGCTTCGGCGCCGCCGCGCCCGGCACCAGCACCGCGCCGATCACGAGATCGGCGGCGGCGACCTCGCGCTCGATCGTCTCGACCGTCGAGAACAGCGTATGCAGCTGCGAGCCGAACTGCATGTCGAGCTCGTAAAGGCGCGGCAGCGAGCGGTCGATGACGGTGACATAGGCCTCCATCCCCATCGCCATGCGCGCCGCGTTGGTGCCGGAAACCCCGCCCCCCAGGATCACCACCTTGGCCGCCGGGACGCCGGGCACGCCGCCCAGGAGGATGCCCTTGCCGCCCTGTTCCTTTTCCAGGCAATGGGCGCCGACCTGCACCGACATCCGTCCCGCCACCTCGCTCATCGGCGCCAGGAGCGGCAGCCCGCCGCTCGAATCGGTGACGGTCTCATAGGCGATCGCGACCGCGCCCGAGCGCAGCAGCGCCTCGGCGAGCGTCCGGTCGGCCGCCAGGTGGAGATAAGTGAACAGGATCTGGTCTTCGCGCAGCGCCCGGACCTCCCCGGGCTGTGGTTCCTTGACCTTGACGATCAACTCGGCCGCCGCGAAGACGTCCGCCGCGCGGGTCAGGATCTCAGCCCCGGCATTCTCATAGGCGAGGTCGTCGAAGCCGATGCCGGCCCCGGCCCCGCTCTCGACGACGACCTTGTGACCGTGATGGACCAGCTCGCGCACGCTCCCGGGAACCAGACCGACGCGGTATTCGTGGGTCTTCACCTCTTTCGGAACGCCGATCAGCATCGTCGCAACCCTCGCTCCTCCGCTCGGCGCCCGGCTCGCCAGCTCGGACCGTGCCGGCAATGATAGCGCCGGCCGGCCCGCTCGGCACCCTTAGCCGCGGTTGTGGGATGGCGGCGCACCGCCGCCGACTGCGCGGCATGATGTCGCAGATAATCCGCGTCAGCTAGGGGGTGGCGGCAAACTCGCTGGCAACGACCTCGTGCAGCAGGCCGCGCAAGGCGGCGGCGCGCTCGCTGCCGAAGACCGCGTCGAAGCGCCTCTGCGCGACGGCCCAGCGTTCGCTCGCCTGGCGGGACTTTTCCGCTCCGGCGGCGCTGAGCCGCAGCTCGCGGCGCCGCCGGTCGGCCGGCGAGGCGACGATCTCGATCAGCCCGTCGCGCTGCAACGGCAGAATGTTGCGGCCCAAGGTTGTGCGGTCCATCACCAGCGCGGCGGCCAGCGCGTTGATCGTCAGCGGCCCGTCGCGTCTGAGGCGGCTCAGAATCGCGAATTGGGTCGCGCGCAAGCCCACCGGGGCGAACAGCTGGTCATAAAACTGCGTCACATGGCGGGCCGCCTGCCGGATCGCCAGGCAGTTGCAATCCTGAAAGCCGGAGCTTCGGCTGGCGTTCATCGCTGCACTCCGCAAAAGCAGGCGAGGGCTCTGGACAAAGGCGTATATGCGCTCTTACATACGCGCATATACGCCTTATTGCCAGGCGCCGCACGGGCCGGAGGATAGCATGCCCCAGGACGCGCGGAGTCAGCCGAACAGCTCGGCGGCGCTCCGCAACACGATGCGGGCGTCGCCGACCCGCGTTGTGACGCCGATCGCGTCGAGATACTCCAAGACCTCGATCGTCAGGTTGCGGCCGATGCCGGAGCGGTCCTTGAAGAGGGATGCGGTGAAGCTGTGCTCGGGCGAATCCTCGGCGAGCGCGGCGGCGAGATCGGCCAGGCGGCCGATCGTCTCGGGCAGAAAGACCCGGTTGGCGGCCACCGGCGCGACCCGGCCGAAGCGCTCGATGCGCTTGAGAAACCGGGTGAGCGACTCGGGTTCGAGGCCGAGCGCCGCGGCCAGCTCGCGCACCCGCGGCGGGCGCAGTTCGGCGGCGGCGAGCAGCGGCCGCACGCGCTCCCAGAGGCGCTCGTCTTCCCGCGAGAGACGGGCCTCGTGCCCGGGCAACCGCAGCATCGCGCCATCGCGCACCACCTGCCCAGCCGCGACCAGCGCGGCAAGCGCGGCATCGAGCGCGGCCTCGGGCGCCGCGCCGCGCAGCCGCGCGAACAAGGCGCCGCGCGCCGGCCCGAGCGCGTCGGGCTGGGCGCTGTGCCACGCCGCCAAACTCGCCGTGATGCTGTCGCCGAGCCGCGCCAGATGGGCTGGGCTGAGCGCGATCGCGGCGCCGCCGACAGCGACCCGACAAAACCCCCCGGCATCGACGAGATCCTCGACCTCGCCCTGCGGCAGGTTGCGCGCCAGCGCGAACGGCGCCAGCGCCACAATCCCCGCGCAATCGAGCAGCCGCTCCAGCGCATCGCCGGCGTCCGGCTCGGCGAGCGCGCCAAGCGCGGCCAGCCGCTCCGGGCGCGAGCGGCCTCGCCGCGGCGGCCCCGGGTCGAGCACCCGGCCGCCGGCCAGGGTGTGCCGCGCCATGTGATCGCGGATCACCACCCGGTCGCCCCATAAAGCGCCGATCGGATGCTCGAAATCGATCTGGACGAAGCCGGCTTCGCCCGGCGCGATGGCGCGGGCGCCCAACACCGCGAGCCGGCCGACCCGGTCCGCGGTGCCGAGATGGAAATGCACCGGCAGCCCGTCGCGCACCGGCGCCGGCGCTGCGCGCGACACGGTGATGCCAAGATCGAGGCGGCTGACCGGCTTGTGCAGTGCCGGGTCAAGGGCCCAGTCGCCGCGGCCGGGCTCGGCGCCGTCAGGGATGCTGCCGGCGAGGTTCAAGGCGCAGCGCTCGCCCTCCTTGGCACGCTCGACGGTATGGTTATGGGCATGGACGCCGCGTACCCGCAGCTCGACGCCGCGCGGGCTGAGGGTCAGCCGGTCGCCGATTGCGACCTCGCCCGACGCTGCGGTGCCGGTCACCACGAGTCCGACGCCGGGCAGCGAGAAGGCGCGGTCGATCGCCAGCCGGAAGCCGCCCGATACCGGGTGCGCGGCGCGCGCCGCCGCGGCCGCGCGGGCGACGGCCCGCAGATGCTCGGCGAGCGCCGGGATGCCCTCGCCACTGAGGCTCGCGACCGGGTAGATCGGGCTGCCGGCATACCCCGCCTCGGCAAGGAGCGCGGCGATCTCGGCTTCGACCGCGGCGCGCCGCTCGGCCGGCACCCGGTCGATCTTGGTCATCACCGCGGTCACCTCGGCGACCCCGATCAGTTCGATTATGTCGAGATGTTCGAGGGTTTGCGGGCGCGGCCCGTCATCGGCGGCGACGATCAGGAGGACGCGATCGATCGACAAGACCCCGGCCAGCATGTTCGGCAGAAACCGCTCATGCCCGGGGACATCGACAAATCCGAGCTCGGTGCCGTCCGGCAGCGTCGTATAGGCGAAGCCGAGATCGATCGTCAGCCCGCGCCGCTTTTCCTCCGGCAATCGGTCGGCGTCGACCCCCGTCAACGCGCGCACCAGCGCGGTCTTGCCGTGGTCGATATGGCCGGCGGTCGCCAGGATCATGCCGCCATCACGGCGAGGGGCTAGGCCGGGGTGAACATCGGCACCGGCGGGCCGCCCTCGCTTGGCTTGAAGACGAGGCGGACGGCCTGGCCGATCTCGATGCTGTCGAGGTCGCAATCGACGATGTTGGTCATCATGGTCGGACCCTCGGCGAGCGTCACATAGGCAATCGCATAGGGAATGGGCGCCCGCCGCATAACGCTGTAGGTATAGACCGTGCCCTTCCCCGAGGCTTCGGCCCATTCAGTCTTGTCGCTGAAGCAGAACGGGCAATGGCTGCGCGGGTAGAAATGCGGCTCGCCGCAGGCGGTGCATTTCTTGATCAAGAGCTTGCCTTGCGCCGCGGCATCCCAGAAAGGCTGGGTCTCGAGGTTAACCGCCGGCGTGGAAATCTTGCGTTCAGCCATGGCCCTCACCCCCTCTCCATGATTACGGTCGCGGCGGCATGCCGGGTCCCCAATGACCCGCCGGTGCCGTGCGCCAGCGCGATGTCGCAATTCTTGACCTGCACCGCCGGGTGCGCCTCGCCGCGCAGCTGGCGCACCGCTTCGACGACCTTGGTGAGGCCGCCGCGGTTCGAGGGATGGTTGTTGCACAAGCCCCCGCCATCGGTATTGAACGGCAGCTTGCCGACCCCGGAAATCAGATTGCCGTCGCTGACAAAGCGGCCGCCCTGGCCCTTTTCGCAAAAGCCGAGGTCCTCAAGCTGCATGACGACGGTGATTGTAAAGCTGTCGTAGATCGAGGCGTATTTGACGTCGGCCGGTCTGACCCCGGCCTCGGCGAAGGCAAGGGGGCCTGACCACACCGCACCGGAATAGGTCAGATCGACCTTGCCGCCCATTTGGTGCTTGGGTGCTTCGCCCGCGCCGATCACCTTGACGAGCGGCCGCTTCAGGCTTTTCGCGATCTCCGGCGCGGCGAGAATGATCGCGCCGCCGCCGTCGCTGATGACGCAGCAATCCAGGCGGTGCAGCGGGTCGGCGATCATCGGCGAATTGACGACGTCCTCGACCGTGACGACGTCCCTCAGCATCGCGTGCGGATTGTGCTGGGCGTGGTGCGAGGCGGCGACCTTGACCCAGGCGAGCTGTTCGCTGGTGGTGCCGTATTGGTGCATGTGGCGCATCGCCGCCATCGCATACATGTTGGCGGTGGCCGGCGCGTAGGGCGATTCGAAGCCGCTTTCGGGCATCGGCACCGCCGGCGCGCGCGGCTGGGTCCCGGTTGCCATGCCTTCGGCGCGCGGCCGGCCCGCCAGCGTGATCAGCGCGATCGAGCATTTGCCGAGCGCGATCGCCTCGGCGGCATGACCGACCTGCAGGAGATAGGACGAGCCGCCGACATCGGTCGAATCAATGTGCTTGGTCTTCAGCCCGAGATAATCGGCGGCGGAAATCTGGCCGAGGCCCGGCGTATCGCCGGCGGCGCAGAAATAGCCGTCAATGTCGTTCTTTGTGAGCCCGGCATCGGCGAGCGCGCCGGCCGCCACCTCGGCGTGCAGCATCATCACCGTCTTGTCGGTCGCCAGCCGCGTCGGATGTTCGTAGATCCCGACGATGTAGGCCTTGTCCTTGATGCTCATCGCGCGGATCCTCCGGGGTTTCGGCTCGCGGCGCCAGATTGCTTCGTTGCTGCGCTCCTCGCAATGACAATCCGCCCCGTCATTGCGAGCGAAGCGAAGCAATCTCGGCGATTTCATCGCGGGAATAGTCGAGGTCGCCGAGGATTTCGGCGCTGTGCTCGCCAAGGCGCGGCGGCGGCAATCGGATCTCCCCTGGCGAGGCCGAGAAGCTGACCGGGATCGCCATTGTCACGGTCGGTCCCTCGGAGGGGTGGTCGAGCGGCTGGAAAAACCCGGTCTCGCGCAGATAGGGATCGGCGATGAGGCCGGGGAGGTCGTTGACCCCGCCGTTCGGCACGTCGAATTCATCGAGTCGGGCCCGCCATTCCGTCGTCGTGCGGCTCCGCATGCGCTCGGCGAGCAGGGTATAAAGCTCGTCGATATTGGCGGTGCGCCGCTCGATCGTCGAAAAGCGCGGGTCGCCGCCGAGTTCGGGGCATTCCATCGCGGCGAACAGACTGCGCCACTGCCGGTCGGTCGTCGCCAAGAGGCAGACATGCCCGTCTTTTGTCGCATAGGGCCGCCGATAGGGGGTCAGCATGCGCGGGTAGCCCATGCCTTTCTCCGGCTCGCCAAAGACCCCGTGCCACAGATGATCGACGAGGCTGAAGGCGGTCATCGTGTCCATCATCGGCACGTGCACTTCCTGGCCCCGGCCGGTGCGCTCGCGGGCGTAGAGCGCCATCGCCACCGCGCCGGCCAGGACATTGCCGCAGACCTTGTCGCACACCACCATCGGCACATAGCGCGGCGCGCCGTCGGCGCCTTTGTTGAGCGCGGCAAGGCCGCTCTCGCCTTGGATCACATCGTCGAAAGCGGCACGGTCGCGAGCGGCGCTGTCCGGCCGATAGCCGCTCGCCCAGGCATAGACGATGCGCGGGTTGGCCGCCGATATCGCGTTGTAATCGATGCCGAGCCGGGTCGCGGCGCCGGGCCGCAGGTTGTGCACGAAAACGTCCGCGGTGGCGGCGAGCCGCAACATCGCCGCCTGCGCCGCCGGTCGCTTCAGATCGAGGACGAGGCTTTTCTTGTTGCGGTTTACGTTGAGGAAATAGGCGGCCATCCCCGGATGGCGGGCGGGGCCAAGGTAGCGCGTCGGGTCGCCCGCCGGCTCCTCGACCTTGATCACCTCGGCGCCCATATCGCCGAGGATCTGGGTCGCCACCGGCCCCAGCACCGCGATCGTCACATCGATAACGCGGATCCCCGCGAGCGGTCCGGACATTGGGTTCTCCTGATAGGCGCGCTAATGAGGGCTCAGCACTGCGGGAGGCTCGTGCGCTGCTGCTTGAGCCGGGCGCGCCGTGTCTTGTCGGCGAGCCGGCGTTCGCGCGCAGCCGCGCTCGGCCGGGTTGGCCGCCGCCGCGGCGGCGCGGTCGCGGCCCGGCCGATCAGGGCGACCAGGCGTTGGAGCGCGTCCGCCCGGTTGCGGTCCTGCGAGCGAAAGCGCTGGGCGGTGATTACCAGGATCCCGTCCTGCGAGACCCGACGGCCGGCGAGCCGCTCCAGCCGCTCGCGCACCGGCGGCGGCAGCGAGGGGGAATGGCGCACATCGAAGCGCAGCTGCACCGCGCTCGCCACCTTGTTGACATTCTGCCCGCCCGGACCGGAAGCACGGATAAAGCTTTCGCTGATTTCAGCCTCATCGAGGTCGAGCGTGTCGGTGATCACGATCATTGCGTTGCGCGTTTTTGACATCGGAGATCCTGGCACCGGCGCCCGCGCCGCGCAGCCCCCCGAGATTAACGCTTCACCTCGGCGGGGCTGGTAGTGTAAGCCAGCATGGTGCAGCGCCCAACGGCCATCCCCCGACGGCCCGGCGCAGCCCGTCATTTTCAGGAGCGAACATGCCGAGGGTCAGCTATACGGCGCCGGCGACGGTCGATGAAGCCGTCAAGGCTTTGGCCAGCGCGGCCGGTTTGGCGAAGGTCCTGTCCGGCGGGACCGATCTGCTGGTGCAGTTGAAGAGCGGGCGGGTGAAGCCCGACTTGATCGTCGATATGAAACGCATCCCGGGCCTCATCGGGATCCGCGAGGAGGCCGACGCCTGGGTGATTGGCGCCTCGACGCCGGGCGAGATGATCAGCGCCAACGAGCGGCTCGAACACGCCTTTCCTGGCGTCGTCGAGGGCACCGACCTGATCGGCTCGACCCAGATCCAGGGCCGCGCCTCGATCGCCGGCAACCTGTGCAACGGTTCGCCGGCGGCCGACAGCGTGCCGCCGGTCATTGCGGCGCGCGGGGTCGCGATCGTCGCCGGGCCGAACGGGCGGCGCGAAGTGCCGGTCGAGGCCATCGTCACCGGGCCGGGCCGGACCTCGCTTGCCAAGGGCGAGTTCGTCGTCGAGTTCCGCCTGCCGAAGCCAAAGCCGCGCCAGGCGGGCGCCTATCTGCGCTTCATACCGCGCACCGAGATGGATATCGCCGTTGTCGGCTGTGCCGTCGATGTGACGCTCGACGCCAGCGGCACCTGCACGGATGCCCGGGTCGTGCTCGGCGCTGTCGCGCCGACCCAGCTTGTCGTCGACGAGGCGGCTAAGGCGCTGATTGGCCACAAGCTCGACGTCGATACGCTGGCAAAGCTCGACGCCGCGGCGCAAAAGGCCTGCAAGCCGATCACCGACAAGCGCGGCACGATCGAATACCGCACAAAAATTGCCGGCGTCCTCGCGCGCCGGGCCGCCGCCATCGCCTTCGAACGCGCCGCGGCGCGTGCCTAGAGTTGAGGAGACTGCATCATGAGCAAGCACCACGTTACGACGGTCATCAACGGCGAGCCGATGGAGTTCCTGTGCGAGGCACAGCAGACCCTGCTCGACGTGCTCCGCGACGAACTGCACCTGACCGGCAGCAAGGAAGGCTGCGGCTCGGGCGATTGCGGCGCCTGCAGCGTCATCCTCGACGGCAAGCTGGTGTGCTCGTGCCTGATGCTCGGCGTCGAGGCCGAGGGGCGTAAGATCATCACGGTCGAAGGCGTCGCCGACGGCGACAAGCTGCATCCGGTGCAGCAGAAATTCCTCGAACACGCCGCGCTGCAATGCGGGTTCTGCACCCCGGGGTTCATCGTCGCGGCGAAGGCGTTGCTCGACGAGAACAAGAACCCGACCGAGGAAGAAACGCGCTATTGGCTCGCCGGCAATCTGTGCCGCTGCACCGGTTATGACAAGATCATCCGCGCGGTGCTCGACGCCGCCGCCGTGATGCGCGGGGAGGCCAGCGCATGAGCTATCTCGACAAGGATTCCCTCAAGGTCGTCGGGACCCGGCCGATCCGCCCGGACGGCGTCGACAAGGTCACCGGCCGGGCCAATTTCGGCGCCGACATGGTGATGCCCGGCATGCTGTGGGGCAAGATCAAGCGCAGCCCCTACGCCCATGCCCGCATCCTCAGCATTGATACCGCAAAGGCGGCGGCGCTGTCCGGGGTCAAGGCGGTCATCACCCGCGCCGATTTTCCCGACGTGACGCCGGAGCGCGCCCATATCGGCACCGCGCCGCACAATTTGCGCGACCTGTCGCGCAACTGCATGGCCGGGGGCAAGGTGCTCTACGAAGGCCATGCGGTGGCTGCAGTGGCGGCGACATCGCCGGCGATCGCCGAAGAGGCGCTCGACCTCATCGAGGTCAAGTACGAGGTGCTGCCGTATGTGATGGATGTCGAGGCGGCGATGGCGGACGACGCGCCGGTGCTGCATGACGACATCTTCACCGCGGGTGTCGAGCCGAAGCCGGCCAAGCCGTCGAACGTCGCCAAGATGGTTCGCTTCGCCAAAGGCGATGTCGAGGCCGGCTTCAAGGAAGCCGACCTCATCGTCGAGCAGCGCTATACGACGCAACCAGTGCACCAGGGCTATATCGAGCCGCATGCGTGCCTGGTTTTGGTCGGCGCCGACGGTCAGACAACGATCTTCTCGTCAAGCCAGGGCCAGTTCATGGTGCGCTCCTATACCGCGCGCATCTGCGGCGCCGAGATCGCCGATATCCGAGCGATCCCCGCCGAGATCGGCGGCGGGTTCGGCGGCAAGACGATCATCTATCTCGAACCGCTGGCCTACATGCTGTCGAAAAAATCGGGTCGGCCGGTCAAGATGGTGATGAGCCGCGAGGAGGTGTTCCGCGCTACCGGGCCGACCTCCGGGGCCGTCGTCGAGGTCAAGATCGGTGCCAAGAAGGACGGCCACATCACTGCCGCGCAGAGCATTCTCAAATACCAGGCCGGCGCATTTCCCGGCTCGCCGGTGCAGCAGGGCTGCATCTGCGGGATGGCGGTCTACGACTTTCCGAATTCGCTGACCGTCGGCTATGACGTGCTGTCGAACCGGCCCAAGGTTGCCGCCTACCGCGCCCCCGGCGCGCCGATCGGCTCTTTCGGGATCGAAAGCTGCATCGACGAACTGGCGCACGCGCTGAAGATCGATCCGCTCAAAATGCGCGAGATCAACGGCGCCAAGGATGGCGCGAAGTCGACGCACGGGGTGACCTGGACGAATATCGGCTACCAGAAGACGCTGGAGGCCGCCCGCGCCCACGCGCATCTCAAGACAAAGCTCGGGCCCAACCAGGGGCGCGGCATCGCGTCGGGTTACTGGCACAATGCCGGCGGCGAATCGAGCGCCTCCTGCCACGTCAATGAGGACGGCACGGTCACGGTGACCGAAGGCCATCCCGACATCGGCGGCTCGCGCGCCTCGATGGCGATGATGGTGGCCGAGGTGCTGGGCGTGCCGTACGAGGCCGTCCGCCCGGTGGTCGGCGATACGACGGCGATCGGCTTCAGCGCTTCGACCGGGGGCAGCCGCGTCACCTTTGCCGGCGGCATGGCGGTGACGCAAGCCGCCCAGAAGGTCGTCGAGGAACTGAAGAAGCGTGCTGCCGTCATCTGGGACATCAGCCCCGATGCGGTCGAGTGGCGGGACGGCAAGGCCCATCCTGCCGGCCCCAATGCCGGCAGCTTCGAGCCGCTCGATCTGCCCGCGATCGCCGCCAAATCGGGGCGCACCGGCGGGCCCATCAGCGCCGAAGTGCAGATCAACGCGCAGGGCCAGGGGCCCGGGTTCACGACCCATATCTGCGATGTCGAGGTCGACCGCGAAACCGGCCACGTCAAAATCTTGCGCTATACCGCGATCCAGGACGTCGGCCGCGCCATCCATCCCTCCTACGTCGAGGGCCAGATGCAGGGCGGTGTGACCCAGGGCATCGGCTGGGCGCTGAGCGAGGAGTACATCTACGACAAGAATGGGCTCCTCGAGAACCCGGGCTTCCTCGACTACCGCATCCCGGTCGCCTCCGACATGCCGATGATCGATACGGTCATGGTCGAGGTGCCGAATCCGCGCCATCCGTTTGGGGCGCGCGGGGTGGGCGAAGTGCCGCTCGTGCCGCCGATGGCGGCGGTTGCCAATGCGATCTTCGATGCGACTGGCATTCGCTTGCGCGATCTGCCGATGTCGCCGCCCAAGCTGCGCGCGGCGTTTGACGCCGAGCAGCCGAGGCGGCAAGCGGCGGAATAAACCTCTGTAGTCATTGCGAGGAGCAACGCGACGAAGCAATCTCCATCGGATAAGCCAAATGCGGCGGGAGATTGCTTCGCAGGGCTCGCAGTGACAGATAATCCAAGCATTCTGGTCGTGGAGCAGAACTCATGACATATCTCGACAAGGCCTCTCTCAAGGTCGTTGGCACCCGACCGGTCCGTCCCGACGGGGTCGACAAGGTGATCGGCCGCGCCGCGTTCGGCGCCGACATGACGATGCCGGGCATGCTGTGGGGCAAGATCAAGCGCAGCCCGCATGCGCATGCCCGCATCGTCTCGATCAAGACCGACAAGGCCAAGGCATTGCCCGGGGTCAAGGCAGTCATGACCTCGGCCGATTTCGCGGAGATCCCGTCAGAGGAGGCCTTTGTCGGAGAAGGCCCGATGAACTTCCGCGACCTCTCCTACAACTGCATGGCGCGCGGGAAGGTGCTCTATGACGGCCATGCCGTTGCCGCGGTCGCGGCGACCTCGCCCGCGATCGCCGAGGAAGCGCTCGATCTGATCGAGGTCCAATATGAGGTCTTGCCGTACGTCATCGACGTCGAAGACGCGATGAAGCCTGACGCGCCGGTCTTGCACGACGATCTCTTCACCCAGGGCGTCGATCCCAAGCCGGCGAAGCCGTCAAACATCGCCAAGCGGATCACCTTCGCCAAGGGCGACATGCCGACGGGCTGGAAGGAGGCCGAGGTCACTATCGAGCGCCGCTATACCTCGCAGCCGGTGCACCAGGCCTATATCGAGCCGCATGCCTGCGTCGTGTCGGTCGGCGCGGACGACCAGTGCACGGTCTTCTCGTCGAGCCAGGGCCAGTTCATGGTGCGCGCCTATTGCGCCAAGCTGCTCGGCATCGATATCGCCAATATTCGCGCGATCCCGGCCGAGATCGGCGGTGGGTTTGGCGGCAAGACGCTGGTCTATCTGGAGCCGGTCGCGCTTGCCCTGTCGAAGAAATCCGGCCGCCCGGTCAAGATCGTGATGAGCCGCGAGGAGGTGTTTCGCGGCACCGGCCCGGCGGCGGGCGGCGTCTATGAGGTCAAGATCGGCGCCAAGAAGGACGGGCGGATCGTCGCGGCCGAGCTGCTGGTCAAGCTGCAGGCCGGCGCCTTTCCCGGATCGCCGGTAGGCCCGGCGTGCATGTGCGGCTTTGCGATGTACGACATCCCGCATGTCAGCATCGTCGGCTACGACGTCGTCTCGAACCGGCCGAAGGTGGCTGCCTACCGCGCGCCCGGCGCGCCAAACTCGACCTTTGGCGTCGAGAGCTGCATGGACGAATTGGCCCGCGAATTGAAGATCGAACCGATGCGGCTGCGCGAGATCAACGCCGCCAAGGACGGCACCAAGGCGGCACACGGACCGACCTGGGCCAATATCGGCTATCAGCAGACGCTCGACGCGGCGCGGGCCAGCGGCCACCTCGACATCCCGCTCGGGCCGAACCAGGGCCGCGGCATCGCCTCGGGCTTCTGGTTCAACATCGGCGGCGAGTCGGCGGCGGCGGTGCACATCAACGAGGACGGAACCGCGAGCGTCGTCGAGGGCAACCCCGACATCGGCGGCTCGCGTGCCTCGATGGCTATGATGGCAGCCGAGGTGCTTGGCCTGCCATACGAGCAGGTCCGCCCGATCGTCGGCGACACCAGCCAGGCGGGCTATTGCTTCCTGACCGGCGGTAGCCGCGTCACCTTCGCCACCGGCATGGCGGTGACCCAGGCGGCCGAAAAGGTCGTCGTCGAATTGAAAAAACGCGCCGCGATGATCTGGGACATCAGCCCCGAGGCGGTCGAGTGGAAGGACGGCAAGGCCTATCCGGCCGGCCCCAACGCCGGCAGCTTCGAGCCGTTGTCGATCCCCGAGATCGCGCTCAAGGCAGGGCGTACCGGCGGGCCGATCGCCGCCGAGGTGTCGATCAACGCGCAGGGCGCCGGCCCCGGCTTCGCTACCCATATCTGCGATGTCGAGGTCGACCGCGAAACCGGCCACGTCAAGATCCTGCGCTACACCGCGGTGCAGGATGTCGGTCGCGCGATTCATCCCTCCTATGTCGAGGGCCAGATCCAGGGCGGGGTAACCCAAGGCGTCGGTTGGGCGCTCAACGAGGAATACGTCTACGACAAGCAGGGCTGCCTCGATAACCCGGGATTCCTAGATTATCGCGTGCCGGTCGCCTCCGACCTGCCGATGATCGACGCGATCATGGTCGAGGTGCCGAACCCGCGGCATCCGTTCGGCGCCAAAGGAGTGGGAGAGGTGCCGATCGTGCCGCCGATGGCGGCGGTCGCCAATGCGGTCGCCGACGCCATCGGCATCCGCATGCGCGATCTGCCGATATCGCCGCCCAAGCTGCGCGCCGCGCTCGACGACGAGGCCCCGCCGCGCCTCGCGGCGGAGTAGGCGGCCTGGCTGCCCCTCACCCCGACCCTCTCCCCGCCCGCGGGGAGAGGGAGCACTTGCGACTGTTCGCGAGAACAGCTGTCGGCGGTAATCGCCTCGCCGCATCAGCCGAGTTCCCTCTCCCCGCTGGCGGGGGGAGGGACAGGGTGAGGGGCTGATGCCCCACATCGTGATGACCGGCATCGCCGCCCGCCGCTTCACCGGCGGGCTGAGCGAATTCGATGTCGAGGCGGACACGGTGCGCCGCATGATCGTCGAGCTCGACCGTCGCTTCCCCGGGCTCGGGCGCCAGATCGATGAAGGCATGGCGGTGGCGATCGACGGCGAGATCTTCCAGGACGCCTACCAGGCTCCGCTCAACCCCGACAGCGAAGTCGTGCTGATCCCCAAGATCGGCGGCGGTTAGCGGCAACCGCCGGGTGACCGCTGCGGATCATCCCGGCGGCAGGGTCTGAACGTTACCGCAAGTAACAGGCGCCGTACTGATACCGGTAATGTCGCGGGCAGGGGCGGCCGTAATAGCCGTACGGATAGGCTCCGACCACAGCCGCCGTAGCGCCAACTGCGCTGCCGGCAATCGCGCCCGCGGTGCCAATCGCGCTACCGGCGATCGCTCCCGCGGTGCCGATTGCCGCACTGACCGGGTCTTGAGCAAGCGCAACGCTCGACGAGCCGGCGGCCATAGCGGCGACGATCGCCAGCGCCAAAACTGGATTCCTCATCAAATCTCTCTCCGTTTGAACTGACGGCGACAGTCGGGGGCGAAAGTCGCTCACCGCTGGAAACATCGCCGAGCGACCTGAGTTCCCGGTTTGACCGGTTTTTTCGACCGCCCGTCCCGACAAATGATAGTCGTTCGCGCGGTCAACGCTTGCCCCTCGGCCGTGCTCGATCGAAACTGCGAAGGTCGGCGCGCTGCTGCGGAGATGGGGGAGGCAATGACCTACGATTACATCATCGTCGGCGGCGGCTCTGCCGGGTCGGTTATGGCCAATCGGCTGTCCGCGAAAAGCACGAACCAGGTGTTGCTGTGCGAGGCCGGGCAGGACACCCCCGACGGCAAGGTGCCACCCGAGATCCTCGATTCCTATCCCGGCACCGCCTATTTCGACCCGCGCTTCCACTGGACTGAGCTCAAGGTCCACACCGAGATCGTCTCGCACAACCGGCCAGAGGAACGCCCGGCCCTGCGCAAATACGAGCAGGCGCGCGTTTTGGGCGGCGGCTCCTCGATCAACGGTCAGCTCGCCAACCGCGGCGCACCGTCCGATTACGACGAGTGGGAGGCGCGTGGCGCCACGGGGTGGAACTGGAATGCCGTGCTGCCCTATTTCAAGAAGGTCGAGCGCGACATGGATTTCGACGGCCCGTGGCACGGCAAGGATGGCCGCATTCCGGTGCGCCGCATCCTCCCTGATATGTGGTGCGGCCATGCCAAGGCGGTCGCCGAGGCCTACAAGGCCGCGGGCTACGACTACATCGAAGACCAGAACGGCGAGTACAAGGACGGCTATTTCCCGATCACGATCTCCAACCTCTTCGACCGGCGGGTGTCAGCGGCGATCGGCTATCTCGACAACGGCACACGGCGACGCCCGAACCTCAAGATCTCGGCCGAGACCCAGGTTTCGGAGCTGCTGTTCGAGGGCACGCGCTGCGTCGGCGTGAAGGCCGTGGTCAAGGGGCAGGAAACCGAATTTCGCGCCAACGAGGTCATCGTCTCCTCCGGCGCGATCCATTCGCCGGCGCATCTGCTGCGCGCCGGGATCGGCCCGGCCGGGCATCTGCGCGACGTTGGCGTCGAGGTGCGGATGAATGTGCCCGGGGTCGGACAGCGCCTGATGGACCATCCCTCGGTCTCGGTGTCGTCATTCATGAAGCCCGAGGCGCGCCTCAACGGGCTGACCCGCCGGCACATCCTGTTGGCGCTGCGTTATTCGTCGGGGATCGACGGCATCGCCCCCGGCGACATGTTTGTCGCCGTCGTCAGCAAATCGGCCTGGCATGCGGTCGGCGAGCAGATCGCCTCGCAACTGGTCTGCGTCTACAAGACGCTGTCGGAAACCGGGCAGGTCCGCCTCGCGGCGCGCGACTGGCGAGCCGAGCCGATCGTCGAGTTCAACCTGTTGTCCGACCGCCGCGATCTCGAGCGGCTGATGGACGGTTTCCGGCGCTTGGGCGCGCTGCACCTCTCCGCGGCGTTGAAGGAGGCGGTCAGCGACCCGTTCCCGGCGAGCTACAGCGACCGGGTGCGCCAGATCGGTGTGGTCAACGACCGCAACCGTCGGCTGACCGCGTTTTTTGCCAAGCTGCTCGACGGGCCGGCCTGGCTGCGACGCTGGATGATCGATCGTTTCATCGTCGAGGGCTTTCGCTTCGACCAGCTGATGACCGATGACGAGGCGTTGGAAGCCTTTATCCGCAAGGCCGGGATCGGGGTGTGGCATGCCACCTGCACCTGCCGCATGGGCGCCGACGACGACCCGATGGCGGTCACCGACAATCAGGGCCGGGTGCGCGGGGTTGCGGGGTTGCGTGTCGTTGACGCCTCTCTCTTCCCGTGCGTCCCCTGCGCCAACACCAATTTCCCCACCCTGATGACCGCCGAGAAGATCAGCGACGCGATGCTCAGCGCAGGGTGACAATGAGCGATCAACAGTCCGGTGCGAGGTTTCGCGATGGCGGCTACCGATGGAGAATTCAAAATATTCATCACCGGGGATTCCGGTGACGACGTTTACAGCTGGGCAGACGAAGGAAACCGCTCGGCCCGTCCCGCAGTACTCAACCTACCGTCTGACAAGGCACGCGATGCGGTCGTACCTTCAGGAGCAGCATTCCTCAAAAGCGTTTTCAATAATTTTTTTGATCCTGCGTCGGTAGTAGTGTGGCTAGAAAAAACTAAACCACGCGACTGCAATTCGATTTTGCTGGAATCGGCTGATCATATCCTGACGGATATCAGACCATTCAACAAGATTGATCGCATCGAGCGATTCATTGTTCTTACCAGGGTTGATAAATCTCCCAGGCAGGAAAAGCAGCAAAACTGGCTCCCGTTACGGGAACCAGCAGCTGGCTCAAATAATAAATTGCTTGTGGTGCATCACGGCGCGGCTGCCTCGAAGACCGGCACCACAGCGGCGACGGCCGTAAAAACCTGGCTTAGCCACTTTGTCCAACCGGGCCGCGGTAGGTTGCAGATCCTTGTTAATGTAAAGCAGCTTCCCGAGATTGCTTCTTGGGGCGAAGCCGGCCCGGTATTTGAGAGTGACTTCTGGAACGCCTTGCTCGATGATGAGGTGCGGAATTCTGTCGGCCTCGTCGTTTCGCTGTCTGCACTACGGCGCGCTGGCGCTGCAATCTCCTTTGGCCTGTCATGGGAGCAAACCCTCGAGGACTTCGGCTTCGAGTTGCACTGCTTCCCAAAATTGAAGGCCCTTAGCTACTTTCGTGATGTGTTTGTCAGAGTGGAGACCGTAGGGCTGATCCACCTGAAAAATCCAAAGAATTTAGGCAATGCCGATCCAGAAGCACATCTTTATTACGAGAAGTATGAAAAGGACCGCATCTCGCGTGATCCCGACCGTGACGGCCGGATCGTCGGCAAGAATTCGCTGTTGCTCGCGGCGCTGGCGCGGCTTGTATGCAGCAAGCGGCCGCCTGACGCAAAGATCGAAGCAGCCATTTCCCAAGCGATCATGTGTGGTATTCGGGCCGGGATTGCGATGCACAACCACGGCTATGACAAGAACAGCTTTCTCCAAAGTGAGAAGGCGCTAAGACTGCAAAAATGGGCACAGCCTACGAAAGCCCTCATTTGTCCAAGCTCTAAAGATGCTGACAAAATATCTCAGGGAAATGACCTGAAACTCCCAGAAATCGTGCGGCTTCAAGTTCCCAGCTGGATACTCGTCGACCCGCTGAAGCGCGGATCAGCGCGGTGGCACATCTTGAATGAGGTATTGGCGGAAGCCCCGATCGCACCGGTTAATGTCGCGCTCGCGGTCGTTGCGGAGGGTCCGTACAACGTACTGAATCGGAAGTGGAATATCTCCGACAAAACCAATGCTAACCGCAACGGACCCGACGAACGCATTGAGATGATTCTGAATCGTCTTGATGGAGCAAAAACCGAACGCAAAACATCGAAAAAATCCTTCGCATTGACAGTGCCGATTGTACAATTTGGCAAATTGATTGCCGTAGGTCGAGATGAAAGCGATGAGATCTGCGGGATTAACAATTTGTTTAATTTGTACATTCGGGAAAGAGCGCACTACGACAAGCCGGTGTCGATCGCGGTCTTCGGACCGCCAGGAAGCGGCAAGTCGTTTGCGGTGAAAGAGATCGCTGAGACCATCGATCCCAAGCATGAAAGCATTGAGATTATGGAGTATAACCTCGCCCAATTCCGTGATTCTCAAGAACTTGGAAATGTGTTGAACAAGGTGGGATCAATTAACATTTCTGGTAAAACGCCGCTCGTATTTTTTGATGAATTCGATTGTCATTTCAATGAAACGCTGGGTTGGTTGAAGTTTTTTCTTGCGCCGATGCAAGATGGGAATTTTTACGGTGCGGCTGGCACGATCAACATCGGCCGGGCGATGTTTGTGTTCGCTGGTGGGACAAACGACGACTTTAACAGCTTTAGCTCCCATCCTGATTTTGGTTCAAGGAAGGGCCCTGATTTCATCAGCCGGCTGCGCGGGCATATCAATATTCGGCGGATGGACGTAGACGCTAAGCAACAGCCGCCCTATATGCGGCGGGCTATTACGCTGAGAGGTCTGCTCGAAAAGCATCACTTTACGCGCAAGACGGAGGATAGGGGCGAGCGGGCGACGATCGACGAGGCGATGATATATGCGTTGTTGAACGTTGGTCCCGAAGGGTATCATCACGGTGTCCGGTCGATGGAGGCTATTCTACAGATGTGCGCGACCATCGACGGCCACATCCAATTCGGATCGTTGCCCTCGCGAGCGCAGCTGAGCATGCATGTGAATGCAGACGAGTTCTACGCAAGCTTCCTTCGCGGCCGAGCGCGACAGAGCCCCTATTCTCTGAAGCTTGATAAAATGTTCAAAGAAGTGGAGCGGCAGGCATTGGAGTCGGCCAAGAGCAATCGAGATATCTCCCGAGGTATTTTTAATGTCCGGCGAATGCTTGACACCCCATTACCAGCCACCGAGCGCATTGACTGGTGGAAGAAATTGAAGGGCAAAGTTGACTCGCTGGAGCCATTAATGGCCGATTCGAAGATCTCGCGAACAAAAGCGTAACCGCGGAAGACAAATTATCGCGGCAACGCGACAACCGTCACCGGACGCCGCATGCCAGATCGGAGGAAGGATGAATTTCGGGATCTTCGACCACCTCGACGACAGCGGCGTGCCGCTCGGTCGGCATTTCGAAGACCGGCTGAAGCTGATCGAGGCCTACGACCGCGCCGGCTTTTACGGCTATCACCTGGCCGAGCACCACAATACGCCGCTGGGCTACGCCCCATCGCCGAGCGTCTTCCTGTCGGCCGTCGCCCAGCGCACCAAAAAGCTCAAATTCGGGCCGATGGTGTACCTATTGCCGCTCTACCATCCGCTGCGCCTGATCGACGAAGTCTGCATGCTCGACCAGATGTCGGGCGGCCGCTTTCTCTACGGCGTCGGGCGCGGCATCTCGCCGATCGAGGTCGGCTTTTACGGCGTCGATTTTTCGACCGGAATGGAGCAGTTCCGCGAGGCCTATGAGGTCATCCGCATCGGCCTGACCGAGGACGAACTGACCTATCACGGCAAGTTCTACGATTTCGACCACGTGCCGATCGTCATGAAGCCACTGCAGCAGCCGTTCCCCGAACTATGGTACGGCACCAGTCGGCCCGACAGCATCCCGTGGGCCGCGAAAGAGGGCGCCCATATCGTCACCTTGCGCGACACGGCGGCGGCGCGGGCGATCATTGAGCTCTACCGCTCGGAATGGCAACAGCTCGGCCGGCGCGAGGCCGACATGCCGATGATGGGCATCAACCGCCACATCGTCATTGCCGACACCGAGGCCAAGGCGCGCGACATTGCCCGGCGCGCCTATCCCAGCTGGCGGGGCAACATGGAGCGGCTGTGGGCGGCGTACAACGTGCCGTTCCCGCTCGGCGCGTCGCTGCCGAAGGAATGGGATGCGCTGCAGGACCACGGCCACGCGATTGCCGGCACACCGTCGCAGGTCAAGGACTACATCGCCGAGGCAATCGAGGCCTCCAGCGCGACCTATTTCGTGTGCGACTTCGCGTTCGGCCAGATGACCTTCGCCGAGGCCTTGCGCTCGACCGAACTCTTCGCCAGCGAAATCATGCCGGCCTTCGCGTAGAGCGGGTTGAGCAACGCGAAACCCACCAAATATAAAAAATTCACAATGAGACGGCGAGACGGTGAGATTTCAGAGGCTCGGTAGCCTCACTGCCTCGCCGTCTCATTGTGAATAATTCAATCTACGATTTCGCTTCGAGATCGCTCAGCATTTGGTGGATGCGGGCGACCGGGGCGTCCTTGTTGTAGAGCGCGTAGAGCGCGCCGGCGAGGCGCACCGGGTCGCCCGAATAATACCGCTCGTAGAGTTGCTGCCTTCCGGAGAACGACGACACCGCGGCGTCGAAGGCGAGGCGGAACAGCTTGACCCGGGTCGGCGCGTCGGCGTTGGCGGCCTGCGCGTAGGTCTCGACATCCGCCGCCGCCGGCCCCGCGAGCTCGGCATAGGAGGGCACCGCGACAAGCCCGCCGGCGCCCAAAATCTGGATGACCTCGCAGGCGCGCACGAACATCTTCGGAAACATCATCCGCACGGTCCACAGCGGCATCTCGGCCGGCGTCATCAGCCCCGAGGCCGGGCTTATCGCGGCGTCGGCCTCGCTCGCGCGGACCGCGGCGCGCACGAACTCGGCGTGCTGGATCAATTCGGCCAGCATCCCCTGGACATGCAGATGCGCGTCGATATTGGTCGAGCGCGCGATCGCAAAGCCCAGCCCCATCATGAATTCGGCCTTCGCCAGGTTCTTGGTCGCGGTCTGGTGCATGACCTGCGGCATCGCCCCGGTGCGCTGGAAGAGGCCGTTGCACATCTCGGGGTCGCGGTGGATGAAGACGCGCTCCCACGGCACCAGCACATCGCCGAACACCGCCAGCCCGTCGCCCTCATCGAGCCGGGCGGAGAGCGGATAGTCCATCACCGAGGCGGAATTCTGGTGCACCACCGGGGGCCGGCAGATAAAGCGCAGCCCCGCTGTCGCGACCGGGATCGAAAACCCGAAGGCATAGGGCGCGGCCTCGGCGTTGGTCGCGAGAAACGTCGAGGGCATCACCAAAATGTCGTCGGCATAGGCACACAAGGTCGAGACCATGCGGGCGCCCTTGACGACGATCCCGGCATCGGTCTCGCGGACGATCTTGGCGGCGAGGTCCTTCTCCTGGCGCTCGACCGGCCGCGAGCGGTCGACCTGCGGGTTGAGGAGCGTGTGCGTCATGCACAGATCGTGCTCGCGCGCACGGACGTGATAGGCGCGGATGTTGTCGGCAAAGCGCTTGTCGGTGCGACCGAATTCCGGCGTCGCGGCGGCGAGCCCGGTCAGCATCACATTGAGGAAATCGGGGCTGCGGCCGAACATGCCACAGGTCTTGTCCATCCAAATCTTGACCATGCCGCGTCGGCGCACGAGGTCGTCGACCGAGCGCGGCTCGATGAACGACAGCCCGACCGGCTGGCCGCTCGACGGCGACTTAAAGGTCATCCGGTCGTGGAGCGCGGGGTCGTGCTGCAGGTCGAACAGCTCGGCCAGGCTCCGCGCCGCGCCGGCAAGGCGCGGGTCGCGGGTCACATCGCGAATCCGCTCCCCCTCCATGAAGATCTGGCGCTCGTCATGGAGGCCTTCGAGAAATTCTTTGCCGGTGCGGATGGGCATCTGCTGAAACCTCCCCAAAATCGTTCGTGCCCGGGCTTGGCCCGGGCATCCACGGTTACTTCAGGATAAGCGCGACTGCTCGTGGATTATGTATCGTCCGCTGCTAATGCAGGGCGTCGAGCCGGCGCCGCAGCACCGCCGCGTGGCCCGCGAGCCGCTCCTCGATTTCCGCGCCAATCTGGCCGCGATACATGTGGAGGGCAAGATTGCGGTCGCGGCCGATTTTCATGGCGGCGTCGGCGTCCTCGCCGGTCAGCCAGCCGAGACGCCGGGCTGCCCGGATCGTGGAGTTTGGCGAGCCGACCTCGTGTCGTCACGCTCGGCAAGGAGGTGCTGGCAGGCTTTCCGGACGGCCTTGAACGTGTAGATCAACCGCAGGATTGCGCCATCACGCTCGGCCAATGAGCGTGGCGTCTTGCCGACGGCTTCATCCAACGTGGCGAGTGCGGCCTCGGCCTCGACAAGTCGCCTCGCTACTCCCGCCATTCCACTCCTTCCCGGCGCACCTCCTCGACCATTGCGGGGTTGGCCTGCTGGAGATCTACAAGATCCACATCATAGGGGATCGGGCTCTCCTCGATATCGGCCGCAAGCTCGGCAAAGAAGCCGGGGACAGATCATCGCGCGGCAGGATCGCGATATCGATGTCGCTATGCTGGCGCACGTCGCCTCGCGCGCACGACCCGAAAAGCACGGTCGCTTCGCGCCCACGCATGTATGGCGGGCTCGGATTGCGCTGCTGAGCGCCGTTGGGGTCGGCACGATGGCAATCCAGCGGCAGACCGGCAAAGGCAAGCCGACAATCTGGCGCTGGCAGGCGCGCTTCATGGCCGAAGGGGTTGACGGTTTGCTGCATGAGGCTACCCGCCCGGCCGGCAAGCCGCCGCTGGCGGCGGCCACGATCGAGCGGGTGGTCGAGATGACGCTTGCTGAACCGCCCGGCGAGCGGACGCACTGGACCGGTCGGGCGATGGCGACGGCCGCCGGGGTCAGCCACCGCAGCGTGCAGCGGATCTGGGCGGGGCAGGGGCTGAAGCCACACCGGGTGAAGACCTTCAGGCTGTCGAACGATCCGAAGTTTGCCGCCAAGTTGCAGGATGTTGTCGGCCTCTACGTCGATCCGCCCGAGCAGGCGCTGGTGCTCTCGGCGATGAGAAGTCGCAGATCCAGGCGCTCGACCGCACCCAGCCGCGGCTGCCGATGAAGAAGGGGGTTGCGGAACGATGACCCACGACTACAAGCGCCACGGCACGACGACATTGTTCGCCGCGCTCGATGTGCTCGACGGCTGGGTGATCGGCCAATGCATGGCGCGCCACCGACATCAGGAATTCACCCGCTTCCTCAACAAGATTAACGCGAAACCCCGGTCCTGTTCGCTGGCGTGCAACTACGAGACCCTTGACAGCCTGGATGCCCACCTCGATGCCTTCTCACCGCCTACAACTTCACCAAACACTTCAAATCGCTACGCTGGCGAACCCCGTTCCAAGCATCTGCGACGCCTGGACGAAAGACCCCACACCCTTCATCATCAACCCGCATCACCTCATTCCGGAACCACACAACTAGCTTTCATCGAGCCTTAGGTATCTATCCTCTAGCTCGCGCCAGCGCGCGGTGCCGATCGCGTCCTCGCGTTCCTGGAAGGTGGCGAGGTCGGCTTCGACGCGGGTCGTATGGCCGTCTTCCCACAACGCCTTCAGCACCCGCTGGGCGGCGCGGATCGCGGCGCGGTGGGTCTGCGACGGGTAAATGCCGAGCCGGAACCCCATGCCTTCGAGTTCGCTCGCTGCCAGCATCGGCGTCTTGCCGCCCTCGAACACGTTGACGAGAGCCGGCCCGCAGAGGCCACGGCCGACGATGCGCAACTCCTCCACGCTTTGCGGCGCCTCGACAAAGCCGACATCGGCGCCGGCCTCGAGATAGGCGTTGACCCGATCGATCGCGGCCTCCAGCCCCTCGCTCGCACGCGCATCCGAGCGTGCGATGATCACGAGGTTCCGGTCCTGCCTGGTGTCGACTGCCGCCTTAATCTTGCCGATCATCTCGCCTTTGGAGATCACCTCCTTGCCGTCGTAATGGCCGCATTTCTTTGGGCTGACCTGGTCTTCCAAGTGGAAGGCGGCTATCCCGGCCTTTTCGTATTCGCGCACGGTGCGGATCACGTTGAGGGCGTTGCCATAGCCGGTATCGGCATCGGCGATGACTGGAATTGCTACCGCCTCGACCGTCAGCCCGATGAAGCGTACGTTTTCGCCGAGCGTCAACAGCCCCATATCGGGATAGCCGTTCGCCCGCGAATAGCCGCCGCCCGTTAGATAGACCGCCGCGAACCCGGCCTGTTCGACGAGCCGCGCCGTTAGCGTATCGTAAGCCCCCGGCACCATCGTGTAGCCGGTCCGCGCAATGAGGTGCCGCATGGTCTGGCGTGGCGTCATCCTGATCTCCTCGTTTCCGCATGATTCGCCGATAGCGATTGTTAACCGAGCCGGAGCGAGAATGCCGGGATTGTTTTGCCAGGGACCAGCGATGTTGATGATGCGGCCTTCTCTTGCGCTCAGCCTTTTTCTGCTCGTGTCGGCTGGCGCGGCGCGTGCCGACGACGCTACCCCCGCCGCTTGCTCGGTGACCAATTCGAATGTCCTGGCGCAGGATCAGGGCGATGTGACGATCAACTGCACTCGGCTGAGCGAGGCGATCGGCAGGCAGTTCGCCGAAATCTTAACCCGCATCCTGCAGGACCGGCTCGACCCGCAGATGGTGATGGCGAAGCTCGACGAGGTCGACCAGATCCCGGAAGCGGGCGTTGCGCGCGGCGTTGACGAGACCCAGCGCCAGCTGATCCTCCAGAGCCTGAACGGCAAGCCGACCGGGCTGGTCGCGATCACCGCCCATCCCGATGCCGGAGATGGCGCTGATTTCGCCAAAAGCATCGCGACGCCCCTCTTGCAGGCCGGCTGGCAGATCGAGGGCCAACAGATTCGCCGAACTGCGCTGCCCTCTCTCGACTCGATCCACGGGCTTGCCGTCGTTGTGCGCGACAAGGCTGCGCCGCCGCCACCGGCGGTAAGGCTCAAAGCAGCGCTGAATGCGGCGCATATCAGCGCAGCTTTGGTGGCGGATGCGACGTTGGCGCCCGATTCCACCCTTTTGTGGGTCGGCCGGCGGCCAGGATCGGTACCGATCGCACCGCCGAAATAGCCCTCGCGACGCGATTGCACCTTGGCATGTCGGCCGCGGTCAAGGGCCGGCTGACGAGCCGGGCTAATCGCGCCGGTAAGGGTAGCAGCGCGCGCGGTCGAGCGTCATCGCATAATGCTGGGCCAGAGCACGGATCGAGTCGCCTTCGTCGGGGTAGGGGTCGGCATTCCCCGGCCCGACGATGATCGGGCGAAAGCTCCGGTCGTCGCGTCCGCTCGGCGGCAGCATCGCCGTCGCGAGCGGGTTGCCGTCGGCATCACGTAGCGTGAGAAATAGCGGCATCTCGCGCAGGATGTGCGCCTTCAGCCCGATCTCCTGCTCGAAATAGACTTTCGACACCGGGCGAAAGCTCTGCGCCGCCTTGTCATATTCTTTGCGGAAATACTTCTCGACAGCGTGGCGCATGGTCTCTGATTCGGCGACCGCCTCGGCCTCGCTCTCGATCCGAAACCACGTCTTGCCGCCAGAGGCGTCGCAAACGTATCTCATGCTTCCTCCCAACATGGCTTACGGCGTCGACCGGCATCGCGAAGGTGGGGATGCGATGTCCGGCGCAGCAAAATCCGGAGTTCGGAGCGAGTCAACAGCAACCTGGGCGGCCGTGACGCACCGCAGCCAAGCGGGCCGCCACCCGAAAGGAATCGGACCGGGACACTCAGCCCCGGCTCGCGCGGCGAGTTCGAACATCAGCTGCGCGTTGCTCCGGCGGCGGGTGCGCGGCAGCCGCACCGGGCGGCGGCTCGGTCCACTCGCGCCACAGCGCGACGAGCGCCGCCATAACCGCCGGGCCGAGAAACAGCCCGAGAAACCCCATCGTTTGCAATCCGCCGAGCAGACCGAGCAGGACCAGCAGGAAGGGCAGCCGCGCGGCGCCGCCGATCAAGACGGGCCGGACGAAGTGATCGGCGACGAACACCAGCACGCTGCCGAACACAAAGATGATGATCGCGCCGAGCCTGTTGCCGATGGCCAAGAGGTAGAGCCCTGCGAGGCTGTAAACGACCGGCGCAGCGAACGGGATGACGGCGGCAACGCCGGTCACCGCGCCGGCCGACGCCGGATAGGGCAGGCCGACCGCGAAATAGACGATGCCGAGGAGAATACCTTCGGCGAGCCCGACCAGCACCAGGCCGTTCACCGTGCCGTGTACCGCCCCGATCATCTGGCGGGCGATGCGCTCGCCGCGCAGCCCGATCAAGCGGTCGCTGAGTTGGCGGAGCCGCTCGGCCAAGACGCCGCCATCGCGGAACAGAAAGAACAAGGTAAGCAGCGTGACCAGAAAGATCGCGACCCGGTGGACGACCTCCCCGCCAATATCACGCGCCGACTCGGTTAGCGTGTGCAGGGTGACGCGGCCGATCATTTCCTCGGCCATCGCCGGATCGCTGAGATTGGCGCGCCACCAATCCGCGATCGTCGGCCCGGCCACCGGAAGCTGCCCGATCCATTCGGGCACCGCGATGCCATGATGGCGCGCATCGGCGACGAATTCGACCACGTAATGGCTTTCGCGGGCGAGCGCGATGCCAAGCAAGACGAGTGGGGCGATAAAGACGATCCCGATGCCGAGCGTCGCCAGCAGCGGCCCCAAACCCCGGTCGCTGCCCTCCGGCAGCAGCCGCAACACTCCGCGGTAGAGAGGCCACAGCGCGATCGCGAGCACCGCGGCCCAGGCGAGCGCGGGAAGGAAATCGGCGAGGATCCACAACCCGACAGCGATGACCGCCGTCGCCAGCGCAATGCGCGCGAATTGCTGCCAGGAAGATGATCCGGTGGCGGGCGGAGGGGCGCGATCGGGCTCCATAGTGTTTGGCCCTTTTCAAGCGGTCGCGGCAAAGTCTATCCGAAGCGATGCTCGCTGGCACGCGAGGAGCGGTCGACGGCGCCGGTGGCGTGAGCCGGTCGTGGAGGTCTCTCCCGGCCGACGCGCCGGTGCGGCCTTGCCTGGCGTTACCGCCGGGCATACTCTTCCGCGCCTCGGCAGCGCGACTGCCGGCAAGACGCAAGGGGGTCAGCCGATGGGGTATACTCTCGAACAGTTCTCGGTCGAATGTCACCGGATCCTCGCCGCGGAGCCTGGTCCGCAAGGCCGCCAGAAGGTTTGCGGGTTGGTTAAGAAGGCCTGCACCGACGAGGCCTTTGTCCGCCAGCACCTGCCCGATGACGGACCCGAACGCAAGATACTGTATGAAGACCCGGAACTGGGTTTTTGCATCCTCGGCCATGTCTATCACGGCGCGAAACAGAGCGCGCCGCACGATCACGGTCCGACTTGGGCGATCTACGGCCAAGCCGCAGGCGAAACGGTGATGACCGACTGGGCAATGGTGTCGCCGGCGGGCGAAGGGCAGATCGGCAAGGTGAGCCACGTCCGCGACTACACGCTCGCCCCGGGCGCCGCCTATGTGTACAACGAGGGCGATCTCCATTCGCCGCGCCGCGCCGGCTCGACCAAGCTGGTACGCATCGAGGGTCGCAACGTCGAGAAGATCCGGCGCTTCCCCTACGAGCAAGCCTAACCGCGCAAGTGTCGCGTAGATGACGCGGGCGCCCGTCCGGGGCGCCCGCGCGGCCTGCTACTCGACGACGGTGACGCGTCGGTTGTGGGGATCGCGAATGCCGTCCGGCGTCGCCACGGCCAGGTCGTTCTCGCCCCGGCCGGTGATCGCCATCGCTGTCCACGGCACGCCCAAGCGGGCGAGGACGCGCGCGACCTGGTGGGCCCGCCTGTGAGAGAGCCGCTGATTGTAGCGGGCGGAGCCGGAGGTGTCGGTGTAGCCGGTCACCTGCACGGTAGCCACGCCGCCGGCTCGGTAGACGGCCGCGGCCTGTTGCAAGATCGCCATACCCGACGGGGCGACCCAGGACCCGTTCCAGCCAAAATACACAGTGAAAACGCGAGCGCCGACCGGCGCTGCTACGGTTGGGCCGGGCTCTGGCGGCGGCGGCGGCGGTGCGACTATGGGTGCGCACGCCGCTACCGCCAGCAGCGAACTGAGCACGATTGCGCGCTTCATCGGGTTCCTCCGGGGGTTGAGAAGGCCAGCATACGAAAGATCGATCAACCATTCTACCGCAAAGCGTGTTTCCACCGTCAAGATCGCCCCGAATCGGCGCGCAATGGGTCGAGATGATGGGCGTCGACGCGCTAGCCGACGCCCTCGACGATCAGCGCCCGGGCGCGCGAGTTGGCCAGCCGGATCGGCAGGGCCGCCTGGTATTCCGGCGAGTTGTACCAGCGGCGCGCGGCCGCGGCATCGGCAAACTCGATGATGACGACCCGCTGCGGCGCCTGGCCCCCCTCGACCAGCTCGGCCGTCCCCCCGCGCGCGATGAAGCGTCCGCCATACTGCGCGACGCTGGCGCCGGCGAGTGCGCGATAGGGCTCGTATCCCTCTCGATTGGTTACCTCGACCTCGGCAACGAAATAGGCTGGCATGTCTGCCTCCTGTGCCCGAATGTTGCGGAAGAGCGGCCGGGTGCGTGCCCCCAGGGACCCGGCACCGACGCCTGGTGGCAGGCCGTCGTCGACAGGATAATCGGATTTGCGCCAAACAGCGAACCCACGCGACGGGCGGAAATTTCGGCGCCCGAACTGCCCCTGGGCGCCACCGATCACGACCGGATTCCCGCGTTGCCTGCTGCCCCGCCGGCTGGCATGCTCTAGCTGACGACGGGCGAGGACGGATGATGGATATCGGGCCGAACAGGCGCGGCAAGCGCAGTAGACCCGCCGACGCTCCCGTTATCCCGATACAGCAGTTTTTCGCGACCGCCCCAGTGCCTTGCCCCTATATTCCGGGCCGCGCCGAACGCAAGCTGATCGTGGAGCTCGCTGGCCGCGCCGCGCCGGACTTTTACGACGAGCTGTCTCGCGCCGGCTTCCGGCGCAGCCACCGTTTCGCCTACCGCCCGGGCTGCCGCGGTTGTGCCGCATGCGTTCCGGTTCGCATCGCTGTCGAACGCTTTGCCCATACCCGCTCGACCCGGCGTATCCGCAATGCCAATCGCGACATCGCCGGCCTCGTCCTGGCGCCGCGCGCGACCGAGGAGCAATTCGCGCTATTCGCCCTCTATCAACGCTCTCGGCACTGCGACAGCGAGATGGCGTCGATGAGCTACAACGACTATCGCGGCATGGTCGAGGACAGCGCGGTGCGCACCGCGATCGTCGAAATCCGAGAGCCGGAGGGCGCGCTCGTCGCGGTTTCGCTGATCGATCGCCTCGATGACGGCATTTCGGCGGTCTACTGCTTCTACGATCCGGCGCACCATCGCCGCAGCCTCGGTACCTGGTGCGTTCTGTGGCTGGTCGAGGAATGCCGTCGCGCGGGGCTCGCTTACGTCTATCTCGGCTATTGGGTCGCCGAGAGCCCGAAGATGGCCTACAAGGCGCGCTTCCCGGCGCTCGAACGCCTGGCGGATGGCCGGTGGACACCGTTTACGCCCGCCGCCAAAAAATGACTATCGGCATCCTGCAGTCGGGCTTGTTCGGCGACATGTTCGGCACCGCGGCGATGCGCGCGGCATTCGGCGAGCCCGCTTTCATCGGTCGCTGCGTCGAGGTCGAGGCGGCGCTTGCCCGCGCCCAGGCCCGGCTCGGCATCGTGCCGTCCGAGGCCGCCGCGGCGATCTCGGCTTCGCTCGCTCCTGTCGCGGCGAACCCGGCAACGCTCGACCTGGCGCGGTTGCAACGCGAGACCGCCAATGTCGGGTTCCCGATCCTCCCGCTGGTGCGGCAACTCGCCGAGTGGACGGGCGAATCCGGCCGCTGGCTGCATTGGGGCGCGACGACTCAGGACATCGTGGACAGCGCCGTGGTCCTGCAGATCCGCGACGGGCTAGCCCTGATCGAGGCGGATCTGACGACGCTGCGCGGCCACCTCGCCGTTCTCGCCCGCAAATATCGCGACACGCCGATGGTCGGACGCACCTTTTTCCAGCAGGCGCTGCCGATCACCTTTGGCTACAAGGCGGCGGTCTGGCTGTCGGCGTTCGACCGCCATGCCGCACGCCTTCTTGAATTGAAGCCGCGGGTGCTGCAGGTCCAGTTCGGCGGTGCCGTCGGCACCCTCGCCTCGCTCGGCAGCGGCGAGGCGGCGCTTGCCACCCGCGTCGAATTGGCCCGCGAACTCGGCCTCGGCGAGCCGGCGATCACCTGGCACGTCGCGCGTGACGCGATCGCCGAGACCGTGCAGTTCCTCGCGCTGATGGGCGGCAGCCTCGGCAAGGTCGCCGACGATGTGATGCTGATGTCGGCGACCGAGTTCGGCGAGGCGGCCGAGCCGTTCGCCGCCGGCCGCGGGGCCAGCTCGACGATGCCGCAAAAGCGCAACCCGATCTCCTGCGGATTGATCCTCGCCGCGGCGCGGGCGCTGCGCCAGCAGGCGGGGCTGGCGCTCGACGCGATGGTCAGCAGTTTCGAGCGCACCGCGTCGGCCTGGCATCTCGAATGGATCGCCGTGCCGGAGAGCTTCGGTTATGCCGCCGGCGCGCTCAATCAGGCCACCTTCATGCTCGGCGGGCTGATCGTCGATCCCGACCGCATGGCGACGAACCTCGGCATGACGAACGGGCTCATCGTCGCCGAGGCGGTGATGATGGGGCTGGCGCCCTATACCGGGCGCAGCGAGGCGCATCACCTGGTCTCCGATGCATGCCGCCTGGCGATCGAGAACGAGCGGCAGCTTCTGGAGGTGCTGCTCGAAACTCCGGCAGTCGCCGGACCGCTCGGCGCCGAGGCGCTGCGCGCGCTGACCAACCCCGCAAACTATCTCGGAGCGGCCCAGGCGATGGTCGATCGCGTGCTCGACGGGCGCTAGCGCGAAATCCGATTGGTTCGATCATCCTCCCAATCGTCACCTCCGGGCTGGTGTAGGCAAAGCTGAAGCGTCGGGCCTCCGCGGCGAGGCCGGGGCCCGCCGAAGCACAGCGGCGGCAAGAAGCGGCAAAAGAGCCATCAGCACGATTCTGGCGCGCATCGCTTTTCCGCGTTGTCGGGCCGTTCGACCCCTTGCTCGTGTCGAGCGACGCTATCCTGCGGCACGCCGCGGCGTCCTCAAGGCCTTCCGGCTCAGCGGCAAAAGCAATAGGATGACGCGGCAAAGGCATTGCAACCCGGGATCCCGGAGCGAACCCAGCGGAGTAGGGCAATGAAGAGCGCATCGCGGCGCGATTTCCTGAAGATAGCGGTGGCCGGCGCCGCCGGCGCGGCGTGGGCGCCGGCGGCCGGGCGCGCTGCCAGCAAGTCGGTGACCATGCTGCACGAGACCTCGTTCATCCCACCGTTCGACGAATATTTTCAGAAGACATTGGCGCCGGCCTACGAGAAGGAGACCGGTGTCGGCGTCGTCTATGAGCTGACCAGCGTCGGCAGTTCGCCGACCCGGATCAGCACGATCATCGAGACCGGGTCGGGCGCCGACGTCACGATCATCTTCCTGCTCTACCCGTTCCTCTACGCCGACAAGCTGATGGATGTCAGCGACATTGCCGAGGAGGCCGGCAAGCAGCAGGGCGGCTGGTACGACGCGGCCAAGGAAGCCGCCGTCATCGACGGCAAATGGAGGGCAATCCCGCACAGCAATATCGGCCAGCTGATGAACTGGCGAACCGACTGGTTCGCCGAGGTCGGCGTCAAGACATTTCCCGGAACCTGGGAGGAGCTGTACGAGGTCGGCAAGAAATTGAAGGCCAAGGACCATCCGTTCGGCTTCGAGTTGGGGCATGGTTTCGGCGACAACCACGGCTGGATCTATCCGCTCCTGTGGTCCTATGGCGGGCACGAGGTCGAGGCTGACGGCAAGACCGTGGTGATCGATTCGGACGAAACGGCGAAAGCGCTCGATTTCGCCCGCAAATTCTTCAAGGACTGCATGTTTGACGATGTGCTCGGCTGGACCGATCCGAGCAACAACAAGGCGTGGATGGCCGAGCAGATCTCGTGCACCAACAATGCCGAGAGCATTCTGTGGTTCGCCAAGCGAAATTTTCCGGACATCGCCAAGGTCACCGACCAGGCGCAAAACCCACAGGGACCCAAAGGCCGCTTCCACCTGCTCGACTGCCAGAGCCACGCGGTCTTCGACTTCAGCCCGCAGAAGGAGGAGGCGCACAAATTCCTGCGCTGGCTGACGGCGGAAAAGCAACTCGGCGCCTGGTACGAATCGGGCGAGAGCTATTACCAGCCCTTCCTGCACGCCTACGACAACGCGCCGATGTGGCAGGTCGAGCCGCGCAACATCCCCTATCGCGACGCGATGGCTACAGCGCACCTGCCGGGTTGGCCGGCGCCACCGGACCGCCGGCTGGCCGAGGCGGTCGCCAAATACGTCATTGTCGACATGTTCGCCAAAGCATGCACCGGCACCGCGACCAAGGACGCGATCAAGAGCGCCGAGACGCAGCTGAAAGGCATTTACAAGACGGCCTGAGTTTTGCAGCGGGCTCCGCCATGTCGATTCGCAGCGAACCGCTCCTCCGCGTAGCGCTACCGCCCCGCCGGGCCTTCTCGCTCGCCCTCTGGCTCGACCGCGAGGCCGTCTTCAGCTGGGTGATGATGACATTGCCGATGCTGTTCCTGGCGGCTCTCGTCGGCTACCCCCTCGTCTACGGTATCCTGTTGAGCCTGCAGGACCGCGTGGTGTCGAAGCCTGGTCATTTCGTCGGGCTGAGAAACTTCATCACCGACTTTCACGACCCGATCTTCTGGCGGGTCGCGGTCAACACGTTCGTCTACACGATCGTCGCGACGCTCTTGAAGATGGTCGGCGGTCTCGGCCTCGCCCTCGCGATGAACCAGCACTTCCGCATGAAGAACCTGATGCGGGCGCTGCTGCTGCTGCCGTTCATCGTGCCGACGGTGTTAAGCACGGTTGCCTGGATGTGGATGCTCGATCCGGCCTTCAGCGTCGTCAACCGGGTGCTGATCGGGCTCGGAATGAGGACGCCGGGGCCGTCCTGGCTCGGCACCCCGATCCTGGCGATGTTCTCGATCATCATGATCAACACGTGGCGCGGATTGCCGTTCTACGGGATCACGCTGCTCGCCGGCTTGCAGACCGTGCCGCCCGAACTCTACGAGGCGGCGACGATCGACGGCGCCAGCGGGTGGCAGCGCTTCCGCTTCGTGACGCTGCCGCTGCTGAAGCCGATCATCCTGATCGTGACGCTGTTCTCCGTGATCTTCACCTTCGCCGACTTTCAGCTCGTCTACGTGCTGACGCACGGCGGGCCGCAGAATGCGACCAACCTGTTCGCGACCTACGCCTTCGACATCGGCATGGGGGCGGGCCAGCTCGGTCTCGGCGCCTCGGTCGCGCTGATGATGCTGCCCGCACTGGCGCTGTTGATCGTTGCGCTGACGCTCTACATGCGGCGGGCGTGATGGTCACCGGGCACGGCCGGATCGAGCAGGCGGTGCGGGTATGGCTGCCGGTCGGCTTTTTCCTCGTCCTCGCGCTGTTTCCGTTCTACTGGATGGCGATCACCTCGATAAAACCAGATTCCGAGCTGTATAACCGGCATATGATGCCGCTGCTGGTGCGCAATCCGACGCTGAAGCATTACGTCGATCTGTTGACCCAGACGAACTTTCTGTTGTGGACCTGGAACACGATGCTGGTCGCCGTCGTGTCGACCGCGATCTCGCTGGTGCTCGGTTCGATGCTCGCCTATCCGCTCGCGCGCATGCGGTTCGCCGGTGCTGGGCTCATCGCGATGATGGTGGCGGCGATCTACCTGGTGCCGCAGCCGCTCCTGTTTCTGCCGCTCGCCGATGTGATCAACCGGCTCGATCTCGGCAACACGCTGACCTCGGTCATCCTGACCTATCCGACGATGCTGGTGCCGTTCTGCGCCTGGCTCCTGCTCGGATACTTCAAGACTGTGCCGAGGGAATTGGAGGAAGCGGCGCGCATCGACGGCGCCAGCCGCTTGCAGACGATGCGGCAAATCTTTCTGCCATTGTGCACGCCGGGGTTCATCTCGGCCGGGATCTTTGCCTTCACGCTGTCGCAGAACGAGTTTCTCTATGCGCTCATTTTCCTGACCAAAAGCTCGGTGCGCACCGTGCCGGTGGGCGTCATCGCCGAGCTGATCCGCGGCGATGTGTTTTATTGGGGCCAGCTGATGGCGGGAGCGCTCCTGGGCTCAATCCCGGTCGCGCTGATTTACTCGTTCTTTGTCGAGCATTACGTCGCAGGGCTGACCTCTGGTTCGGTCAAGGGCTGAGGATTGGGGGCGGCTGAGTTCACCGCCCCGGATCGGTTCGCTCACCAGTCGCAGGAATAGCCATCATCATCGCGTGACGGCGACCCTGGGCGACGCGCCGGTCGGCGGATCAGCGCGGGTTGCGCCTGCGGGACCGCCCAGCCCATCGGGTGTCGCGCCGCGAGCCATGAGCCCAGCCGCGGCATCCATTGCGCCGCGGCCTCTCTGGCCGTGTCAGACCATGGCGGGCTCGGCGTCCGCTCGATCAGCGCCGCCGCGATCACCTGTCTCTCCTCCGCCTGCTCGATCCAGCGTATCGGCATTGCGTTTCGCATGTTCTCCACTCCTCAAGGGCGATCTGGACAGCACCAGCACCCGATCTGACGAGGAATCTAGCGGCCGACACGCCGAACGCGTGTGGTAGCGCTCACATTGCCTGTGATGCGATTCACATTCGCGTAAAATATTTTTCGGGTTCGGCTCGATTGCCGGATGTCGGGCCCGACGCATCGAGAGCGGGTGAGCGCCGCGCGATCCCTAGCCAGGATCGGCTTTGCCGTATAAACAGAAGGGCGCTACGACAGCCAAGCGATCGGCGCGGGTGTGGCGGAATGGCAGACGCGGCAGACTCAAAATCTGCTTCCCGTAAGGGAGTGGGGGTTCAAGTCCCTTCACCCGCACCAACGATTGCGAGGGCCTGTGCACGCCGGCCAAAGGGATAGAGGTGCCGGCCGTCGACGCCGCGTAATTTGTCCCTATTCTGTCCCTAGTTTGTGTCTGACGAGGGGGACTGGATGGGGCTACATCGCCGCAAGCTGCCTTCGCATAGTAGTGACTCAATTTGAAATAGGCGCTGGGGGATGCAAGTCGGTAAAGGTGCTGCCGATATCGAGGCCGATCCAATAGTGCGATTGCGCCGTCGCGGCTGCGAGGCGTGCATCGTCGAACAGGGAGAGCCGCCCCTCATCTCTCACTTATCGCGTGCCGCCGACGGTCCGTCATCAGCCAGGGGATGCTCTTCGAATGCTATTCGTAGACCCGCTGGCGGGTCCTCGACGATTTCGGTACGCGCAAGTGTCGCGGCGCCGCGGCGTGGCGCAGCCGGTCGTTGATCGCACGGCCGAGCCCCTTGTCGGGTATCGGCATCACCGCGATCCCGGTGAACTCGGGGCGATCGAGCCGGCGCAGCATCGCGAATAGATTGGCCGCCGCCTCGACGAGGTCACCCGATTGCGACAGAAACAACACCTCGGCGAAGCCCGACGGCGGCGCGGGACCGAAGGCGAGCAGCGCCTCGCCTGGCCGGGCGTTCGATACATCGAGGCGCAGCGGCAGCCCCGGCGCGTAATGGCTTGGCAGACGCCCGGGGGACCGAGGGGCGCTTTCACCGGGCGGTGCCGTTTCGATATGCCCGAATATCGCGGTCAGCTGTTCGAGCGTGACGCCGCCGGGGCGCAGCAGCGCTGGCGCCGCGCCGGTCAGGTCAAGCACGGTCGACTCGATCCCGACCGGGCACGCCCCGGCATCGAGGACCAGCGCGACGCGGTCGCCCAGCTCGGCGGCGACATGCGCGGCGGTCGTCGGGCTGACACGGCCGGAGCGGTTGGCCGAGGGCGCCGCGATCGGCCGCTTGGCGGCGCGCAGCAGCGCCTGCGCGACCGGGTGCGCCGGCGCGCGCAGCGCCACGGTATCGAGACCGGCGCTCGCCAGCAATGAGAGGCCGCTGTCGGCGCGGCGCGGCAGCACCAGGCTGAGCGGCCCGGGCCAGAAGTGGCGCGCCGCCAGCCGGGCACGTTCGTCGAACGCCGCGAGCGCCTCGGCTGCAGCGAGGTCCGGCACATGCACAATCAGCGGGTTGAAGCGCGGCCGCCCCTTTGCCGCGAAGATCCGCGCGACCGCGTCCTCATCGCGCGCATCGCCGCCGAGGCCATACACGGTCTCGGTCGGAAAGGCGACGAGTTCGCCCGCGCACAGCAGCTGCGCGGCGCGATCGATCGCCGCGTCGCTCGCCGGAACGAGACGCGCCGGCACTCCGGTCAGCGCCCTCTGACCCGCGGCATGATGAGGGTCGACCAGGGGTCGGGCATCTCGCCGACCGGCACCTCGATCAGCGACGGGCCGCGCCGCTTCAAGGCCGCCTTCAGCTCGCGGCGCAGCGCCTCGGGGCTCTGCGCACGCACCCCGGCGATGCCGTAGCTGTCTGCCATCTTTGGGAAATTCGGATTCAACAGATCGACCGCGATCAACTTGTTGCCGTAGTCGTTTTTCTGCATGCGCCGGACATTGCCATAGGCGCCGTCGGCGAAGACGATTGCGACGGCGTCGATGCCGTGCAGCGCCGCGGTCGCCAGCTCCTGCACATTGTACATAAAGCCGCCATCGCCGGAGATCGACACGACCGGCACATCGGGGCAAGCGACCTTGGCGCCAAGCGCCGTCGCATAGCTGAAGCCGAGCGTTCCCTGATAGCCGCTGTGGAGGTAGGTGCGCGGCCGATAGACCGGGAAGGCGAGGCGGCCGACATAGCCGACCTGGGTCAGATCCTCGACATAGATCCCTTCGTCGGGCAGTTCGGTGCGGATCGCCGCGAGGTATTCGCATTGCGGCCCGAGCGTGTCCTCCAGCCGCGCCGTCGTCTTGGCTTTCAACGCCTCCAGCTCGGCCTGGCGCGAAGCGCGTTCCGTGGCGGGCAGTGCCCGGTCAAGTTCCCTGGCGAGCGCGGCGAGCGCGTCCCTGGCGTCGGCGACGATGCCGATCGTCGGCCGCGCGATGCGGGTGATCTCGACGGGGTCGAGGTCGACGCGGATCACCTTGATCGCGGCGTCGAGCCCCCAGCGCGTCTGCGGCTGGTTGAAGCGGGTGCCGACCGCTAGCACGACATCGGTCGTGCCCCATAAATCATGTCCGGCGAGCAGGTTCTGCGCCAGATAATGCCGGTCGCTGACGATACCCTTGCCGCCGGTATAGGTCACGACCGGGGCCTGCAGCCGCTCGGCGAGGCCGAGCAGCTCCTCGCTTGCCGCCGCGGCGCCGCTGCCGACATAGATCATCGGCTGCTTGGCGCTGCGGAGCAGTTTTGCGGCCTCTTCGATCAGCTCGGGGTCGGGCACCGGCGTCGGCGGCGGCGCCCCCACTGCGGGCAGATCGATTTCGCTCTCGAGCGCCATGATGTCGAGCGGCATCTCAAGCGCAACCGGGCGCGGGCGCCCGTCGCCGAGCTGGCTGAAGGCTTCGTTGACCAGCTTGCCGGTCTCGCTCGGGTGGTTGATCCGCGAGGCCCATTTGGTCAACCCCTTGAGGATCGCGAGCTGGTCCGGTATCTCGTGCAACAGGCCAAAGCCGCGGCCGATCAGGTTGGACGGTATCTGGCCCGATATGCACAAGACCGGCGAATTGGTCGCATAGGCGGTAGAGAGCGCCGCCGTGGTGTTGAGCAGGCCCGGTCCGGGCACCACCGCATAGGCCCCCACCTTGCCGCTCGCCCTGGTGTAGCCGAACGCCATATAGGCGGCCGCCTGTTCGTGACGGGGATGGATCACCCGGATCCTCTCGCCAGCATCGTAGAGCGCCACGAACAGCGCATCGTTCTGCACGCCGGGCAGCGCGAACAGCGTATCGACCCCGTGTCGGCACAGCATTTCGACCAACGCCCGCCCGCCCGTCATCCGCGTCATCGCACCCTCCTGCGGTCTGGTGTCATTTCGCGAGCCGGAGAATGCTCTTGAAACGCCCCCGCCTAGCTGCCCTTATCGGCCGCACCCCGGGCCTGTCAACCGACGAGGGATGCCGATGATCGAAGAGACCCTTGACATCGCGACAAAGGATGGCTCGATGGAAACTTTCATCTGCCATCCCGAGCGCAGCGGCCCGTTCCCGGCCGTGTTCCTTTTGATGGACGCACACGGCGTGCGCGAGGAATTGCGCGACATGGCGCGCCGGCTCGGGACGGCCGGCTATTACGTCATGCTGCCCAACCTCTATTACCGTGCCGGGCGCGACACGATCTACGGCCCCGAGGTGCGCGAGCCCGGCACTGCCGAGCATACCCGCATGCGCGCGGTGCGCACCAAGATGACGATCCCGCCGGTGATGGACGATGTCGCGGCGATGCTGGCGTTTATCGACGGGCAGGATTCGGTGACGCACGGCCCGGTCGGCGCGCACGGCTATTGCATGAGCGGGCCCTATGCGCTCGCCGCCGCGGTCCGTTATTCCCATCGGATCACCGCCGCCGCCTCGTTCTACGGCACCTGGCTCATCAACGACGCCGAGGAAAGCCCGCATCGCAACCTCGGCAGGGTCAGGGGCGAGCTCTATATCGCGTGTGCCGAGCATGACGCGCTCGCGCCGCTGCCGATGGTCGAGGAGCTGCGCGGGCTGTTCCAGCGCGCCGGCACCGAGGGCGAGATCGAGCTGTACCCGGGCGTCCATCACGGTTTCGCGTTCCCTGAGGGCCGGGTCTACGACAAGCCGGCGGCCGAGCGGCATTGGGAGCGGCTGATCGCGCTCTACCGGCGCCGGCTGGGGTAGGAAGCGACGGCGACCGATGCGGCGGCGCGAATTCATCCGCCTTGCCGGCGGCGCGGCGGCGTGGCCGCTGGCGGCCCGCGCGCAACAGGGTATGCGCAAGCTCGGCGTTTTGATGATCGTCGGCGAGGACGACCCGGACAGCAAGCTGCGCATCGCCGCGTTCCGGCAAGGGCTGCAGCAACTTGGCTGGCAGGACGGCCGGAACATCCATACCGAATATCGCTGGGCTGCCGGAAGGCCGGAGCTCATTCGCCAGTACGCCCAGGAACTGGTCGCACTCATGCCCGACGTGATCCTCGCCAACGGCACGCCGGTTGTTGCGGAACTGAAACAGCTGGCCGGGTCCATCCCGATTGTTTTCGCGAATGTTTTTGATCCTGTGGGTATGGGGCTGGTCGACAGTCTGTCGCGGCCGGGCGGCAACATTACCGGCTTCAGCTTCGTCACTCCCGAGCTGATCGGCAAATGCACATCGCTGCTCAAAGACGCGGCGCCAGCGGTCAATCGAGCCGCATTGCTGTACAGCCCCAAGATCAACCCGTTCTACCCCAATTTACTGCGGGACCTCGAGGCCGCTCCGCGATCGGTGGCACTGGAGGTCGTTCCAGCGGCAGCCGATACGGTCAACGAGCTGCAAACGACAATCGAGGCGCTGGCCCGCACTCGCGGCACGAGCCTGATCATCGGGCCGGACGGGTTCATGATCGTCCATATCGGCAAGATCGCCCAGCTTGCCGCGGCAAACCGGCTGCCCGGCATCTCGGTGTACCGGCAATTCGCCGTCGAGGGCGGGCTGATGTCATACGGCCCGGACACCGCCGATATCTTCCGCCGGTCGGCCGAATACGTCGATCGCATCCTCAAGGGGGCGAGCCCGGCCGAGCTGCCGGTGCAGCAGCCGACCAAGTTCGAATTCGTCGTCAACCAGAAGGCCGCCGGCGCGCTCGGCGTCGCCCTGTCGCCGACGCTGCTGTCACTCGCCGACGAGGTGATCGAGTAGCGGGGCGCCCCTTATCGCGTGCGCTCGTATTCGTAATCCTCGCGCTCGCCGTCGCCCTGCCGCAGACCCGGCGGCAGCGGCGCTCGCTCGCGCTGCAGCTTGGCATGGGCGTCGAGGTCGGCTTGGCTGCGCCAGCGTTCAAGGAGCACAAGCCGGTCGGGATCGAGGACGCTCCGGAAGACCTCGAACTGCTCGCAGCCGGCGTCTTTCCGCGATATCTCGCAGCGCGCCTTCATGGCCTGTGCCAGCTCGGCGCCCTTTCCCGGAACGGCGGCGATCGAAACGACGAGCCGGACTGCCATGTCTATTCTCCTTGCGCGGGTCGCGACGTCTCGAAGGTAGCACAGGGTGGCGTCAGACTGGCAACCCGGTGCGGCGCAGCGGTGTTAGGCGCCTGATGAGGTGTTTCAGGGTCATGTTGCGGGCGCGCTGCATCGCCGGCTTCCTATGCCTGTCTGCGATGATCTCCGGTGCTGCGGCACAGCCCCCGCAGGCGATGGAGCCGCTCGATCAAACGATCTGCCGGCTGATCGAGAGCTCCGCCCGCGCCAATCAGCTGCCGGTCGCGTTCTTCACTCGGGTCATCTGGCGCGAGAGCAGCTTTCGGGCCGGCGCTGTCAGCCCGGCCGGCGCCGCAGGCATCGCGCAATTCATGCCGCAGACCGCGCAGGAACGCGGTCTCGCCAACCCGTTCGACCCGGAACAGGCGATCCCCAAAGCCGCTAGATTGCTAGCCGATCTGCGGCTTCAATTCGGCAATCTCGGGGTTGCCGCCGCCGCCTACAATGCCGGTCCGGCGCGGGTCGTGAGCTGGCTCAACCGGCAAGGCCAATTGCCGGTGGAGACGCGGACTTATGTCCGCCTCGTGAGCTTGCGTGACATCGAGGAATGGACCCGCTCGGGCGGTGTCGCTCTGTTCGCGGGCGGCGCGGCCGAGCAGATTCAGGCGCAATCCTGCCTCGCGGTGACCGCCGAGCTGCGCCGCGATCGCGGCGAGAATTTTGGCGGCACGCCGCCGGCGCCATGGGGTGTGCAGCTCGCCGGCAATTTCTCGAAGGAGCGAGCGCTCGCCACTTTCGAGTGGGCGCGCCGGCGCGATGCCGCAGTCATTGGCGACCTGCAGCCAATGGTCATAGGGCGCGTGCTGCGCAGCCGGGGTACGCGGCTGTTTTATCAGGTTCGGTTGCCCTCCGCCTCGCGCGCGGCGGCCACGGCGCTGTGCAGCCGGATCCGGGCCGTCGGCGGAAATTGCGTCGCGATGCGCAGCTGAGCCGGTCGCTACCCGAACCGGCCGCGGTCGTGCGGTGCCGCGAAATCGAGCTCGGGCCCCAATGGCAGGATGCCGTTGTTGAGGTGCCGCATGCCGCCGTAATAGCCGAGCTTGATCCGCGCGAAATCGACGGTCTCGGCCACCCCTGGCATCTGGCAGATCTCGCGCGTGTAGTTCCACAGATTGGGGTAGTCGACGAGCCGCCGCCGATTGCATTTGAACAATCCGTAATAGACCGTGTCGAACCGCACCAGCGTCGGAAAGAGCCGCAGATCGGCCTCGGTGAAGCGGTTGCCGACGAGCCAGCGCTGCCGGCCGAGCCGGGTTTCGAGCTCGCCGAGCGCGGCGAATAATTTGCCGAAGCTTTCCTCGTAGGCGGCCTGGCTTTTGGCAAGGCCGCAGCGATAGACGCCGTTGTTGATGTTGGCGTAGACAAACGCGTTGATCTCGTTGATGTCGCGGCGCAGCTCCGTCGGATAGAGGTCGAGGGGCGCCGCCCCCAATTCATCGAACTCTGCGTTCAGCATGCGGATGATCTCGGAGGATTCGTTGTTGACGATCGTTTTCGTCTGGCGGTCCCACAGCACCGGCACGGTGGCGCGACCGGTGTAGTCGGGCCGCGCTGCGGTATAGACCTGGTGCACGTGAAAGGCGCCGCCCTTTGGCTTGAGGTCGTCGAAGCCGCGCGAAAAGGCCCAGCCCTCGCCCTTTGGCAGGTCGGATTCGATGAGCGTGATCGCGCTGTCGAGCCGCTTCAGCCGTCGCATCAAAACGGTGCGGTGCGCCCATGGGCAGGACGGCGCGGTCACCAGCTGATAGCGTCCGGCTTCGGCCTTGAAGCCGGACGAGCCGTCGCGCGTCACCCAATCCCGGAAGATTGAATCCGGGCGCACGAAGCGGCCGGCGCCATCCGCCGGCAGCGGGTCATCCTCGAACCAGGTGCCGTTTACCAGCATACCCATCGCAGATCTCCCCATCGCCGATGCAACACAGCATACTTCGCCCGTGACCTCGGAGGAGTGGGAAGATGCAATGCGCGGGCAAGGTTGTTCTGGTGACCGGGGCGCAGCAGGGGATCGGGTGCGCGATGGCGCTCGAATTCGCCGCCGCGGGGGCCGATGTCGCGATCAACTGGCTCGACGACGAGGCTGCCGCTGAACACGTCGCCGAGGGGATCAGGGAAAGGGGACGCCGCTCGCTCTTGGTCCAGGCGGATGTCGGCAAACTCGCTGAGGTTACGGCAATGGTCGCGGCGGTCGAAAAGGGCCTGGGGCCGGTCGACATCCTCGTCAACAATGCCGGCGTGTTCCCGCGCGTGCCGTTTCTCGAGATGGAAGCTCCCGACTGGGACTATGTGCTCGACGTCAATCTGAAGGGCGCGTGCTTTTGCGCCCAGGCGGTCGCGAAGGCGATGGTGGCGAAAGGGCGCCCGGGCTCGATCATCAACCTGACCTCGGGCGCCGCCTATCGCGGCTCGCCGCGCGGGGTGCATTACTGCGCGAGCAAGGGCGGCGTCCTGTCGATGACCCGCCAGATGGCGCTGGAGCTGGCGCCGTATCGGATCCGGGTCAACGCGATCGCCCCCGGCCTCACCGACACCGCCCAGCCGCGCTACGGCATGGGTGAGGCGGAGCTTGCCGCAGCCGCGCGCGCGATCCCGCTCGGGCATATCGGGCAGCCCGAGGAAATCGCACGGGCCGCGGTGTTTCTCGCCTCCGAGGATGCCGGCTTCATCACCGGCCAGTGCCTGCACGTCAATGGCGGGGGTTATCTCGGCTGACGTCAATTCGCAAGATGCGGTGAGCCCATGGCCGCGACATTTAGAGCACTGTGGAGCCGGCTTCTCGGCGGCGGAGCGACCGGCGCCGGGGTGCAGCCCGTCGAGTACAACGGGTATCGCATCCGGCCCGCGCCCTATACGCGGGGCGGGCAATACCAGACCTGCGGCATCATCGAGAAAGAGGTCCGGGGCGAAATCAAGGAGCACCGGTTTATCCGCGCCGAGGCGCATCCCAGTCGCGAGCAAGCCGTCGCCTTTTCGATCGCCAAGGCCAAGCAGCTCATCGACGCGCAGGGCGAGCGGCTGTTCGACTGATCATGCGCTGTTGATCTGCGCCGCCGCCTTGCGCGCGCGGGCGGCGCCGTCGCGCGCCATTTCCCTGCAGAGCCCCGTATAGGCGGTCGGGTCGAGCAGCGCCGCGATCGCATTTGCGTCGAGATGCGCCGTCACCCGCTGGTCGGCCATCAGCAGATCGGCGAACGATTTTCCCGCGGTCGCCGCTTCCATCGCCGCGTCGTAGACCACGTCGTGAGCGTGCTGGCGGCCGATCCGCTTGCCGAGATCGAGCATCACCGCCTCGGCCATGATGAGGCCGCCGCCGAGGTCGAGATTGGTGCGCATGCGTTTGGGGTCGAGGCGCAAACCCTCCAGCACCTCGACAAGGCGAGCCAGCATGTCGCCGGTGGCGGTCGCGGCGCGGGCATCGACCGAGTGCATCATCAATTCGGAGGTGCGGTCGGCTTCATGCTCAATCATCATCGCTTCGAGCGCGATCGGCACGGTGCCGCGCACCTCGGCCCCCGCGGCGATGATCTCCTGGCAGAGCTTGGGGTTGCGCTTTTGCGGCATCGTCGAGCTGCCGACCGTGCCCGGCGGCACCGGCTCCTCGACCTCGCCGAACTCGGTCTTCATCAGCGTATAGATCTCGCGGCCGATCTTGCCGCAGGTCGCGGCGAGCAGGCCCAGGAGGCAGATGTTTTCGGCGAGGTGGTCGCCGATCGTGCGCGCCGGCACGGTCATCGAGCCAAAGCCCAGCCGGCGGGCGATGCCTTGCTGCACCCGAGGGCCGTCGGCGCCGAGCGAGGCATAGGTGCCGGCGCCGCCGCCGAGCATCGCGACAAAGATCCGCGGCGCCGCCTGTTGCAGCCGCTCGGTATGGCGGATCAGCTCGTCGATCCACACCGCTGCCTTGAAGCCAAAGGTCGCCGGCAGCGCGTGCTGGCCGTGGGTGCGGCCGGCGATCGGCATGTCGGCGCCCTTCTCGGCGAGGTCGGCGGCAGCGCGGAGCGCGGCGCCGATCAGCCGCAGGAAGGTGCGGTGCGCCTCGCGCATCACCAAAAGGTCGCCGGTCTGCACGATGTTCTGCGTCGTCGCGCCCCAATGCACCCAGCCGCCATGCTCTTCGCCGACGACCCGGCTCAATTCCCAGACCAGCGGTACGATCGTGTGCCCGGTGCGGGCAAACCCCTCGTCGATGCGGGCGCGGTCAAGCAGTTCGTAATGCGACGCCGCGGCGATTGCCGCGGCCGCCGCAGCGGGGATAATGCCGAGCTCGGCCTGCGCCTCGGCCAGCGCCGCCTCGACATCGAGCCAGGCCTGCCAGCGGTTTTCCTGGCGAAAGAGCGCCCGGATGCCGGGGTCCGACACCCGGGCGGCGGTCGGCAGTTCATCGCTCATCACGGCTCCTCTCTAATGGTCTCGGGCTCTCGGCCCGTTACGGTCAGATCGGCACTACGTCGACACCCGGAGCGGCGGCGGCGCGGTTCAGGTAGCGAGCGATGTTGATCGGCCGATAGGGCTCGGCCGGCATACCCGGGGTGCTGATCACTGCGCCCGCCTGTATCCTGTCGATGACCGATTGCGACAGGCCGAGCCCGACCGGCAGATCGCGCGTTGCGATCGGCAAGGCGGCCCATAGCGGCCTCAGCCATTCGCGGTGCCCGGGGCCGGCGGGATCGGGTTTTTCGGGGATGAGCGGTGCGGCAAACAGGACACCCAACTTCGCCAGCTCCCCGCGGATCCATTTCAGCGCGATGTCCGACAGCCCGCTTTCGTCATTGCCGATAGTGTAGCCCCCGCCGACATCCGCATGGCCGCCGGGAAACAGCACCTGGGTTATCCGGGCGGGATCGGCATCCCACAAGGTCGGCGTGAAAGCTCCGCGTTCCTCGTCGATCGACACCGCGTGTCGACCGAATTTAACCTTGCCGCTGAGCACCCTGTCGGCGAATTGAAAGACGTCGACCGCGACGCGTTGGTTGGTGAAGATCGGGATGCCGAGCGCGCCGACCGTATCCCACACGGCCACCGTCTCGATCGGCGCGTCGACCAGCCAGGCGGGGTCGGGCCGCCGGCTCAGGAAGGCGGGGAGGTCGAGGACGATGTCTCCGAGGTGGTCGAGCGGGCTCCCGACCGGCAGCTTTTCCAAGCGCCATTGGTGCCAGACCGCGGCGCCGAGCCGGTAGGCGGTCGGCTTGTTGTTCAGATCGACTATGGCCGGATTGAGCAGCCCCTTGGCCGCGATCAAACCGGCCAAGGCGCGCGCGGTGTAGGCGCCGCGGCTGAACCCGACGAGATAGATCCGGTCGCCGGCGACATAATTGCGCGAGACGAAGGTAAAGCCCCGCACGATGCGGGTGATCAGCCCGGCGCCAAACCCACCGCCGATCAGGCTCGCCAAGAAATTGGCAGAGTCGCCAACGCCGTGCAGATATTTCGCCACCTGTAGGGCGCTGCCATCGGCGGCTCGCAGGGTGCGCTCCTGCTCTTTCGCTAGCCGGGAAGAGTCGGGCGCATCGATCCCCGCCAGGCTCAGGAACAACTTGAACACATTGCTGGCAATGGCGTTCTGGTCATCGGTGTCGGGCTCGCCGGGGCCGTTCCAGGTGCCGTCGGCGCAGAAGACGATGTTTTTGCCCATGAGGCCGCCCCAGCGCTCAGGCACCGAGGATGTCGCGGATGTCCGGCAGGTGCTCGCGGCCCCAGAACAATTCGCCGTCGACGACAAAGCTCGGCACCCCGAAAACCCCCTTGCCCTCGGCCGCGCGGGAGATCCGGTCGACCTCGCGCGGCCCCCCGCCGGCGAGATAGTCGGCGAGTCCCGCGGTGTCCGCCCCGGCTTCGCCGAGCACGGCGGCGATGACGCCCGCGTCCTCGATGTCGAGTTCACACTTCCAGAAGCGCGCGAAGGTGATGTCGTGATACTGCCGCAGCACCACCTCGCCCTGCCGCTTGGCGAAGAGCAGCCCGCAGGCGGCCAGCGTGGAATCCCAGATTTTCTGCGTGCCGCGGATTGTGAGGCCGCGCTTCGTCGCCTGGCGGCGGCAATCCATGTAGGAATATTTGACGCGCCGCCATTGATGCGCGTTGCGGTTCTCCTCAATGACCCGACCCGCTGCGTCGAGCCGGGCCGAGCCGAGAAAGCTCGGGATGTCGAGAATGTAGGGCAGCCAATCGATGCGCACCGCACAGTCGCGCTCTAGCTCGTAGACGAGGTCCTTCGCCAGATAGGCGTAGGGGCTTTTGTAATCGGTGTAGACCGTGACGGTCTGCTTCTCGGGCATGCCGATGTTCCCTATCCCGATCGTTCGCCCGGAGCCTGCATTCTCGAACGGTTTGTCATTGCGAGCGGAGCGAAGCAATCTCCCTCGGATGAGCATAAGCGGCGCGAGATTGCTTCGCTACGCTCGCAATGAAAGCGATGGGGCCGATATGGCAGCGCTCAACGATCCGGACGCCGCGGCGCGCGAGGCGCTGCGGCTGATCGGTCCCGACCCGCAGAACTGGGTCCCGGAGCAGCCCGGACCGGATGGAAAACCGATCGACCACAACGTCGCGATAATCGGCGGCGGCCAATCCGGCTGCGCCTTCGCCTTTGCCCTGCGGCGCGCCGGGATCGGCCGGGTCACGGTGATCGACATGGCTGACAATGAGGCGGCGGCAGGGGTCTGGCTGAACGCGGCGCGAATGAATGTGCTGCGCACGCCGAAGAGCCTGCCGGGGCCCGAGCTCGGCGTCACCGCGCTCGGGTTTCAAGCGTGGTACGAGGCCCGCCACGGCCGCGCCGCCTACGCCGCGATCGAGCGCATCCCCCGCGCCGCCTGGGCCGAATATCTCGGCTGGTACCGCCATTTCCTCGAAATCCCGGTGCGCTATCGCACCCGGCTTATACGCGTCGACCCGGCGAAGGGATATTTCCGGTTGCACCTGGAGGGGGACGCGGGTGCGGCGGTCGAGACCGCGCGCAAGATCATCCTCGCCAATGGCGTCGCAGGGAATGGCGGCCCCTATATCCCGCCGGTGTTGAGCGAGGGGCTGCCGCCGCGTCTCTACGCGCATACCGCCAATACGATCGATTTCGCGGCGTTGCGCGGCAAAAGGCTGGCGGTCATCGGCGGTGCCGCCTCGGCCTTCGATGCCGCCGCGGTGGCGCTCGAAGCGGGCGCCGCCTCGGTGGATCTATTCGCACGCCGCGCGAGCCTCGCGTCGATACCGATTTCGCGGGTGCGCGGCTATCCCGGCGCCTATGACAATTACGGCGAGCTGCCGGATACGGTGCGCTGGCATCAGGCGCTCCGCTTCCGCCGCGCCGGTTCGACCGCGCCGGCCGATGCGATCGAGCGGGTGCTGCGGTTTGCGAATTTTCGTCTATGCCTCGCCGCGCCGTGGCTCGCAGCGCGTGCCGAGGCGGACCGGATCGTGGCGCGGGCGGCCGGGGAGGAATTCAGCTTCGACTTTGCGATTGCCGGGACCGGGTATTTCGTCGACCCGCAGGCCCGCCCCGAACTCGCCAATTTCGCCGACAAGATCCTGTTGTGGCGCGACCGCTACCGGCCGGCGCCGGATGAGGAGGACCCCTATCTCGGCGCCCATCCCTATCTCGGCGGGGGTCACGAATATCTCGAAAAGGCGCCGGGCACGGCACCCTATCTGCGCGATGTCCATGTCCACAACCCGGCCGGGTTTGTCAGTTTCGGCTGGCCGGAGGGCGACGTGCCGAGCATGAAGCGCGGCATCCCCGCGATTGTCGCCCGCATCAGCCGCGACCTGTTTCTCGGCGATCTCGATGTACACCAGCACCGGCTCGCCGCTGATGTCGCCCCCGATTTCGCTGAGGCGCTGTACGCCCCGGCGCTCCGGCGATCGCGAGCCTAGTTGCTCCGGCGCCGTAAAAACGCAGATAATCCGGGCCAGGCATCCGAACGATAGGAGACGATGATGAACGATTTGTCCACGGTGGTGCGGCCGTTGACGGCGACCGCGACGCAGATCAGTCCGGCAAAATTCGCGCATTTCGTGCTGCGCACCGGGCAGATCGACAGGATGGCGCAGTGGTACCAGACGGTGCTCGCGGCGCGGATCGTGTTCCGCGACGAGCGGCTGTGTTTCCTCAGCTATGACGACGAGCATCACCGGCTTGCGCTGGTCCAGGTCCCGGGCCTGGCGCCGCGCGATCCCGAGGCGGCCGGGACCGACCATGTCGCCTATTCCTACCGCGATCTCGGTGAGCTGTTGGCGACCTATCGCCGGCTCAAGGAGCATTCGATCCTGCCGCACTGGCCGATCAACCACGGCGTCACGACCTCGATGTACTATCGCGACCCCGACAACAACCGGGTCGAGCTGCAGATCGACAATTTCGCGACGGTCGCGGAGCTGGACGGCTATTTCCACAGCCCGGCCTTCGCCGCCAACCCGGTCGGCTCACCTACGACCCGGAGCAGCTGGCGCGCGACTACGAGGCCGGCGTGCCGATCGCCGATCTGCTGCGCATCCCGCCCCTGCCCGAAGGCAAGACACCCTGGGACATGCTGAGCCGGCATTGACACTGCAACCGTCGGCAACAGGAGAACGCTCCATTCCTCAAACCCCATGCTCGGGCTTGACCCGGGCATCCACGCCTTGCTTGACAGAATTCGCTCCCCAAAGACGTGGATGCCCACGGATCAAGTCCGTGGGCGGAAGGCCCACGGGTCAAGCCCGGCCAAGGGGAATTTCGTAGGATCATATAGTTGCACTCTTCCCCGACTGCGGCTGGGACCAGATTTGCCGTTGCCGAACCTAGCCTGTCCGGCTACCCCTCGGTCGAGACGCGCGCCTCATGGGTCGTCGCGCTGACCGCGCTCGGCATCTACGCGGTCGGCTTCGGCGCGCCGATCATCGCGGTCGTGGCGCTGAAGCCGATCGCCGCAGAGCTTGGCGGTGCCCGCTCGGCGCCGGCGCTCGCCTATTCGCTGGTCTGGCTCGGGAGTGCACTCGGCGGTGTTGCGATGGGACGCGTGGCCGAGCGCATCGGCACGCGATGGACCGTGATGTTCGGCGCGCTGATGATCGCGGTGGGCCTCGCGCTGTCGACGCTCGGCGGCAGAGCCGCGCTCTATGTCGGGCACGGGCTGTTTATCGGGATGCTCGGCAATGGCAGCATCCAGGCCCCGCTTTACGTCTATGTCGTGCGCTGGTTCGACCGTCGCCGCGGCACCGCGGTGGCGCTGATCGCGTGCGGGCCGTACCTGGCCGGCACGGTCTGGTCGACGGTGTTCGAGCGCGGCATCGCGACCCTCGGCTGGCGGTCGACAATGCTGATCTACGCCGCGGTCGAGATCGCGCTAATCCTGCCGGCGGCCGCCTTGGTGTTCGGCCAGCCGCCCGATGCCGCCGCCGGCACCGGAGACGCAGGGCCGGTGCGCGGCGCGCCGGTCCTCGGGCTGTCGTCGCGCCGAGTGCAAATCCTGTTATGCATCGCCGGGTTTTTGTGCTGCGTACCGATGGCGATGCCGCAGGGTCATCTGGTGGCGTTTTGCAGCGATGTCGGCCTGCCGGCGGCGCACGGCGCCGCGATGCTGTCGGTGCTGCTGCTCTGCGCGACCTTCAGCCGGCTGTTTTGGGGCACGATCGCCGACCGGATCGGCGGGCTGCGAACGGTGCTGGCGGGCTCGACCTGGCAGATGGCCGCGATGACCGGGTTTCTGTTGACCCAGAATGAGGCCGGCCTGTTTGCCGCCGCCGCACTGTTCGGCCTTGGGTTCGGTGGCATCATCCCGGCTTACGTCGTCGCGATCCGCGAATTGTTTCCGGCGGCGGAAGCCCCCTGGCGGATCCCGACCTTCCTGATGTTCAGCGGTATCGGTATGGCGGCCGGCGGATGGCTCGCCGGCGCGATCTACGATTACGCCGGGTTTTATGGGGCGGCGTTCGCAACCGGCATCGCGCTCAATGCCCTCAACGTCCTCGTTATTGGCTGGCTGGTGGCGCGGCGACAGCCGCGGCTGCAGCCGAGTTTCGCCGGGAGCTAGCAGATGCCGACATTCCCCAAGCGCCGGATCGGGCGTACCGCACTTGAAGTCACGACCCTGGGTCTGGGCTGCGCCACCCTCGGCGGCACCCGCGTCGCGGTCACGCGCGCCGAGGCGGAGGCGATCGTCCGTGCCGCCTGGGATTCCGGCGTGCGCTATGTCGACACCGCGCCCTATTACGGCCTCGGCCACGCCGAGCGCGCCGTCGGCGATGCGCTGCGCGCCGAGCCGCGCGACGACTGGGTGCTGTCGACCAAGGTCGGGCGGCTGCTGCGGCCGCACTTGGCGCCGGACGATGGCGGCGCGCCGCATCATGCGATGCCGTTCGACCCAGTTTACGACTACTCGCATGACGGCATCATGCGCTCGTTCGAGGACAGCCGGCAGCGGCTCGGCCTGGCGCGGATCGACATCCTCTATGTCCACGATATCGGCACCTACCAGCATGGGCCGGACGCGCATCCGGCGCTGATCCAAACCCTGCGCGACAGCGGCTACCGCGCACTCGAAGCGTTGCGCGCGTCGGGTGCGGTTCAGGCCATCGGCATCGGGGTCAACGAGAAGGAAGTGCTCCTCGAGGCGCTCGTATGGGGCGAGTGGGACGCCTTCCTCTTGGCCGGACGCTATACCTTGCTCGAACAGGGGCCGCTCGACGATCTCTTGCCGAAATGCCTGGAGGCGGGCACCTCGATCGTCGTCGGGGGCCCGCTCAATTCCGGCATTCTCGCCGGCCGCGACACCTGGAACTACCGCGCCGCGCCACCCGATATCGTCGCGCGGGCGGACGCAATCCGCGCGGTGTGCGAGCGCCACGGCGTGCCCTTGGCGGCGGCGGCCTTGCAGTTCCCGCTGGCCCACCCGGCGGTCGCCGCGATCATTCCGGGCCCGCGCAATGCAGACGAGTTCCGCGCCAATCTCGGGCTGTTGCAGCATCCGATACCGGCGGCGTTGTGGCAGGATCTGCGCCAGGCCGGCCTCCTACATCCGGACGCGCCAACACCGAGCTGATGCTGCTATAGTCCGGCATACTCCACGACCTTCGAGCGAGGGAGCGAGGCCATGCACAAGATCGCGATACCCTCCTATGCCACCGAACGGGCGCTGGCGCGCCGTGGCCGGCTCAACCCGTTCGACGGCCTCGATCCGGCGAAGACCGCGCTCGTCGTCGTCGATCTGCAGAACGGGTTCATGGCGCCGGGCCAGCCGGCCGATACGCCGAACGCGCGCGAGATCGTGCCCGCCGTCAACCGCCTCGCCGGCGCGACCCGCGCCGCCGGCGGCACCGTGGTGTGGATCCAGAACACGATCACGCCGGAAAGCGAGCGGTCATGGTCGGTCTGGCACGCCGGTTTCACCGATGCCGACTGGGGACCGCGCATGCGGCGCGCCTTTACGCCCGGGGATTTCGGGCACGCGATCTATCCGAGCCTCGAAGTGCGGCCGGGCGACCTCACGGCGCGCAAGACCCGGTTTAGCGCGTTCATCCAGGGCGCCTCCGATCTCGACGCGATGTTGCGCGCCCGCGGCATCGATACGCTGATCATCACCGGCACCGCGACCCATGTCTGCTGCGAATCGACGGCGCGCGACGCGATGATGCTCAACTACAAGGTCTTCTTTGTCTCAGATGCGAATGCCTGCCGCACCGACGAGGAGCACAACGCAACTCTGGCCATCTTGATGATCATGTTCGCCGATGTGCGCTCGACCGACGAGATGATCGCGCTGTTGCGGCGGCACGCGGCCCCGGTGGCGGGCGCGGCCGAATAAATCGCACACGCACCCCAGGGCTGACGCCGCGAGGGTCGATTTGGTTGTTTTGCGTCGAGTTCTTACCGGGCTCCCTCCGATCGAATTTTGTTGCGGCTACGACGCGATGAGATCGACAATCATTCCCCGCGCTTGGGCACCCGGAGAATGTCGATAAGGGGACTTGCGATTTCAGGCGACAGCGCCATGCATGCGCTTCAACGGCACAGCGGGGGCAGCAAAGGTACCAGGCTCGCGACGCGGCAGCCCAAGCCGCCCGTGTACTTCATATTGCACGTGCCCAAGACCGCCGGCACGACGATCGTCGAACATCTGGCGGATCATTGCGCGCGCGGTGTCTTGTGGCGGCCGCAGCCGGCGCGCTTTTACGGCAGCCTCGGCGAGCTTCCGGACTTCGAACGAGTGCGGGCCGTGCACCTCGGACACTTTCGCGGCCGCTCGCTCGAAGCATACTTCGCCGGGCGAGAAGTGCGGCGCGCCGTGCTGTTGCGCGACCCGATTGGCCTCCATGTATCGTACTATAACTGGCGGATGATGAATTTCTTGAGCAGCGGGCAAGGGACCTACAGCTTCGAGCTGCATTTCCGGGCTCTCCCGCGCAACTTCGTCACGCATTTTCTGCTCTATCGCTGGCTGGAGCTTCCATGGCTAGTGCTGACGGCGCTGTCCGACGCATCAAAATTCGATTTGCTGCAACGACATCTGGCGCAGTTCTGGTTTGTCGGCGGCCACACTGATTGCGGGCGGCTGAGTGCCGCGCTGGCGCCCGAACTGGGGGTCCCGCCGGTGGCGTTGACGCGCAACACCGTCGACGAATGGAGCAGTCTGGTCGATTGGCGGCCGCTCGATGCAGGCAAGCTCTCCGCGGCCACCCGCGAGACCATTCTCAACAACAGTCCACTCGACCAGGCGCTGTGGGAGACTTGGGCCGGCGCCGGGTTCGAGGCGCGCCAAATCCGTCCGCGCGGCGCCGCGCCAGCCTGGAAAGGACGTTTTCTGCGCCACGAAATCCTGCGCCCTGCAGCCGCGCTAGCCAAGATCTATAGCCGCAACCGGCGGCGCGTCCTGGCGAAGCTGGCAGCTCCGCTGCGAGCGGTCAGCAACCCCAATGGGGCTTTGAGGCGTGGCATGATTGGGATGGGCGACGACCTGCTCGGAGCGCTGCGCCAGGCGCCGGAAAACCCGGATTTGTGGCGCGCGGTTCTGACCCGCTGCCGTCAGACCGCGGCGCCAGCGGACCTGCCCGCGACACTCGTCGGCTCGCCCAACGACTTGCGCGATGCCGAGCTGTGCATCCTCAAGGGAGAGGTGTTGCTGTGCAGCGGCCGCGGTGAGGATGCCAAACCGTTTCTCCGGTTTGCCCCAGCGCTCGCTTGCACCCGCCGGCAGGCGCGCGACCTCACGCTGCGCGCCGCCGCCGAGGATGCCGAATTCCGCGATCTGATCCGGCGCGCCGACCGCGCGCGCGACCGCCGCGAGTGGCGCGCGGGGGCTCGTCTGTATCGCTCGGCGCTCGATCTCCATCCCGGCCATTTCGGCTACATGGTGCAATATGCGCACTGCCTGAAAGAAAAGCATCAGTACGCGACTGCAGAGATCTACTACCGATCGGCGCGGGCTCTCGGCGCCCCGCTGCGGGACATGCAGGACGAGCTGAGCTTCGTCGCCGCGCGCCAAGGCCACGACGAGCCCTTTGACGCGGCAGCGGCGTGGCCGCCGAGCGTCAGCGGAGCCAATTTGCTCGACGACCCGCCGACACGGGCCGATATCGATGTCGCGTGGTATGTCATCGTCGGCACGATCTGCGACAATCCGGACCGCATTTTGCAAACCCTGCGATCGGCAAAAACCATTCGCGGCGTCGTCGAGGGAATGATCAAGGATCGCAACCCGCATGCCGCGGACGATCAGCTCGCCGTGCTCGCGGCGGCGGCGAGCGCGCGATTCATCGACACCCGGCGGGCGCTCGCCGCCGGTGCCGCCCGCGCGCTGCGCCCCGCAAATGACGCCATCGGTCATAGCGGCGGTAGCGGCGAGCGGTATGGCGCCCCTGCCCTGGCACGGGTCTAGCGTGACACGGTACCCCGTCGCGCCCCGACGACGCCATCGGCGATGAGCCGTCACAGACTCTCCTGGGTGCTGGCGCCGGTTCATGCCGCGGCGCTGCTGAGCGCGGCAAAATCGTTTCGCGGCAACCCGATTCTCGGCCACCCGGCGCTGAATGGGGCGGGCCTGCACGTCGCGCGCGTCCGTCTCGCCGATGCGGTTGCCCGGTGGCGACGGCGGCGGTTGGCACACCTGATCAGCGACGCGGACGCTGCCGATTTCGCGCGCGACGGCTTTGTGATCAAGCCGGATTTTCTGCCCAAGGCAGTGTTCGACCCGCTGCGGCGCGGTATTCTGTCGCTCAGGGCGCCGGCCCGCGAGATGATCCAGGGTGACGCGGTCACGCGGCGCATCGCCGTCGATGCCGATGCCCTGTCCCGCCTGCCGCTGCTGCGCGCGGTGGTCGACGACCCGCGTTGGTTGGGGTTGATCCGCTATGTCGGCGCCTCGGCTTTGACGCCGGTGACCTACGTCCAGACGATTTTCTCCCAGGTCCGCGAGGGCACCAGCGACCCGCAACTGCGGCTGCATTCGGATACCTTCCATGCGACCGTCAAGGCATGGCTCTTCCTCACCGACGTCGCCGAGGATGCCGGGCCGTTCACCTATGTGCCCGGCTCGCATCGGGCGACGCGGCAGCGGCTCGAGTGGCTCCGCCGCATCAGCGTCACGGCCAGCCGGTCGCCGGACAACGAAACGCAGGAAGGCTCCTTTCGCATATCCGAAAGCGAACTCGCCTCGCTCGGTCTGCCGCCGCCGCGGCGCTTCGCGGTGCCGGCCAATACGCTAATCGTTGCCGATACGATGGGCTTTCACGCGCGCGGGATCAGCGCTCGCCCGACGATGCGCATCGAGGTTTGGGCCTACGGCCGCCGCAACCCATTTCTGCCGTGGATCGGCTGGGACCCGGCCGCCCTGCCCATTGTCAAAGGTCGCGCGGTGCGCGTGTTCTGGTCGGCGAGCGATTTTGGCGAAGCGCTGCATCTGCTGACGAACCCATGGCGCCGGGCTGGAATATTGACCCCCGACGCCCCGCTCGACATGGCATTGTTCGATCGAACTACGCCGCACTGAGCCAAAACCTGGGCAAAGGTCGAAGCGCGATTGCTGCGTAATCGCCGCGCGACAGCGGCGGCCACGCGCGACGCATCGAACAGGAATACGCATGTCGTGGGTTGTCGTTTGAACGCGCATCTTGTCTTCGACCTGTCGCGCCTGATCTGGCGCTCCGCGCGGTTCGCGCCGACCGGGATCGATCGCGTCGAACTCGCCTATGCCCGGCACTTGATCGCCACTGCCCGGGATCGGCTGAGTTTCACCGGCTGGTGGGGGCGGCTCGGCCTGCTTCCGAATGGCGACGCAATCGCGATGGTCGAAGCGCTCAATGCGATGTGGTCGGGCAGTGCGGTTGACCGGGCGGCGCATGGCAAGGCCCGAGCGATTGCCCAAAAGCTGCGCCGGCATGTGATGTTGCGTGGTGCGGTGTCGCTCTATGCCCACCTCGCCCGCCTCGGCAAGCCGATTGTCTACGTGCTGGTATCGCATCATCGGCTGCATCGGCCAGCGGAGCTCGAACGGCTCAAGCGGCGCACCGGCGCGCAGTTTGTCTTCCTCGTCCACGATCTGATCCCGATCGAATATCCCGAGCATGTTCGGTTGGGACACGCCCGGCAGCACCAGCGCCGCATGGAAACGGTGGCGCGGCTGGCCGATCGGGTGATTGTCAACTCTGCCGGCACCGAGACGGCACTGCGGCGGCATCTCGCCCTGACCGATACCGCGGTTCCGATTGTCGTGGCGCCACTCGGCATCGACCTTTGCCCGACCGGTCCGGCCGCGGCGACAGCCGAGCGCCCCTATTTCATCTGCGTCGCCACGATCGAACCGCGCAAGAACCACATTCTGCTGCTCGAGATATGGCACCGGCTGGCGGTAAAGCTCGGGACCGAGGCGCCACGGCTAGTTTTCGTCGGGCGGCGCGGCTGGAAGAGCAAGCACATCGTCGATGCGATCCGCAGCTCCGCGCCGCTGCGCGCGCTGGTCGAAGAGCACAACCGGCTTCCAGATGCCGCGGTCGCGCGCCTGCTCTCCGGTGCCTGTGCGTTGCTCTACCCTTCTTTTGCCGAAGGCTATGGCCTGCCGGTCGCCGAAGCCTTGGCGCTGGGCGTGCCGGTACTGTGCAGCGACCTCGCGGAATTGCGGGAGGTCGGCCGCGACGCGCCGGAATATCTCGACCCGCGCGATGCGACGGCGTGGTACCGGGCGGTTTTTGACTACGTGCAGCCGCACTCGACCGCGCGGCAGGCACAACTCAATCGGCTCGCGGCCTGGCAGGCGCCGAGCTGGGACGAGCATTTCGCCATCGTCCAACCGGTGATCGAGGGGACCGGCACACCGACGCGCGCGGGTGCGCGCGATCATTAAGAGGCGTCTGGCGCGCAATCCATCACAAGACTGAGGTTTCGGACGTACTTCTTTAGACGAGGAGCGAGTGATGCCTAGCACGTTGCGAGAGGTCGACGCGGTTGTCGTCGGCGCCGGATTTGCCGGGCTTTATATGTTGTACAGGCTGCGCGGGCTGGGGCTCTCGGCCCAGGCCTTCGAGGCTGGCAATGGGATTGGTGGCACCTGGTACTGGAACCGCTACCCGGGCGCACGCTGCGATGTCGAGAGCATGGACTATTCCTATTCGTTCTCGGACGAGCTGCAGCAGGAGTGGCGCTGGACCGAGCGATATTCGTCGCAGCCGGAAATCCTAAAATACATCAATCACGTCGCCGATCGCTTCGACCTGCGGCGCGACATCCAGCTCGCCACCCGGGTTACCGAGGCGGTGTTCGACGAGGCGGCGGCGCGGTGGACCGTTCGGACCGACCGCGGCGACGCGCTGTCGGCGCGGTTCTGTATCATGGCCACGGGGTGCCTTTCGACCCCGCAACTGCCGCCGCCTTTCCCGGGGATCGAGACATTCGCGGGCAACTGGTACCATACCGGCCGCTGGCCGCATGAAGGCGTCGACTTCGCCGGCCAGCGGGTCGGCGTGATCGGCACCGGCTCCTCGGCGATCCAGTCCATCCCGCTGATCGCGCAGCAGGCGGACCACGTCTTCGTCTTCCAGCGTACGCCGAATTTCAGCATCCCCGCACACAACGCGCCGCTCGATCCGGCACACGAGGAGCGGGTGAAGTCGGAATATCCCGAGTTCCGGCGGCGGGCGCGCCAATCGCGGATCGGCTTTGTCGTGCCGAGCAACGATTGTTCGGCGCTGGCGGTCACCGCCGAAGAACGGCAGCGGGAATACGAGGCCCGCTGGCAGCGCGGTGGCCTCGGCTTTCCCGCGGCATTCACCGATTTGATCACCGACGAAAAGGCCAACGAAACCGCCGCGGAGTTCTTCCGGGATAAGATCCGCGCCGTTGTCCGCGACCCCAAGGTGGCAGAGATTCTGGCGCCGCGAAGCTATCCGATCGGCACCAAGCGAATGTGCGCCGACACCAATTATTACGAGACGTTCAACCGTCCGGACGTCACCCTGATCGACCTGCGGCGCAGCCCGATCGACACCATCACCCCGCACGGACTGCGCACCAGCGAGGCGGAATATGCGCTCGATTCGCTGGTGTTCGCGATCGGCTTTGATGCGATGACCGGCGCGTTGTCGAACATCGACATCCGCGGTCGGCGAGGCGAGAGGCTGCGGCGGAAATGGGCCGACGGGCCGCGGACCTATCTCGGGATCGCCGTCGCCGGGTTTCCTAACCTGTTCACGATCACCGGCCCCGGCAGCCCCTCGGTGTTGAGCAACATGATCGTGTCGATCGAGCAGCACGTCGATTGGATCGCCGACTGCCTCACCTATCTGCGCGAGCACGGCGGCCGCGCCATCGAGGCGACCGGAGAGGCGGAAGATTCCTGGGTCGCGCATGTCAACGAGATTGGCAACGCAACGCTCTATCCGCGCGCCAACTCCTGGTACATGGGGGCCAATATTCCGGGTAAGCCGCGCATCTTCATGCCCTATATCGGCGGCGTTGGCGTTTATCGGCAGAAATGCGACGAGGTCGCGGCGAACGGCTACCAAGGGTTCAAATTCTGACTGCGCCGGGAGGGATAATGACCGTCAGCTTCTCGACACGCTGCCCCAACGCCGACTACCTCGGCTTCGAGGCCTCGCCCGAAGGGATCGTCGCTGCGGCGAAGAAGGCGGAAGAAGTCGGGTTCGACACCGTCTTCGTCAACGATCACATCATCGTCGACGGATCGCCCCGCTCGGCCCCATGGACCAATGTCTATGATCCGCTTGTCGCAATGTCGTTCATCGCCGCGCACACGAACCGCATCGGGGTCGGGGTGTCGGTGCTGATCATGCCGTACCGCAACCCGATCGCCACCGCCAAAAGCCTGGCGACGATCGACCGGATGTCGGGCGGGCGGCTGATCGCCGGCATCGGGGTCGGCTGGAACGAGGCAGAGTTTGCCGCGCTCGGCGTCCCGTTCCACGAGCGCGGGGCGCGCACCACCGAGTATTTGCGCATCTGGCAGGCGTGCTGGGGGCCCGGGCCGGTGTCGTTCGCGGGAAAGTTCTTCGCGTTCTCCGACATGCATGTCAGCCCCAAGCCGCTGCAACAACCGCACCCGCCGATCTGGATCGGCGGCGCGAGCGACGCCGCGCTGCGGCGCGCGGCAAGGTTTGCCGCGCTGTGGCAGCCCACCCCGCTGCCGCTCGCCGACCTCGTCGAGCGGCAGGCGGCGTTGCGCAAGGCGTGCGACGAGGTCGGCCGCCCGCCACTCGAAACGCGGATGAGTTTCCGAGTCGAGTTCAGCACGATCACCGGAAACGCGCCGCCCCTCGGGAAGGAGCGGCCAGCCGGGCACGGCACCCCCGCCGAAGTCGCGCTCGATCTGATGCGCTACCGAGAAGAGGCGGGGCTCAACGCGTTCCAAATCAATTTTCACGGCAATCACGACCTCCACCAGCTCCTCCAATCGATGGAGTGCTTCATGCAGGAGGTGAAGCCACAGCTGACGTGAATTGAGGAAATTATCGTCGAGTCGGCTGGCAGGTGGTCCAATCGGGTTGCGTCTCCGGGAGCGATGCTTCCGCATCGACCGGCGGAAAGCGCAGCGCCATGGCGCTTGCGCCCGGGCGCGAAAGCATTAGTTTTCGATACGCGACATCAATCGATTAACATCGACCGGATTCGGCCAAGCGCGCCGGCATCATCACCTGAGCGGCGTGATGGGGAGGCCTGATGACGGTTTTCATCGTCCCGTGGTGCCTTGGCCTTTTCGCCGCATTGATCGTATTCGGTGGGCGCGCTGCGGCCGACGTCTCGGTCGAGATCGGTAGATCGCTATTCGTTGTCAGCGATGTCGAAGGCCAGTTTGGCGATGCGCCGCCGAAGCGGATCGCGATCAACGACGACATTGTCTTCGGCGAAGATATCACCACCGGTGCGGACGCAAAGACGGCTATCGAGTTCCGCGATGGCTCGACCCTCGAGGTCGGGCCTGGCTCCGCAGTGCGGATCGACTCATTTGTGTTCAATCCCGAGGAAACCATCAGCCGGAAGGCGCTGCACGTCGGGAGCGGGGTGTTCCGCTATGTCTCGGCGTTCACCACGGCCGACCAGAGCACTCAAATTCAGACGCCCGGCGGGACCCTTGCCATTCGCGGCTCAGTGATCTCCGGGATCGTCGATACCGAGACGCCGACCTTTGTCTATGTCGGGGAGGGGAACGCCAGCTTCACCAACGACGCTGGCAGCACCGATTTGCAGCCGGGCAACGCCATCGCGGTGCCGACGCGCGCGACGTCCCCGATGCGACCGGATGCGATGCCGCCGGCCGTCGCCGCCCAAGCCCTACAGGCGATCGAGCGGCGCTTGCCGCCGCCCGCAACTCTGCGCGTGCGGCCGCAAACCGACGATGCTTGGTTGCGACATGCCGGAGCCGCCAATCTGCTGCCGGTCTCCGAGCAGACCCGACGCGGGGCCGCGTTGACGCCGGGGCGGTCCCTGCCCGCAGCGGCCGGAGCCTCGCCGATTGCGCGCGAGCTCGGGTTTTTGACTGAAGGCAACCGGCGCAAACTGTTCGACGGCTCGCAAACCAACCGGACCCCAGAACAGGAGGCCTTCGTCGCCGAGACAAAACGGGCAATGCCCAACGCCGACGCGCTGCTCGCCCGGTCTACGGTGGAAGCGCGCGCTTTACACGGTTCTGCCAGCCTGGCCGGTACAGCGCTGGTCATCCGCGGCATCGCCAAGGCGGCTCCGTCGCCGGAGGTCGTGACTCGTGTTGCCGTTGCGGCGATCCACGCCAACCCGGCCGCGGCCACGCAGATCACCCACTACGCGACCGAAGGCTATCGAGGGTCCGACCGAGCCCGGGCCGCCGCCGGGATCCAGAAAGCCGCCGCCGCCACAAGCCGACCGGCATTGCCTGGAGCCACGCCATCGCGAGCGACCCCGACGGCCTTGCCTCGACCATCCGCAAACCCGTCACGACCGCCGCCGCCGCGTCCGGCAAGTCCGGGTTTCGTGCCCCGGCGGGAGCCGGGGCGTCCCGTTGCGGCTCGACCGGGGGAGCCGCGTCCGGTAAGTCCGGGTTTCGTGCCCCGGCCGGAGCCGGGGCGTCCCGTTGCGGCTCGACCGGGGGAGCCGCGTCCGGTAAGTCCGGGTTTCGTGCCTCGGCCGGAGCCGGGGCGTCCCGTTGCGGCTCGACCGGGGGAGCCGCGCGCAACCGCGGCCCCACCGACTGCACGACAACCAGCCGCTGCGCCCGCGCGGCAAGCCGCAAGACCGACACCGCAACGAGCGCCGCCGAAGCAACCGCCTTCTCGGCAACCGCAGAAACCCGTCAAGAAAGATGGCTCTAACGGCAGGGCGGGGCAACAACCATAGGATGATAGATACCGACGGTTTATTGTGCTTTAGCTGCGCTCGCAATGACACCGATGCGCTGGTTCACGCCACCCTGCGCAGGGTCAGGCTCTGCCAAACCTCGGAGAGCGCGGCGACGAGCGCCTCGATATCGGCATCGCTGTGGAGCGGCGTCGGCGTCAGGCGCAGCCGTTCGGTGCCGCGCGGCACGGTCGGATAATTGATCGGTTGCACGTAGATGTGGTGCTCGCGCAGCAGCAGATCCGAAGCGGTCCGGCATAGCGCGGCATCCCCGACCATGACCGGCACGATATGGCTTTCGTTCGCCATAACCGGCAGCCCGACCTCGCCGAGCCGGCGCTTGACCAATCTCACCCGATCCTGATGGCGCAGCCGTTCGGCCTGGCTATCCTTCAGGTGGCGCACGGCGGCAAGCGCGCCGGCCGCCAAGAGCGGCGGCAACGCACTGGTGAAGATGAACCCCGGGGCATGGCCGCGCAGGAAATCGACCATGAGGGCCGAGCCTGCGATGTAGCCGCCCATCACCCCGAAGGCCTTGGCGAGCGTCCCCTGGATGATGGTCAGCCGCGGCGCGACGCCGTCGCGCTCGGCAATGCCGCCGCCGTGTGCGCCGTAGAGCCCTACCGCGTGCACTTCGTCGAGATAGGTCATCGCGCCGTGGCGCTCGGCGATGTCGCACATCGCCCCGATCGGCGCGATGTCGCCGTCCATCGAATAGACCGATTCGAAACAGACGAGCTTCGGCCGCTCGACCGGCAAACCGGCGAGCAATTCGGCCAGGTGCGCGGTGTCGTTATGACGGAAGATCGCCCGCTCGGCGCGGCTGTTGCGGATGCCGGCGATCATCGAGGCGTGGTTCATCGCATCCGACAGCACGACCATGCCGGGCATGCTGCCGGCCAGCGTCGACAGCGCCGCGTCATTGGCGACGTAACCCGAGGTGAAGACGAGCGCCGCCTCGCGACCGTGCAGGTCGGCCAGCTCGCGCTCGAGGAGTACATGAGCGTGGCTGGTGCCCGAAATGTTGCGGGTGCCTCCTGCTCCGGCCCCGGAGCCGCGCAGTTCGGCTGCCATCGCCGCCAGCACCGCCGGGTGCTGGCCCATGCCGAGATAGTCATTCGAGCACCAGACCGTGACCTCGGCGCCGATCCGGTGATCGAAGGCGCGCGGGAAATGGCCACAGCGCCGCTCAAGATCGGCGAAGACGCGATAGCGGCCCTCGGCATGGAGCGCATCCACGCGCGCCTTGAAGAAATCGTCGAAATCCATCTTGGTGCCGCCGCCACGAGGGAAGCTCAAAGATACCATACCGCATGTCGCTCCGCATTGCGCAGTGTGTTACGCGGCGGCGCGGCGATGGCGGGGAACGAGAACAATCTCGATCCCCGCGCGTCGTCGCTATTCCGCCGCCAGCTGCGACGGCTGTTGCCGTGTCAGATCTGCGCGGACGCCGAGGTCGAAACGATCAAGGCTCATCACCTTGGTCCACGTGGCCACGAAGTCCGCGACAAACTTCGCCTTCGAATCCGCGCACGCATAGACTTCCGCGAGAGCCCGCAGCTGCGAGTGCGAACCAAAGATCAGGTCGACACGGGTGCCAGTCCACTTGACCTCGTTCGTCTTCCGGTCGCGCCCCTCGTACACGCCTTCGGAGCCGGCAGACGGTCGCCATTGCGTGCTCATGTCGAGCAGGTTGACGAAGAAGTCGTTCGTCAGCGTCTCAGGCCGCTTGGTGAAGACGCCGTGTGTGGTCTGCCCGGCATTTGCGCCCAGGACGCGCAGGCCGCCGACGAGAACCGTCATCTCGGGTGCCGTCAAGGTCAGCAATTGCGCCCGATCCACCAACAGCTCCTCGGCCGATAGGCGCTGTTTGCCGCTGAAATAGTTGCGGAACCCGTCAGCCGTCGGTTCGAGCGGCGCGAAGGAGTCGATTTCGGTTTGCTCCTGCGACGCGTCCATGCGCCCCGGCGCGAAGGGGACTTTCACGTCGTACCCGGCGCCCTTCGCGGCCTTCTCGATAGCCGCGCAACCGCCGAGAACAATCAGGTCGGCAAGCGAGACCTTTTTCCCGCCGGACTGCGTCGCGTTGAACTCCTTTTGGATCGCTTCGAGCGTCTGCAGCACCTTCGCCAGCTGGGCCGGCTGGTTGACGTCCCAGTCCTTTTGCGGCGCGAGGCGAATTCGCGCGCCGTTCGCTCCGCCGCGCTTGTCAGAGCCGCGGAACATCGACGCCGACGCCCAAGCGGTCGCGACCAGCTGGGAAACGGACAGGCCAGACGCGAGGATCTTCGCCTTCAGAGCAGCAATGTCCTCTTCCCCGATCAGCGGATGATCCACAGCGGGGATCGGGTCTTGCCAGAGGAGCTGCTCCTGTGGAACGAGCGGGCCGAGATAGCGCACGATCGGGCCCATGTCGCGGTGCGTCAGCTTGAACCACGCCCGGGCAAACGCGTCTGCGAACTGATCCGGATTCTCGTAGAAGCGCCTTGAAATCTTTTCGTAGACAGGGTCGACCCGCAAGGCGAGGTCGGTGGTCAGCATGGATGGAGCGTGACGCTTTGCCGGGTCGTGCGCGTCCGGCACCGTAGCGGCGCCGGCGCCATGCTTCGGTTTCCACTGATGCGCGCCGGCCGGGCTCTTGGTCAGCTCCCACTCGTAGCCGAACAGGTTCGCGAAGAAGTTGTTGCTCCACCTCGTCGGCGTCGCGGACCAGATGACTTCCAGGCCGCTCGTGATCGCGTCATTCCCTTTGCCCGTACCGAATCTGCTCTTCCAGCCGAGGCCCTGCTCCTCGATGTCGGCGGCTTCCGGCTCCGGGCCCACCATCGACGCATCGCCGGCGCCGTGGGTTTTGCCGAAGGTGTGACCGCCCGCAATCAGCGCCACCGTTTCTTCGTCGTTCATCGCCATACGGCGGAACGTTTCGCGGATATCCCTGGCCGCCGCGAGGGGATCCGGGTTGCCATTCGGCCCCTCCGGATTGACGTAGATCAGACCCATCTGCACGGCAGCGAGAGGGTTCTGCAGGTCACGGTCGCCGCTGTATCGCTCGTCCGCCAGCCACTTGCCTTCGAGGCCCCAGTAGATCGACGCGTCGGGCTCCCAGGCCTCCTCGCGCCCGCCGCCAAAACCGAAGGTCTTGAAGCCCATCGATTCGAGCGCGACGTTGCCGGCGAGGATCATCAGGTCGGGCCAGGAGATTTCCCGGCCGTATTTCTGCTTGATCGGCCACAGCAGCCGACGCGCCTTGTCGAGGCTCGCATTGTCCGGCCAGCTGTTGAGCGGCGCGAAGCGCTGCTGGTCGGCCCCGGCGCCGCCGCGGCCGTCGCTGATGCGGTAGCTGCCTGCGAGGTGCCACGCCATCCGAATGAACAGCCCCCCGTAGTGGCCAAAATCTGCCGGCCACCAATCCTGCGAATCCGTCATCACGGCATGCAGGTCATCGATCACGGCATGCAGGTTGAGCCTGCTGAATTCCTTGGCGTAGTCAAACCCCTCGCCCATCGGATTGGACAGGCTGGAGTGCTGGTGGAGAACGTGAAGATCCAGCTGGTTCGGCCACCAGTCACGATTCGTGCGTGCGCGGGTCCCGCCCGTGAACGGGCACTTGCTTTCACTTGCGATATTTTTTTCGCCGCTTTTTTCCGCGTCGCCGACCGGGGCGCCGGCGGTGCTCGTCAGAACCGGTTTGTCGCTCATGAGAGGCTCCAGATTAGAATTGCTCCAATCTGGGGTTCGCTAGACCAACTTCAAGGGGACGCGATGGCGCCGCGGGTCGCTTGCCTTCGTCCAGCGGCCTATGGGAAACGCGCCCGGTACTTGATCATCGGCCCGTGGCGATGCTGTGCGACCGATCGGCGCAGTTGTTGGCCGGCGCTATTTTTTCGCCGTGCACACAAAGGTTGCGCGAGCCGGCAGCAGGAGCGGGCAGTTCTGCAGGTACCAATCGGTGTCGATCGGCGAGGCGACCGTATTGGCGCCGCATTCCTGCTGCGCCTCGGCCTGCACCTCGGCAAGCGAGGTGGAGAGCGTGTTATAGCAGATCGCGACCCGGGGACCCGCCGGCGAACCGGGCTGCGCCACTCGCGGCGCGGTCGGGAAGGGGTTGAGCAGGGTGCAGCCGGCGAGCGTCGCGGCGCCGATCAGCAAAAGCGCGGCAGATCGGCTCATGCGGTCGCGGCCAGCGCCTGCTCGGCGAACAGCGCGGCCGCCATCAGCTGCGCATCGTGACCGGGCCGGCCGATGAGCTGGATCCCGGTCGGCAACCCGCTGTCGCCCCGGATTGCCGGCAAGGTCACGCAGGGTACCCCGAGCAGGGTCCACATCCGGTTGAACACCGGATCGCCGGTGTAGCCGAGCCCGGCGGGCGCCTCGCCCGGCGCGGCGGGCGCCAGCATCGCCTCGCACTGCCCGAAGAACCGGTCGAGCCGCTCCCGCGCTGCCGCAGTCTCGGCGCGTGCCGCGTCATACGCATCGGCGCCGACGCTCATCCCGGCGTCGAGCTGTTGGGCGAGCCGCGGCGATAGCTCGGCGCTGTGCTCCAGGCGCTCATAGGCAAGCCCGCGCACCAGCTCAAAACCCATGATGGTTTCCTGCGCGGCGGTGAGCCCGCGATGCTCGGGCGGGACCGCGATTTCCGCGACCCCGGCGCCGGCGCGGTCGAGCGCCGCGCGGGCATGGTCTAGCGCCGCCGCGGTGCTCGGTTCTGCGTTCTCCCACATCGGTGTGCGATAAAACCCGAAGTGCGGCGGCGTGGCGGGCATCGCAACCGCGCGAAGCGCTGGCCGGCCGCTGAGCACTCCGGCAAGGAAGGCGGCATCGGCGACGTTGCGCGCCATTGTCCCGATCGTGTCGAGGCTGTCGGCGAGCGGCTTCACTCCGGCGCGCGGGATCACCCCAAAGCTCGGCTTGAAGCCGACGACGCCGCAGTACGAAGCGGGACGGATTACCGATCCGGCGGTCTGCGTGCCCAGCGCGAGCGGCACCATGCCGTCGGCGACCGCGGCGGCCGAGCCGCTCGACGAGCCGCCCGGGGTATGTGCGGGGTCGCGCGGATTGGCGGTCTTTCCGGCGGTGAAGCAGGCGAATTCGGTGGTGACCGTCTTGCCGAGGATAATCGCGCCGGCTGCCCGCGCCAGCGCGACGCAGGCCGCGTCGGCGACCGGGCGATGCCCCTCGTAGATCGCCGAGCCGTAGCCGGTCGGCATGTCTGATGTGTCGACCAAATCCTTGACCGCGATCGGGATGCCGTGCAGCGGCCCGCTCGGTGCCGACGCGTCGCAGCGCCGGGCCGCGGCGAGAGCCGCGTCGCGGTCGAGATGATGCCAGGCGCCCACAACCGCCTCGCGCGCCGCGATCCGGTCGAGGCAGGCGGCGACCAGCGCCACGGCGCTCAGCCGGCCGGCGGCGATCTCCTGCGCAGCATCACGGGCGGAGAGGGAGAGTGGGTCGGCCATCGCGGTCTCCGGGCTGGGCAAACTCGGCGAACCCTAGCGCCGACCCGCCCCGGGCGAAAGCGCGACGCTGACCGCGGGCGCCCGGCAATACCGTCGCCAATCCGGTACAGGACGCGCTACTATCCCGTTGCGGCGTCAGCGGAGCCCCGCTGGTCAGGGCGAGCAATATGCGCGGAAGTGGTCTAGGCGAGCACGAGGATGCCGAGCGCCGGACGGCGGCGCTGATGGGTTTTATCGTGATACTCGTGCTGGCGATCGCCGGTGTCGTCCTCGTCCGCGAGTTGCGCGCGAAGGCGAGCCTCGAGGATTGCCTGATGGCGGGGCGGAGCAATTGCGCCCCGATCGAGGTGCCGCTGCGGCCGTAGACAGCCTTGCCGGGATGTCTCCGCTTGAATGTCCGTGATGGGTGGAGAAGCGTCATTCCCGATTTGCCCGGCCCATCCTTGAATAGCTGAATAGCGGTCATTTATCGCCTGAAGCCACGATATTGACACTGCACCTATTTCATCGGTACCGCTGGCAGGCCAACGGGCAGAGGAATATCGTCGACCATTAGTGGTTGGCGCTCCTTGACCGCGGTACCGCCTCGACAGGAGGGATCATGCGGCACATTCGGGTTTTGGACTTTGTCCGGCTGGTTGCCCGCGCCGACGAGGCGATCGAGTGAAGCGGAGAAATTTCATTACGCTTCTCAGCGGCGCGGCGGCGTGGCCGCTCGCAGCGCGAGGGCAACAGCTCACGAAGATGCCACGGCTCTGCTTTCTTACGTTCGATCCAGGTACGGTGCAGTCGCCGTCGACACGGTTCGACGGATTCTTCCAAGGCTTGCGCGAGCTCGGCTATGTGAATGGGCAAACATTGACGCTCGACTATTTCTCGGCTGACGGCCATGCCGACCGGTATCCGGAGCTCGTGGCCGAATGTGTACGCCTCAATCCCGATGTCATCGCCGTAACCACGACCCCCGGCGCCCAAGCTCTAAAGCGCGCTACCGGCACGATCCCGATCGTCATGGTCGCGCTTGGCGACCCCATAGGGACCGGATTAGTCAATAAACTGGCCAGACCCGGTGGAAACATCACCGGGATGTCGCAGATGACTTCCGAGCTTGCGGCCAAGCGTCTCCAGCTGCTCAAGGAGGCGGCGCCCGGGATCTCGCGGGTGCTCGTGCTGTCGTATCTCGTCGACCCGATCGCGCCGCTGCAGGTGCAGGCCTTGAAGGAAGCAGCCCCTTCGCTGGGCGTTACATTGCAAATCCGCGACGTCCGGACCGCCGATGATCTTCCGGCGGCGTTCGAGGCTGGGGCCAACGACGGTGCCGAAGGGCTAATCACTACGGCGGAGACCATTTTTCGTAATGAGCGCGTGCGAGTGACCGAACTCGCGAGCCGCCATAAATTGCCCGCGATTTACCCCTATTCGGCGTCCGTCGTCGATGGCGGTGGGCTGATGGCCTACGAAGTCGTTGAAAGCGATCTCCACAGGGGCGCCGCTAATTATGTCGACATGATCCTGAAGGGGGCCAGGCCTTCTAACCTTCCGGTCCAGCAGCCGACCAAATTCAAGCTTGTCATTAACCTCAAGACGGCGAAGGCGCTCGGCTTGACGATCCCGCAATCGATGCTCGCCCGCGCCGACGAGGTGATTGAATAGGCGATGGATGAATGACCGGTTCTGGCACCGGACGAGGGTTAAGTCGAACGACTGCATGGGTCGATAGGCGTCACTCAAATTGAGACACTACCCCGGTCCCCGGGCGCTTGCCGCGGCGGCGTTTCCCTTCCACACTGCGCCGCCTGCTCCTGGAGCCATGCGATGAAAAACCAGATCTCCGGCCACACCGGCCGCCATTTCCTGCAGATCCCCGGTCCGACCAACGTACCCGACCGGGTGTTGCAGGCGATCGCCATGCCGACGATCGATCACCGCGGCCCGGAATTCGCCGAGCTCGGCAAGGAGATCGTCGGCGGCATGAAGCGGGTGCTCCAGACCGCGGGCACAGTCGTGATCTATCCGTCTTCCGGCACCGGGGCGTGGGAGGCGGCGCTCGTCAATACGCTGTCGCCGGGCGATCGGGTCCTGATGGTCGAGACCGGTCATTTCGCCACGCTGTGGCGCCAGATGGCGAGCCGGCTCGGGCTCGACATCGAGTTCGTCCCCGGCGACTGGCGACACGGCGTCGATCCGGCCCAACTCGCCGAAAAGCTCGCCGCCGACCGCGAGCACCGGCTGAAGGCGGTCTGTGTCGTTCACAACGAGACCTCGACCGGCGTCGCCAGCCGCATCCCCGAGATCCGCGCGGCGATCGACGAAGCGCGCCATCCGGCGCTGTTTATGGTCGACACGATCTCCTCGCTTGCCTCGATCGACTACCGGCATGACGAATGGCGGGTCGATGTGACGGTCGCGGGCTCGCAGAAGGGCCTGATGCTGCCGCCGGGGCTCGGTTTCAACGCGATCTCGGACAAGGCGTTGGAAGCGGCGAAAACCGCCAAGCTCACCCGCTCCTATTGGGATTGGCAGGCGATGAGCGAGACCGGGCACACCGGGTTTTTCCCCTATACGCCGGCGACCAACCTGCTCTACGGGCTGCGCGAGGCCTTGAAGATGCTGCTCGACGAGGAGGGGCTGCCCTCGGTGTTCCGGCGTCATGGGCGGCATGCCGAGGCGACGCGGCGCGCCGTCAGCGGCTGGGGGCTCGAAGTGCTGTGCGCCGATCCGCGTGAATATTCGAACTCCTTGACCGCGGTCCTGGTGCCCGACGGCTATGACGCCGACCGGGTGCGCGAGACCATCCTCGACGGTTTCGACATGTCGCTCGGCACCGGGCTCGGCAAGCTAAAGGGCAAGATCTTCCGCATCGGCCATCTCGGCCATTTCAACGATCTGATGCTGTGCGGCACGCTGTGCGGGGTCGAGATGGGTCTGCACCGTGCCGGCATTCCGCACCACGCCGGCGGCGTCGCCGCGGCACTCGAATATCTCGGCGCGTTCGCCGCCGCCGTGTAGGGAGAGAGCATGACCCCAGAACAGATCGACGAAGCGGCGCGTGCGCTGGTCGCCGCCCGCACCGGCCAGGCGATTGCCACGCTACCCGAGAGCGCGCGCCCGCAATCCGAAGCCGATTCCTACGCCGTCCAGGAGGCGGTGCTGCGCCGGCTCGGCGAGCACATCGGCGGCTATAAGGTCGGCTTCTCGCCCGAGGGCGGCATCTTCTGCGCGCCGATCTATGCATCGAAGGTGCATGCGAGCCCGGCGAGCCTGCCGGCGAGCGGCTTTCATCTGATCGGCATCGAATGCGAGATCGGCTTTCGCCTGAACCAGGCTCTGGCGAGGCGCACCCAGCCGTATGGCCGCGAGGAGGTCCTCGCCGTCGCCTCGTTGCATCCGACGATCGAGATCGTCGATTCGCGCTACATCGATTTCCGCTCGCTCGATCGGTTGCAGGTGCTCGCCGACAATTTTTCGAACGGTGGGCTCGTTTTCGGTGCGGCCGCCTCCGGCTGGGAGGGGATGGACCTCGTCCACCCGCCGATAACGGTGACCGACAGCGGCGAACATTTCGCCGACTGCACCGGCTTGCGTGCCGGCGACCCGATCGGCCTCCTCATTGATCTGGTGAACCATGTAGCGAAAGCGCGCGGCGCGGTTCCGGCGGGCACCTTTGTCACGACCGGCACCCACACCGGCATGGTGTTCACAGAGCCCGGCGCGCAGATCCGCGCCGATTACGGCGCGCTCGGCCAGGTCGAGGTGTCGTTCCCGCGATCATGACGTCGCGGCGGAATCACTGCGGTCCGCTCGGAACCGCGGTAAGCTTGGCGCGGAAATACGCGAGGGCCTCCTCCAGGCTGCGCGCCGCGCGTAAGCGCTGGCGGCCGCTCAGCACGGTGAACTCGGCCTGACCTGGCGCCGGGACGGCGCCGTGAACCGCCCCGGCACCGAGCGATTTGACGATTGTATACGCAGCGCTTTCGTGGGTCCGGCGAAACACCGAAAACAGCGCCTGCCCATCGCGATGGTCGATCGCGTAATCGCGCCATATCCCGCGGGCGACGTTGCGGCTGTAGACCCCGAGCAGCTGGTTCAGCTCTGAGCGCGTGAAATACAGCGTGCGGCGTGCGCTGCGATTGCTCCGCAGAGGCAGCACCGTCGCATTGTTGCCAATCATTTCCGACCGTCTTCGGTTGCCTGTCATCATTTTGACCATTTCCGGCGAGGCGTCCAGCCGTCTCGCAGCGGCGGGCCCCGGCAGGGAAGCGGAGGCGGTGCGACCGGTTGCCCCACCCTGTTGGCGACCGGTCACCGGCGGCGTGATTTGCCTCGCTACAGCCGAGCGGATATGGTGTCCTCCCTGTAGTCAGGGCTGCCTGGGGCTTGTGTGAGCGATATTTTTCGCGAGATCGACGACGAGCTGCGTCGCGATAACCTCTTGAAGCTCTGGTCGCGTTACGGCCGGTACGTCATTGCGGTCGCGGTGCTGGCTATCGTCATTGCCGGGGGGATTGTGGCGTGGCGCGACCACCAGGACTCCGAGCGCCGGGCCCAGGGCCAGCGCTATTCGAACGCGCTGGCGCTCGCCCGCGAGGGCAAGGATGGCGATGCGGCCAAGCTGTTTGCCCAACTCTCCCGTGAAGGCGGCGGCTATAGTCTGCTCGCCGCCTTCGAGGAAGCCGAGCGGCTGGCCAAGAGCAACGATAAGAAGGCGGCGATCGCGGCCTATGACCGGCTCGCCGGCTTGTCCGGCGTCGATCCCGAATTCCGCGACCTTGCGGTGCTGTTATCGGTCATGCACGGACTTTCGGACGGCGATGCGATGGCGGCAATCGAGCGTCTCCAGCCGCTGACCGCGGCTGGCAATCCGTGGCACGCCAGCGCGCTCGACCTGACCGCTGCGGCAAAGCTGAAAGCGGGCGACCGCGGCGGCGCGCTCGCGATCTACAAGGAGCTCGCCGACGACCTGTCGGCGCCGCAGGGCCTGCGCGCCCGCGCCGCCGAGATGGCTGCGGCCCTCAAATCGTAACCGGCCGCGGTGTGGTGGAATTGAAGTTCCCAAGATGTCGCTGGCAGCCCGCGCTTTTGGAACTTCGAACCCGAAAACCACACCGGATTCATAGAGTTGCAAGTGTGGCTTCGAACCCGAAATTCGCTCGAAACTGGCACCGAGATGTGGCGAATTTCGATTTCGCCACAATAGTTTGACGATGAACCGACGCGACTTTGCGGCGCTGGCCCTGTTGCTCGGCCCAGCTGCGTGCGACTGGTTCGGGGACAAGAAACAGAAGCTGCCCGGCGAGCGGATTCCGGTGCTCGGGATCGGCAGCGGGGTCGAGCCGGACCCGAAGCTCGCCGCCACCCCGGTCACCCTGCCACCGCCGGCGGTCAACCCGAACTGGCCGGAGCCGGGCGGCAATCCCGCCCACGCGATGAACCATCCCGCGCTGCCCGAAAAGCTCGCGCGCGCCTGGGAGACCGGGATCGGTGCCGGTTCGGCGCGCTATACAAGGGTGATGTCGCAGCCGGTCATCGCCGGCGGCCGGGTCTTCGCGATGGATGGCGGCGTCCAGGTCAGCGCGCTCGATGCGGCGAGCGGCAAGACCATCTGGCAGGTCGACCTCAAACCCGAGGATCAACGGGGCAACGCCTTTGGCGGCGGACCTGCATTCTGGAACGATCACCTTTACGTGGCGACCGGGTACGCCGAGGTACTTGCGCTCGATCCGGCCGACGGCAAGGTGGTTTGGCGCAAGAATGTGACCGCTCCGGTCCATGCTCCGCCGACCGTCGCGGATGGCCGCATCTTCGCAGTTACGGTCGAAAACGAGCTGAACGCGCTCGATGCGAAGGATGGCCGGCGCCTGTGGTCGCATAACGGCATTCCCGAGACCGCCGGTCTGCTGGGCGGCGCCAGCCCGGCAGTCGAGGGCGAAGTTGTGATCGCCCCCTACAGCTCGGGCGAGTTGTTCGCACTGCGCGTCGAGAATGGCCGTGCGGTGTGGTCGGACAGTCTGGCCGGGAGCCGCAACGTCAATGCGGTGACCGGGCTGGCCGACATTCGCGGCCGCCCGGTCATCGATCGCGCAAGGGTGTTTGCGGTCAGCCATAGCGGGCGCATGGCGGCGATCGATCTGCGCACCGGGGATCGGGTTTGGGAACAGCAGATTGCCAGCAGCCATAGCCCGTGGGTGGTCGGTGACTATGTTTTCGTGCTGGCCAATGACAATGAGCTGGTCTGTCTGACGCGCGACGAGGGCAAGGTCCGCTGGGTGTGCGAGCTGCGCCGGTACGAAGACGAGAAGGCCAAATCCGATCCGATTTTCTGGGCGGGTCCGGTGCTCGGCGGCAACCGGCTGATCGCGCTCTCCTCGCTCGGCGAGGCGGTATCGGTATCGCCCCTTACCGGCGAGGTGGTGGGCCAACAAACATCGTCCGCCGGCGGCCACCTCGGGCCGGTAATTGCCGACAACGCCCTTTACTTGCTCAGCGACGACGCAAATCTCTCCGCCTACCGTTGATCGAAATGGGCGGGGGCGGGCAGCGTCCATGAGCTTCACGGTCGCGATTCTCGGGCGTCCGAATGTCGGCAAGTCGACGCTGTTCAACCGGCTCGTCGGCCGCCAGCTTGCGCTGGTCGATGATTTGCCCGGGGTGACCCGCGACCGCCGCGAGGGGATAGGGCATATCGCCGATATCGCCTTCAGGCTGATCGATACCGCCGGGCTCGAAGAGGCGCCGCCCGAGACGCTCACCGGCCGCATCCGGGCGCAAACCGAGCGCTCGCTCGACCTGGCCGATGTGGCGCTCTTGGTCATCGATGCACGCGAGGGGGTGACCCCCGACGACCGCCATTTCGCCCGCTGGCTGCGGCGCACCGGCAAGCCCGTCATCCTCGTCGCCAACAAGGCCGAAGGCCGCGCCGCGCAGGGCGAGGTGGGCGAGGCCCATGGCCTTGGGCTGGGCGAGCCGGTAGCGATCTCAGCCCGGCACGGCGAGGGGCTCGGCGATCTCTACGAGCGGCTCTTGCCGTTTGCGTCGCCCGGAGAGGATGACGCGGCCACCGGCCCCCTTGCGGACCAATCGGATAAGCCGCTGCAGCTTGCCATTGTCGGCCGGCCCAATGTCGGCAAGTCAACCCTGGTCAATCGCCTGCTCGGCGTCGACCGGGTGCTGACCGGCCCGGAGCCCGGCATCACCCGCGACGCCATCGCGGTCGAGTGGGCCTGGCGTGGGCGGGCCATTCGCCTCGTCGACACCGCCGGGATGCGCCGCCGATCGCGGATCGACGCACGCCTCGAGCGGCTGTCGGTCGCCGATGCGCGCCGCGCGGTGCGCTTTGCCGAAGCCGTCATCCTCGTCAGCGATGCGCTGCTGCCCTTGGAACGCCAGGATCTGACGATCGCCAACCTGGTCGCCGAGGAAGGGCGGGCGATCGTGGTCGCTGCCAACAAATGGGATTTGGTAAGCAAGTCCCGGGCCGTCATGGCACAATTGCGCGAGCGGCTCGATGAGGCATTGCCGCAGCTGCGCGGCGTCGCGCTCGTCGCGGTATCGGGGCTGACCGGTCATGGCCTCGATGCGCTGATGAAGGCGGTGTTCGCGGCCGACGCCGTGTGGAATCGGCGGGTCCCGACCGCCGCCCTCAACCGCTGGCTGGCGAGGATCCAGGAACATCACCCGCCGCCGCTCGCCGGCGGGCGGCGATTGCGGCTGCGCTACATCACACAGGTCAACACAAGGCCGCCCTCCTTTGCACTGTTTGCGTCGCAGCCCGGCGAGCTGCCCGAATCATACCGGCGCTATCTGGTCAACGCGCTGCGCGAGGATTTGGCGCTGCCCGGCACCCCGATCCGCCTGATGCTGCGCAAGGGGAACAACCCCTATGCGCCGGGGTGAGAGATATGGGTGGATGAGTCAGCACGCGCCGTGCAGGGCGGACAGCGGGCCTAAAACCGGATTGGGACCCGTATGAAAAGAGGCGACGACCTAATGTCGATCTATATGATGCCGACGTCCGGAAGTGCGTCGGCGTGCTATGAAGATCCTTCTACTTGTCACATGGATCGTGAACGGCCAGCCATCGAGCTATCAAGTCACTTTTGATAGTTTGGAAAAGTGCACCGCCGCTCGGAATGCAATCCTTCAGGATCGCGAGCGCATCGTTAAGGGCATCGGTATGACACCTCTCGGAACACCCTTCCCGTCAGTTTCGGTAGTCTGCGCAGCTGAATGACGGGGAGGATTGAACGTGCCGAAAAAGGACAAGAGCGCACTCACTTCTCTTGGACGTATCAGCAATTATTTACCCAATAACCGTCTGGATCATCTTTCTCGTGTGAAAATTGACAGCAGGGGTAGATTATGGGTAGATGAAGATACGGTTATAATTATTCTCCGTGGGCACCTAATCGTCGAGCATGAACTTGTCGATATTTGTGGTAGGTTTTTGCAACAGCCCGATGCGTTGCCGGATCGACTCAATTTCGATACACGCCTCCGTCTTGTTCGCGCTGTGCTTGGTGATGGCGAGTTTCCAAAGGCGGTCTATGATATTCTGAAAGACTTGAACCGCATTAGAAATAAACTGGCCCACGTTCTCGATTCAAATCACCTAAATGACGACCTTGACGAGTTCTACAAGCGCTTCTCAATGTTCCCAGATGTCAAGCAACTTCTTGAGGACGAGGGGGTTCCAGAGCGCCTAACTACCTGCATTACCGTCATCTGCGGCATGTTGGGTAGTATCCAGCCAAAAGCATCCACAACGTCGGCCTGACGTGTCGGAAATTTGCTTGAGTCGCGCACAGGTCGGTTTTCATTCCCCGCTCGCTACATTGCCGGGCCCGATAGCTGCATCGTGACGATCTCGCCGTTGCGGGTGCATTCCGGCACGGCCAGTTCGAGAAAGGCGTCGGCGACGCTCTCGGGGGCCGGCAGCGCTGCCGGGTTCTCTCCCGGAAAGATGCGGGCGCGCAGCCGGGTGCGCACGATGCCGGGATCGATCAGATTGGCGCGCACCGTGGTGCGCGCGACCTCGCCGGCATAGATCCGCACCAGTGTTTCGAGACCGGCCTTGGCGACCGCGTAGGGGCCGTAATAGGGCAGGGCGTCGCGCGCCAGGCGGCTCGTGACAAAGATCGCGCGCCCGGTCGCGGCGGCGCGCAACAGCGGATCCATCGCCCGAATGAGCCGCCAGTTGGCCGTCAGGTTGAGGTCGATGATCTCACCCCACAGCTTGGGGTCGATATGGCCGGCCGGCGAAAAGACGCCGAATTCGGCGGCATTGCCGACGAGGATGTCGAGCCGGCCGTAGCGCTCATAAAGCGCGGCCGCCAGCTCGTCGACCTTGATGAACTCGCGCAGATCGAACGGCACCAGGGTGGCGCTGCCGCCGGCCGCACGCACCGCGTCGTCGACTTCCTCGAGGCCGCCGACGGTGCGCGCCGCCAGCACAACATGCGCGCCCTCGGCGGCAAAGCGCAGCGCGATTGCGGCGCCGATGCCGCGCGAGGCGCCGGTGATCAGCGCGATCTTGCCGGCGAGCCGGCGGGTGGCGGGGTTGCTAGGCGTTTTCGGTCAGCAGCGAGAGCTGTACCGAGACCTTGCCATTGTCGGCGTCGGCCGGTCGGATCGGGTAGTCGCCGGTGAAGCAGGCATCGCAGAAGCGCGGGGCAAGCGGGTCGCGCCCGGTTTCGCCCATCGCGCGGTAGAGGCCGTCGATCGAGAGGAAGGCGAGGCTGTCGACGCCGATGAATTCGGCCATTTGATCGACGTCGAAGCGGGCCGCCAGAAGCTGGTCGCGCGACGGCGTGGCGATCCCGTAAAAGCACGAGTAGCTCGTCGGCGGGCTCGAGACCCGCATATGCACCTCGCGGGCGCCGGCATGCCGGATCATCTCGACGATCTTGGTCGAGGTGGTGCCGCGCACGATCGAATCGTCGACCAGGATCACCCGCTTCCCTTTGAGGTCGGCGCGGTTGGCGTTGTGCTTGAGCCGCACGCCCAAATGGCGGATCTGGTCGGTCGGCTCGATGAAGGTGCGTCCGACATAATGGTTGCGGATGATCCCCAATTCGAACGGCAGCCCCGATTCGGCGGCATAGCCGAGCGCTGCCGGCACGCCAGAATCGGGTACCGGCACCACGATATCGGCATCGACCGGCGCTTCGCGCGCCAGTTCGCGGCCGATGCGCTTCCTCATCTCGTAGACGCTCTTGCCTTCGAGCACGCTGTCGGGCCGCGCGAAATAGATGTACTCGAAGACGCACAGCCGCTTCGGCAGATCGTCGAACGGGTGCACGCTCTTCACCCCGCCGGCGCCGATGATCACGATCTCGCCGGGTTCCACATCGCGCACGAAATCCGCGCCGATGATGTCGAGGGCGCAGGTCTCCGAAGCGAGGATCCACGCATCGCCGAGCTTGCCGAGGACGAGCGGCCGCACGCCCAGCGGGTCGCGCAGCCCGATCACCGAATCCTGCGACAGCGCAACCAAGGAATACGCCCCCTCGACCTGCCGCAAGCCGTCGGTCAGGCGCTCGACGACAGTGTCCTTGAGGCTCGTCGCGATCAGGTGAACGATGACCTCGGTGTCGCTGGTCGACTGGAACAGGCTGCCGCGCCGCACCAGCTGGCGCCGCAGCTGGTAGGAATTGGTCAGGTTGCCGTTGTGGCAGATCGCCAGCCCGCCGAACTCGAAATCGGCAAACAGCGGCTGGATGTTGCGCGCCGCCACCTCGCCGGTCGTCGCATAGCGCACATGGCCGATCGCCATCATCCCCGGCAGCCGCGCGATGACCTCCTTCGAGCTAAAATTGTCGCTGACGAGGCCCGGACCGCGATGCGCGCTGAACTGCTCGCCATCATAGGCGACGATGCCGGCCGATTCCTGGCCGCGGTGCTGCAAGGCATGCAGCCCGAGCGCGGTCAAGGCCGCCGCGTCGGGATGGCCGTAGACGCCGAAAACACCGCATTCATCGTGGAAATGGTCGTCAGCGTCACCGGTCGTCCGCATCCGCCACCCTCGCCCTGGCCGCCACAGCCGTGACAAATATATGACGTTGGGCGGCCTATTGCGAGGGCACGAGGGCCGCCGAACCGACGGAACGCGGGCGTCTCGCCCGCATGCGGCCGGGACGGCCGCGGTCCAATTTTACCGTTGCGTGCCGATCAGCCGGTCGAGTTCGCGCTGGTCGCCCTGCCGATAGCTCGGCGTCGGCGCCGAATCAGGTCGGGGCGTGGCGGCCGGGGCCGGGTTCGCCAGGGCGCGCATCGCGCGCCCTGCCTCGATCGCCGGGCTGAGCGCCTTGACCGCGCCGTCGGTGGCGTCCGCGCTCTTGATCTTGAGCGATTCGGGTAAGAAGCTCTTCAGCACATCCGCTCCTTCGCGCAGAAACGGTGCGCTTTTGGCGTCACGAATCCATTCCGGGCGGTCGCTCTGCGGGAGACCGGTCACGTCGAGAAGCAGATAAGCGAGGCAGACAAGAAACGCGCCCCGCGCCGCGCCGAAGATGAACCCCAGGGTGCGGTCGATCGGCGACAGCCCGCTTACCCGTACCATGCGCGAGACGAAGCCCGTCAGGACTGTCAGCACGACGAGGCTGACGACAAACAGGCCGAACCCGGCGATCACCTGCGACAGCAGCCGGTCGTGCACCCGCGGCTCGACCTGCGCGTAGACCCAATTGAAGCCGTAGAGCGTGATCGCGCCGGCGCCAACCCAGGCGACGATCGACAGCGCCTCGCGAACAAACCCGCGGGCGAAGGCGAAAATCGCCGACAGCGCGACGATCCCGATGACCCCGAGGTCAAGCGGGTTCATCGTCAATCCCTAGGGCGACGTCGCGAAGCGGCGCGAGCCGGACGGCGGGACGCGGCGCCGCGGGGCCGGCGGCAGCCGCGCCACCAGTTCGCTCAGATGCCCGATCGGCACGATCGACAAGCCTTCGCCGGTCCTGGCGAGGCGCGCGCCGCGCGCGGCGGTTCTCCCTGACGGGCGCAGCGGGACCCACGCTTCGGCGAAACCGAGCTTTGCCGCCTCCTTGAGGCGCGCCTCGGCATGGGCCACCGGGCGCACCCGGCCGGACAGTCCGATCTCGCCAAAAACGACGGTGTCGGCCGGCACCGGGGTCTCGGTCAGCGCCGAAATAAGCGCCGCGGCGACGGCCAGATCGGCGGCCGGCTCGACGATCCTGAGGCCGCCGGCGATGTTGAGATAGATATCGTTGGCGCCGACCGACAATCCGCAGCGCGCATCGAGCACCGCCGTGATCATCGCCAGACGCGTCGAATCCCAGCCGACGACCGCGCGCCGCGGCGTGCCGAGCAGCGAGGGCGCCACCAGCGCCTGCACCTCGACCAGCACCGGACGGGTGCCCTCGATGCCGGCGAACACCGCCGCCCCGCCGGTCTTGCCGCCCTCTTCGCCCGGTTCTGCTTCGGCGCTCGAGCGGTTCGCCAGAAACAACGCCGACGGGTTCGGCACCTCGACGAGGCCGCGGTCGCTCATCTCGAACACGCCGATCTCGTCGGTCGCCCCGAAGCGGTTCTTGACCGCGCGCAGGATGCGGAACTGGTGGCCGCGCTCGCCTTCGAAATAGAGCACCGTGTCCACCATGTGCTCGAGCACCCGCGGACCGGCGATCAGCCCCTCCTTGGTGACATGGCCCACCAAGACGACGATCAGGCCGCGGCGCTTGGCCAGCCCGATCAGCTCCTGGGCCGCGCCGCGTACCTGGCTGACCGTGCCCGGCGCGCTGTCGAGCGTGTCGAGATACATCGTCTGGATCGAGTCGATGACGACGAGATCCGGCGCCTTCCTGTCATCGAGCGCCGCCATGATGTCGCGCACGCTGGCGGCCGAGGCAAGACGCACCGGGGTGTCGGCGACCCCGAGCCGCTCGGCCCGCAGCCGCACCTGATCGATCGCCTCCTCGCCGGTGATGTAGGCGGCATCGCTGCCGCCGGCGGCGAGCGCGGCGGCGGCCTGCAGCAGCAGCGTCGATTTGCCGATTCCTGGGTCGCCGCCGACCAGGATCGTCGACCCCGCCACGAGACCACCGCCACACACCCGGTCGAGTTCGGCGATCCCGGTCAAGAGCCGCGGCGGCCCGGCGGTCTCGCCGCGCAGCGCGACAAAGTCGAGATGTCCGCCGCGCCGCGCACCAGCGCCGAGTCCCTTCGGCGGCGTGGTGCGCGGCAGCTCCTCGACCATGCTGTTCCAGGCGCCGCAGGTTTCGCACCGGCCGGCCCATTTGGGCGCTGCCGCGCCGCATTGCTGGCAGGCGAACCGGGCTTGCGACTTCATGCGGCGCGGACCTCCATCTCGATCGGCCCCTCGGCGCGGCCATGGACGAACTGATCGACAAAAGGGTTGTCGGTGCGGTCGATTTCGGCCGTCGGCCCCTGCCAGACGATGCGCCCCTTGTGCAGCATCGCGATGCGATCGGCAATCTTGCGCGCGCTGACCATGTCGTGGGTGATCGAGATCGTCGTTACGCCGAGCCCGCGCACCAAATCGGTGATCAGCCGGTTGATCACGTCGGCCATGATCGGGTCGAGCCCGGTCGTCGGCTCGTCGAAGAACAGAATCTCGGGTTCGGCGGCGATCGCACGCGCCAGCGCCACCCGCTTCTGCATGCCGCCCGACAGTTCAGCGGGGCTGAGCAGGCCAACTTCGGCGCCGAGCCCGACCGCCGCGAGTTTCTGCAGCGCGATCTCGCGAGCCTGTTGCCGCGGCATGCCGCGCCCCTGGATCAGCCCGAACGCGACATTCTCCCACACGCTCAGCGAATCGAACAGGGCGCTGCCCTGGAACAGCATGCCGAATTTCAACATCAGATTCGCGCGCGTCGTGCGTCCCATGCCGACTGTTTCCTCGCCGTCGATGCGAATCGACCCGGCATCGGGGCGCATCAGCCCGAGAATGCACTTGATCAGGACCGATTTCCCGGTGCCCGAGCCGCCGATGATGACGAGGCTTTCGCCGGCGCCGCAGCCGATCTCGACGCCGTCGAGCACACGTTTTGCACCAAAGGATTTTTCAACTCCGCGGACGGCGATCTTGGCGACCGGAGCGGCGTCGCTGCTCATCACGCGAAGAACGCCTGAGTCAGAAAGTAGTTGGACAAGAGGATCAGTATCGAGGCCGAGACCACCGCATAGGTCGTCGCCTGGCCGACCCCTTCGGCGCCGCCGCGTGAATGATAGCCGTGATAGCACCCCATCAGCGCGACGATGAAGCCGAATACAGCTGCTTTGACGAGGCCGGAGACGACGTCCATCGTTTCGAGATATTGCTCGGTCTGGGTCAGATAGGTGGCCGGGTTGAAGTTGAGCTTGTAGGTGCCGACGAGAAAACCGCCGAACACGCCGATGATGTCGGCGACGAGGACGAGAGCGGGCAGGGTCAGGAGCCCGGCGAGCAACCGCGGCAGCACCAGATAGCGCAGCGGGTCGGTCGACAGCGTCGTCAGCGCGTCGATCTGGTCGGTGACGCGCATCGTCCCGATCTCGGCCGCCATCGCCGCCCCCACCCGACCCGCTACCATCAGCCCGGCGATGACCGGCCCGAGTTCGCGCGTCACCGACAGCACGACCACGGTGGCGATCGCCCCCTCGGCGTTGAACCGGGCGAACCCGGTATAGGACTGCAGCGCCAGCACCATGCCGGTGAACAGCGCGGTCAGGCCCACCACCGGCAGCGAGAAATAGCCGACATAGACGATCTGTCGCAGGATGAGACGGGGGTAATAGGGCGGGGTCAGCCCGGCGCCGAGCGCCCCGCCGGCAAACATGACCAGCCGCCCGGCCGCGGCGAGAAAGGCGAGGAAGGCCGCGCCGACCGAGGCGAGAAACGCGATCATTCCGGCAGGTTTGTTCGGCTGAGGCCAAGCTCGGCGGGATCGCGGTAGATGCGGTGGTAGCGCGAGCCGAGCGCGGTAAGGATCTCGTAGCCGATGGTTCCGGCATCGGCCGCCGCATCGTCGACGCCGTAATCGGCGCCGAGCAGCTCGATCATCGCCCCGGGGCGTGCCAGTGCCGGGGAAACCGCCGAGACGTCAAATGTGACAAGATCCATCGAGACCCGGCCGAGAAGCGGAACGCGCGTGCCGGCGAGAGTGCCACAGCCGCGGTGGCTCAGCGAGCGCAGCCAGCCATCGGCATAGCCGACCGCCACAATCGCCGCGCGGCCGGGCGCCTTCATGACATGCGCGGCACCGTACCCAACCGATTCCCCCCTGTCAATTTGGCGGACCTGCACGATTTTTCCCGATAGCCGCACGATTTGCCGAAGCGGATTGGGGCGGCCCGCCTGCGGGTTGACGCCGTAGAGGGCGGCGCCCGGGCGCACCAGGTCGAAATGATAGGAGGGGCCGAGAAAAATCCCCGAGGAGGCACAAAGGCTCGCCGTCACGCCGGGCAGTCGCGCGGCGGCGGCGGCAAAGCGGGCGCGCTGGCGCTCGTTGAGCGGGTCGTCAGGACGATCGGCGCAGGCGAGATGGCTCATGACTGCGCGCCAGGCGAAGGGCGGCGGACGCTCGACAACGGAAGCGAAATCACTGGCTCCGAGACCGAGCCGCGCCATGCCGGTGTCGACATGCAGGATGGCGGGGGCGGACAAGCGGCGATTCGTCCTTCGAGACGGCCGCTGCGCGGCCTCCTCAGGATGAGGATGGATGTTTGATGCCTTGTACAGAAGCTCCTCATCCTGAGGAGCGGCCCGAAGGGGCGCGTCTCGAAGGACGCGGGAGGCCACTGCAGCCCACTCCTCGATCTGGCCGGGCTCGTTCAATATCGGGATCAATTTGTGCGCCACAAATTCGGCCGCGGTTCCCGGCAACGGACCATTGAGGATGGCGATCTCCGGCTTGGGACCGAGATCCTGCCGCAGCGCGATCCCCTCATCGAGGGTCGCGACAAAGAACACCCGACAACCGGCCGCCGCGAGCGCGCGCGCCACCGGCGCGGCGCCGAGGCCATAGGCATTTGCCTTGACCACCGCGGCGCACTGTGTCGGCGCCGCCTCCCGCGCGAGCAGCCGCCAATTTTCGACAATGCCGGCGAGGTCGATTTCGAGAACGGCGCCAGCGCGCGCCGCCGGGTCGGAGGCCATGCTCATCGACCTCCGTCAATCGACCCTGGTGTGCCGAATCCGAAATTCGCCGTATCTCGGGGTGAGGCTCAACGCGAATTTCGGATTCGAGAGCACACCAGCAACATTATGAATCCCAGTGTGGTTTTCGGATTTGAAGTTCGCGAATGCGGCCTCCATCAGAATCATGCGAACTTCAAATCCACCACACTGGCGCAATTACCTCAGGTGAGAGCGGGCCGCGTGTTGCGGAACGGCGTCGCTTTTTCGAACGCATCGGCCACCCGCAGCACGGTCGGCTCGGCGAACGGCTTGGCGACCAGCTGGATCGCGACCGGCAGTCCGCCGGCGCCGAACCCCGAACACACCGTGATCGCCGGGTAGCCGGTGACGTTGAACGGCATCGTGAAGCTCGGCGCGGCAAAAGTATCCCATGCCGGCACGTCGTCGATCTTCGGCGCTTCGCCGATTTGCGATGCAGTCAGCACGACATCGAGCCCGGCCATCGCCGCCTTCAGCTCGGCCCGTAGCTCACGGCGGCGGCGCACCGCCTGGACATAGTCGACGCCCGAGACCAGCGCGCCGAGCATCAAGCGGCGCTGCACCCGTTCGCTGAAGTCGCGCAGCCGCGTCCTCGCCCATTCCTCATAGGCGGCCGCTCGCTCGCAAATCGAGATCAAGGAGCCGCAGGCGCCCCAATCCTGCAACGGCGACACCTGCACCTCGCGGATCTCCGCCCCGAGCCCGCGGAACGTCGCGATCGCCGCGTCGATGCCGCGGCGGACGCCGTCCGTCACCTTGTAGTCGACCTCATGGAAATGATGGATCACGCCGATCTTGAGCCCTTTGACCCCGGAGCCCAACGCTGCGGTGTAATCCGGCACCGGCCGGTCGGCGCTCGCCGGATCGCGCGGGTCGTGACCAGCCAGGGCCTGCAGCATCAGCGCGCAATCCTCGGCGGTCCACGCCATCGGGCCGATATGGTCGAGGCTGAACGCCGCCGGGGCGACCCCGGCGCGACTGACCAGACCATAGGTCGGCTTGATGCCGGCGATCCCGCACAACGCGGCCGGACCGCGGATCGAGCCACCGGTGTCGGTGCCGATGCCGCCGAGAACGAGCCCCGCGGCGATCCCGGCGCCGGTGCCGCTGCTGCTGCCGGCGGTGAAGTGGTCGGTGTGCCACGGGTTGCGCGCCGGCGGCCGCGGCAGGTCGAAGCTCGGGCCGCCATCGGCGAATTCATGCGTCTGCGTCTTGCCGATCAGGACGGTGCCGGCGGCGGCGAGCAGCTCGGCGCAGGTCGCGTCGGCATCGGGAATATTGTCCTGCAGGATTTTCGAGCCGCAGGTTGTCGGGATCCCCTTGGTGTCGACGATGTCCTTGAGGCCGATCGGGACGCCGTGGAGGGGTCCCTTGGGGCCGCCCGCCATGATCGCCGCCTCGGCCAGCTTTGCTTCGGCGAGCGCGCGCGCCTCGGTCAGATGGACAAACGCATGCAGCCGGTCGTCGAGCGCATGCACGCGCTCCAGGCAGGCCTGGGTTAGCTCGACCGGGGAGAGACGCTTGGCGGCAATCAGCCGAGCCGCCTCGGCGATGGTCGGGATCGCGGCGGTCATGCGAGGTCTTCCTCGGTGAAGTTGTAGACATGGGCGAGCTCGGCCATCCGGCCGCGCGGCTGGCGCACCCGCTCGGTCATCGCGGCGATGCCCGCGTACACCTGCTTCAACTCGGCCTTCTCCGCATCGGTGAGGGCAAGACCCGATCGGGCGAGCAGGAACTCGAGCGCCTGATCGGTGATATCGGCGGGCATGATCGCGTCTCCCCTCTCTGTGGCGGGTGGGAACCCACAATAACGCCCCATGCAAGCCTGCGGCCAGCGCCGTTACTGCGAGGCGCAACCACCGCGAACCCCCGGCCGGCTCGCCTCGGGCGGGCCGTTCCGGGGGTCGCAACCTCGTGCCGAAAGCCCGCGAAAACGACGCGGGACAAAACCCTATGCCGGGTGGAACACCAAGGTGCGCAGCTCGATGCTTTCGCGCGGGAACGCGTCGGCCGGCGTCGTCGGGTCGGTGAACGAGGTGTGCGGCATAAAGCGCGCCGGGATGTCGGTCCTGGTGTCGGCGATCTTCAGCAGCAGCGCCTCGTCGCGCCGCATCTCCGGCGTGTAGAACCAGCGGTGCGCCGGGTTGTAGCGCACCGAATAGGTCTCGCCGACCCGCTCGCGATAGACCAGATCCGAGGGCACGAGGTCGTCGGAAGCGACGGTGCGGGAATCGCACACCGCCAGCGGCGCGTCGCGCAGGGGCTCGCGGATCGGGCGCCACATATTGATCACCTGGACCCGGCCCTTCAGCAGCTCCTCGGCCTCGTCGCCCATCAGGTCGCGCACGCGCTGCGGCCCGGATCGCGCGGTGTGGTCGACATGCACCCGCGTCGCCGGCTGGCGCGGCCCGCTGCGCGAGCGGTCCTGCTGGCCGGCGACCCGGCGGCGTTGCAGGTGGTCGAAGATAAAGACGCGGCTGGCGCCGGTCGCCTCCTTGAGAAAGCGCTCCGCCTCCGGGTAATAGACCCGGCGGACCTCGTCGTCATCCCAGAAATCGCGCACCGCGCTCCGCTGCTCAAGCAGCGCGAAGCCCTGAATATCGAGGTCGAGTTCCGCGGCGATCGGGCGCAGATCGTGGATCTGCATCCGGTGCGGCTCGGGCGTCAGGTTCGAGTGCGGCTCGCCGGGCTCGGGCTCATAGGCGTAATAGCGCGGGCGCTCGGTCATCGGCGCGAGATAGTTCAGCTCGGCCTCGACAAAGGGCAGATGGTCGACGTTCGTCATCGGTTGGTCCTCCGGGTATTGCGAGGGCTAGAACGGCGGGAAATTGTAATATTCCGAAAGCGGGTCCTTTCGCCGGGTCGCAGCCGACGGCGCTTCGGGCAAAGCTATCACCTTTCTCCACAGATTGCCGAGAGCATGCGTTGTGCGGTGCCAAATCCCGGCATGCGGTTGGTTGTGCGTGCCGGTCGGCGCGGTTTCGCTGGTTGTGGTCATGGTCATTACTCCCTCCAGAAGGGCTTGTTGGCGAGAAATTCGCGGTCGCCACGGGTGAGGCCGATATCGCGCAGCATGCGCTCGTCGAGCGCGGCGAGCTCGGCGCGTTGGCGGCTGCGCCGGCGCCATTCGCGCAACGTGGCGAAGACCCAGCCGGTGGCATCGCTCAGCGCATCGAGCGCGGCGTGCCGGCGGTCGAGCCTGCCCAGGCTGTCGCGGCAGGGTTGCAGGTGGATGGCTGTCATGTGAGTTCTCCTAACCTTCCCGATCGCTGGACGATGATCTACCGGGAAGTATCTTGCGGCTGAAATTGGTCCTTGCATCATCACTCTACAAATGAGAGTTTCTCAGCGCCGAGTTTAGAAAATCTCATCCTATGAATGGACATCTGCCGCCCCTGAGCGCGCTGCGCGCCTTTGAAGCGACGGCCCGGCTGAAGAGCTTCGGCAAGGCCGCTGCCGAGCTCAACGTCACGCCCGCCGCGATCAGCCATCAGATCCATGCCCTTGAAGAGGATCTCGGCGTCAGGCTGTTCCGTCGTCTCAACCGCGCGATCGAGTTGACCGGGTCGGCCCGCGTGCTGCTTCCGGGATTGTCGGATGCCTTTGCCGAGCTCCACGCCTCGGTACGGCGCTTGCGGGCACACAACGACACCGGGACGCTGACCGTCACCGCCTCGCCGTCGATCGCCGCGAAGTGGCTGGTCTTGCGGCTGCACCGCTTTCAGGCGCAGCACCCCGAGATCGATGTAAGGATCTCCACCTCAGACGACGTGGTCGATCTGACCAGGGGCGATTTCGACCTTGCGATCCGCTACGGGACCGGGCGCTATCCCGGGCTCACCGTCGAGCTCTTGCTGCAGAACGAGGTGTTCCCGGCATGCAGCCCGCTTCTCCTCGAAGCCGGGCCGCCGCTGCGCACGCCCGAGGACCTCGCTCATCATGCGCTGATCCACGACCAGGCGGTCGACCGCGACCCGCTGGCGCCGACCTGGGCGATGTGGCTGAAGGCGGCGGGAGTCGCCGGCGTTCCCCCGACCCACGGGCTCAGCTTCAGCGTCGGCTATATGGCGCTCGACGCGGCGATCGCCGGGCACGGCGTGGTGCTCGCCTACAGCACGATCGCCGCGGCCGATCTCGCCGCCGGGCGTCTCGTGCGGTTGTTCTCGTTGGCGCTGCCGGACCTCTTCGCCTATTACATCGTGACCGCGCCGGGCGCGCTGGAGCGCCCCAAGGTCAGGGCGTTCCGCGACTGGCTGCGCCAGGAGGCCGATGCATAGCGCCTTAGCCGCGCGCGCACGACAGTTTCGGAAGGAAGCCCGGATGATCTGCGATGTCCACGCCCACTACACGCCGAAGAATTTCAGTGCGCTCATGGGCGACCGGTTTGCGTCGCCGACGCATTTGCCGGTCAAGCGCGGCATGGCGCGACACCCGTTCTCGGACTCGCCGGAGGACATCGAGGTCAGGCTGATGGACGAGGCCGGTGTCGAACGGCAGGTCCTGTCGCCGAACCATCCGCCCTATCTGCCGGACGAGGCCGAGTGCGTAAAGGCCGTGCAGATGCTCAATGACGGCTACGCCGATCTTGCGCACCGCTACCCGCGGCGGATCTCCTCCTATGCGATGCTGCCCTTACCGCACATCGACGCGGCGCTGAAGGAGATGGAGCGCGGGTTTGATCAGCTGGGCTGCGTCGGCGTCAACATGAACATAATCTGCCTCGGTCGATCGATCGCCGAAACCGAGTTCGAACCGATCTACGCCGAGATGAACCGCCGTCACGCGGTGCTGTTTGTGCATCCGGCCGGGACCGGCATCTGCTCGCCCTATATCGTCGACTACAAGTTCCGCGCGTCGGTCGGCACCTCGCTCGAAGACGCGACCTTTATCCTGCACATGATCGCCAAGCAGATCCCGCATCGCTACCCGAATATCAAGTTCATCGTCCCGCACCTCGGCGGCCCGATCCCGATGCTCTTGAACCGACTCGACCAGCAGGGCCAGAACCAGAGCGGGCACCCCAACCTGGCCGAGGCCCCGAGCGTCACCGCCAAGAAGTTCTGGTACGACACGGTGTGCTATGGGTCGAAGGCGGCCTTTATGTGCGCCTTGGAAGCTTTTGGCGCCGACCATCTGGTGACCGGCAGCGATTATCCGGTGCTGCAGGATTACGAGGCCTACAAAGAGACTTTTGCCTATATCGGGCGGCTTGGCCTGCCGCCCGTCGATCTCGACAAGATCCTCAACCACAACGCCCAGGCGCTGTTCGGCGTCAGTACCACCTCATTCCGAGCCTAGACACCTAGACAAACCTTGGAGGTATGGGTGCGGCCGATCCGGTCACCGCTCCATTATCTGACAGAACCTCGGGGAGAGCGTCCGCCAGCAGGGCCGGATGCTCACGGTACAGGACGCAGGCGACGGCGCGTTGCGGTGCCGTACGATGGAGTCCAGGTGGTCTGTTAAGACAGCCCGCCCTCACCTGTGGGCAACGATCGGCAAAGCAACAACCCGCATCGCCGACCGGCGGACCCGCGCGCCGGCCGTCCTCCGACGCGAGCCACTGACGCCCCGTCTCCGCGCGCGGGATCGCCGAGATCAGTAGCTGCGTGTAGGGATGTTGCGGGGCGTCGACGACCTGCTCGATCGCGCCGGCCTCGACCACGTGGGCGCGGTACAGCACCAGGATCTTATCGCTGACCTGGTAGGCGGTGGCCAAATCGTGGGTGATGTAAACGATCGAGATGCCGTGCTCGTCCTTCAGCTGGCGCAGCGAAGCGAGGATCGTCGCGCGCAGCGAGGCGTCGACCATCGAGACCGGTTCGTCGGCGACAATAAGTTTCGGCCTGAGCAGCAACGCCCGAGCCACCATCACGCGCTGGCGCTGGCCGCCCGACAGCTGATGTGGGAAACGGCCGAGGATCTCCTCCGGCCGCAGACCGACGGCGCGCAGCGCCGTGCCGATCAGCTCTCGCGCTGCGGTGCGGGTGCCAGCCAGCCGAAAGCGCCGCACCGGCGTCCACAGCACGTGATCGACCCGGTAGAACGGGTTGTAGACGCCGTACGGGTCCTGGAAGATCGCCTGCACGTCGCGGCGAAAGGCCAGCCGCTCGGCGTGTCCGAGCCGCCGCAGATCGGTGCCGCGATAGCGCACCGTGCCGCCGCTCGGCTCGGCGAGGCCAAGCAGCAGCCGGGCCAGCGTCGTCTTGCCCGAGCCGCTTTCGCCGACCACGGCGATGATCGACGGCGTCTCGGCGTCAATCGCCAGCGACAACCCGGCCAGCGCCAGCGTGCTCTCGCGCCCGAACCTGCCGGCGAAGCGCTTACTGACATCGGCGGCCTCGATCAGCGGGATCGAACTCCTCTGGCTCATGCCAGATGGCACGCCACCGCGGCGTCCTCGATCTGCCGCACCGCCGGCCGTTCGCGGCGGCAGCGCTCGACCGCCAGCCCGCAGCGCGGATGAAAGGCGCAGCCGGCCGGCAACTCGAGCAGCGAAGGCGCTAGGCCGGGAATGCCGGCCAGCGTGCTGCGCCGCTCCAGCGAGGGGAGCGAGGCGATCAGGGCCCTCGTATAGGGATGGCGCGGCCGGGCGATGATCTTGTCGATCGGCGCCAGCTCGACCAGTCGCCCGGCGTACATCACGCCGAGGCGATCGACGAACTGCGCCATCAACCCCATGTCGTGCCCGATCAGGATCACCGCCGCTCCGAGGTCTCGCTGCACCCGAGCCAACGTCGCCATGACCTGGCGCTGTACGACGACATCCAGCGCGCTGGTCGGCTCGTCGGCAATAATCACCTTGGGACGCAGGCAGATTGCGATCGCGATGCAGGCGCGCTGCTTCATGCCGCCTGACAGCTCGTGCGGGTACATCCGCGCCACGCTGGCCGGCAATCCGACCTCGGACAGCAAGGCGGCAATCCGGCCCTCGGTCTCCTCGCGGCCGAGGCGCAGCCCATGATCGACGAAGGCATCGGCGATCTGATGGCCGATCCGCAGCACCGGGTTCAGTGAGTTCATCGAGCCCTGCGGCACCAGCGCGATGCCGGCAAGCCGCAAGGCGCGGATGCGCTCGTCATCGAGCCCGGCGAGCGAGGCGCCGAGAAAGCGCACGTCGCCGGCCTCGATGTGTCCCGGCGGCTTGATCATCCGCAGGATCGCGAGGGCCAGCGTCGACTTGCCGGAACCGCTTTCTCCGGCCAAGCCGAACCGCTCACCCGGCAGCAATGAAAAGCTGACATCGTCGACCGCCCTAACAAGCCCGCGCGGGTGCTCGAAGGCGACGCGCAGGCACTCGACCTGCAAGACCGGCCCGGATTGCTCGACCGTCATGCGCTTCGCCTGAGGCGCGGGTTGGCAATCTCATCGAGCCCAACGGTCAGAAAGAACAGGCCGAGGAACACCGTCACGATCACCACGGTCGGCGCCAGCCACCACCACCACCAGCCGTTGATCATCGCTGCGTTGAAGTTGACCCAGTAGAGTGTCATGCCGAGCGTCGGTGCGTCGATCGGGCCGAGGCCGAGCACCTCGAGGCCGATCGAGGCGAGGATTGCCGCCGCCACCGAATTCACCAGCGTCGCCGCCAGATAGGGCAGCAGGTTCGGCATCAGCTCGAGGAAGATGATCTCGGGGCCGCTCATGCCGGATAGCAGCGCCACCTCGACGTAGCCGCGTTCGCGCAATGACAGCACTTGCGCGCGGATCGTCCGGGTCGGGTAGAGCCAGGCGAGCGATGCGACGACGATTGCCATCTGGTTCACCGTCAGCGTCCCTTTGATCGAGACGGCGATGATGATCAGCACCAGGAGCCCGGGCACTGTCAGCCCGATATCGGCGACGCTTCTGATCACGGCGTCGAGCACGCCGCGGTAATACGCGGCGATAAACCCCAGGACCGTGCCGAGCCCGACCCCGAGAAAGCCGGCGATAAAGCCGATACGCAAGGTCAGCGGTGTGCCGGCGATTATCACCGCGAGCAGGTCGCGGCCCTGCCGGTCCGTGCCGAACGGGTAATCCCACGATGGCGGCCGCAATGTCGGAGCTGACAATGGCCGCGCATCTTCGATATCCACCGCCAAGCCACCGATCACGACGAATAAGCCGAGCGCGGCGAGCAGCGTCACTCCGAGCGTCAGCGACGGGTTGCGTCGCAGATAGCGCCAAATTCCGCCAACAGCGCCGCGCATCACGTCCGGCGATACGAAATGCGGGGGTCGAGCCAGGGATAGACCACGTCGAGCACGAAGGTGGTCAGGCCGAGCGCCACGATGACGATGAAGACGACGCCCTGGATGACGAAATGGTCGTTCTCGCGGATCGCCTGGAACAGCAAGGTGCCGATGCCGGGATAGCCGAAAATCACTTCGACCAGCACGGCGCCGGACAGGATCTGCCCAAGCGCCAGCGCCAAGGCCGTCACCTGCGGCAGGATCGCGTTGCGCAGGCAATAGCGCAGGAATACCGTCGGCGCCTTCAGGCCCTTCGCCTCTGCGAAGACGACGTAATCCTCGCCCATCGTGGTCACCATCATGCCGCGCATGCCGAGCGCCCAACCGCCGGTCGCCACCAGGATGATCGACATGGCCGGCAGCAGCGCGTGCTGGAACACATCCCAGACGAAGCGCCAGCTGAAGGAGGGCGTGGCGCCGGGCGAGTAGCCGCCGAAGATCGGCAACAGCGGAAGCTGGAAGGCCAAGAGGTAGGTCAGGATCAGGCCAAGCAGAAAGAATGGAATTGCGTGCAATGCCCACAGCGGCGGCATCAGCCACAGCATCCAGCGCGGCGCGCGCGGCCAGGCGAGGAGCGCGCCGAGCAAGCTGCCGATGACGAACGACAACAATGTCGTCGTACCGAGGAGGCCGAGGGTCCATGGTACGGCATCGGCCACCAGCTCGCGCACCGTCTTCGGATAGTTGGCGATCGAATAGTTGAAGTCGAGCCGCGCCACGTCGGCGAGATAGGTCAGGTACTGGCGCCACAGCGGCCGGTCGAGGCCGAAGCGGCGCTCGTACTCGCGCGTCATCTCCTCGATGCCGGCCTGCACGTACCCGCCGAGCGCCGCCTGCTGCAACAGCTTGGCATGAACCGGATCCTGACCGGAGAGGCGCGGCAGGAAGAAGTTCAGCGTCGCGGCAAGCCAGAGGATCAGCAGAAATACCCCAAAGCGCCGCGCGATATAGGCGGCCCGCACGAACGCCCCTAACGAACGCGGTGACTTGGGAGCGCGGACGTCCCGCCCGCTCGCGGGCGGGACGTCCGCGCTCCAGTAGGCCGACAGCTGAGACCGGTGCTCACGCCGATTGCAGGCTCCACAGCACCATGGGGAAGGTCAGGTGCCAGTGGGCACCGTTGACGTAGGGGTGCGGCGCGACGGGCCAGTTCTTCCAGTAGGTGGTGTTCCACGGGATGCGGTGAATATTCTGCACGAGTTGGATATCGGGTAGTTCAGGCAGCCAGATCTCCATCGCGCGGCGCCAGATCTCCGCCAGCTTCTTGGAATCGTCCGGCGGGACGGCGTAGGCCTCGTCAACAAGCTTGTCGTAATCGGCGTTCTTCCAGCGCGCGAAATTCGCCTGATGGGCGCCCGGCACCGCGATCGAAGCGCCCTGGTAAAGCCGCAATGTCGCATAGGGCTCGTTGACCGAGCCGCCATGGCCGTAGATCGCGCCGTCGTACTCGCCCTTCTGAAAGCGGCTGTCGAAATCGGGCGGCAGGGCCATCCCGGCCTCGACGCCGCGGCGCTTCAGCATCTCGACCAGCACCGGGCCGATCGCCGGTCCGGCGGCGCCGAAGCCAATGATATTGACGGCCAGCCGCTTGCCCTGGCCGTCTGCCCAGAAGCCGTCGGTGTCCTTCTTGAACCCCTTGCCCTGGAGCAGGGCATCACCCTTCTTCGGGGCGAATTCGTTGGTGTCGTATTTGGCCAACAGGTCCTTGACTGCATCGAAATACGGCAACAGCGGCGGATAGGGCGGCAGCGGCAGCTTCGAGGGTGTGTTCGCCCCGAGATAACCGACCTCGACCAATTGCTGGCGATCGATGTACTGGCTCAAGGCCCAACGCACGTCCTTGTCGTTGAACGGCGGCCGCTCGTTGTTGACATAGAGCGAAATCGGCCACCAATCCATGTAGCCGTAGGGCTTGTTTTGCCCCGTATGGGTGATGATCTTTGGGTTCTGGGTGAACATCGTCGGAAAGGTGGCCGGCTGCATGCCGGCGCCGGCGTCGAGCTGGTTGGTGATCAGCGCCTGTGCGGTCTGCTGTTCGCCGGCATTGGGCAGCCAGATGTTGCGCTCGACCGCCGGCAAGGGTGCCAGCTTGCGCTCGGCCGCCCACCACGCCGCCCGCCGGTCGAACACCTTCTGTTGCGGCGATGCGGCGACGACCTGCCAGGGCCCGGTGCTAACCGGCCATCTCTTTTCCAGGTCGAAGTTCTTGAAGGTGGTCCAGTCCTGCCCGTCGAAGACGTGTTTCGGAACGATGTAGACGCCGATGTCGTACTTGTACGTCATGAAAAAGAAGAACCGCGGCGACGGGATCTTGAAGTCGATGACCACCGTGTTGGCGTCGGTTGCCTCGGCTTTTGCTACCGCCTGCTGGACGTCGACGCCCCAGCGCACCTTGGCGCCGAGATCGCGCAGCGAGTTCAGCGTGTAGGCGACGTCCTCGGCGCTGAACGGCGTGCCGTCGCTCCAGTTGATGCCGGAGCGCGTCTTGATCGTCAGCCGCTTGAAATCGGGCCCGAACTCAAAGCTCTCGGCCAGCCACATCTCAGTCTTGTCGGCGAAGGCGCTGTAAAAGGCGAGCGGTTCATAGACCAGGTTCGGGCCGTTCTGGTGGTTCGAGCCGATCGAGTACGGGTTCCACAAATCCCAATCGACCCAGCGCCCCTCGCGCCCGCCCCACACCAGGATCATCGTGCGGTTGCGCGCCACCGGCGGCAGCTCGGCGCGCGCGCCTTGCCACGGCAGCATTGCCGTCACGCCGGCGGCAAGTCCGGCCTTGATGACCTCGCGCCGACGCGGACGGGAGGGCGAGAATCGCTCGGACATGGTTTCGGCCTTTCCCCCTTGGGCGCGTCGCGCCGCCCGCTTTTCCGGGCGGCATTGCGCGACGCAGCCACCCGGCTGTCAAGCCCGGCAACGCCAGTCGCGGATCGCAAGTCGGCGATCAGATATCCCTGCCCGCATTTGCATCCGATGCGGCCCATGGCCCCAGGTGCGTTCGGGGTCACGCGGCCCTGCTTCGCAGCGGCGTCATACTGCGTCGGTCAAGCTGTTCGTGTCGCGTTGAGGAGCGAGCGAACCACTGGGCAATTGCGCTCACAGAGGCCCCGGCCGGTGCGAGGCAAAAACCCAGACCGGCATAGCTCGCAGCGCGCGATTCGCTCAAACCAGCATCGCGGTGACACCAGTCGCGCAAACTTTTTGCTGCGAAACCCTCAGGATACACGACGGCGCTTCGGTTCGGGCGAGTCCGGTTTTTTAATCGAAATTGAAAAGACACACATTGCGAATCGAAGGCCAGACGGCAGCATAACCCAGTTTTTTTGGAGAAAGCTATGCGCATGTCCAGGCTTGCTGGCAGGAATCTGTCGGCGCTGTTCTATGTGCTTTTCGCCACACTGGTGTTATCTACCCAGGCACAAGCCCAAAAAACCCAAGTCACCTACGAAGACAAACGACGTCAAGCGAACGATATTGCTGTAAGTATCGTGGTATCGGGATTCTCCTGTACCTGTGCGCGATTTGCCGAAGACATCCGTAATGTGGTCAATGATTTGCAACCGGGTGGCTTGAGAGTTTTGCCAATTCTTGGAGTCGGCGGACTGCAAAATTTAAATGACGTGTTGTTCCTCAGAGGCATCGACATGGGTGTCGTCGATGAGGACAACCTTCAGCTTTTGAAACAACTTGACCCAAAACTCTATGCTAATATTGAGCAACATGTTAAGTATATCGCAAAGCTTTATAATTCGGAGTTTCATGTTCTGGCACGCAACGACATCCAGGGATACGAAGACCTGCGCAGTAAGAAAGTTAACTTTAACCTGAAAGATAGCCAGACAGAAGTTACAGCAGACATCGTTTTCAAGAAGTTGAATATCAATGTTGAGCGGTCGTATTACGACAATGACGAGGCGATCAAAAGACTGCGGAGCGGTGAAATTTCGGCGATGATCATTCTCACTGGTGCGCCGCAGGCTGCGCTGGTTAAGCTAGGCGATTTTCACCTTGACAAAGCACCAATTTCTTGCGAAGATCGCGCTAGCATTTTGGAGCGACTTCGATGGCCGCAAATCTCGACAACCGAGCCTTTCAGGATGACGAGCTAGCGCGCGAGTGGTTCGAGGAACGGATTTGGCCGAACGGTCCAGTTTGCTCGCACTGTGGATCGTTTGGGCAAGGCGTAACCAAACTGACGGGCAAGGCGCATCGTCCCGGTCTCTATCAGTGCAATGCCTGCCGAGGCCAATTCACAGTCACGACCGGCACCGTCATGGAGCGCAGCAAGATCGGGCTGCATATCTGGCTCAAAGCGATGTTCCTGCTGTCGTCCTCGAAGAAGGGGATCAGTACGCACCAGCTTCACCGGATGCTCGGCGTCAGCCTCAAATCGACATGGTTCCTGATGCACCGGATCAGGGAGGCCGCGCGCGAGCCGTACCTCGGCGCACTGATGGGCGGCCGACTGGAGCCGGTCCAGGCCGATGAAACCTTTATCGGCCGGCGCACCACGCGGGCCGGTGAAGTCCGCCAACGCGGCTACATGGAGAAAGAGCCCGTGCTGACGCTGGTTGACGGCAAACAGGCCCGCTCGTTCCATCTGCCAGCGGTCAACGCCGCAACCCTCAAGCCGATCCTGCGGGAGCAGATCAGCAAGGCCGCCATGGTATACCGACGAGGCAACCTATTACGCCGGGTTGAAGGCCGACTTCCCGGCTGGGCATTTCACCGTCCAGCACAATGTCGGCGAATACGTCCGCGGCGGCGCGACCGTGAACGCGTGCGAGAACTACTTTTCGATCTTGAAGCGCGGCATCTTCGGCGTCTACCAGCACGTCAGCCCGACGCACCTAAAGCGGTACATCGCCGAGTTCGATTTCCGGTTCAACAACCGTGTCGGGCTTGGCGTGAACGATATGCAGCGCACCGAGAAGCTGGCGCGCGGCGCGGTCGGCAAGCGGCTGACATATCAAAGAGCTCGTCAGCAACCCGAAGCCGAAGCGTCCTAGCCGGTCGGTTTGGCGCGGGCGCGACCCTTCGCCTTCGGCCGAGCCCCGCCAGTTGGCTTTCCAGTTCGATGCGCCGGCGGAGCCTTGACGACCTTATCGACGATTCGCTCAAATCGCTCCCATGCGTCGGGATGCAGTTCGATGCCCTCTTCATTGGGCGTCGTCGGTCTTGGCTTATCTCGCGACAGACTCGGCATAGACCACAAGATGTGGTAGAGTGAGTTGGAGCACCGGGGGCACCACACCCCCGATGCTCCGTGCCCCGCGTAAACTTGCTGAGCCGTCGCGGGACGCAATCCTCTTACGCGCCTTTCTGCATATTCGCAACCGGGGCTATGCGGCTCAGCCCCAAATAGGGGGAGAGCCGCGTGTTCAAAAAGAAACAACCATTCCCGCGAGGCCCGAAGTCAGGTCTGGTGGAGCGACGGGGCGTTGCTTGGCTGGAACCGGACACACACGCGCGAATGCGCGAAATCATGCTCGATCCTGATGATATCCCCTGGAGCTATGAACGATGGCGTCAAGAGACCGAGAGCGACGAGCGCCGCTGGAAGGCCGGAAACCATCTGGTCGTCCGAATCGTAATCGACCCGGAGGCATTCCTCGCCTGGTGTGTCGCCAGTGGCGTAGAGCCAAACAGCAAGGCCTTGGAACGATACGTCTTCGAGCGAACGAACGGGATAAAGCCCAAACCGATATGGGAGGCATTTGAGTCGTGACGCGCTTGCATCCCGCTCGCCATTCGGCATAATCCGCGCGCTCCGGCCAGACTATAAATTCCCGCGGTGACGGGCGGCTCAAGCCGATCGCGGAGCTGGCGATCCCTGGATAGCTCCGGGGTCATTCAGGCTCGGTTCTGGCGGGCCTGTCTAATCGCCGACAAGAACCGCACACGCCCCGCGTAAATATTATGGCGCTTTCGGCCGGCATTCGTTAAGTGGATCGTGCTTTCTCATCGTTAAAATCGCCTTAAGCTAACCGCCGAGGACGGAGTGCATTTTTTACCACTCGATGAACAACGCTTGCCCGGCCACAATGTGGGGCCAATATTAAATCAGTACCTGCCGATCAAGTTGACTCACGAAGAATACCCGGCTTTGATCCCTGAAGGAACGTCAGTGCCGACGATTGGGAACCGGGCCTTACTGGTCACTTACGCGTGGCCGGAAAATTCGCAGCGTTACAATCGGATCACAAAATTTGTGAATGAGTTCTTTGGTAAGATTGACCAGTTCCAAAATGGCGCCAGACACCCGAAATGGCGCGAGTTCGAAGCGACGGTCGAAATCCCGGGTTGGACATGGTTCAAACCGGCTGCCGATTGGGTCGCCGCGCGAAAGCTGGCGATGTCGCAAGCTAACGGTGGTGTCCAACCGGGCAACGTCCAAACGCTGTTCGAGCAGTACCTCGCATCCGCCGGCGCGTCGGGGCAGAAGCCCCTTTCGGATCTCGAGCGGGAAGCGTTGTTCGCCAAGTTCCAACAATTTCTCGTATCGCGAAATCGCCAATAGGCGTTCTTTGGGTCGACTAATGCCTAATTGAGTATCGAATTGATTTGCCTGAGTAGATGATGGCAATACGGGAAGGCGATCCGCCATCGCGCAATGCCAGGCGACGCAATCCGCAAAAGGAGAAACCATGCCGCGTCAGCGGCCCCATTTGAGCGATATTTACACGCGCCCGCGCGCCGGCTTTGGAGGTGTGGGCGACCGACAAACGGTCTCGCGTCGGCACTTTCTCGCTGGCAGTGCAGCTGCCGCCGTGGCGGCTTCTGGAGCAGTTAGTCCCGCCCCGACGCGCGCCGAGGCGGCAAGCTTGAACCTACCGAGCGAACTCCCCGATGGCACCCGCGCCGAGGCGATCCTCGATGCGTTGCCTGGCAAGAAGCGTCTAATCAAGCTCAGCTACCGGCCGCCAAACTACGAGACACCTATCGAGTATTTCCGCACCGCAATCACGCCGAATGACGCATTCTTCGTCCGCTATCATTTGTCAAACATTCCAGAAGTCGATGGCGCAACTTGGAAGGTCGCAGTTGGCGGCGAAGGGGCGAACGGGCAGACCGAGCTCACGCTTGATGATCTCAAGAAGATGCCGGCGGTCGAAGTGGTTGCTGTCAACCAGTGCTCGGGCAACCGGCGCGGGCTCTTTCAGCCGCACGTAACCGGAGTCGAATGGGGCTATGGTGCAATGGGTTGCGCACGCTGGAATGGCGCGAGCCTCAAAGACGTGCTCGCCAAGGTCGGCATCAAGAAGGAAGCAATCGAGATCGTATTTGACGGAGCGGATGGACCCGCTGTCGAGAAGACGCCCGATTTTATCAAGAGTATTCCCGTGTGGAAGGCAATGGAGGACAGCACCCTCATCGCCTACGAGATGAATGGGCAGCCGCTCCCCCATTTCAACGGTTTTCCGGCCCGCATCGTTGTCCCAGGCTGGACCGGTACATACTGGGTCAAGCACGTAACATCGATCAAGGCAGTGACGACGCCGGAAACCGGTTTCTGGATGAAAGCCGCATACCGAATTCCAGTAGGCAAGTTTCCGCTCGTCGCGCGGTTCGCTTCGCAAGAGACGGCGGTCAACACCCCAGTCACCGAAATGGTGGTGAACTCACTGATCACCAGTCATGCCGGGGGTGCCACTGTGAGGGCTGGTTTTCCGGTCACGCTTGGCGGTATCGCGTGGGACGCAGGCTACGGCATCTCGACCGTCGAACTGTCGACAGATGGGGGCAAAACCTGGCAATCCGCAAAGCTTGGCGAAGATCTCGGGCGCTTTGCATTCCGCGCTTTTGAGTATTCGCTCACACCGAAGAGCAAGGGCAGGCAGATCGTGATGGCACGCGCTGCCAACAGGATCGGCCAGACCCAGACCCCGGAGTTGATCCTCAATCCCGCCGGTTACCATCACAATGTGATCCAAAGCCTGGTACTCAACGTGGCGTGAGGAAGAAAATCGTGCGCATCTTTGCCCTCGTGCTCCTCGCCACCGCGTTTGCCATGCCTGCGGCGGCCGACGAGAAGCCGATCCAGCTCAAGGAAGCGCCCGGCCTGGACAAGGTCGAAGGCAATTGCGCTGGTTGTCACAGCCTTGATTACGTGGTCATGAACTCGCCATTCCCCAACGCAGCAGTTTGGGACGCCGAGGTCAGCAAAATGATCAAGTCGTTCGGCGCGCCGATCGAAGAGCCCGATGCAAAAATCGTTGCCGACTATCTGAAGAAGCAATACGGCAACTGACCTGGCAGCGCTCTACTCAGGACCGATCCCGCAAACGCGGGAGCAGGATGGGGACCCTCACAGCGGCTCCTCTACATAGATCATCTTGAGGCCGGGTGCCCGCACCACGCGCGTTTACTTCAGATGCTCCTGCAACCGCGGCATCAGCTCGACGAAATTGCACGGGCGGAAGCGGTTGTCGAGTTGGTGGACGAGGATCCCCTCCCAGGCGTCGCGGCAGGCGCCGGGCGAGCCGGGCAGCGCAAACAGATAGGTGCCGCCGGCAACGCCGGCGGTGGCGCGGCTCTGGATCGTCGAGGTGCCGATCTTCTGGTAGCTCTGCCAGCGGAACAGCTCGCCAAACCCGGCGACCTCCTTTTCATAGACGCTGTGGAAGGCTTCCGGCGTGACGTCGCGGCCGGTGACGCCGGTCCCGCCGGTCGCGATCACGACGTCGATCTCCGGGTCGGCGATCCAGACCCGCAGCTGCCCCGCGATCGCGTCGAAATCGTCGCGTACGATGCGCCGGGCCACGACGCGGTGCCCGGCCATCTCCGCCAGCTCGGCCAGCGTGCTGCCGGAGCGGTCGTCGGCCGCCGTGCGGGTGTCCGACACGGTCAATAGCGCGATGTTGACCGGCAGGAACGGGCGGGTGTCATCAAGGCGGCCTGGCATCGCTCTCTCCTTGGCGCGGTGCTGTAGAAAGTGCGTCGAGGCGCGCCTTGAGCGCCAACAGGTCGCGCCAGGCCTCGCGCTTGCGCTCGGGGGTGCGCAGCAGAAACGCCGGATGAAACATCGGCAGCGTCGGGACCGGCCGCTCGAGCCCGGGCACGGCCAGCTGGAACCAGCGGCCGCGCAGCCGGGTAATCCCCTCGCTCAGCGGCAGGAGAGCGCTCGCCGCCGTGCCGCCGGCCAGCGCCAGCACCCGGGGCCGGGCGAGCGCGATATGGCGCAGCACGAACGGCAGACAGGCGGCGATCTCGGCGCTGGTCGGCTTCCTGTTGCCGGGCGGGCGCCAGTAGATGGCGTTGGTGATCTGCACACCGGTGCGGTCGAGCCCGATCGCCGCGAGCATGCGGTCGAGCAATTGGCCGGCGCGTCCGACAAATGGCCGGCCGAGGCGGTCTTCTTCGGCGCCCGGCGCCTCGCCGATGATCAGCACGGGCGCGGCGGGATTGCCGTCGAGGAATACCGTGTTGGTCGCGGTGCGCTTCAGGGCGCACCCCTCGAAACCGGCGATGAGCGCGCCAAGCGCCTCGATCGTCTCCGCTCCGGCGGCCAAAAGGCGCGCCGATTGCGCGGCCTCGGCGAGCGACTCGGCGAGCGCCCCCGGGGGACTGACGACGCCCGGCGAGACAACCGAGGGCGCTGCCGCATGACGCGGTGCCGCAATCGCACGCGCTGGCGGCACGGCGGCCGGCGGTGGCGGCGCCAGCCGGTTCGGCGCGATCTCGCCGAGCGCCTCGTCGGCGCCCATCGCGATCTGCCACTCGAGCAGCGCCAGCGCGCTGGTTGCCGGAAGGCGCGGCCCGGGGGATGATGGATCAGGCGACGACATAGCGCGAGGTTAGCACCATGACGCGCGATCGGCACCCGCCCTGGTCAACGCCTTCTTGAAGCAACCCAGGATTGGGTGGCACAGCGACTGCTTTGCTGCATCTGCAAGGAATGCGCGTAGGGAATGGCGGAATGCCAAGTTTTTCGAAGCATCGTCCGCGGATGACCAGCGCTCGTGTGCAGCGAATCTACAAGCGGACGCGGTCTGCAAATCCGCGGCAGAAGCCGATTGCGCAATTCTGCAGCAGATGCCCATCCCGCGCCGTCCTTTCCCGCGATCAGGATTGAGCTCGAAGGATACCATCCGAATGTGGCTAATTTAGCGTCGCCGTAGGCTGGCGATGTTCCGCCAACCCGCCTTTCCTTCTCGTCATACCGGCGAAAGGCGGTATCCACGGCACGGTGGCTCCCGGCTCTCCCGACGGAACAAGTCTGTGGCTGAACGCCCACGGGATGACACGGAGGGGGATTGCGCCAGGATCAGGTATATATGCGAAGGGTGGGAGCCGGACTGGAAACGCGCGTGAGCCGGCGAGGTGATCGAATGAGACGGCGCGAATTGATGTTCCTGTTGGGCGGCGTGGCGGCCGCGTGGCCTCTCGGTGTCCGCGCGCAGCAGAACGCGATGCCGGTGATCGGCTACCTCCACTTCGGGTCGCCCAACCTTGCGCCGACGCCCGCCGTATTCCTTCAGGGACTAAGTGAAACAGGCTTTGTCGAGGGACAAAACGTGGCGATCGAGTACCGCTGGGCCGAAGGCCACTATGATCGGCTGCCCGGATTGGCCGCCGACCTCGTCGGCCGCAAGGTCGATTTGATAGCGGCAATCGGGCCCCCTCCCGCACGCGCGGCAAAGAGTGCGACCTCGACGATTCCGATCGTCTTCGCGGTCGGCACCGATCCGGTCGCGGACGAACTCGTCGCCAGCCTCGCCCGGCCGGGGGGCAACCTGACCGGCGTCACCAATCTCGCCGTTGAACTGGTGCCCAAGCGCCTCGACCTGCTGTGCGAGCTGGTTCCCCAGGCCAGGGTGATCGCACTGTTGGTAAACCCGAACAACCCATATACCGAGCCCATGATCCGAGGCGTGCAGGAGGCGGCGCGCGCCAAGGGGGTACAGCTCCAGGTCGTGACGGCCAGCACCGAAAGCGAGATCGACACCGCCTTCGCGACGCTCGCCAACGTGCGGGCGCTCCTTGTCGGCGACGACGTATTTTTCACAAGCCGGCGCGACCAGATCACGGCGCTGGCGGCAAGCCACGCCGTTCCGGCGATCTATCAGTTTCGTGAGTTTACCGCAGCCGGCGGCCTGATGAGTTACGGATCGAGCCTCACGGCTCTCATTCGCCAGCTCGGCGTTTACGCCGGAAGGATCCTCAAGGGCGCCAAACCCGCCGATCTGCCGGTGCAACAGCCGACAAGATTCGAGCTGGTGGTCAACCTCAAGACCGCCAAGGCGCTCGGCCTCACCGTGCCGCAATCGATCCTCGCCCGCGCCGACGAGGTGATCGAGTAGATACCAGACACGCAACGCGTCGTGCCCGGCCTTAGGCCGGGTAACCACGTTTTGAATTCGCAGCAAACTTAAAAACGTGGATGGCCGAGTCAAACCCGGCCAAGCGGATTGAGAAAGTGGTTCGCCCTCGGCGGATACCGCTCGAAGAGCAGAGTCAGGGTGCATGGGGGGATGACATACCCAATTAAGACCACAATCCCGGCACATTTGATGCCGCTCCGGGGCGGGCTATGCCTTAGCCGCGGGTGTCGCGGATCGCGCGCCAGATGCGTTCGGGGGTCGCTGGCATCGCCACATCGGCGACGCCGAGCCCCGCCAGCGCATCGAGGATCGCGTTCATCACATTCGGCGTCGCCGCGACGGTGCCGCCCTCGCCGACGCCCTTGATGCCGAGCGGGTTCGACAGGCTCGGGACCGGGCTGAAATCGACCGCGATCGCCGGCATCGTGTCGGCACGGGGGATCGCGTAATCCATCAGCGTCCCGGTCAACATCTGGCCGCTCGCACCGTCATAGATGATGTCCTCGATTAGCGCCTGGCCCGCGCCTTGCGCGACCCCGCCCATGATCTGGCCCTTGGCGAGGAGCGGGTTGACGACGGTTCCGATGTCGTCGACGACGGCGTAGCGGTCGAGCACAATCGCCCCGGTCTCGGGGTCGAGTTCGACTTCGCAGATGTGGCAGCCATTGGGAAAGCTCGGCACATCGGCGGTGGCCGAGCCGGCTCCCATGAGGCCGACGCCGAGCTCGGCCGGGAGCCCCATCGGAATGAACGACATCTGCGCAACCTGGGCGATCGGCATCGCCCGGTCGGTACCGGCAATCGTGAATTGGCCGTCGGCAAAGGTTACGTCGGCGGCATCGGCTTCGAGAAAATGCGCGGCAAAGCGCTTGCCGCGCTCGATCACCTCGTCGGCCGCGGCGCGCAGCGCGCTGCCGCCGACCATCATGCTGCGCGAGGCATAGGTGCCGCGGCCGATCGCGACCTCATCGGTATCGGCTTGCGCGAGGTGGATCTTGTCTTCCGGCACGCCGAGCCAGTCGGCAACCATCTGGGCATAGGCCGTCTCGTGCCCCTGGCCGTGCGACAGCGTGCCGGCGAGGATCGTCACCTCGCCGTCGGGGTCGAAGCGCAATTCCATGCGTTCGTTGAAGATGCCGGTATTGTCGACGTAGTAGACGATACCGCGTCCGCGAGTTTTGCCGGCGGCGGCACTCGCGGCCCGCCGCGCGGCGTAGCCCCTCCAGTCGGCAAGCGCCTGGCATTTCGCCATCGCGGCGGCGTAGTTGCCGGTGTCATAGGTCCAGCCGGTGCGCGTCTGATAGGGAAAGGCGCCCGGCCTGATCAGATTTTTCGCGCGCAACTCGGCCGCGTCGATCTTCATCTCGCGCGCCGCCTGATCGACGAGGCGCTCCATGATGTAGACCGCCTCGGGGCGGCCGGCGCCGCGATAGGGAACGGTCGGCACGGTGTTGGTCAGAACGAGGCTGCTCGCCACCGACACGGCCGGGATGTCGTAAACCGTCGAGGCGAGCTTCAGCGAAAAAAGCAGCGGGATCGCGCCGGCGCCCTCGATGTAGGCGCCGGCATTGGTGAGCCCGGTCCAGCGCAACGCGAGAAACTTTCCCTCCTTATCAAGCGCCAGCTCGGCCTCGACCCGGAGGTCGCGGGCCTGATTGTCGCCGAGCAGCGCCTCGGCGCGCGACGGGGTCCATTTGACCGGGCGCCCGGTGCGGCGCGCGGCCCAGACGATGACCGCTTCTTCGGGATAGATCTGGCCCTTCATGCCGAAGCCGCCGCCCACATCGCGGGCGACGACCCGGATGCGACTTTCCGGGACATGCAGGATCTGGTGCGCGAGGCCGTGGCGCAGCCCGTGCACGTTTTGCGTGCTGGTAATGAGCGTGTAGCGGTCGGTGCCGGCATCATACTCGGCGATCGCGCCGCGCGGCTCCATCGTCACCGCCGAAAGGCGATTGTTGAAGAGCGTGAGCCGGGTCACATGAGCCGCCTGGGCAAAGGCCGGCGCGACCGCCTCGGGATTGCCCATGCGCATGCTGACCGAAATATTGTTGACGGCGCCGTCATGGACGAGTGGCGCTCCGGAGTGGACCGCGTCCGCGGCCCCGACCACCGAGGGCAGCACCTCGTAATCGACGCTGACCAGATCCGCCGCGTCGCGCGCCGCGGCTTCGCTCGCGGCGATGATGACCGCGATCCGCTCGCCGACATAGCGCACCCGGTCGATCGCCAATGGCGGCCGCTTGGTGCGGTAGCCCTTGGGGCCGCCCATGTCCTCGGGCATCACCTCGGGATCGATCGTGCCGAGGCCATCCTCGCTCCACTCCGCGCCGGTCAGGACATCGACGACACCGGGAAGCGCTCGTGCCGCGCTCGCGTCGATCGCGCGGATGCGGGCATGCGCGTGCGGCGAAAAGATGAACACCGCATAGGCCTGGCGCGGCAGATCGATATCGGCGACATAGCGCCCGCGGCCGGTCAGAAAGCGCCGATCCTCCTTGCGCGTCGCGGGCTGTCCGATACCGAAGCGCATGGCCGCCTCCTCCCGCAAGGTGATCGGGGAAGGCTCACGGATTGTCAGGCACGCGTCAACAGCGTGTGTTCAGATCGGCTGGCTTCACGCATAGTATCGGTCATGAACGACGTCTCTGAAGCGGTCCGCGCCCGGCCCGCGATCGTCCGCCCGCGCGATGCCGCCTCGCTGATCCTGTTGCGCGGCGAGGGGCGCGACCTCGAGCTGTTGGCCGGGCGGCGCCCTGGCCACGTCCGCTTTATGCCGGGCGTCTATGTCTTCCCCGGCGGCGCGATCGACCCCGAGGATAAGAAGCCGTGGCGCGTCGAGGCGGGCGGCCAGCATCTGCCGGCTCGCCTGGTGGCGTGCGCCCGCGCCGCCCTGCGCGAGACCTGGGAGGAGGTCGGGGTGCTGGTCGGCCGGCGTGATGCGCCCGACCGCCCGGCACCGATCGCCCTGCACGGGCTGACGCAAATCGAGACGGCCTATGCCGAGCGCGGCATCACCGCGGCATTCGATGCCCTTGTCTATGTCGGCCGGGCGATCACCCCGACCCCGGTGTTTCGGCGGTTCAACACGCGCTTTTTCCTCGGCGACGGCAGCGCCGTGTTCGGCGACCCGGTTTCGACCGAGGAGCTCGAAGACGTCGGGTGGCATCCGATCGGCCGCCGGGAGCTCACGCCATTCCGCGACGTGACGCAGTTCATGCTCGCGCGGGCGCTCGCGTTGCGCGCCGGCACCGCATCGCCCGAGGCGCCCTTGTTGTGCACGGTCCGCAACAGGCGCCGGGTCGTGGTGTGTCGCGAGGCCGCGCTCGACTTGTAATCAGAAAAACCCGGCGAGCAGGTTGATCGAGAGCGCCAGCACTACGGTGTTGAACAGGAACGACAGGATGCCGTGCGCGAGCACCAGGCGGCGCCAGCGTTGCGTCAGCACCTGCACGTCGGACACCTGCGCGGTCATACCGATGACGAAGGAAAAATAGAGGAAATCCCAGTAGTCGGGGTCGTCCCGCTCCGAGGGAAAATTAAGCCCGGGCGGCCGGTTTTCCGCCAGGTCGTTGAAATAGGCATGGGCGTAATGCACCGCGAAGACGGTGTGAGCGAAGAGCCATGACAGCAATACCGTGATTGCGGCCAAGACGCTCAATATGACCATGACGCCGCCGCCTGCCGCCTTGGCCTCGCGCATGATGCCGAGGATCGCGAACATGCTGAAAAACGCGGCGCCCGCCACCAGCGCGAGAAACACCCAGCGCGCTCCATCCTCGAGCGCGGCGCGCCCGCGCATCGAGGCCTCGCTCGCCCCCGCCGCCATCGCGATAACGAGGCCGAGGTAAACGGTGGTGCCGCAATCCCAGCCGATGACCGCGCGCAGTGTCGGGCTGCGGCCCGGGACCAGCAGGGCGACGGCGAGGCCGACCGCGGTCGACGCGAAGAGGCGCGGGTAGGCACGGATGTGGCGGTGCGCATGCCGCCGCACGCGGACGAGCGGGCCGGCGGCGCGCACGATCAGCCGCGCGCCAGCCCGAGGCGCGGGATCTCGATCGCCGGGCAGCGGTTCATCACCACCTTGATGCCGCGTGCCTCGGCGCGCGCGGCCGCAGCCATATCGACGACACCGAGCTGCAACCACACAACCTTGGTGCCGATCGCGATCGCCGCGTCGATGGCCGCCCCGGCAAATTCGCTGCGGCGAAACACATCGACCATGTCGACGGTCTCCCCAATCTCGTCGAGGGCGGCGACGCAGCGCTCGCCTAGGATTGTGTCGCCGGCGGCGAACGGGTTGACCGGGATCGCGCGATAGCCGTGTTGCTGCAGATAGCGCATCACGCCATGGCTCGGGCGGTGTGGTCTTGGGCTGGCGCCGACCACCGCGATCGTGCGCACGCTGGTGAGGATCTCGCGCAGGAATGCGTCGGGGTAGGAGGCATGGTCCATTTTTTACCCTCAGCCTGTCGAGCGAGTTCCGCAGCCCCGCCGCAAACGTCGATCGGCGCCCGTCGCCTTGGAGCTGCTTCGCTGCGCCCGTAATGACTGAGGATAGCACGATGGCGCTTGAAACCCGGGCGCTGCATCCGAGCATCCGCGTGGGTCCCGGGCTCCGGCTTCACCGGCCCCGGAACGACAACAAACGGGGCCGCGACCGGCCCACGGGAAAAGTGCCCCGGTTTCCATCGTGACGTTGCGACCACAGCATCCCACATTTGGTGCGCCCCGAGCGGCCGACAACAAAATATTGTTGCCTCCGACCGCGCGACAGTCGCACAATGATGTGCTCGGTCGGGAGTTGACCCACCAGATGTGGATCATCCCCGAAAGTGCGGGGGAGGAACATGCATATCGCGCGTCGTTTTACCATTGTTGGTCAGGATCCCTACGAGCTGGTCGCCTTCCGCAGCGCCTCCAGCGAAATCCGCAACCCCGACGGCTCGGTCGTCTTCGCCGCCGAGGGCATCGCGGTGCCGGCCGAGTGGAGCCAGGTCGCCTGCGACATCCTCGCCCAGAAATATCTGAGGAAGGCGGGCGTGCCGGCACGCCTCGCGTTTATCGAAGAAGAGGGAGTCCCCGACTGGCTGTGGCGCCGCATCCCCGATGCGGCGGCGCTGGCGCTCCTGCCGCAGGCCGAGCGCAGCGGCGCCGAGACCGATGCCCGCCAGGTGTTCGACCGGCTGGCCGGGACCTGGACCTATTGGGGCTGGAAAGGCGGCTATTTCGATGCCGAGGACGATGCCCGTGCCTTCTACGACGAGCTGCGCGTGATGCTGGCGCGCCAGATGGGCGCGCCTAACAGCCCGCAATGGTTCAACACCGGGCTCTATTGGGCCTACGGCATCGATGGGCCGGCGCAGGGTCATTACTATGTCGATCACCGCACCGGCAAGGTGCGCGTCTCCGAGAGCGCCTACGAGCACCCGCAGCCGCACGCCTGCTTCATCCAGTCGGTCGCCGACGATCTCGTCAACGAAGGCGGCATCATGGACCTCTGGGTGCGCGAGGCCCGGCTGTTCAAATACGGCTCGGGCACCGGCTCAAACTTCTCCAAGCTGCGTGGCGACGGCGAGCGGCTGTCGGGCGGCGGGCGCTCCTCGGGGCTGATGAGCTTTCTCAAGATCGGCGACCGCGCCGCCGGCGCGATCAAATCGGGCGGCACGACGCGGCGCGCCGCCAAGATGGTGATCGTCGACGCCGACCATCCCGATATCGAGGATTTCATCGACTGGAAAGTCATCGAGGAGCAGAAGGTCGCCGCGCTCGTCGCCGGCTCGAAGCTGGCGGCCCGGCACCTCAACCTGATCATGGCGGCCTGCCGCGAGGTGGCGGGCGGTGACCCGTTCGACCCGGTGCAGAACCCAGCCTTGAAGCGCGAGATTCGCGCGGCGCGGCGGGCGATGATCCCGGAAAACTACGTCCAGCGGGTGATCCAGTTCGCCCGCCAGGGCTACGCGACGATCGATTTCCGCACCTATGACACCGATTGGGATTCCGAGGCCTACCTGACTGTCGCCGGGCAGAATTCCAACAATACGGTGCGCGTCACCAACGACTTCCTCGAACGAGTCGGATCCGGCGCCAACTGGCAGCTGATCCGCCGCACCGACGGCAAGGTGTCGAAGACCCTGCCGGCCTCTGAATTATGGGACCGCATCGCCCACGCCGCCTGGGCCTCGGCCGATCCCGGCATCCAGTTCGACACGACGATCAACGACTGGCACACCTGTTCGGAAAGTGGCCGGATCAACGCCTCCAACCCGTGCTCGGAGTACATGTTCCTCGACGACACGGCGTGCAATCTCGCCTCGCTCAACCTGCTGGCGTTCCGCTGCGAGGATGGCGCCTTCGCAGTCGCCGACTTCCAGCATGCGGTGCGGCTGTGGACGCTGGTCCTGGAACTCTCGGTGATGATGGCGCAGTTTCCGGCGAAGGAAATCGCCCGGCTCAGTTACGCCTATCGCACGTTGGGGCTCGGCTACGCCAATCTCGGCGGGCTCTTGATGGCGATGGGGATTGCCTATGACAGCGATGCCGGCCGCTCGATCGCGGCTTCGGTCACCGCGCTGTTGACCGGCGCGAGCTATGCGACCTCGGCCGAGATGGCCGCCGAGCTCGGCGCCTTCCCCGGCTTTGCCAAGAACCGCGAGGCGATGCTGCGGGTCATCCGCAACCATCGCCGCGCGGCGCATGGCGAGAGCGCCGGCTATGAGGGGCTGTCGACGCCGCCGGTCCCGCTCGATGCCGCCAACTGCCCGGACCAGCCGCTCGTCGCCGCGGCGCGCGCCGCCTGGGACGCGGCGCTTGCCCTGGGCGAGAAGCACGGCTTCCGTAACGCCCAGGCGACGGTGCTCGCGCCGACCGGCACGATCGCGCTGGTGATGGATTGCGACACCACCGGGATCGAGCCCGATTTCGCGCTCGTCAAGTTCAAGAAACTGGCCGGCGGCGGCTATTTCAAGATCATCAACCGGCTGGTGCCGCAGGCGTTGCGCACGCTCGGCTATGGCGACAACGAGATCGCCGAGATCGAGCGCTACGCGCTGGGCCGCGGCACGCTGAAGGGCGCCCCGGCGATCAACCACGATACTCTGGCGGCGAAGGGTTTCGACGAGGCCGCGCTCGCCGCGCTCGAAGCCGCGCTGGCCGCGGCCTTCGACATCAAGTTCGCCTTCAACAAATGGACCTTGGGCGAGGCGTTCTGTGTGGAGCGGCTCGGCATCGCGCCGGCCCGCCTCGCCGACCCCGGCTTCGACCTGCTCCTTGCGCTCGGCTTTACGCGCGCCGAGATCGAGGCCGCCAACACCTGGTGCTGCGGCGCGATGACCCTCGAAGGCGCGCCCTATCTGACACCGAAGCACCTCGCCGTCTTCGACTGCGCCAACCCGTGCGGGCGCAACGGCACGCGCTGCATCTCGGTCGACGGCCATATCCGGATGATGGCGGCGGCGCAGCCCTTTATCACCGGCGCGATCTCGAAGACGATCAACATGCAGAATTCGGCGACGGTCGAGGATTGCAAGGAGGCCTACCGGCTAGCCTGGCGCCTCGGCCTCAAGGCGACCGCGCTCTATCGCGACGGCTCGAAATTGTCGCAGCCGCTCGCGTCCACACTGTTCGGCGAGGATGAGGAGGCCGAAGACGAGGCCGCCGAGCTCTACGCGATGTCCCCGGCGCAGCGCGTGCCGCTGGTGGCAGAGCGCATCGTCGAGCGCATCGTCGAGCACGCCGTCGCCAGCCGGGAACGGCGGGTTTTGCCGCACCGTCGCAAGGGGTACACGCAGAAGGCGCGGGTCGGCGGCCACAAGATCTATCTGCGCACCGGCGAATACGAAGACGGCTCGCTCGGCGAAATCTTCATCGACATGCATAAGGAAGGCTCGGCCTTCCGCTCGCTGATGGACAGCTTTGCAATCGCGATCTCCCTGGGGCTGCAATACGGCGTGCCGCTCGAAGAATTCGTCGAGACGTTCACGTTCACCCGCTTCGAGCCGTCCGGCGTCGTCGAGGGCAACGAGGCGATCAAGATGGCGACCTCGATCCTCGATTATCTTTTTCGCGAGCTGGCGATCTCCTATCTCGATCGCAGCGATCTCGCCCATGTCGAGCCGGCCGATCTGATGCCCGACACGGTCGGCAACGAGGTCGCCGCCGAATCGAACCTGCGCCTGCCCGCCTCGGAGGCCGGTGCCGATGTCGCGGCGATGATGCAGCGCGTCGCCTCCAACGGCTATGTGCGCAACAAGCTCACCGTGGTGCATGGCGGCAAGCGCGCCTCCGGGCGTGGTGAGGGCACCGCCCGCGGCGATGCGGGCGCGCGGTCTGCTCCCGCGGCCGAGCCGGCGCTGCCGCTCTTCGCCGGCGCTCTCGCCTTCGCCGAAACCGCTGATGTCGCGGTCGCCGCGCCGGATTCCCGACCAGATTCGCTAACCCGGCGGATTCGCGAAGCGCGGATGAAGGGCTACGAGGGCGACAGCTGCGGCGAATGCGGCAACTTCACGCTGGTGCGCAACGGCACCTGCCTCAAATGCGACACCTGCGGCGCGACGAGCGGGTGTTCGTGAATGTTATCTTCAGATGGATCGATAAGATGAACAGCGTGCAGAATTACCTCCGGTTTTACAATAACCGTCACCGCATATTGTTGTTCCTCGACCGACTTCGGGTTAACGGTCAGTTTGATTGGCTCAGCCGTGCGCGAACGCGCTATACGATCGTAAAGGTTCTAAGGCATAAACGACGCTATGACGATCCTGGGCCGTGCTTTCGTTAAGCCGAAGCCGTGGCATCAGTAACGTAGGGCGGATAAGCAGAGCGTAATCCGCCAATCTTCGCCGGCACCCGTTTCGGCGGAATGCGCTGCGCTTTTCCGCCCTACAAGCTAAGCCGCTTTTGCCACATCGAAAATAAGCCGCAGGCCGAGCGCGGCGAGGGCCGCCTCAACCTGCTCCATCTTCGAATTGTGCGCACATCGAGCACGCGAGCGACCTGCGGCAGGTGCCAGCGCAGCCGTCGGTCAAGACCTCTTGCCCGGACAGATTTAACTATCGATATTGATCGGTTCTTGCGTCGGTACCATCGGGGGCCGTCATGTCCACCCAGCAAGTGCTCGTGCACCTTCCGGAGGAACTGGTGCGTCGGTTCAGGCGCGCCGTGGCTCCGCGCCAGCGCAGCAAATTTATCGAGCGGCTGCTCGAAGAGGCGTTGCCAACGGACGAGGTGAGCGACAGCGATCCGCTCTACCAGGCCGCGCTCGCCGTTGAACAGGACGGGGCGCTGGCGGCTGAGATGGCCGAATGGGAAGTGGCGATGCTCGGCGACGGGATAATCGCCCGGCCGGGCAATGATCCGAAACGGTGATGGTTGCGCCCCGCGCGACCGCGGCCGGCGCGGCAATCCGGCGCGGCGACATCTGGTGGGTCGATTTCGAGCCAACCCAGGGCGCTGAAATCCGCAAGAGGCGGCCGGCTGTCGTGATCACGGCCGATGCACTCAACCGTGCGCGGCGAACCGTCGTTGTCGTTCCGCTCTCGACCGGCCCCGAGCCACATCCGCCGATCGTCGTCGCGACCCCCTCGGCCGGGGCGCGTTCGGTGGCGGTCTGCGATCAGCTGCGCGCCGTCGATAAGCGTCGCCTTTCCCAAAGCGCCGGCCGGGTTTCAGCATCCGATCTCGGCCCCATTGAGGGCGGCATCCGTCGCATTTTCGAGCTCTGAACCGGGCCCGGAACATTCGGGGTCGCGGGAGATTGCGCCTCCTTCGCACGCCGCCGCCTCTGAACATATGACGAAATCAGGAAGGACCTGGAGAAAACGTCGATCCGGGTGACGGGCGAGACGGGCTCGGTCCCTCGAGATACCCGGATTTGCGCTGGGCCTCGCGGCAGGCACTGTATTCCTTGCTCGCCGTCGTGCCCGGCACCCACCAGAGACCGGCGCCGCGACAGATCACGTTCTGTCTGCCATCGGAGCTGTGGAACACGGTCGTTCCGCTGGCGCACCCGGCTAGGGCAGCCAGAGCCAGAAGAACGAACGCGTAGCGCACCGCTTCCCAGGATCTAGGGTTGGCGCCGCCGGCGCCGTCGGCCTTTCGCATCGGGCACCTTTTCGATATCGGCCATGCCAATATATCGCACGCTCGCGGGCGTCAGAAAACCCGGTGGCGGTCTGCGATCAACTCCGCGCGGTCGATAAGCGCCGTCACGCCCGCAATCCGGATTTCAAATTCCGACCCCGGCGCCATCGCGGAAGGCGTCCGTCGTATTTTCGGACTTTGCGGGGGAAGAGCCGGAACTACGAGCCTGCGGACGACGGCAGGATCACCTGCACAATCGTCCCGCGGCTGTCGCTCAACCACTCGACCTGACCACCCAGTTGGCGGGCGAAGCCGTCGACCAGCCGGCCGCCGAGCCCGGAATCGGCGCGTCGCGGATCGAGCCCTTGGCCATCGTCCGCAACCGTTAGGCGAAGCTCGCCTGGCCCCCGCTTCAGCGTCACCATGACCGTGCCCTTTGCCTCGCCCGGGAACGCGTACTTGACGGCATTGGTGACGAGCTCGTTGACAATGAGCCCGATGGGAATTGCCCGATCGGTCGGCAGCTTCTCGCTCTCGATGTCAGTCTTAAGCACGATCGATGTGTCGCCTTGCATACGAATCGAGGCGATCAGGTCGCGGCATAGCTCTTCGAGATAGGCCGTCGCATCGACAGCCTCGACGGTGTCGGCGTTGCTCAGCTTTGAATAGAGGTGCCCGAGGGCCGTGATGCGATTGGAGACCCTCTCAAGCGCCGCTTTGCCCTGGCCGCTCTGATGGCTGTGCGACTCGATCATGACTGTTGCCGCGATAAACTGCAGGCTGTTCTTGACCCGGTGCGTCAACTCCTGCAGCAACAGGCCGATACGCTCGTGCGCAGCCGCGTGCTCGCGCTCGAGCCGTAGGCGCTCGGTGACGTCTTCGATCGCCAGCAGGATCCGTTGTTTCTTGTTGCCTGGCCGGTAGACCTTGCGCGCGTTGAGCACCATGAAGCGCCGCCCGATCGACGGGAGCAGATACTCGAACTCAAAGGCCTCGATGGTGCTGCCGTTGCGGCCGGAGATGACGGTATCGAGCGCGCTGCGCAGCTTGGGAAGGTCCCATTGGCCGTCGCCGATCTCATGGAGCTTGCGCCCCACTGTCTCCTCCGGCGCGACGGCGAATATCTGGCAGAACGACCGGTTGGCAAAGCGGATGGTCAGATCCGGATCGAGCACGAGGATGCCCTCGCGGACCGTCTCCACGATATCCAGTGGCTTGACCCCCGGCATCGCAGCCGCTTCGGCGCACCTTCCTATGACGATACCGACCCTCGACGGCAAGCATACGATCTTGCTGGAAAGCTGAATTCGGCCTCCCGCTAACCACAATTATAGGCTCGTTGATAGGCCTTGTCGGTAATGTGGATTACCGACCGAGTGGCGCTTTTTTAAGCGTATGTCTGGGGAAGGTGAAAAGCGATGCGCGCCCTGACAAGCTGATAACATTCGCAAGATGCCGCGATGAGGCCCGCCCGATCGAGGATTGTGACTTGCCGCCTGCCGCGCGCGATCAAACCGGCACGTTCCAAGTCGCGGGCGGTATTCGTGATGGTTGGCCGCTGCACGCCCAGCATTTCGGCGAGCAGGCTTTGCGTGATCTGCAATGCGTCATCGTCGGCCCGGTCACGCATCATCAGCAGCCAGCGCGCCAGCCGTTGCTGGAGGCTGTGCGCAGCGTTGCATGCCACCGACACCATCACCTGTTCGAGAAAGGCCTGGACATGGGCGTACATCAGACTTTGGAAGGCCGGCATCGACTCCATGGCCCCAGTAAACGCCGTGCGCGACATCTTCGCTGCGTCCCCCGGGATCTGTACGAGAAGCTGGACGGAAGAGGTCGTGGCCCCGAAGACGGCTTGCATCGAGGTGCAACCCTCCCGGCCGACCGTTGCCATCTCCGATGATGCTGCCGTCGGCATAAACCGCCACCACCGAGATGACGCCGCTGTCGGGGAAAAATACATGGTCGAGCGGACTATCTGCGTCCAACAGGACCTCCCCGCGCCCGCAGTGAATGCGTTCAAGCTGCGGCATAAGCAGCGCGAGGTTGGACGATGGCAGGGCGAGTAGAAGCCGGTTGCGCGGCCAATTCGACGGAGCAGCCATCGCCCTAGCTGGCGCGCGATTTCCTCTCGTTGCAAGAGGAACCGCAGTGGGTATTTCTACCTATGTTACGATATACTACCTCTTTACGAGCGACCGTTTGACATCGTTGGCATCGAAGCCAACATGCCGAGGCCGCTTTGCCAGGCGATTGGATTTCGCTCCGCTCAACGAGCTGAGCCCTTGTGGCCGATGGCCGTTGTCCCTATTTATAGGGACAATATTGCTTTAAGGGCACGAAATGTGGAATTCCCTGCGAAATCCCTGCGGCCACGAAAAAATTCCCTGCCCGGCGCGAAAAATTCCCTGCCGTTGCAGCGCAACCTGAAACGAAATCACAATAAATCAGCGACTTACACCCATCGCGGCGAAATTCCCTGCTCGCAGGGAATTTCGCCGCGTTCCTATCGCAAATACCGCTTCTCCGCGGCCTTCATCGCGGCGACGCGCTGCAATTCGAAAATGTCCTCGACCGAGGCGATGCGCCTGTCGACTTCGTGGATGCCGCCGTCGCGGCGGATCGCGGCGAAGGTCTCGCGCATCGCTTGCGCCGCGGCGCGCACCGCATGATTGGCGTAGATCACGACCGCGATCTTGCCAAGCGCCTTAACCTTTGCCTCGGTCAATTGCGGATAGGCGGTCGGCACGATGACGAGCGGCACCGTGCCCGGCCAGCGCCCGGTAAAAGCGACGATCTCGTCCGGTGTCTTCTGCTTCGAATGGATCAAGAGAAGGTCGGCGCCGGCCTCGGCATAGGCCGCGCCGCGCCGCAGCGCCTCGGCGATGCCGAGATCGGCGATCAGCGCCTCCGTGCGGGCGACGACGAGAAGATCGTGGCCGGCGCCGGCGGCTCGCGCCGCCGCGATCTTGCCCTGGAACTCCTCGATGCGGATCAGCTCCTGCCGGGCGCCGGCGAGGAGGCTGGTGTCCTTCGGAAAGGTCTTGTCCTCGATGACCACCGCCGCCGCGCCGGCTCGCGCATAGGCGCCGACGACATGCCCGACATTGATCGCATTGCCGTACCCGGTATCGAGATCGGCGACGAGCGGGACCGCGACCTGCTCGATGATCGCGCGGGTCATGTCGAGATGCTGAGTGAACGAAAGAAGGCTCGCATCGGGCAGGCCATAGGCGGCCGACAATTCGAAACCGCTCGCCCAGATGCCGTCGAACCCGGCTTCTTCGGCGAGGCGCGCCGACAACGGGTTGTGCACCGCTATCACCGTAACCAGCCCGCCGGCCGCGATCTTGTCCTGCAATGCGTTAGCCATCGCCGAATTCTCCGCTGCGATCGTATTCGCCGGCCCTGCCGGTGGCCAGCCGGCGCAGCAGCGGCAACGCCACGGCCAGCGCCACGAGCTCCGCCAGGATAAAGCCCGGCGCATCAACCGGGCGGATCCCGGCGAAGGTGTCGCTCAATGCCCGCGCCACCGTCACTGCCGGGTTGGCGAACGAGGTCGAGGCGGTGAACCAATAGGCGCCGGTGATGTAGGCGGCGACGGCAAACGCGGTGACCGGCTCCCTATGCGCGCGGCAGCCCCAGATCACCGTGAGTAATCCGAAGGTCGCGACGATTTCCGCGACCCATTGCGGGATGCCAGTGCGAACATGGTGCGACAGCTGCAAAACCGGCAGATCGAACATGATGTGGGCAAGCCAGACGCCGAGGATCGCGCCGGCGAACTGGGCGATGATGTACGCCGGCACTGCGTGCCACCGCAGATCACCCGTCGCCGCGAAGGCAAGCGTCACGACCGGGTTCATATGCGCCCCCGAATGCGGCCCGAACGCCAGGATCAGCGACGCCAGCGCGCCGCCGGTGGCGAGCGCGTTGGCGAGCAGCGCAAGACCGACATTTCCGCCGCACAGGCGCTCGGCCATGATGCCCGAGCCGACCACCCCGATCAGCAGAAAGGCGGTCGCCACAAGCTCGATTCCAGCCGCTGCGATAACCGGGCGCGAGAGCGCGGCCGGCCGCGCCGCCGTCGCCAGCGCCGTCACGCGGTTGCGCGCCAGCTTCTCTCAGCCGGCGCAGCAGGCGGCGGCGGTCTTTGCCTCCGGCCCGGGTTGAGCCGCCGCGGACGGCCCGCAGCACGCACCTTGAGCACTGATCTGCTCCATCTCCTGCTGCGCGCCCCTCGCGCCATAAACCGTGCTCTCGCCATAAGTGTAAAACGTCTCCCAATGGACCCCCTGCGGGTCGGCGATCCACTGTTTGGTGGATTGCGCGTAGCAGCAGGTTGTCGCCTTTTCTTCGAAGATCGGCCGCTCGGCGCGGGCGAGGCGTTCGTAGACTTCGCCGAGTTCGCTCTCGTCTTCGGCCTGGATGCCCAGATGCGAGATGCCGACGGCCTCGCCACAATGCGTGCTGATCGCGAAATTGACCCGTGGATCGTCGAGCATCCACTTCGCGTAATCATCCTTCAGCACGGTCGGCTCGACCGCGAACAGCGTCGAATAGAACCGGACGGATTGCGCTATGTCGTCAACCCGCACGTGTACGTGAAACCGCTTCATCGCTCTCTCCTTTCGCAAAGGCATCGGCGGGATTGCAAGCCGGCATGCAAGCCTCGTCCCGCCCGCAGCAATTTTCGGTCAGATAGCCAAGCAGCTCGCTCATCCTCCCGTATTCGGCCGAGTAGATCAGCTGTCGGCTGAGACGCCGTTGGGTGATTAGCCCGGCATGCGCCAGCTGCTGCAGATGGAACGACAGCGATGACGGGGCGACGCCCAGACGCTCCGCGATGATCCCGGCAGAGAGGCCCGCGGGGCCGCAGGCGACCAGCAACCGGAACAATGCCAGCCGGGTTTCCTGGGCAAGAGCGGCGAGCGCAGCGATCGCGGTGGTTTGGTCCATTCGCAACATTTCCATCATTCGACGATCGTCGAAATACCGGGGCGCCGCGGATGCGTCAAGCGATATTGCTTCAAATATCGAAACAATGGTTGGCGTGGGTGGGCGATTCAGCGCGAAACAGCTCCGCGCGGGCTGACCGGGCAATCCCTTGTCGAGCAATAGGTTAATCGATTAATCTCGCGACACGCGAGAGGAGCGGCGATGGCGGATCTGGCGGCCGCGCCCGAAGGACTTGGCGCGGCACCGCGCCGCAGCCTGCGGCCGTTCGCGGCCTTTGCCGAGGCGTTCGCGGCCGAAGGTGACCGGCGAATCCTGTGGCTCCCGGTGTTTTTCGGCACCGGCATCGCATTCTATTTTGCCCTGACGTTCGAGCCGCCGCTGTGGATCGGCTACGCCACGACGCTCGTCTTCGCCGTGCTTGCCGTGACACTGCGGCGTTGGCCGGCGCTGCGCAATGCCGGCATCGCGCTGGCGTTTGTCGCGGCCGGGTTCGCCGTAATGCAGCAGGCGCGCCTCGAGCGCGGCACCCCGATGCTTGAGCGCCGGCTCGGCCCCGCCGCGATCACCGGCAAGGTCGTCGATATCGACCCGCTCGGCCGCGGCTGGCGGATCATCCTGGCGCCCGATCCGCTTCCCGGTCTGGCGGTCGATGCCCAGCCGCACCGCCTGCGCCTCCATATCGCAGCGACCAGCGACGCGCTGCAGCCCGGCGACCGGGTCAGCCTCAAGGCCCTCATCTACCCGGTCCCGGCGCAGTTGTTGCCGGGTGGGCGCGACATGCAGCGCGAACTCTATTTCGCCGGCATCGGCGGGGTCGGGTACAGCTATGGCGGCGCGCACCGTGTCGCGACAGCCGGGGATGACGCCGCGGAAAATGCCAGTGCGGGCTGGCGCGAATGGCTGCTGCGGCTGCGCGCCGAGATGACGGCGCGGATCAACGCGGCCTTGCCCGGCTCGACCGGCGGGGTCGCGTCGGCGGTGATCACCGGCAAGCGCGGCACGATGGCCGAGGACGTCAAGGAGGCGTTCCGCCAATCCGGCCTGTCGCATCTCCTGGCGATCGCCGGGCTACATCTCGGCCTCGTCGCCGGCTTTGTGTTCTTCGCGGTGCGCGGCGGCCTGGCGCTGATCCCGTGGCTGGCGCTGCGTTATCCGATCAAGAAGATCGCGGCGGTCGTCACGCTCGCCGTGCTGTTCTGCTATCTGATGATCTCGGGCGCGGCGATCCCGACGCAGCGCGCCTTTGTCATGACCGGCATTGTCTTCGCCGCGATCCTCATAGACCGGGTGCGGCTGTCGATGCGGATCTGCGCGATTGCCGCTCTCGTCGTGCTGTTGCTCGATCCGGCGAGCCTTGTCGGGGTCAGCTTCCAGATGTCGTTCGGCGCCGTCGTCGCGCTGATCGCGATCTACGAGACCTGGGGCACCCGCCTCGGCTATCTGTTCCACAGCGGCTCGTTCGCAAGGAAGACGCTGGGTTATTGCGGCGCCATTGCGGTCACCACATTGGTTGCGACGGTCGGGACCGAGTCATTCGCGATCTATCACTTTCATCATCTCGTGCTCTATTCGCCGCTGGCCAACGTCATTGCCGTGCCGATCGCGGCGATGTGGACGCTGCCTTGGGGCGTCATCGCCTGTCTGTTGATGCCATTCGGCCTCGAAAAGCTGGCGCTGGTGCCGATGGGCTGGGGCATCGATGTGACGATCCTTGTCGCGCAATGGGTCGCGGCCTTACCGGGCAATGTCTGGGCGATGCTGCGCCTGCCGACAGCGGGTGTGGTGCTGGTCGCGCTCGGGGGCTGTTGGCTGTGTCTGTGGCAGGGCCGCTGGCGCCGGTGGGGGATGGTGGGGATCGCCGCCGGCATGGCGATGATCCTCTTGACCCGCCCTCCCGACCTGATTCTCGCCGATTTCGGCCGGTTCCTCGCGGCGCGTGCGCCCGACGGCAACTACCTGGTCGCCGACACCGCCGAGACGCTCGATCGCTCCTTTCTGGTTCAGGAAACCGGGGCACGCCTCTTGCCGTGGCCGGCCGCCGCTTCCTCCGCCGGCGCGCTCGATTGCCCCGCGGATGGCCGCTGCAGCTATGCCGCCCACGGCAGGCGCGTCGCGATCGTGACTGGCGCCTCCGGGCTGCCGGTGCCGTGCTACACGGTCGATGCGATCGTTGCGCAGGTGCCGGCCGGGTTCCAATGCCGATCGCAAATCCCGGTAGTGGACCGCATCGACACCTGGCGTCAGGGGGCGATCGCGCTGTGGCTCGACCCCGACGGCGTCACGGTCGAGAGCACCAAAACCAGCCGCGGCGACCGGCCGTGGGTGCCGCATCCGGTGTCGGCGCGCGAGCGCGCCGAGCGGGCGGCCGAAGGGCGTTGATTGGTTTCCTCCGGGCGATTGCGGGCCCCCGGCGGCCAAGGCTCAGGGCTTTGCGGCGGCGCCGGCTTCGGCCGGCCGGTGGCGCTTGACCGCCTCCGGGTTGGTCGAATCGACGCCCATATAGACGCCACGCTCCCAGCTGCGCTTCAACGGGTCGACGACGTTGAGGCGCATCCGGCCGATGCGCTCGACCTCGATTTCGACGCTCTCGCCATCCTGCAACGCGCCGAGCCCCTCGTGGTTGGTGCCGCAGGCGATGAGGTCGCCTGAGTTGAGCGTCATGATCGAGGAAGCGAACTCGACGAGCTCGGGGACGCGGTGCTCCATGTCGTCGGTATTGTAATTGTGGCGCAGCTGCCCGTCGTCCCAGAAGCGGACGACGACATTGTTGGGGTCGGGGATCTCGTCGGCCGTCGCGATGCACGGCCCGATCGGGGCGAAGGTGTCGAAGGATTTGCCGAGCCAGCTGCCCGCCTTCCAGGTGCGCCGGCCCTCGCCGCGCGCCGACACGTCGATGAGGCCGGTATAGCCGAACACGGCTTGTCGCCAATCCTCCCGCCGCACCTTTTTGGCCGGACCCCTGATGATGAGCGCCAGCTCGGCTTCATGCATGAAGATCCACGGCTCGGTCAATTCCGGCAGCATGATCGTGTCGCCCGGGCCAATGACCGCTTCGGGGTTCTTCATGAACATGTTGAGGGCGCGCGGCTCGCGCTGGGCGTGCTCCCAGTAATTGCCGATGCAGCAGAGGATCTTCCCCGGCCGCGGCAATGGCGGGCGGAGGCGTACCGCATCGAGCGGGCGGGCCGCGCCGTCGCGCGCCAGCTTTTCGACCGCCGGGCGCAGCTCGTCGAACCCGTCGATGATGCCCTGCATCGTCAATTGCGGTGTGTAGCTCGGGGCGACCGCGCCCGAAATATCGACGACCCCGCGATCGGTCAGGATGCCCGGCGCGGGCTCCGCATTGTCAGCGGTCTGGAAAAGAACGAGCTTCATTGCCGATGCTCCCCGCAATTCGTTGCCGTCGCTTGCTATCTCTCGGTTGTCATTCCCGCGCAAGCGGGAATCCAGGGCCACTGCGCCGTTGCCCACCCTGGATGCCCGCTTCCGCGGGCATGACGGTGCCGTGGCAATGCCGCCAGCGTGGGGCGGCCTCTCGCAATAGCGAATTGTCAGCCGTGGCGTTCGCGTGTTGACATGGCGGCGGACGAACGGGAGAAGACAGCGATGGTCGAGATTCGCCGCTTGGGTCCGCAGATCGGCGTCGAGGTGCGTGGGGTCGACGTCAAGACGCTCGACGACCAGGGGTTTGTCCCGATCTACCAGGCCTGGCTCGACTGCAACATCCTGTGCGTGCGCGACCAGGAGTTGACGATCCCCGATTTCATCGCCTACAGCCGCCGCTTCGGCCCGGTGGTGCCGCACCCGTCGAAATCGACGCGCCACCCCGAATACCCCGAGATCACGATGCTCGGGGTCAACAAATTCGACGCCGACGGCAACATCATCGACGCGATCTACCGGCGCGGCGCCGAGGGTTGGCACACCGACGGCGCCTACAATCAGGCGCCGTTCAAGGCGACGCAGCTCTACGCGCTCGCCGTACCGAGCCGCGGCGGCGACACGCTGTTCGCCAATGGGTATGCCGCCTTTGACGCTTTGCCCGAGCGGCTGAAGCAGCGGCTCGACGGGGTCATGGGGGCGTTTTCCTATGACGGCAAGCGCGGCAGATCGGTCCTGCTCAACCCGGAAGACCAGGATTGGACACCGGTCCATCACCCGATCATTCGCACCCACCCCGAAACCGGGCGCAAATCCTTGTATTTCGACCCCGGCAAGATCGTCCGCGTCCTCGGCGCCGATGAGCGCGAAAACGACCAGCTGATCGCCGACCTCAAGGGCTACATGATCCAGCCCGAGGCCGAGTACCATCACAAATGGCAAAAGGGCGACATCGTGATCTGGGACAACCGCTGCTCCTATCACCGGGCGGCCGGCGACTACCCGCCCGAGGAGGACCGCATCCACTGGCGCGTCTCGATCAACGATTACGGCGTGGAAGCCCCTAACGAAACTGAAAAACAAGCGTCAGAGTAACGCGATGAGCATCACGGTCAGCCCGTTCGCCGCGGGGCTCGGCGCCGATATCAGTGGGGTCGATCTCCGCGAGCCGCTCAGCAGCGAAGACCGGGACGCGGTCCGCGCCGCCTGGCTCGACAATCTCGTGTTGCGCTTTCGCGACCAGCCGCTGGATGATGCGCAGCACATGGCATTTACCCGCCGGTTCGGCGAGCTCGAATTCAACCCCGGAGCGTTGATCGCCAGGCAATACGGCGTCGAGAACTACAGTGCGGGGCGGCGCGACGCGGTCCCGCCGGAAATCTCGGTCATTTCGAACATCATCGAGGACGGCAAGGCGATCGGCGGTCTAGGCGACGGCGAGGCGTTCTGGCACACCGATTCTTCGTTCGTCGATGTGCCGCCGGCGGCCAGCCTGTTGCGTTCGATCGAAGTGCCGCCGCCAAGCGCCGGGGGCGCCACCGAATTCCTCAACATGTACTCGGCCTATGACACGCTCGCGGACGAGGTAAAAGAGCGGATCGACGGCCTCAAGATGATCCATGCCGCTACGCACAACAGCGGCGGAAAGGCGAACCGCGGGTTCGAAACCGTCACCGATGTGACGAAGGTGCCGGGCGCGCTTCAGCCGATGGTGCGCACCCACCCGGAGACCCGGCGGAAGGCGCTCTTCCTCGGCCGCCGCATCAACGCCTATGTCGTCGGCCTCTCGGTCGAAGAGAGCGAGGCACTGCTCGATTCCTTGTGGGCGCATACGGTGCAAAAGAAATTCACCTGGCGCCAGGAGTGGCGCGTCGGCGATCTGGTTTGGTGGGACAATCGCAGCGCGATGCACCGGCGCGACGCCTTCGACCCCGCGACCCGCCGGCTGATGCACCGGACGCAGCTCAGGGGCACCAGGCCGGTATAAGCGCCGACTCCCGGCTGTCATTGCGAGCGCAGCGAAGCAATCCCGATCCAAATGGAGCACAATCAGCGGGAGATTGCTTCGTCGCTGCGCTCGTCGCAATGACGAGAAATAGACAGGGAGGAACCCATGGCCCATTCCACCCGCGTCGCGTTGATCACCGGCTGCGGCAAGCCGATCGGCATCGGCAATTCCACCGCGCGGGCGCTTGCCGCCAAGGGGGTGACCGTCGTCGTCTCCGATGTACGCCCGACCGGCATCGCCAACGAGCACAACGCGCCGGGCGACCTCGACGCCAATTGGGGCGGGGTCGACGGCTTGGTCGAAGAGATCACGAAGGCTGGCGGCACCGCTTCGGCGGTCTTAGGCGATGTCAGCCAGGAGGCGGACGCGGCCCGGATGGTCGGCGAGGTGCTTTCGCGCTATGGCCGGCTCGACATCCTCGTCAACAATGCCGGCGCACCGCAGGGCGCCGATAGGAACGAGATCGAGGACGTGCCGGTCGCCGCCTGGGATCTGACGATGGGTGTCAATGCCAAGGGCGCCTTTTTTATGTCGCGCGCCGCGGCACCGACGATGAAGAAGGCCGGGTTCGGCCGCATCGTCAGCGTATCGTCGAAGGCGGCGTTCCGGCCCGGCCGCAAGCGCGCGACCTATGCCGCCTCGAAGGCGGCGATCGTCGGCTTCACCCGCTCGCTGGCGCTCGATCTTGCCCCGCACGGGATCACCGTCAACGCGGTCTGCCCGGGCCCTATCCGCACCTCGCGGGCGATCAGCACCAACCGGCGCGAGTACGGCGACGACCTCGAAGTGGGCTTCCGCGAGCGTTCGAAGGCGATCCCCGTCGGCCGCTTCGGGACCCCCGACGAAGTCGCCTCGATGATCGCCTATCTCGCCTCGGACGAGGCCGCCTTCGTCACCGGCCAGGCGATCGGGGTCGACGGCGGGTGGTGAGCTACCCCAGCAGCTTCCGTTGCGCGACGGCCTGCTCCTGCATCGAGCGTAGGAGGCGCGCTTCCGGGGTCGGCGCGCAATTCGAATAGCCGGTGCCGAGCTGCTTCAGTTCCGCGGCGTTGCGCGGAAAGGCGGCATGGTTGAGCGGCAGGGCGAGTCGGCAGCCCGCGCCCTTTTTCACCGCGGCGCGCACCCGGTCGATCGCGGCGACAAGGCCCGGGTGATCGGGGTGCCCGCTGACCCCCAGCGAGCGCGACAGGTCCGATGGCCCGACGGCGAGCAAATCGACCCCCGCGACCGCGGCGATCTCGTCGATGCACTCGACCGCTGCCATGTCCTCGATCATGCAGGCCAAGAGGATCTCGCGATTCGACTTTGCCATGTGTTCCAACAGTGGGATCTTCCCGTAACCGGCGGCGCGGCTCCCCGCCGCCATGCCGCGATCGCCCTCGGGCGGATAGCGCACCGCCTTGACCGCTTCGCGCGCGGTCTCGGGATCGGAGACATGCGGCACCTGGATCCCCTGCACACCCATGTCGAGGAGGCGCAGGATGAAGGCCGGATCGAAGCCTGGGGTGCGCACGATCGGGGTGATGCCGACGCGCTCGGCCGCCATGACGCAGGCCTGCACGTCGTGCAGGTCGAGGCTGGTGTGCTCCATGTCGATAAACGCGGCGTCGAACCCGGCCAGCCCGATGATCTCGACGATCTGCGGATCGGGGATGCCGCCGACATGCGTGCCGAGGGCGAGCCCGCCCGCGTTCATGATGCGCTTGACCCGGTTCTCCTGCATGGCTTCCTCCCATAGGCAACAATGTCATCCCGGCTTAAGCCGGGATCCACCTTTCAACCACTCGACGGCGGTTTAGTGGATCCGGCTTTCGCCGGGATGACATTCTTGAATTAGCCCGTGTGCTTGCGGATGAACGCCTGCATCCGCTCGATCGCCGGTCGCGCGCAAGGCGCGTCCGGCTTGCCGGTCATAAAGCCGTGACCCGCTCCGGGGTAGAGCTGCAGCTCGATCTTGCCGCCGGCCTTGCGCCAGCCATTGACGAGGCGCCGCATGGTTTCGAGCGGGACCCACTCATCCTTGTCTCCGCCAAAGACCAGCGCCGGCGGCAGCGCGACCTTTTCGCCGCGGTCGAGGATCGCCGGCGGGCTGCCTTCGCTCATCGCCGACTCGTCTCCCCAGAAGGCATGGTGATTCTCCACCAGCTCGGCGTTGCCGGCCTGCTTGGCGAGGTGATAGCGCAATAGCGGGTCGAGCACGCCCCAAGCCGAGATGACGAACCCAACCCGGGCATCGATCTGCGCCGCCTCGGGGAGCGGCAGCGCGGCATAGCGCGGATCATCGGGGCGCATCGCCGCGAGCAGCACCTGATGGCCGCCGCTCGAAGTGCCAAAGCTGCCGACCCAATCGGGGCGGCTGCCATAGAGCCGGGCGCGGGCCTTCAACCAGCGGACGCCCAGGTTGATGTCGGCGAGCGAGGCCGGGTAGGGCGCCTCAGGCGGCATGCGAAAGTCGAGCGAGGCAACGAGAATGCCGCTCTCGGCGAAAGCCCGAGCGATGAAATCATTGTCGGTGCGGTCCTTGTTGACCCAGGCGCCGCCATGGATTTGGACGACCGCTGGATAGGGGCCGGCACCGGCCGGCCGGTACAGCCGCGCCAACAGCGCCCGCCCGCCCTGGCGCTGGTACTCGACATCCTCGATGCGTACCCCCGGCCGCGTATCGGGCCGCGTCTCGGTTTCGAGCGTCGTGGCCATTATTTCCTCCCGAATTCGATGCCAAACTGTAGCAGCCGTGGTGCCCGCCGTCTGCGGAGTTGAAGCGATGGGGGGCCAGCCTCTACTGTGCCGCCGCGGCAATGAAGGGATTGCGTCCCGGTGAGGATTCGACAGGTAGCGCGCCGAGCGACGAGCTCCCGGCCAGCCGATGAGACCGCCGGGGTCACGGAGGGCTCGTTTGCGCGCTCGGCGATGCGGCTGGTCGCGCTGTTCGAGGCGCTCGCCAAATCCGAAGAGGGGGTGAGCCTTGCCGAGCTCAGCGCGACGATTGCCGCGCCGAAGAGCAGCCTTTTGGGGATCCTGCGCTCGATGGTGGCGCTGGGGTACATGGAGCACGGCCACGGCCTCTACCGCCTCGGCCCGAAATCGTTTCGCCTCGCGGCCGATATCCTGGCGATTCGCCGTTTCCCGAACCTGGTCCGGCCGATCATGCAGGACCTCGCCGCCAAAAGTGGCGAGACGGTATTTCTGGTTGTGCTCGACCCGCTGGCGCAGCGCGTCACCTACACCGAGGTCATCGAGAGCGCCAACCCGCTGCGCTACACGGTGCCGACCGGCACCACCCGGCCGCTCTATTCTTCGGCCGGCGGGCTGATGCTGCTGGCTTATCAGGAGCCAGCCTGGATCGACGCCTATATCCGCTCGACCCGGCTCGACCCGCTGACCCCGCGCACAACGACCGATCCTCGGGAACTGCGCGAGCGGCTCGCCGAGATCCGCCGCGAGGGGATTGGGATCAGCCTCGGCGAGACCGTGCGGGGCGCTGCCGGGCTGGCGGCCCCGATTTTCAACGCCGATGGCAGCGTCACCGCCGGCATACTGATCGGCGCGCCGCTCGACCGGTTCGAACAGGAATTACCCGAGCTGAAGCGATTGTTGCGCGAGGCCGTGACCCGGGTGGCGGGGATCGCCCAGGCGCTCGTCGAGGAGAAGGGCGCGGCGCGGGATTGACGCAGACCCGTGCCGTATTCAGTGTGTCGAACGGCGTTCAAGGATGGGTGGCAGCGTCATGATCAAGCGGTTTCACGCGCTCTATGTCGGCCAGATCGAACTCGACAATATCGGGCGCGACGGTACGCCGGCCAACGACCGGCGCTATTCGAACGAGCGGCTCTCCGAGGTGTTCGAGACCTCGCGCACGGTCGCTCGGGTCATGGACGAACTCGGCTATTACTGCTTCTGGGCGGCCGAGCACCATTTCCAGCGCGAAGGCTATGAGTGCATCCCAAATCTAATCCAGTGGGGACTCTGGCTCGCCACCCAGACGCGACGCCTCAAGATCGGCAGCGCCTTCAACATCCTGCCGATGTGGCACCCGATCAGGCTCGCGGAAGACTATGCAATGGCCGACATCGTCACCGACGGCCGCGTGATCATGGGGGTCGGCCGCGGCTACCACACCCGCGAGGTCGAGACCTTCGGCGCGCCGCTGCTTGATGCCGCCGCCAACCGCGAGATGTTCGAGGAGCAGCTCCAGCTGCTCCTCAAATGCTTCAATGAGGAGGCCTTCCACCACAAGGGCAAATATTACGAAAGCCCGCCGCCGGTCCCCTATCGCGGCTACGATTTGAAAGAGATCACGATGGTGCCGCGGCCGAAGCACCTGCCGGTCGAGATCTGGATGCCGATCGCCAGCGGCCGCACGATCGATATGATGGCCCAATACGGTTTGAAGGCGATGGTGACGTTGAACGGCGAGAAGATCCTCGACGATGTGGTGCGCGCGTTCCGCGATGCCTGCCATCGCCACAACCGGCCGACCCAACTCGGCGAGGATATGATCTGGGGCGCCGGGATCTACCTCGCCGACACGCACAAAGAGGCGATGCGCCGCCTCGAACCCTCGCATGACGAGCGCTACAAATGGTTCGCGCCGTTCGGGTTTGTGCGCTACGCCGACGACCAAGGCCGCACCTGGGGCACGCCGGGCGCGCCGGCGACGGTGCCGAGCCTGGCCGAGGGCGTGAAGCAGAAGGCGTGGTTCTGCGGCTCGCCCGATCAGGTTATCGCCGGCATCAAATCGATCGAGGCTCGCTACCCGGGCCTGGAAGATTTCATGATCCACTGGGCAGAGGGCCTGCCGCCCGCCGAATTCATCGAGCAGCTGCGCTGGTTTGCCCGCGATGTGATGCCGGCCTTCAACCGGAATTGATGTCCCGGCTGCTGGGCCTGCAGCAGCCTTACGGGCGTCAGCGCACGATCAGGATGTCGCAGGTATAGCGCTCGACAAAGTCGCGCAGCGGGTCGCCGCCGGCGCCGATCGCCAACAGGCGGCAATCGAGTTCGCGCAGCCGTTCGCGCAAGACAGCCGGCTCGGTCGGCGCGATTTCGACCTGAAGCCGCACCTGATGGCCGGCGAGTCGGTCGGCGAGCCAATGCTCGAACCGTTCTGCGCCGGCGATGGCAGCCGGACATATCACGGTCAGCGGGGCATCTGCGGCTTCCGCAATCTGGGCCGCCGCCTCCAGCAGCCGGACCGCCGCCGGATCGCGGTCGCGCAGCAGCATCACCACTGAGCCGCTTGCGCTCCAGGCCTGCCGCGCCAACAGGAAGGGACCCGGCATGGCCTCGATCGAGGACCACCAGCGGCATTCCACCCGGAAATGACCGGCAATCGGCCGTGTCAGCGCGCAAGCAACGACAAGATCGCGCTCGGATGCCCCCGTCAGGGCGCTTTCCGAGACGCCCTGCACGATTTCGAACGAGCATGTCACCCCGTGGCGTTCGGCGGCTGCGAACAGTTCCCGCCGGGCCCGCTCCGCGGCAATCCGCAGGTGCAGCTCGACATGCTCGGTCGTCAGTTGCTCGGCGCGTGCCCCGAGGGTGATTTGGCGCGCAAACGGCAGCCTCGCCAGGTGCAGCAGATCCTCGTCTTCGACAAAGATGCCGTGCAGCGGCGCCTTGGCGTGCGCCGCGAGCCGCGCCGCGGTATCGATCGCGGTCAGGTTTTCGCCAGCCGCATCGAGCGGGACGACGACGCGCTCGATGGGTCCGCTCACGGGCGACCTCCTACCGCCGATGCGGTGCGCGCCAGCTCGGCCGCCCTGGCGGCGAAGGCATCGAGGCGCGCGGCGATCCGGTGGTTCAACGTGCCGGCCGGATATTCGCCGCCGGCATCGGGCTGGCCGGCGGGAATGCCGGTCAACAGCTCCAGCCCCTGATCGACCGTGTCCATCGGAAAAATCGCGAACCGACCTTCCGCCGCCGCCGCGACGACATCGCGGCGCAGCATCAGATGCCGGACATTGCTGGCAGGGATGATGACGCCCTGCCGGCCGGTGAAGCCCGTGATCCGGCAGCTGTCGAAGAAGCCCTCGATCTTCTCGTTGACGCCGCCGATCGCCTGGATCTGGCCGCGCTGATCGACCGAGCCGGTCAACGCGAACGATTGCTTGATCGGCGCCTCGGCAAGGGCCGAGAGCAGCGCGAAAAGTTCGGCTGCGGACGCGCTGTCGCCGTCGACCCCGCCATAGGATTGCTCGAATACGAGGCTGGCATTGAGCGACAGCGGGCGGTTCTTGCCAAAGCGGCCGCCGAGAAACCCGGAGAGGATCAGGACGCCCTTGGAATGAAGCGGCCCGCCCAGTTCGACCTCGCGCTCGATATCGACAACCTCGCCGCGACCGAGCCGGACCTGCGCGGTAATGCGGCTGGGCTGACCAAAGGCGAGGTTGCCGAGGCTGATCACCGACAGCCCGTTGACCTGGCCGATCTCCTCGCCGTCGGTCTCGATGCGGATTGTCTTGCGGCCGATCTCTTCCTGGAGGCGGCGGTAGATGCGGTCGCCGCGGCGGAATTGCGCGTCGATCGCCGCTTGTACCTCGGCCACGCCGACTACCTCCTTGTCGCTATCGATCGCAAACTGGTCGGATTCGTGCATTAGATCGATGAAGGCGCGCACGCTCGCCGACAGTTTGTCGGCATCGCCGGCCAGCCTGGCCGCCTGCTCGATGATGCGGGCGACCGCACCGCGATCGAACGCCCGCAACTTCTCGCGCCGCGTCATCGCACAGATCAGCCGCGCGTAGAGTAGCGTGGTTTCCGGGGTGCGCTCGACCCGATCCTCGAAATCGGCGGCGATCTTGAACAGATCATCGAAATCCTCGTCATTGGCGCTGAGCAGATAATAAAGCGTCGCCGGCCCGACCAGGACCACCTTGATGTCGAGCGGGATCGGCTCGGGCGTCAGCGACACCGTGCTCGCCAGGCTCAACGCCTGCTCCAGCGACTCGATGCGGATCTGGCCGGCGTCGAGCGCCCGCTTCAGCGAGGGCCAGCCGTAATATCCGGTCACGAGCTTTTGCGCGTCGAGCACGAGATAGCCGCCATTGGCGCGGTGCAGCGCGCCGGCGACCAAGAGGTTGAAATCAGTGACCAGTGCGCCGAAACGCGCTAGCTGCCCGGCACGGCCGACCAGGCTCTGGTGCGTCGGGTTGTCATCGTAGATGACCGGCGCGCCATGCTGCTCGCTGTTGTCGACGATGACGTTGACCTGATAGCGGCGAAACCTGGCGTCCTCGATGTCGCGCAGGATCGGCGCGGGCACCGGCGCGCTCGTTTCGGATGCGGCGGGCGCTGCCGGCGCGAGGAAATCATCGACATTCTCCTTTATGTCGTGCTCAACCGCGTCGAGATATTGCGCGACCTCGGGAGGCTCGATGTATTGGCGTCGCAATTCCTCCATCAGATGGGCGATCGCAAAGCCGGCGGTTTCGCGGTTGAGCACCTGCACGGCTTCGCGGTGCTCGCGCTCCCACAGCGGCACCTCGCGCATGATCGTCTCGAGCTCGCCCTGAATGGCTTCGATTTCGTGCTGGAGGCTCTCGCGCTCGGCCACCGCCAGCTGATTGAACAATTCCGGCGCCAGCACCTTGCCGTCGCGCGTCGGCGCGAGGGCAAGCCCCATCGGGGTGCGCAAGAGGGTGATGTTTTTGCTTTCGGCACGGCGCTGCAGCGCGCCGAAAACCGCTTCGCTCTTCTGCTTGAACTGTTGCTCGATGGCCTCGCGTCGCGCTCGGTATTCGTCGCGCTCGAAGGCCGCCGGCAGGGCGGCGCGCAGCTCGTCGACCAGCCGCTTCATCGCGGCCGCGAGCCCGGCGCCCGTACCCGCCAGAAGCCGCACCGCGCGGGGCCGCTGCGGGTCGTCAAAATTGTTGACATAACACCAGTCGGGCGGTGTCGGCTCCTTTTCCGCCCGATGTCGCAACAGATCTTCGACCATGCTGTGCCGGCCGGTGCCGCTCGCCCCAGCGCATAGACGTTGTACCCCTTGGCACGCATGCGGACCGCGAAATTCAAGGCCTCGACGGCGCGCTCCTGGCCGATCAGCCCGGGCGCCTCTTCGAGCTCGCTGCACAGCTCGAACGGCAGCTCGGCCGGGTCGCAGCGGCGATACAACAGCGCCGCCGGCAGGGCGTTCCCGAGCGCAAAGCTCGGGCCGGCCGGGTGCAATCCGGCCTGGGGATCGGCGGCGCGAAAAGCCGGTTGATCACTCATCGCGGCGAGCCTCCTCTCGACACCCGCATCTTCGCCGAAGGCACGGTGCCGCGCCACATGGGATTGATCGGCAACGCCGCGCCGACGATGATCGGCGGTGACCGGAGGGCTGGCAACCGATGGCTCAAATCGCAGCGTTCGAGACAGAGGGTGTCCGGGGCTTCCTCCACCGGCCCAATGATCCCCCGGATGGTGCCACCGGCGGGGGGCTCGTCCTGACGCATGGCGCCGGCGGCAATTGCAACGCGCCGCTCCTGGTGGCTGCCGCCGCCGCGTTCAGCGCCGCCGGGCTCCATGTGCTGCGCGTCGACCTGCCGTTTCGCCAGAAGCGGCCGTCGGGTGCACCGTCGCCAGCGGGCGCTGCCGCCGACCGCGCCGGGTTGAAGCATGCCGTCGGCGCGCTGCGCGCGATCGTGCCGGGCGAGATTACTCTTTGCGGGCAGTCCTATGGCGGGCGGCAGGCCACGATGCTGACCGCCGACGAGCCCGGGCTGGTCGACGCGCTTTTGTTGTTTTCCTATCCGCTGCATCCGCCCGGCAAGCCGGAGCGGCTGCGCACCGAGCATTTTCCTCGCCTGCGCGTCCCTGCGCTGTTTGTGCACGGCACCGCCGATCCGTTTGGTACGATCGCGGAATTGCGGGCGGCGGTGTCGGCGATCCCGGCGCCGATACAGGTGATGCCGATCGAGGGGGCCGGTCACGATCTACGGCGCGGTCGTTTCAACCTCGCCGCCGTAGTTGCCGCCGCACTGACGCCGTTCCCGTGAGGCGCCTTTCCCCCTGTGCTCGCCGGAGACGAGCCCGCGCACCGCAGTGCCCTTGGCGCAATGCGAGCCGCGGTCGATCGGGCCGTCCCAGCTCGGTTCCTGGCCGCTCCACACGCCGTTGGCGACCTTCGGCGGTGACCGTTAAGCCGACCGCACAATGGGTGCAGATGCTCTTTGCGCACAATGAGCTGGGCACCCGCCGGGGGCGGCGGCACGGCCCGGGCGCCGTAGGAAGCCGCGACGATCGAGGCAACGACTCGATTGGCTGACGAAAGCGCCAAGGCGTCGGGAGGCAGAGCTGTCTGCTGCCCCGGCACAGGCCCCGTTACTGGAACAGTTTCAGCGCATTGATCACGGTCTCGATGACGCCCCAGGTGAGGGGGATGCCGACAAAGCCCCAAGCGAGAACCAATTTGAGACCGTTGTCGGAGGCTTGCGCGTTGCTTTGAGCCATCATCGCTCCCTAATCCGCGATGCCCATCGCGCCGGCGCCCTGATGCTTCATGTGATGGCGCTCGTTGACCGCGGTGACGAACAGGTTGCAGAAGAACCCGACGAGCAACAGAGCCGCCATCACATACATCGTGACGTTATAGGCCTGCGCCTTGGGTACGCCGTTATCGATCTGATACTGGCGGATGTAGTTGACCAGCACCGGGCCGAAAATGCCAGCCATCGACCAGGCGGTGATCAGCATGCCGTGGATCGCGCCGACATAGCGGGTGCCGAACATGTCCTTGAGATAGGCCGGCACCGTCGCGAAGCCGCCGCCATACATGCTGATGATGACGAGGAAACACAGCACGAACAGCGTGACGCTGCCGATTGCACCGGTGGTTGGCACCGCAGCGTAGAGCAGCATGCCCAGCACGAAAAAGCAGAAATACGTGTTCTTGCGGCCGATGATGTCGGAGGCAGACGCCCAGAAAAATCGGCCTGCCATATTGAACAGGCTCATCAACCCGACGAAGCCTGCCGCGGCGGTCGCCGATACATGGCCGGGGAACATCTCCTGGCTCATTGCCGAAGCTTGGCCCAAGACGCCGATGCCGGCGGTGACGTTCATGCACAGTATCACCCAGATCAGCCAGAATTGTGGCGTCTTCAGCGCCTGATAAACATAGACGTCGCGGTTGGTGACAAGCTTTTTAGCCTGCGCTGGCGCGACATAGCCCTCGGGCTTCCAGTCGTCGGCCGGGATGCGCACTATCCAAGCGCCGACCATCATGAAGCAGAGGTAAATCACCCCCATGACGATGAAGGTTTCGGCAACGCCGATATGGGTCGGCGTGGTGAAGACTTTCATCAGCCACACCGAAAGAAGCGAGGCGATAAACGCGCCGCCGCCGAATCCCATGATCGCCATGCCGGTCGCCATCCCCGGGCGGTCGGGAAACCATTTGATCAATGTCGAGACCGGGGAGATGTACCCGAGCCCGAGCCCGAAACCGCCGATTACCCCATAGCCGAGATAGACGATCCAGATGTTGTGCAGGTAGACGCCGACCGCCGAGACGATGAACCCGCTGCCAAAGCACAGCGCAGCAGTGAACATAGCCCGTCGCGGCCCGCCTTCCTCGACCCAGCGTCCGAGGATCGCCGCTGACGCACCGAGAAAGAAGATGCCGATGCTGAAAATCCACCCGAGATCGGTCAGCTTCCAGTCGTCGGGCGCCGATTGCGCAATCCCGATCAACTTGGTCATCGGCAGATTGAAGACGCTGAACGCATACGCCTGGCCAATGCAAAGGTGGATGCACAACGCCGCCGGAGGGATGAGCCACCGACTGTAGCCCGGTGGCGCGATCGTGCGCTCCCGATCGAGAGACGAGAATAGCCCCATATTCCCCCCACGCCCTGGGTCCAACGCAAACAACCCCGGGGTTTGGATTTCGCCCTAGGCGGCTAAGCTCATGCGGTGGCTTCGCCGAGCCCGACCACTCTGCAATATCCGACATCCCCCGGATGATCGGCACCAGTGGGTCATGGTCTCCTGCTCGCCTTTTCCTGGCAACAAATTTGAGCCGGACAAGTCTCGATCGCAGTGCGCGGACGAGATCGTGAACGGACATCTCATGAAGCAGCAAGTTGGTCAGTCCGGCACCACGCCGATTGCGCCGCTCAGCAATGGCGGTTCAACAACCGATGCCCGGCCTTCGCCATCGACCCCGCTCGGCTTACCGCCGCTACGCGCCGGGCCGGACCGCGATCGCCCGGCGTTGCCCCTTGGCTGTCATTCCTTCAACCATAGAACCCGAGGTCTCGCACTCGGATTTGTCGCGGCGCGGGATGCCGTTCAGGAACACCGAGACGAACGCAGAGCGGAGCGCATCGCCGTTGCCCAAACAGAAAACGGAGCTCGCCCGATCGGTGCACACCAGGAGGAGCAGCGTCAATTGCCGGTCCGGGACCTTGAACAAAAGCAATGAGTACGCATCGGGGTACCAGCCGTAATGCCAGGGCATCCGCGATCCGCCGACATTGAACACGAACCAGCTGAGCCCATAGAGAACGGGTTGCCCGCCGGGGATACCCCGGTTGTCCAGGCTTGTCGCTTTGATGGCTCGCTTATACGAGACCCTGCTCGATCGCGATGTCGTATTTTGCGAGATCGAGGACGGTCGAGATGATGCCGGCCGAGGCATTGACGCTATCGAATGGCGGGCTGACAGAAACGGGGCTCGACCGGTGTCCAATCCTTATCGAGCTTGTAGGGCCTTGCCATGCGCGAAAGAATGCCGGGGTTGTCGGGTTAGTGAAACGCGTCATTCCCGATCGTCGTGACCGGTGAAGCCTGCGCGCTAGGGTTCGCACGACCGCGAGTGCAGGGCAAGTCAGCCCGTGGCTTTCGTTGTCCGGGCAGCCGTCGCGGGCGACGTTGTTGCCACAGCTGCCTGAAGATGGCCAAAATCGCGCTACAATTGCGGGAGGCCAGGGAATGTCGGTTCGGTCAGGT
>Ga0185299_10000280_pt1 | contig 154464 bp, 122 predicted proteins | sample PaiPotPPA55metaG_FD_128002 | JGI IMG/M metagenome (GOLD analysis project Ga0185299, IMG submission 128002) | Iron sulfur acid spring bacterial and archeal communities from Banff, Canada, to study Microbial Dark Matter (Phase II) - Paint Pots PPA... ...
ATCGAGTCCATACTGTCGCTTGGGGCTGATCATACCAAAGAGTGGCTGGTGGGCGCTGCTCAAATTAACACCTGAACAACTCCAACAACAAATGTCCGCACTCAATCCCGCTGCCTGAGATGATCCCGCAAACTTGCCTTTAATGAATGCGTAAGTCTAATCGCCAGTAGATAGCTCCGACTCAAAAGATGTTTGCCACGGGTGGCCACGAACTTGGCAACCTGGCAAACAACTCTTCAAGCACCCGCTGTCAGCTCCCGAATAAGAGGAGGGTATGCATGCAATGCATGTAAAGCAAATGTTTGGTTGTGGCTCCGCTGCGACAGGGCAACGCGGCGTGGTTCAATCGCATCGCGCGCCGAAGCCAACGTCAAGATGGCCACCCCTGGCCACCTTGATGCGTCCGATGCATTGGAGCTCGTTATCACTTGCGCTTGACGACATCGTACCTGCCGGCGAACCACCAATCGAGGCTGTTCACTTTAAGGATATCGTGGGCCTGATTGTCGGAGACCGTGGCGCCGGCGCCGGTGGCGCGCAAGAAGTAGTTGCCGTTGTGGCGATGGGCGAAGGTTGTTCCGGTGCCGGTGGCGCTCAGGTCGGCGATGCGCGTCTGCAGGCTGTCGTTGGAGGTCCATTCGGCCATGATGGCGGCCAGGGCGGCTTCGTTATGATCGAAGACGGTGCTGCCGCCCACGAGAATGTCCTGACCGCTCCAGCCATCGAGGATGGAGTTGCCGGCGCCGCCGATGAGCAGGTCGCGTCCTTTGCCGCCCATCAGCGTATCGTGGCCGCTGCCGCCGACCAGGACGTTGTTGCCGCCCCCGCCCTGGAGAAGATCGTTGCCGGAGCCGCCGAACAGCCAGGCGGACAGATGGATGTCATTGGCAACCTGAATGTGATCGTTGCCGGCCTGCGCGTAGGCCACGATCCGGCTGGTCGGGGCAAACACGCCCACGTTCTGGCCATTGATCAGCACGCGCACCTTGCCGGTCCTGCCGACGGCTTCAAAGTGGATGTGATCGTTGCCCGTGCTGCTGCTGCCCACGACCAGCATGGTCTTGCCGGGGTAGAGCGGGTCGCTCTGCAACTCCGCGGCGTCGATGTGGATCGTGGTGCTGGCCGCGGCGCTCTGGCCCGTGGCCAGATCTGTGGCAGTTACGTTGATGGTGTAATTGCCGGAGCTGGTAAAAACGTGGTGAACGGTTTGCGCCCCGGCGCCGGTCACGGTTTGACTGACTCCGTTCCAGTTGATGACGTACTTGATCGGGTCGCCCGCGGCGGCGCCGGTCACATTCAGCGTGAAGAGCCGGTCCTGACCACGCACGCCGTTGGCCGGGCCGGTGATGCTTGCGGCGAGCGTGGTGTTGCCGATGACCTGCACGCCCACGCTGCTGCTGACGGAGGCGGGATCGGGCTCGGACACGGTGACAACGATGACGTAGCGGCCGATACTCGTGAATTGGTGGCTGACGCCGGCAAAAGTCAGGACGCCGGGGCCAAGGTTGACGGTGCTGCTGGAATTATCCCCCCAGTTGACGACGACGCTGTGCACGTCCAGCGTGCCGGGGTCGGTAAAGCTGCCGCTGAGGGTCACCGTGCCGCCCACGCCAATGCTGCTGGCACTCAGGGAAAGTTGCAGATTCGCGGGCGGGACGTTGTTGACCGTCACCGCGGTGCTGGCCGTGCCGCTGGCGCCGTCATCGTCGGTGACCGTGACTGAGACAGGATAGCTGCTCCCTTCGCGTTCCTCGAGATACTTGTGGCTGACACCGCTGAAGGTCTGGACGCCGGCGGCCAGATTGAGCGTACTGCTGCTGTTATCGCCCCAGTTGATGACGACCGTGTGCGTATCGAGCGAGCCGGGGTCGCTGAAGCTGCCGCTGAGTGTCGTCGGGTCGTTTTCGTTGATCGTCGTCGCGCTGAGGCTCAGCTTGACGTTGGAAGGCGCCACATCGTTGACCGTTACGCTCGTGCCGGCGCTGGCGCTGCTGCCGTCATCATCGGTGACCGTAACGCTGACGGCATAGCTGCCGCCGGCCGCTTCATCGAGATACTGATGGCTGACGCCGCTGAAGGTCTGGACGCCGGCAGCCAGGGTCGCCGTGCTGCTGCTGCCGTCTCCCCAGTTGATGACGACCGTGTGGGTATCGAGGGTGCCGGGGTCGGTGAAGCTGCCGCTGAGCGTGGTCGAGCCGTTCTCGCTGATGGACGCGGCGCTCAGGGCTAGCTGGACGTTAGCAGGCGCCACATCGTTGACCGTCACCTGCGTACTAGCGCTGGCGCTGCTGCCGTCGTCATCGGTGACCGTAACGCTGACGGCATAGCTGCTGCCGGCCGCTTCATCAAGATACTGATGGCTGACGCCGCTGAAGGTCTGGACGCCGGCAGCCAGGTTCACTGTGCTGCTGCTGTTATCGCCCCAGTTGATGACGACCGTGTGCGTATCGAGCGTGCCGGGGTCGGAGAAGCTGCCGCTCAGCGTGGTCGAGCCGTTCTCGCCGACGCTTGCCGCGCTCAGACTTAGCTGGACGTTGGACGGCGCCACATCATTGACCGCCACACGCGTGTTGGCGCTGGCGCTGCTGCCGTCGTCATCGGTGACCGAGACGCTGACAGCATAGCTGCCGCCGGCCGCTTCATCGAGATACTGATGGCTGACGCCGCTGAAGGTCTGGACCCCGGCAGCCAGGTTCACGGTGCTGCTGCTATTGTCGCCCCAGTTGATGACGACCGTGTGTGTGTCGAGCGTGCCGGGGTCGCTGAAGCTGCCGTTCAGCGTGGTCGAACCATTCTCGCCAATGGTCGCCGCGCTGAGATTTAACTGGACGTTGGACGGTGCAACATCATTGACCGCCACACTCGTGTTGGCGCTGGCGCTGCTGCCGTCGTCATCGGTGACCGTGACGCTGACGGCATAGCTGCCGCTGGCGGCTTCATCGAGATACTGATGGCTGACGCCGCTGAAGGTCAGGACGCCGGCAGCCAGGTTCACCGTGCTGCTGCTGTTGTCGCCCCAGTTGATGACGACCGTGTGCGTATCCAGCGTGGCTGGGTCGGAGAAGCTGCCGCTCAGCGTCGTCGAACCGTTCTCGCCGATGGCTGGTGCGCTGAGGCTTAACTGGACGTTGGAGGGCGTGACGTTATTGACCGTGACGCTGGCAGTGCCGCTGCCGGTGCCATTGTCCTTGTCGGTGACCGTTGCGGTGACGGTGTAGCTGCCTTCGTCGAGGTACTGGTGACCGAGCCCGCCGAAAGTGAGCACGCCGGCAGCCAGGTTAACCGTGGTGCTGCTGCCGTCGCCCCAGTTGATGGCGACCGTATGCGTGTCGAGAGTGCCCGGATCGCTGAAGCTGCCGCTCAGCGTCGTCGAGTCGTTCTCGTTGATCGACGCCTGGCTCAGGGTCAACTGAATGTTGGACGGCAGTACGTTGCCGACGTTGACGCTGGCGCCGGCGCTGGTGCTGGCCCCGTCGCTGTCTGTAACAGTGACGGAGACGGCGTAGCTGCCGCTGGCCGGCGTGTCCAGGTACTGGTGGCTGGCGCCGCTGAAGGCGAGCACGCCGGCCTGGAGGTTGAAGGACGTGCTGCTGCCGTCGCCCCAGTTGACGACCACGGTATGGGTATCGAGCGTGCCCGGATCGGTGAAGCTGCCGTTCAGCGTCGTGGAGCCGTTCTCGCTGATGGTCGCGGGATTCAGGGTCAACTGCAGGTTGGCCGGCGCCACGTTGTTGACGGTGACGCTGGTGCTGCCGCTGCCGCTGGCGCCGTCGTTGTCGGTTACGGTGGCGATGATGGCATAGCTGCCGCCGGCCGGGTTATCCAGGTACTGATGGCTGACGCCGCTGAAGCTGAGCGCACCAGCGGCGAGGTTGACGGTCGTGGCAGCGCTGCCGTCGCCCCAGTTGATGACCACGGTATGCGTGTCGAGTGTGCCCGGGTCAGCAAAGCTGCCGCTGAGCGTGGTCGAGTCGTTCTCATTGATGTTCGAGGCGCTGAGACTCAACTGAACGTTGGCCGGTGCCACGTTGTTGACGGTGACGTTGGTGCTGCCGGTGCCGCTGCCATTGTCCTTATCGGTGACCGTGACGCTGACGGCATAGCTGCTGCCGCTGGCCGGGTTGTCGAGGTACTGGTGGCTGACGCCGCCGAACGTGAGCACGTCGGCAGCGAGAGTCAGCGTGGTATTGCTGCTGCCGTCGCCCCAGTTGATGACCACGGTGTGCGTATCCAGGATGCCGGGGTCGCTGAAGCTGCCGCTGAGCGTGGTCGAGTCATTCTCGTTGATCGTCGCCTGACTCAGGGTCAACTGGATATTGGCGGGCGGGACGTTGCTGACGTTGACGCTGGTGCCGGCGCTGGTGCTGGCGCCGTCATTGTCCGTCACGGTGAGGGAGACGGGGTAGCTGCCGATGGGCGGCGTATCGAGGTACTGGTGGCTGACGCCGCTGAAGGTAAGCACGCCGGCGGCAAGGTTGACGGTGGTGTTGCTGCTGCCGTCTCCCCAGTTGATGACCACCGTGTGGGTATCGAGCGTGCCCGGGTCGGTGAAGCTCCCGCTCAGTGCCGTCGAGCCGTTCTCGTTAATGGTTGTAGGATTCAGGCTCAATTGCAGGTTGGCCGGCGCCACGTTATTGACGGTGACGCTGGTGCTGCCGCTGCCGCTGGCGCCGTCATCATCGGTCACGGTGACGGTGATGGCGTAACTGCCGCTGGCGGGATTGTCGTAATACTGATGTTGTGCGCCGCCAAAAGTGAGGACGCCGGCAGCGAGGTTGAGCGTCGTATTACCGCTGCCGTCTCCCCAGTTAATAACAACCGTGTGCGTGTCGAGTGTACCCGGGTCGGTAAAGCTGCCGCTCAACCAGGTGATGTCGTTTTCATTGATGGTGGCAGCGCTCAGAGACACCTGCACCGCCGACGGGGCGACGTCGTTGACCGCGACACTGGTGCTGCCGCTGCCGCTGGCGCCGTCATTGTCGGTTATGGTGGCACTGATAGCATAGCTGCCACTGGCTGATTCATCGAGATATTGATGGGTGACGCCGCTGAACGTCAGCACGCCGGCAGCCAGATTCACCGTGCTGCTGCTGCCATCGCCCCAGTTGATGACCACCGTGTGCGTATCGAGCGTGCCGGGATCGGTGAAGCTGCCGCTCAGGGTGGTCGAGTCGTTTTCGTTGATGGTCGGGGCACTGAGGCTCAACTGCACGTTGGCGGGCGCCACGTTGTTGACGGTGACGGCGGTGCTGCCGCTGCCGCTGCCGTTGTCCTTGTCAGTGACCGTGACGCTGATGGTATAGGTGCTGCCGCTGGCCGGGTTGTCGAGGTACTGGTGGCTGACGCCGCCGAAGGTGAGAACGCCCGCGGCGAGGCTCAGGGTCGTGTTGCCGCTGCCGTCACCCCAGTTGATCACGACCGTGCGCGTGTCGAGCGTGCCGGGATCGGCGAAGGAACCGCTCAGGATCGTCGAATCATTTTCATTGATGGTCGCGGCACTCAGACTCAACGCGATATTGGAGGGCGGCACATTGAGCACCGTGACGGCAGTGCCGGCACTGGTGCTGACCCCATCATCATCCGTCACGGTGACGGAGACGGCATAGCTGCCGCTGGGCGGCGTGTCCAGGTACTGGTGGTTAGCGCCGCTGAAGGTGACCACGCCGGCAGCGAGGTTGACAGTGGTGTCGCTGCTGCCGTCGCCCCAGTTGATGACGACCGTGTGCGTGTCGAGCGTGCCGGGATCGGTGAAGGAGCCGCTCAGTGCAGTTGCGCCGTTCTCGTTGATGGTCGCGGGGCTCAGGCTCAACTGGAGATTGGCCGGCGCGACATTGTTGACCGTGACACCGGTGCTGCTGGAACCGCTGGCGCCATGGTCGTCGGTCACGGTAGTCGTGATGGTATAGGCGCTGCCGCTGGCGGGCTCGTCCAGGTACTGGTGGCTGACGCCGCTGAAAGTCAGGACTCCCCAGCCCAGGTTGAGCGTGGTGTTGCTGCTGCCGTCGCCCCAGTTGATGACGACCGAGTGCGTATCGAGCGTGCCCGGATCGGTGAACGAGCCGCTCAGGGTGGTGGAGTCGTTTTCATTGATGGTCGCGGCACTGAGGCTCAACTGCACGTTGGCAGGCGCGACGTTGTTAACGGTGATGTTGGCGCTCGCCGTCCCCTGCACGCCGTTCTCATCGGCGACGCTGACCGTGATGGGGAAGCTGTTGCCGCTGGCCGGCTCGTCGAAATACTGGTGGCTGACACCGCTGAACTGCTGCGCGCCGGCGGGCAGAGCAAGCGTGGTGGAGCGGCCGTCGCCCCAGTCGATGGTGACCGTATGCGTGTCGTAGACGCCGGGATCGCTGAAGCTGCCGTTGAGCGTGGTCGAATCGTTTTCATTGATGGTCGTGGCGCTGAGACTGAACTGGATGTTCGAGGGGACATAATCGCTCACGGTCACCTGGACATTGGCCGAGGCGCTTGCGGTGGCGTTGTCCGAGACCGCGGTCGTGGTGGCGGTGACCGTCAATGTGAATGCCCCGGCGTCCTTGGCCAGAATCGTCAAGCCGGCCAGTTGTGCAGGCGTCAACGACCAGACGCCGTTGCCGGTGTCGGTGCCGGCGGAGAGGCTGTCGCCCGCGGGCACGCCGGCGATAAGAATGGCCAACGTTTCCGAGCCGTCATTGTCGCCGGCCGACGCGGTGATCTGCAGCGGGATGCCTGTCCCCTCGAAGCCCGTGGGCGACGCCACGCTAAGCTGCGGCGCGTCGGCCACCTGGTTGACGGTCAGCGTCACCGTGGCGACGTTGGAATTGAAACTGTCGTTCGCCATGTACGTGAAGCTGTCGCTGCCGAAGAACTCCGGAGCCGGCGTGTACGTAAAGGAGCCGTCGCTGTTAAAAACGAGCGTGCCGTGGCTCACCGAGCTGACCAGGATGGCGGTCAGGGGATGCCCTGGTTCCGAGCTGTGGGCATTGGCGAGCACGCCGGGCGCCGGCACATTCAGCGTGTCGTTTTCGTTCATGCTGTAGCCGCCATTGCCCGCGGTCGGGGACGAGTAGGCGCCGAAATCGAGGCCGCTCACGTTCTGGCGGAAACTGACGGCCACGCCGTAAGTGCCGGGAGCCGCCGTGGTGAGCAGCACCGCCTTGCCGCTGCCGATGAGCGGATTGGCGCCGTTGTTCTGGGAAACCAGCAGCCGATAGGAAGCTTGTCCTGGAGTGTCTTCGATGCCGACCGTGGCGGTGCCGCCATTATTCATGGAGGCGATGCCCGTGTTCAGGTTCACGTAGTTCAGCAGGATGTTGGACGGGCTGGCTCCGCTGTTGAGCTGCAGGACAACCTGCCATTCGATCAGATTGGGAATGGTCGGGTGGGCCTGGACGGCATGCCACTCGATGATCAGCTCGTTGGGCGTGCCGCTGCCGGTCGTATCGACAAACTTGCCCAGGATCATCGGCGTGGTGCTGCTGCTGAGCCAATCGTACCAGAGCGGGGCGATGGCCGGCTCGCGCGGGCTGGTGGACAGATCGGTGTTGGTCCAGGCAATGTCGCTGGCCCCGAAGGTGATCAAGCCGTTGGTGTTGACGAAGAGCTGGTTGTTGCCGGTGTAGCTGGTGCCGTAGAAGTTAAAGGTATTGTTGCCCAGGTTGACCGGCAGCGACACGTCGTCGCCGTTGTTGACGATCGTAAAGACGTTCGGATCATTCTGGCCGAACAGCTCGATGTTCTGATAGGGAGCGGCATAGGCGCCATAGCCGAACGGGTCCGGCCCGACGGTGGGCGCGCGGAAGGCGCCGGCGGGCGAAGACTGAGTCCAGCCCGGCTGGGTTACCAGGCCGACCTGGTAACTGCCCGCGGCGATGTTGCTGAACGTGTAGTTGCCGTTGGCATCGGTGACGGTGGTAGGATCGCCGGGATCGTTGTGGCCGTCGCGCTTGAGGTCGAGATAGACCGTCCAGCCGGCCAGGCCCGGCTCGCCCGAATCATGGACGCCGTTGCGGTTGAAGTCGTTGAAGATGTTGCCGCTCAGGTTGCTGCCGAAGGGCGGGGCCGTGAACTGAATAGCCTGCTGGCTGCCCACGTAGGGGCTGGTCGACTTGTAAGAGACGAGCAGCCGGTTAGCGCCCTGGGCATTGGCGGCCTTGATGCCGACGGTGGCGTCGGCGCCGTTATTGGATGCCGGGCTGCCGGTGATGGTGCTGGCATAGTCGAAGGTGATCGCCGAGGTATTGGTTCCGGTGTTGAGCTGCAGAACGGCTTCGAAGGTGAACGGCGTCGACGTTCCGTAGCGATACACCTGGTTCCATTCGATGACGAGCTCGTTGGGAGTGCCGCTGCCGGTCGTATCGACAAACTTTCCCAGCACCATGTCCGTGCCGCTGGACTTGATCAGGTCGGTCCAGTACACGGCCACGAAGGGTTGGAGGGGATTCGCGGTCAGGTCCGTGTTCCGGTAGTCGTAGTAGTTGCTGCCGAAGGAGATGGTGCCGTTGCTGCCGACCCATAGCTGATTGGCGCCGGTGTAGGTGACTCCGTAAAAATTGACGCTGTTCGCTCCCAGATTGACGGCCACGCCCGCCTCATCGGCATACTGGATAATGCGAAAGGCATTCGGATCGCCTTGCAACTCAATGTTTTGATACGGCACCGAATTGGCGACGTAGCCAAAGCCGTCGGGCCCCAGCGGGCCGCCCGAGAGCAGCGCTCGATCTTCCAGTAATTCAAGAACCAACCGCGCGAAACGCTTGGCCGGCCGCGCGGAAGGCTTTGGCAGGAAATGGTTGATTGTCGCTTGCGGCTTGTGGTTTGGCGCTTGCAGCTTATTGAAATCTGTCGCTTGCGGCTTACGGAAACGACCCACGGCGACCTCCGGACGATTAACCATCGGTGATGGACGAGGCGCGCACGAGGCACGCCCAGCCCGGTACGGGAAATCACACACGGCTGCGGATAATCGGCCTCCTGAGAGGCCTTGCACGTCCACTCCACCGCGGTCGGGGACGGGAATTCGGTCGTTGGGGAGGTCGTTAGCGAAGGAGAGAACCTCATCCGGGAGGTTCTGGGGGGTGTGAAATCGCTCCAACATGTATGTAGCACAGGTTTCGTGAATAGGCAAAATGCAAAGTGCTGGGGCACTGTTTCAGCTTCTGCCTCGAGTGGCACAATTCGCGCCGTAAAGAAGGGATGAGGGATGAGGGATGAGCCCGAAGCGTTCCCGTTTCATCCCTCATCCTCATCCCTCATCCCTTTCTTTTATGGGCCGGAATGCTACCTAAATGCTCATGGCGCAACTGCTGGTAAGCGTACGTTCCCTGGCTGAGGCCGAGTCCGCTCTCCTCGGGGGAGCGGGCTTGATCGACATGAAAGAGCCGTCGCGGGGCTCGTTGGGGCGGGTAAATCCTGAAATCATGCAGGACATTGTCGATCTCGTGGCCGGCCGAGCAACTCTTAGTGCGGCGATGGGTGAACTCCTGGAGAATGACGAGCGCCCCAAGGTGCGCGGCTTGAGCTTTGCGAAATGGGGCCTGGCCGGATGCGGCCGAGCCAAGGACTGGCGTAGCCGACTCGAGGCGCTGGCGCCGCAAATGCAGGGTGAGACGCCGGAGTGCGAGCTGGTCATCGTGGCTTATGCCGACTGGCAACAGGCGACGGCGCCGACACCGGAACAGATTTGTGAGTTTGCCTGCAACGGCGGCTGCCGCGCATTCTTGATCGACACCTGGTGCAAGGACGATAAAACGCTTCTGGATTGGCTGCCCGTCAGCAAGGTGGCCGATCTGGTCAATGACTGCCGGTCGGCCGGCGTTGCGACGGCCCTAGCGGGGCGCCTGGGAACAAGAGAAATCGGCTTGTTGCACGCCAGCAGGCCGGACTGGTTCGCAGTTCGAAGCGCGGTTTGCTGCAAGGGACTGCGCGAACAGGCCGTCGAGCAGGCGGCGGTGAGAGAGCTGGCCGGAATGCTGAAGCGCTTATCGGGGCTGCCAGGAGCGAAAGTCGATGGCGCATACGCTTAGGGAACGCCTCGCGCGCGCGAAGAATGCGTCCACATATCCCTGGCTGCTGGCTTCGTGCCAATCTCCGGAAAAGGCCGCTGACTTGAGCAGGATCAACTGCCTGGCGCCGACAGACTGCGCGACGCGCGCCGCGACGGAATCGCTCGTAACCGACCAGGCATGCGGCAGGGCGTCGACATTCTGGTCGTCCTGGATAGCGAAGGGATAGGCGTCGAGTATGGGAAGATGTCCCTGGTTCCAGGAAGCCTCGCATGCGGCGCAGTTGTCGATGATTTGCGCGGCAGGCAGGAGGGCCTGCAGAAAGCGGGCATTCAGGCTCAGCGCGGCCAGCGCCAGCCAGTGGGCGCGCTCCTCGCCCAGGGCATGGCAACCATCGAGTTCGCGCACCACGTCGGCGGTCGCGCCGCCGCCCGGAACCAGCAGCACGTGAGGGTCCGGCAGCGTCTGTAACCATGCCTGCAGCTTTGGGCCGAGGTCGGGCATATCGAAGAGACTGCCACCCACCTTGACGACCAGAGAGGCTTGCTTATTTCCCATCGCCATGCGTCAAACACTCCAAGGCGATCCTGGCGACGGCGTAGGCAGGCGCGGCCAGTGAAACCGCAGCGTCCAGTTTTTCCGAAAGGGCTACGCGTCTGGCGCCGAACAGGGCGCTGCGGTCGAGCGCACGCTGCGCCAGGAATTCGCCGGAGCCGGCAACGATTATGGTTGCCGGTGTCTCCGGCAAACGCGCTGCCACGCATTCCAGGGCCGTTGCCACCAGTCGAGCTTGCTTCGCCGCCACGCGGTCTGCCAAACGAACCAGTACCGCCTCGGGACAGGTTTCTGCGTCAGCGCAAAGCATGTGCGCCAGACGGGACCTGGCTGCACGAATCGTCGCCGGCTTGCCATCGGCCGTGGCGAGATCGGCCTTATCTTCGGGCAGCATAGCCAGCAGGAGATAGGCGTCCAGCGTGGTCGCGAACAGCTCAGCTGCGGCACGCTTTCCCAGCAGGGCGCACAAGGGCGTTCGCCTTACTCCCGTGTAGACCAGTTCGCGCGTTTGTAACCGATGGCGATCCGACCGGGCGCGCGGCACCGGCTTGCCATTGTGGAGAGGGATGATATCGGTCGTGGTGGAGCCGGCATCGATAAGCAGGGCGCTGCCGGAGGGTGCGAAGCGGGCAGCAAAAGCAGCCAGGGCCAGCCAGTTGCCCGCCGCTATCCGCAGCGGTATCTGTCGCGCACGGTTCAGGTCAACGAATTGGCCGTCGAGCGACCAGACGGCGATCCTTCGCCCTTCGGCTATTTCCGCGACGGCGTTCAGGATCGCATGCACTCCCTGCCGCCTGGACTCGAAACAATCGCACAGCTCCCCGGTCATGGTGACGGCGAGCGTGTCAAAGCAGGGCGATGGCTGAATTAATTCTGCTAGCCCCAGCGGCAACCGGGCCGGATGCTTCCATAGCGGGAACGGCCGGAGGCGAGCCGAACCGTCGCTATGAGCCGCCTTCAGATTAGCGCCGCCAATATCCAGTCCGAGCACGGAGATTGTCATGGAGGGCGGCTTCCACGGAAGGACACGCCTCAGCTTTGGAGTGCACTGTCCTTATTTCTTTATGGGAGTTGGCTCGGCAGGCAACGGCGGCGGCGCTGTCTGCCCGGAAGGATTCTGGTTGGCGTCCGCCGGCGGCGTCGCCAGGGCGGGCGCGGCAGTTTGCACAATGCCGGAAGAACCCGGCGGCGCGAACGGCGCTGCTGCCAAACCCGCCGGAACGAGGTGCATTCCCACCTGGTCCAATAAGCGGTTGCTGAACGGCTTGTCCCCAAAGGTGGCCACGCGCACGCTGACCCGGCTCAGGGGTCCTTCCGCAGGGATCTTGCTGGCCAGGGCATCTACATATATGCGCACGGTTGCATTGTCCGCGCTTCGGCTTTCCAGGAAACCACCGTCGCCTTTGCGCTCCTCCTTCACAATCGGCATGCCGAGTTCCCGGAGCGCCGTCTCCGTGGCGGCCCAGGCATCATTCAAGTTCGCGTTGTAGGTCTCGTAAACCCGGCCGTTCGCGTAGGCATAGCCCACGGCGGCGCCACCGGCGGCGCCGGCCGCGATCAATAGGCAACCGCTGTTGGCCAGCGTCACGACAAGCAGAAGAGCATATGCTGCTGCGCAAGGCATGGATCTTGAAGCGGACGTTTTCATACGTTGTCTCCGGGGATAGCCCCTAAGCCGCAAAGCGACAACCCCTCTGCCATGGGCCTCCCTTGCAGGGAAATTGGCAAAGGGCCCGGCAGTTTAGCGAACGTTCACCGGCGGGCAAGAGCAGTATCGACAGCAGCGCGGAATAGGATACGCTGAACAGAGAAGTTTGCATAAAGGACAAAAGCCCGGAAGCCGCCGAGTCCCTGAGCGAAATCGGCAATCTAATCGTCATGGCGAATTTTCTCATCGGTATCGATCTCGGCACGACTAACAGCGCCGTGGCCTACGTAGATCTGCGCCGCAAGCTCAAAATGGGCCGGCCGGAGATCCAAACGTTTGCCGTGCCACAACTCGTGGCGCCGGCGGAACTGGCAAATCGCGCGTTGCTGCCGTCGTTTCTTTATCTGCCCGGCGCACATGACATCCCTGCCGGCGGGGTGGCCCTGCCCTGGGACGCGGGGCGGGGTTACGCCGTAGGCGAGTTTGCCCGCCAGCACGGGGCGCGCGTCCCGGGCCGCCTCGTGAGCAGTGCCAAATCCTGGCTTTGCCACGCAGGCGTCGATCGCTCCGCGCCGCTCTTGCCGTGGAGCGCGCCCCCGGATGTGGCACGCATCTCGCCGGTGGAAGCCTCGGCGCGTTACCTGCAACACATGGTCGAAAGCTGGAACCACACCATGGCCGGCAACCGGCCCGAGGATCAGTTCCAGCAGCAGGCCGTGGTCCTCACGGTGCCGGCGTCCTTCGATGACGTGGCCCGCAATCTTACAGTGGAGGCGGCACGCAAGGCGGGGATCGAAAACTTCACGCTCCTCGAGGAGCCGCAGGCCGCCTTCTATTGCTGGCTGGCGATGCATTCCCCCCAGGAGGCGGCCCAGCTCAAGCCCGGCGCACGTTGCCTGGTGGTCGACGTGGGCGGCGGCACCAGCGACTTCAGCTTGATACAGGCTATCGAACAGCAGGGCGAGCTGGGGTTTCAGCGGGATGCGGTCGGCGATCACTTGCTCCTGGGTGGCGACAACATGGACCTGGCGCTGGCCAAGTTCGTCGAGACGCGCCTGCCCGGCGGCGGCCGGCTTGATGCCGCGCAGTACGGGATGCTGACGCAGGCCTGCCGCAATGCCAAGGAAATCTTGCTGGGGCCGCAGCCGGTGGCCGCGCATACGGTCACGGTCATGGGACGGGGCCGGCAAGTGGTGGGCGGCGCACAACACGCCTCGCTCACACCGCAGGATGTGCAGCAAATTATTTTCGACGGCTTCCTGCCCTTGGTGGCGATCGAGGCAGAACCGGCGCGCGGAGCGCGCGCCGGTCTCCATGAGATGGGATTGCCTTATGTGAGCGATCCGGCCATTACGCGGCACCTGGCGGCGTTCCTGCGGCGGCATCTCCCGGCCGGGGCCGGCAATTCCGCGCCGGCGGCGCCACAAGCCATTCTTTTCAACGGCGGTGTGTTCCAACCCGCGCCGCTGCGGCAGCGGCTGATCGAGGTGTTGCGTCACTGGTTCGACACGCCGCAGCATCCGTGGCGCCCCCTGGTCCTCACCAATCCTTCGCTCGATCTGGCCGTCGCCTGGGGTGCTGCTTATTACAGTTGGCTGCGGCACACGGGCGGCAGGCGCATCGGCGGCGGCATCGCGCGCTCGTACTATGTCGGCGTGGAGGTAGGCAACGGCGCCGCGGCCGGAAAAACCAATGTGCTCTGCGTGGTGCCGCAACGCCTCGGCGAAGGCGAGGAAATCGTCTTGCAGCAGCCGGAGCTGGAACTGGCCCTGGGGCAGCCCGTTCTCTTCCCGCTTTTTACTTCCACGGTTCGCAGTGACGACCAGGCCGGCGCTCTGCTGCAAGTCCAGCCCGACCAATTAATGCGCATGCCGCCGCTTCATACTGTGTTGCGCGGCGGCAAACGCAGCGGCACCAGGCATGTCCCGGTTACGCTGGCGGCGCGCGCCACTGAGATCGGCACCCTGGAACTCTGGTGCGTGGCCCGGGACGGCGGCAATCGCTGGCGGCTCGAGTTCAATGTGCGCGACATCGTCAAGGACGACACGGCAAGCGCGGGCGATGACGATGGACAGGCAAAGCCGTCTCTGACGGATGTCTGGCCGGAAGCGCAGGTCCAGAAGGCTGCGCAACTTATCCAGGAGGTGTTCGCCTCCGCCGAGCCAGCTGTTTCCCCGCAAGATCTGACCAAGGCGCTCGAAACTGGGCTGGAGGCGCCACGCCACGAATGGCCGACCGGGCTGTGCCGGCGGCTGTGGGAATTTCTGGCCGAGGTTGCCGAACAGCGTCGCCGTTCGCCGGCGCATCTGAGCCGCTGGTACCATCTGGTCGGCTACTCCTTGCGGCCCGGGTTCGGCGATCCGCTCGACAAATTCCGGGTCGAACAACTGTGGAAGCTCGTGCAGACCCCACGCCGTCCTGAGCCGGGACAGCCCGTGCAGCGCCTCGTCGAAGGCGGGGCCGATTACTGGATCATGTGGCGCCGCGTCGCCGGCGGCCTGAACGCCTCGCTGCAGCAAGCGCTCTATGAGCGCCTGCGACCTGTGTTGCTTCCCGGCAAGGGTAAGGCAGGCGCCAAGCCCGGCGCCAACGAACTTGCCGAGATGTGGCGTGCCGCGGCCAGCCTCGAGCGCCTGGACGTAAAGCACAAGGAAGCAATGGGGCAAGTCTTGCTGAAGTCATCGCGGCGCAGCCCGGTGCCGACCTACGGCTTCTGGGCTTTGACCCGCCTGGGGGCGCGCGTGCTTCTCTACGGACCGCTGAACGGCGTAGTGCATCATCAGATTGTGGAAGCCTGGCTCGATGCACTTACTGCGTTCCAGCCTGGGCACGACAGCGAGCGCGTGTCCTGGGCGTTCTGTCTGGCTCAACTGGCCCGGCGCACCGGACAACGAGCCCTCGACGTGGATGACGCTCACCGGCAAAAGGTTTTGACCATCCTGCGTTCGCTGTCCGTGCCGCCGCACTGGGCGGCCATGGTGGATGAGGTGGTCGAGCTGGAATCGGACGAGGAGAGCAAAATGTTTGGCGAGTCGCTTCCTATTGGCCTGCGCCTGCTGCAGTCCGCGGCGGAGTCGAGTTAAGGACATGACCCTTAATCTGGAGGACACGATTGTAGCGCTGTCCTCGGCACCAGGAGCCGGCGGACGCGCCGTGGTGCGGCTCAGTGGATCGGCGGCACTGCGCTGTGCACTCCGCTTGTTTTCGAGTTCAGAATCCCCCTCGCCAGGCCAGCGGCGTGTCTATGCTGGTAACCTCCGGCTGGCCGGCATTCATGCCGCGCTGCCCACGGACCTCCATTTCTGGCCAGCTCCACACACCTACACGGGACAGGACCTTGTCGAATTGCATATGCTCTCTAGTCCGCCGCTCGTGGATCTTTTGATCGCGCAGCTTATGGCGGCGGGGGCGCGAGCCGCGCAGCCGGGCGAGTTCACCATGCGTGCGTTTCTGGCAGGCAAGATGGATCTCACCAGGGCCGAGGCGATCCTGGGAGTCATTGAGGCGGCCGATCGCCACGAGCTGCAGCAGGCCCTGGCACAACTGGCGGGCGGGCTGTCCCGCCCGCTGCAAGGCTTACGAGAAGATTTGCTCAACTTGCTTGCGGACGTGGAGGCGGGACTGGACTTTGCCGAAGAAGACATCCACCTCGCGGACCCGGAGCAGATGCTTCATCGCCTCGCGAAGGCTCTGGCCCAGCTTACGCTCGTGCAGAAGCAACTGGACCAGCGTTCCGTGAACAGCACTCGGCTTCGCGTCGTATTTGCTGGCCGGCCGAACGCCGGCAAAAGCAGTCTCTTTAACGCCCTCGCTGCCGGGGCGCAGGCCCTGGTTAGCCCCATTCCGGGCACAACCCGAGACTACCTGTCCGGGCGCCTCGATCTTGGCGACACACAACTGGAGATCATCGACACAGCAGGTTGGCAAACGCCGCAGGATGCCATCGCAACGCAGGCGCAGGCGCTTGGCAGCCAGCAGTTTGCTCAGGCAGACCTGGTCGTGCTCTGCCTGGATTCCGGGCTGCCGATCTCCGCACAGGAACGCAGCTTACTGGCCTCAGCGCCGCCGCCGGAAGTCGTGGGCGTTGCCACCAAGTGTGATCTCCAGCCGGCGCCTTCAGGCTTGATGGCTACCAGCGCCGTGACGCAACTCGGATTGATGGAGCTTCGGTCCTTCCTGGCAGACTGGGCGCGAGCACACCGGCAGCCGGCGCTGGCGCCGAGCTCGAGTCGTTGCCGGGAGCACGTGCGGACCTGCATGGAGCACTTGCGCAGCGCCCATGGTCTGGTGCTTGATGAGGATTCGCCGGAGTTATTGGCCCTGGAACTGCGCGGCGCATTAGAGGCCCTGGGTCAGATGGTTGGCGCTGTCTACACGGACGACCTGCTCGACCGCATCTTCAGCCGGTTTTGCATTGGCAAGTGAAGACTTCAGCACACCGGGTGGAGCACCCCGCCGACCATCGTGGCGCGAACCGTCAGGTCGCCTTGTTCTTGCCAATCGAATAGCACCAGGTCAGCGGGATAGCCAGTCTCCAGGCGACACCGCTCAAGTCCCAGCAGCTCGCGCGGTCTTGCGCATGCCATCTCTACGGCGTCGCCCAGCGCCACGTCCGCAAAGCGAATCGCGTTGCCGATACATCGGTCGGTAAAGGCCCACGAGCCTGCCAGGTACTCCGTTCCCGGAAGAACGATTTTCCCTTCGGGCTGCACCTCGAACTCCTGGTCCCATATCTGATACCTTCCGGGGGGTGAACCGGCGAGGCTGCTGGCATCGCAGGTCAGGATAGTTCGGGCAGCGCCCTTTACGCGCAGGATGCAGCGCGCGACGGCGGGAGGCAGATGATGGCCATCGCAGATGACGCTGGCCCATAACTCATCGGCAGCGAGCTGTTCCCAAATGTAATTGTTATGCCTTGGCAGCATGGCGTGCGTGCCGTTGCCGAGGTGGGTGCTCAAGCGAGCGCCTGCAGCAATCGCAGCGCGGATGCAGTCCCGGCCGGCGGCCGTATGTCCGAGTGCAACCACGACGCCGCTCTTTACAGCTTGGTTGATGAGGGAAACGGCCCCTTCCCACTCCGGAGCCAGGGTCAGGAGCCGAATGCGTCCCTGGGCCGCATCCTGGAGCCGGCAAAACTCTTCCCAATCCGGCGGCCGCACATGCTGCCGCGGATGCGCGCCGCGCGGGCCGTCTTCGGGGGAGATGTAAGGACCTTCCAGATGGAAACCCGGGATTGCTGCTGCCAACCCCTTCTCCGAATCGCAGGCCTTGACCAGCGTCCTGAAGCCTTGAGCCAGCGTGGGAAAGGAATTCGTGATCAGAGTAGCAAGAAATGCGCTGATGCCGTGACGCCAGCACGCGTCCACCACATAGCGGACATCCTCGGCGGTCAGGTTCGCAGAGGCGAAGCCGCGGCCGCCGCAGCCATTGATCTGCAAGTCAAAAAACGCCGGCGCCAGCCAACCAGCTTGCGCATCAACCGCCGCGCCCGAGGGTTTGCCTGACGATTGAATCGTGTCGCCGGCGCACACGACCTCCACCAGCTCTCCCGTCCTGTAATGGCGCCCCTGAATTCGCATGAGTTAATCGACTTCCTCGGCTTCCGGTTTGGAGCGGCCCTTGATCTCTTCCTTATCGGCGCGCCGCAAGAGATGAGCCAGCAGCCAACCGATGAAGACCGAAACCAGGACGCCGCCGGCGCCAATGCCGATCATCAAGAAATCGCGCGCGCTCAATCGATACGTATCAACCGGATCAGCAAGCGTTCTCTCGGCGCCTGCTGTCACAGGAACCAGTTCGACATCGAATTCCGGGGGCGCGTCGGCAGCTTTTCGGGCCGGCTCAGGCGTTGCGGGAAGAGGCGGCTGAGCCTTTACCTGTCGCGGAGCCTTTCTGGGAAGTGACGCAGGACGCACGGGCTTGCCAGTCGGGAGCGCCGGCTTTTCGGCCGCCCCGGCTGCAGCTGGCCCTGCGGAAGCGGGGCCGGAGACGGCGGCAGCTCGGTTTGCCGCCTGAGGCAAGCTCGGTGGCGCAGTGGCGCCGGCGACTTCCCCCGTGTCCAGCCACTTCAAGTAGGATCGCATTTCCATGGTCATGGGCTGATCGGCGGATGCTGCCGCGCCTCCGGACAGGAAGACCTGCAGCGCCTCAGCCGCGCGCTCCGGCGTGGCATATCGCTGTGCGGGTTCCTTGGCCGTCATCTTGCTCAGCACTTGCTGTAAGCCTTCGGGCACCTCTGGATTGATCTCGCGAAGCAGAGGCATCGGCTCGGTGGCGTGGCGGATCATCAGGTGGACGGCATTCGCATCAGGAAAAGGCGGCCGGCCGGCCAGGGCGTGAAAGAGCACACAACCCAGGCTATAAATATCAGCGCGAATATCGACGCTGCGCGCGTCTTTGCCCTGTTCGGGCGCCATGTAGTCTGGTGTGCCGAGCAATAGCCCGGCTTCGGTAAGCTGTGGCTCATCTGCTTTTTCGGGAGCGGTTTCATCATACAGGATCCTGCCTAGCCCGATATCGAGGATCTTGACGATGGCGTTGGCAGTCGTGCCCGACTTGCTTGGTCCGGCGACCGGGACCAGCATGAGATTGGACGGTTTCAGGTCGCGGTGCACCAGGTTCTGCTCGTGCAAATGCTGCAGCCCCAGGAGCCCCTGGTAGAGCAGGCGCGCCGCTTCCGCCACGGCCAGCTTGCCCCGCCTGTTCAGGACGTCTTCGAGTGTCTCGCCTTCCAGGTATTCCATCACCAGGTAGTGAAGTCCGCCGCATTCGCCGATCTGGAAAGCGCGCACGACGTTGGGATGATGCAAACGCAGCGCTAGCCGCGCCTCGCGTTGAAAGCGCGCCAGCAGCACGGGCACCCTGGCCCGGGAAGGAGGCAGTACCTTGACGGCCACGACATAGCCGAGGCTGTGCACCGCCTTGTAAACGCCGGCCATGCGTCCCCTGCCCGCGCGCTCCAGGATCTTGTACCGGTCCAGGAAAAAGCCTTCGCTGTGCCCCCGCCCCAGCAGTTGCGCCTGGTATTCCGTTACGTATTGCCTGGCCACCAACCACTTGAGAAAAGCGGCCGGCTCCGGATTGGCCACCTCGGCTTCCTTCAGCCAGCGCTCATAAATGGCCAGCGCCTCTTCCTGAGAAAACAGGCGGCTGCGGGCCAGGAGCGCGGGCAGGCTTGGGATCGAGGCAGCCATGGAATTCTCGGTGGCCTGGGTAGCTTGACGCGGAGTGCGCGACCAGGCATCCAGTATAATGGTATGTTTGATGTGCCTGGAATCCTTGTCGCCGTTTTTGCGGTGACGCAGCCGTTGCAAGGACCATGGGAAGCGCGGGTATGGATCTTGATGCCGTTCTGGATCAATTGGCAGAGGAGCAGGACGCGCCATGCGACGTGGCGGAGCTGGCTCTCTGGCTGGCGCGCGACGAATATCCCGAACTGGACGTTGAAGCTTACCTGAGTGAACTAAACGGCATGGTCCGGGAAGCAAAGACCTACCTGGCCGGCAGCCTGGAAAGTCGTGTGCACGGCCTGTGCCGCTACCTGTTTCATGAGATGGGTTTCCGCGGCAATATCCAGGACTACTACAATCCCGGCAACAGCTACTTCAACGAGGTCATCGACAAACGCACCGGCATTCCCATTAGCCTGTCCGTTCTGACCATGGCCGTGGGGCGGCGTGCCGGGCTGGAGGTTGTCGGCGTCGGCTTACCCGGCCATTTCGTGACCAAGGCTATCCGGAACGGGACGGATGTGCTCTTCGATCCCTTTCATGGCGGCAGGCAGCTTACGGTTACCGACTGCGAGAATCTCGTGACGCAAGTCACGGGCGAACCGTTCCAGGCCACGGCAAAGGACCTTGCTCCCGCGCCGCTGCGGTCCATCGTCATCCGCATGTTATCGAATCTGAAAGCCGTGTATCTGCGCGAGGGCGACTTTCGCAAAGGGGCGCGGGTCATGAAGCGTCTTTCCCAGCTCAGTCCCGAGGATGTCACCAACCGGCGCGATCTGGGCATCAGTCTGGTCTATAGCGGCTCACCGGGACAGGCCATCGACCACCTCTCCGCCTACCTGGCAGCGGCGCCGCACGGCGAGGATACGCAAACCGTGCAGCGAGTCCTCAACCAGGCGCTCAAGGCAATTGGGGCCTGGAATTGAGCGGGACTGAGTCATGGTCCGATTTCCTGCTTATTTTTCCCTTCGGCCAGCGCACTTTTCAACAGCGCGATCACAGCATCGTCGTCCTTGTAGAGTTCCGAGAAGGCCTGCACGAGGGCGGCTGCTTCTCTGTCTTTGCCTTTGCTCTTGAGATCGCTGATCCGCTCCATCGTCTGTTGAATCATCTCGGTCTTGCCTTCCGGAGCCGCCAGTTTTCCGGTCAATTCAGCCAGCCCTATTTGAGCCAGGTCGACCCAGCGTTTTTCCGAATCGACACCATTGAAGGCGCGCACCAGGTTCTGCCAGATCTGCCTGGCCGCCTGTCCCTCGCCGGACTGGCAAAGGCGCAAACCCTTAAGGTAAAGCCGTTGCGCTTCCGTCATGCGACCCGACGCTTTCAGCCCGGCGACGGCTTTGTGAAGCGTGCGATAGTCGTCGATCTGGTGTCGAAACGCGGCTACCTCCTTGCCATGCTCGTGGTTGGGATACCTCTCTTCGAGCGGTTCCAGATATTCGTTCCAGCCTTTTTCCCAATCGGAAGCCTCCGGCGAGGCCATCAGTTGCGAACCTTGTTGAAAAAGCGTTTCCGCCGAAGGACCGGTATGAGGCCGAAAGCTCCAGATAATGAGACCGACACAGAGCAAGAAGAGCGGCAACAGCACATAGGGCCGATTGAGCCAGCGGCTCAGAAGATTGCTCGCGTTCTGGTTCTCCAACTCCTTGCGCATGAGCCGGCTCATGAGCGTGGCGGCGCCCTCGGGCTGTTCCTCATCCAATCCCGCTTCCCGGTTCTCGGCCACTGTGGCCGCAGCGCTTGTCGGCGCCAGCGTGTGCTGGGATTTGCGTTCCAGTTTACGCCGGATGCTGTCAAGCTGGCGCTGCAGGACGAGGCCGTCCGCGGGGCGACGGCTCGGATCCTTTTCCAGTAGCTGACAGACCACCTCGTCCAGGTCGTGTGGCAGATCGAGCACGATTTTGATCGGCCGATCGAACTGGCCATACGCGTGCTTGTGCAAAAGCTCCGCAGTGCTGCGCCCTTCAAAAGGAGGCCGGCCGGTGAGGAGGTGGTAGAGCACCACGCCCAGGGAGTACAGGTCGCTGCGCTTGGTCGCCTGTTTGCCCTGCGCCTGTTCCGGGGACAGGTATTCGGCCGTGCCGACGACGCCGCCGGTATTGGTCAGGTGCCTGGCCGCGAAGACGCGGGCGATGCCAAAATCGGTCAGCTTGATGACGCCGGCGGGATCGCGCAGCAGGTTGGGGGGCTTGATATCGCGGTGAACGATGCCGCGGTCGTGGGCGTGTTTGAGGGCAGGACAGATTTGCAAGGCGGCATCGAGGACCTCCTTCCACGGCAGCCTGCCGTGCTGCAGCAGCAGTTGCTCGAAGTTGTCACCGGGCACATATTCCATGGCATAATAAAAAAGGCCGTCATGCGTGCCGGACTCGAAGAAGCGTACGATGTTCGGATGGCTAAGCTGGCCCAGGACTTCGATCTCACGCTGAAAACGCTGCAGGAAGCCGGCCTCCTGAGCAAGCTCCGCGGAGAGCACCTTGAGCGCCGCGCGGTCGTCGGCCGAGTCGCCATGCGCCAGGTAAACCTTCCCCATGCCGCCGCGACCCAGTTCCTTGTCCAGGGTCCACTTGCCTAATTTCGCCCCAATCATGATTGATCTGTCCCGTGACGGGATTTAGCGCCTGGCACCTATCCGGATAGACTCTCATCAGCATATACGATCCACCATTTCATTCCTATCTGCTGAATGTCTTTACACGGAAGCGGGGGTGGCTTGACCCGGGAATCCGAAGACAAGCGAGCCATTGGCAAGCATGCACTCGATGCCGTAGCATAAATAGACGAAAGAGAGGCAAGTATGCTCCGTAAACTGAAGTCCGGCCGTGCTCCAACTCGGAAACCGAAGAAACAGCAGCCCTACCGATCCCTGTCCGAAGGGCCAAGCCCCGAAGAGCGGCTTGCCAGACTCTTGAAGGAAAGCAAGGAACGAGGCATAACGGCGCTGTCCGATGAGGATTTTGAGCAGTTCATGGCGGAGCCGAGTTTGTGGCCCGACCATGAGAGGATCGATGACTTCCTTGCATGGCGAAGGCAAACACGCCAAGAGGCCCGCTAAATGCCAGCCGTCGTGGTGGACACAGATGTAGCTTCCTATCTCCACAAAAAAGACAGCCGTGCCCGCCTTTTTCGGTCGCACCTCATTGGGCGCGAATGGATCATTTCTTTCATGACCGTGGCCGAGCTGGATGAATGGGCAGAACGGCGCCGCTGGGGGACGGCGCGCCGGGAACACCTGGAAAAGCACTTGCAGCGTTTTGCGGTCTACTTCGCGGACCGGCATTTGTGCCGACTTTGGGCAGAAGTACGCGTCGGCGCTGAACGGCGAGGGCGCCCCATTGACAAGGCCGACGCCTGGATCGCTGCTACGGCTGTTGGCCTTGGTGTGGAGCTTGTGACCAACAATCCAGGAGATTTCGCTGGCGTGCAGGGATTGAGGATCCTGACGGGGTCGGAAAAGCAAACAGGCGAACGCTGAAAACCTTCGCATGCAAGCGACGTTGCCTGGAGGATCGCTGCAAGCGCTGGCAGATATACAATGCACTCAGTGCTCTTGAACGCGGCGGTTGACGCAAGAGATTCCATCATCGAATTTCACGGACCTAATGTCGGATCGTAACTCATTGCTGCTGCCCAAGACCGCTCTGCTTCTAATCGCGCATGGCAGCCGAGAGGAGCAAGCTAACGCGGACTTGCACTACGTCAAAGACCAGGTTCTGAAGCAACGGCGCTACGGTGTCGTCGAGGTTGCCTATCTGGAGTTGGCGAAACCGGCCATTCTGGAGGCCGCCGATGCGTGTGTGCATCATGGTGCCGCCGAGGTGATCCTGCTGCCCTATTTCCTCTCGGCCGGCGTGCACGTATTGCGTGATTTGACAGAGGCCCACGCGGCGCTATCGCGCAGACATCCAAGCGTGCGCTTCCGATTGGCAGCGCCGCTGGGACAGCACCCGTTGCTTGCCGAGATTGTTCTGCAGCGGGCCATTACAGCGGAAGCTCCATAGCCGCGATGAATTGTCCTTGTCAATGATCGTGATGCTGCTGCTGGTCGCGGTGAGGCGTCAGACTGTGCGGCACTTCCAGGCCGTGCGCATTCATGAGTTGAGCATCGGCCAGCACTTGCCGAGTCGGACCGTCCGCCACCAGGCGGCCGGCATCGAGAACGAAGACGCGTGCACAGGTTTCGCGAATCATCTCCAGATCATGCCCCGCAATGACCTTGGTGACCGCCAGCCCATTGATAAGCCGGATCAGCTCGCGACGGCCGCGCGGATCCAGGTACATGGAGGGCTCGTCCAGCAAGAGCACGCCGGGTTGCATGGCGAGCACGCCTGCCAACGCGGTCCGCCGTTTTTCTCCTCCGGAAAGATGAAACGGCACCCGCTTGTCGAAGCCTTTGAGTCCCACCCTTTCCAGGGACTGGGCCACCCTTTGCTCGATCTCCCTGGCAGGCAAGCCGAGATTGAGCGGGCCGAAGGCGACGTCATCGAAGACTGTCGTGCTAAAGAGCTGATCGTCGCTGTTCTGAAAGACGATGCCTGTGCGCGACGGCAATAGCCGGCGCTGCTCGGGCACAGCCGGATCGACACCTGCAATGGCGACCATGCCGGCCCGGGTTTGCAGTACGCCACACAGGCACAGGAAAAGGCTGGTCTTGCCGGCGCCGTTGGGACCCACCAGCCCAACGCTCTCGCCGGCAGCAATGGCAAAGGAAATATGCTCCAGCACCGGCGCCCCGCCCGGGTACGCATAGGACAGTTCCCGAACATGGATAGAAGAATCCGCTTGCACAGTGGCCCTTCAGCGGCGTGCCAGGTCCCAGATCAACAGCCCGGCTGCCGCGGCGACGAGCGCGACAAAACAGCAGACGTCCGGATATGCCGTGCGAAATTCACTCAACGCGCGAAACCGGCCGTCAAAGCCGCGGCAACGCATGGCCTGGCCGACGCGCTCGGCGCGCTCATAGCCCCTTACCAGCAGAGTCCCCGAAACCTGGCCGATTGTCCGGTAGCTGTGCCGGTCCGCTCGATTGCGGTAGCCGCGGACGCGCAAGGCGATTCGTAAACGGGTAAATTCGCCGGCCACGACAAAGATGTATCGATACGACAGCAGCGCCACTTGCACGATCAACCCGGGCATGCGCAAGGCATGGGCCGCCTTGAGCGTCACCGGCAACGGCGTGGTCGCCAGGTGCACCATGATCAAGGTAACCATGGCGAACGCCTTCAGACACAGCAGCAGCGCCAGGGTCAAACCGTAGGAGAGCTGCACGGGACCCAGGGAAAAGCCGGGCCTCGCGTCCGGAAGCAGCCAGGGCAACAGGACGACAAACCAGACCATGAATAGCGCCAGGGCGCCGATTCGGCGCAAGTACCAGCCGAGCTGTAACCTGGCCAGCACCGCCAAGGCAAGCGCACCGGCGAACCCCGCCGCCGCGGCCGGTAAATAATTGAGGACAGAAAGCACGAGCGCAGCCAGCAGGACGGCAGCCAGCTTCCAGCGCGGGTCGAGGGTAACGAGAGGAGACCTGTTGCTCGGAAAATGCCTGAGTTCAAGGGTCATTCGAGTGGCAAAAAAAGCCCTCGCGGCGATTAAGCGAGGGCTGGAAAAAAGCGGTCTGCAAAATGCTACCTGACTCGAAACACCGACGCGGCGCTGGCGGTGATTCGGGCACTTCGAGCTAGTGCGACTCCGGCACCCTGCCTGTCAGCGTCGCCCTGACATCGAAGCATTCTTCGAGTATTCCATGCGCAGTTCCGCCTCGGCCTCAAGCCAGTCCTGCTTTTCCGTCCCCGCGGGGCAGCCGCGCTTGCACCACTTCTCATAAGCCCGCATGGCGATCTTTTCGTGCGGGACCATCGTGCTCATGGTGCCGTGCGCCGGTGTGGAAGGGGTAACGACTCTGGACATGTGGTGTGCCTCCATGTGAAAAAGACAAGAAGTCGGGAAACTCAGACCCAACAGGCCGCTATTGCACCAAATCCGTTCTCGTTCCGCAAGCTGTTTCTCCGCAAAAAGCGCACTTTGCCCCATTGCCGGAAGCCGTATTGTCGCTTTTCGATACGCGAAAGGACATGCCCTCGCGGAGCGAAAGGCGACAAACGGAGTTAGTTCCGGCAAGCTGCCCAGCATGCGTCCCCTCGTTTTAATCAGCGGCGGATGAGAAGCGGCAACAATCTTTCTGAATTTATGGGCCCGCCTGAACACCGTTAAGATGCTATGGTTGTCTGGACCTGATGAGCGAACTCTGATAAGTATATGTACATGCGTCCTCTCGCCCCGGATCAGAGAAGTTGCTCAGTTCTAAAGAGCCAGGCGGGCCGGGTAATTGGGCTTGTGCGGTAAAGGGCCTTGCCGCTATAGTTCGCCGTTTCGAGGCGAACGAACCAGACTCGGCAGCTCACCCCCTGCGGCGTCCTCTTTGGAAACCTCTCCCGCGCGTTCGCATCGTCGGTGCCCCTTTGGTTAGCCCTCACGGAGCTGCGCCACGCCCCGTGATCAAGCGGCTACGCCCCAGCCGCGGGCCTGTTAATGTCTCCCCCCTTTGGAGGCGTGGCTCATGTTGGCTTGTCGCTTGCGGCTTATGAAGGCCAGAAACTGGCTGCTGCTTTCCCTGACGGTCGTCATCGCGGCTGCGTTCGCAGCTTTCGTCTTTCCGCCCGCGCCCGTCGCCGTGGGGGCGCCCAAGCCGCAGAGCTACTGGAGCGTCGACGACGTGCAGCCCGGCATGAAAGGCTACGGCCGCACCGTCATGCACGGCACCAAGATCGAGAACTTCGACGCCGAGGTGCTCGGCGTTCTCAAGAACACCAGCCCCGGCCGCGACATGTTTATTTGCCGCCTCTCCGGGCTCAACCTCGACAAGACCGGCATCATCGCCGGCATGAGCGGCAGTCCGATCTACATGAACGGCAAACTGCTCGGCGCCGTCGCCTACGCCTGGTCGTTTGGCAAGGAGCCGATTGCCGGCGTCACGCCCTTCTGTCAGATGCAGGGCTTCGTGGAATCGTATGAGCATCGCGACATCGTCGAGCGGGCCAAGCCCACGCGCGTCGGCCTGAATCGGCCGATGGAGATCGAAGGCCGGAAGTTTGATGCCGTCCATGTCTCGGACGACGCCAATGAACCGCGCGCCGCTGCCGCCGACGGCCTGTGGATGGTGCCGGTGCAAACGCCGCTGGCCGCCACCGGCTTTACGCCGCATGCCCTGCGCTTGCTGGGCGATCGCTGCCGGCCGGTCGGCATGCTGCCGATGCAAGGCGGCGCTGCCACGGCGTCCATTGCCGATCAGGAGCGCAACACAGCCCTGCAGCCGGGCTCGCCCCTGGCGGTGGCCATGATTACCGGGGATTTCGATCTGTCCGGCATTGGCACCGTGACGCACATCGAGGGGAACCGCGTCTACGGCTGGGGCCATCCTTATTTCGGCATCGGCGCCTGCGAGTTCCCGCTCATGACCGGCTACATCCATACGATTTACCCGCGGCAAACCGTGAGCTTCAAGATGGGCTCGCCGTTGCGCATGGTCGGTGTCATCAACGCGGACGTCAGCACCGGCATTGCCGGCTGGCTCGACCGCAAGCCGGACATGCTGCCGGTGCGCATGACTGTCCGCTGCGGTCCGAATGAAAATGCCCGGACCTTTAACGTCCAGATCGTCCGTCAGCGTTCCTTGCTGGCCACCATGCTGTACGCCGCCTTGACGAACTCCGTGGACATGGAAGGCGATATGCCGGAAGAGCTCACCGCGGAGCTTCAGGCGCGGCTCGAAATCGAAGGGCACGAACCGGTGGTGATCAACGACATCTATTCCGGCTCCAGCTACTCGGGAGGCCGGGCGCCGCAAGCGCTTTACAATCAGATTTCCGCGCTGGTTAATATCCTCGCCTATAACCCTTACCAGCCGGTGCATATCAAGCGCGTGGAATGCGATACGCGGATTCAGCCGGGCCGCCGCACCGCGGAAATCGAGGCGATCGAGCTCGACTCCGAGTGTTACGCGCCCGGGGAGACGGTCAAGGCAAGCGTCTTTGTCCGGCCGTACAAGGGACTACGCCAGCGCGTGCCGTTGACATTGCAGTTGCCGGACGACTTGGCCGAAGGCAGCTACACGGCCATGGTGTGCGACGACCTCACCAACGCCCGCCATGAGCTGCGCGACAATCCCAACCTGGGCAACCCGCACGACATCGGCCAGGTCTTCGATTCACTCAAGGTGCAAACCGCGGCCAAGCGTCATAACCTGGTGCTGCGCGTGCCCGTCAACGCCGTCGGCGTGGCCCTGGAGAACCAGTCCCTGCCCAACTTGCCGCCGAGCATGGTGCAAATCCTCGGCAGCGGCCGCCGCACCGGCGCCCAGTCCATGAGCGGGGCGATCGTGTCGCGGCAGGCGACGAACTGGGTCATCCAGGGCTCGGAGTCGGTGCGTTTCGCGGTGAGCAAGAACAAAAAGCTTTTCGACCAGCAGCAGGACAAGTAAACCTGTCTGTCGCCCACAACCGCCCCCGCCTTCTTTTGGCAATTAAGGACTTAGCATCATGCGAAGATATTTTTCGATTGCCGGCGTCGTGATCCTTTGCCTGCCCGCGCTGGTGCACGCCGCCAAGGTCAAGGTCTGGCATCACCACAGCCCGGGCGATTACGAAAAGGCGCATCTCAAGCAGACCGTTCTCAGCAATGAAGGCGCTATCCGCCTGTCCCGCCAGCTTAAGCCGCTTGCCGCGCTCGAAGCGCGGCATGTCTGGGACGTGGTGGAAGACAGGGCCAGCAATCTGCTGGTCGCCACGGGTGACGAGGGCAAGATTTATAGGGTCGCGCCGGACGGCAAGACCACCGTCGCCTTCAGCAGCAGCGACAGCCAGGTGTTGTGCCTGGCGCAGGCGGCGGACGGAACCGTCTATGCCGGCACCGGTCCCAGCGGCCAGGTGGTGCGCCTCGCCGTGGACGGCGCCGCCTCGGTGCTCTACAAGACTCCCGAGAGTTACGTCTGGAGCCTCGCCATGGCCCACGACGGCAAAACCATCTACGCCGGCACGGGACCGAAAGGCAAGATCTACGAGATCGCCGCCGACGGCAAGGCCCGCGTCTTCTATACCACCCGGCAAGAACACATTCTGGCACTGGCCACGGATGCCCAGGGCTTTCTCTATGCCGGCACGGACAAGAACGGCGTCGTCTATCGCATCGATGCCGCCGGCAAGGGCTTTGTCCTGTGCACCACGCCGCAAGCCGAGGTGCGCAGCCTGGTCGTGACGCCAGACGGCGTCTACGCCGGCACCAGCTCGCCGACGCGGCGCCGGGGCGTCTCCAGCGGCTCCGAGGGCAACAGCCGGCTGTCGCTGGCCTCTCCCGGAAGCGCCGGGGCTTTTTCCGCGTCCAGCAACGGCGATGAGAAGGTTAAGGGCAAGGGGGAAGGTGTTGCAACGGCCAGCAGTCCCTCGGCATCCGCGGCGTCCGATTCCTCGGACAGGGCGAGCCCGGCATCGGCCCCCAGCGCGCCCGCCAGCGGCGAGAATTCGCTTTACCGCATTGCGCCAGACGGCACCGTGCGCGAGGTCTTCCGCGAGAAGGCCATGGTGCTGAGCGTGCTGCGGCACGGGGGCCGGATCTATATCGGCACCGGCATGGAAGGCCAGCTCTTCGAGGTCGATGAAGCCAGCAAGGAGCGCAGCGAAATCGCGCGGCTCGACCACGGCCAGATCCATTGCCTGCTGCGCCGCCAGGACGGCGCCATCGTGCTGGGCACGGGCGATCCCGGCAAGCTTTACGTACTCGAAGAAAAGTACGCGCCCAGCGGCACGGTGCTATCCGAAGCGCTGGACGCCAAGCTCATCAGCAAGTGGGGCTCGCTGCGCTGGCAGGCCGCGGCTCCCTCCGGGACCAGCGTGACCGTATCGGTGCGCAGCGGCAACACGCCGGAGCCGGACGAGACCTGGAGCAACTGGTCGGCCGAGCAAACCGACGCCGCCCAGGCGACCATTCCGGCTCCAACCGCCCGCTTCCTCCAGTACCGCGTGACCCTGGCCAGCGACAATCCGCAGCTCACGCCGGTGCTGCACAGCCTGGCCCTGCGCTACATGACCACCAATCAGGCGCCGGAGGTCAGCAGCGTGACCGTTCCGGATCTGGACGCGGCCAACCTCGACAATCCCAAGAAGATCCGCTTCAAGTGGACTGCCACCGATGCCAACGAGGACGAGCTGACCTATAGCCTGTACGTGCGCAAGGACGGCTGGAAGAACTGGATCCAGCTCGAAGAAGACATGGATCACCCCGACTTCGAATGGGACACGACCACGACCCCGTCGGGCATCTACCGGCTCAAGGTCGTGGCCAGCGACCGCAAGGACAATGCCCCCGAGGATACGCTAACCGGTCAGCGCATCAGTGCAGCCTTCGTGGTGGCTCACGAGGCGCCCACGGTCACGCTCAAGACCGCCGGCATGGACGGCGACCGCGCAGTGATCGAAGCGACCGCCACCGATTCCCTCGTGCGTCTCACGTCGGCGTCCTACGCGATCAACGGCAAGAAATGGGAAAACATTTTTCCGACAGACGGTTTGTTCGATAGCAAGTCGGAGAGTTTCCGCGTCAAGACAGACGCGCTCAAGCCGGGCACGTACGTAATCGTGCTGCGCGTCAAGGACGCGGCCGGCAACACCGGCTCGGGCGATCTGGTCTTCACCATCAAGCCCAAGGCCGAAAAAGGCGTGGCGCAAATCCGGCGCTCCCTGGATGACAAAGAGCCGTAATTGCCATCTCTTCCACCTTTCTCAGGCTTCCCTGACGCAATGCAAAGCGGCATATGGGTTAGTTGCGACGCGGCTAGCCGCTTGTTAAAGGGCTCGGTCTGGGCGATAATATCGTGCGCGTGCCAAACGACATTTGTTTTACCCAGGGGGGAGTTATGCGCATGAAACATTTCCTCTTGACCTCGGCCGTCGTGCTCGGCGCGGCGGCCTTGGCCTGGGCCGACGAGCCCAAGAAAACGCCACCGCCGCCGCAGTCCAAACCGGCCCAGAAGAGCGTCGCCGAGCAGATCAAGGCTGTCGAAGACGCCCTGAATGACAAGCGGCAAGAACTCATCAAGCAATACCAGGCCGCCAAGGACCAGGCCGAAAAAGACAAGGTGATCCAGCAGTTCAACGACCTTAAGGAATCGTCCAACAAGCAGTACATGGAAATTGTCCGGGAGCATCCCGAGGATGCCGCCGCCTTCCAGGCGCTGCAGGCGCTGCTCATGTCCGAGAGATATGGCGACGAGGCCGTGCAACTGGTGCTCAAACACCACCTGCAGCACAAGGAAATCGGCCAGATCTGTCTCATGCTGGGCATGAATCGAGCGAAGGGCGCGGAAAAGCTTCTCCGCGCCGTGGCCGAGAAAGGTGCCAACGACGAAGCCAAAGCGTCCGCCACACTGGCACTGGGTCAGCTCTTGAAGGGAAACGCCGACCAGGTCGGCGTGGCTCCGGCCGAACGGACCCGGCTCAGGGAAGAAGCCGAGAAGAACCTCAAGACCGTGGAAGAGAAATACCCCGAGGTCAAGCTTTCCTATTTCGGCAAGGCCGGGGACAAGGCCAAGACCGAACTCTTCGAGCTCCAGCACCTGTCGGTCGGCATGGAAGTGCCGGACCTCCAGGGCGAGGACCTCGACGGCAAGACCTTCAAGCTCAGCGATTACCGGGGGAAAGTCGTCTTCCTTGATTTCTGGGCCCATTGGTGAGGGGCGTGCGTGGCCATGTTGCCTCACGAGCGGTCGCTCGTGAAACGGCTGGAAACCAAGCCTTTTGCCCTGATCGGCGTCAACGGCGATAACGATGAAAAGACCCTCAAGAAGCAGAACGATGCCCAGAAGATTACCTGGCGCTCCTTCAAGGACAACCAGGGGAATGAGCAGCCGGTGATTTCCCGGCGCTGGAATGTGCTGGGTTGGCCCACGCTCTACCTGATCGACCACAAGGGAGTCATCCGCGAAAAGTGGATCGGCTCACCGGGCGACAAGAAGATTGACGAGGCCATCGACAAACTCGTCAGCGATGCGGAAGGGAAGCAGAAGTCGTAGAGATTTCGGTGAACAGGGCGTTCTCCCGGCCTGGCGTACGGCGGGAGAACGTCGCTTTCCTTTAAGGAAGCTGCGCGAAAATAACTTTACTGGAATAGTCGTCTTTCGCTCCGCGAAAGAGAGTCCTTTCGCGGAGCGAAAGGCGACGCTTATTTTCGTGCAGCGCCTAACCGCGCTGACTGATTCTCACATGCATGCCCATCCCGGACTACTACAACCGGATCAACCCTGATCTCCTCCGCCTGCTGCCGGCGGACGCCGGCTGCATCGTCGAGGTGGGCTGCGGCGCCGGCGCCCTGGCCGGAGCTTACCGGCGCATCAACCCGCACGGCCGCTACATCGGCATCGAGATCAACCCGGACGCCGCCAGGCTGGCCGCGGAAACGTTGGATCGTGTTATCGTCGGCAACGTGGAGCACCTCGATCCGCAGACTCTCGACATAGCGCCCGGCTCGGTCGATTGCCTGGTTTACGGCGACGTGCTCGAGCATCTCATTGACCCCTGGTCCGTCTTGCAGCGCCACGTCGCGTGGCTGCGGCCCGATGGCCAGGTCCTCGCCTGCATCCCTAACGTGCAACACTGGAGCGTCTTGCTCGACCTGCTGAGCGGCCGGTGGGACTACCAGGAGGAAGGTCTGCTCGATCGGACGCACCTCCGCTTCTTCACGGCGGACAGCATCCGCCGACTGTTCAGCGACGCCGGCCTGGAAATCTATGACATGCAGATGCGCGGCCGCTACGAGGCCGATTTCCAGCAAGCGCAGCAGCTTCTGGCGCCGCTGGCCGGCGCCCTGGGCCTCGACCCGGCCCAGTTCGCGCTGCGCACCGGCGCTCTGCAATACGTCGTCCGCGCCGCGCGGGTGCCGCCGCGCCGCCGGCTGCTGATACAGACCATGGTCGCGCCCTCCGCGTGCGACCGCGTGCGCGTCCTGGAGCCGGACTGTTGCAGCGCCACTTTGCCGGGAGTGCGGACTATTGCCATGACCGGCGTGGCCGACCTGGACGCCGGTTTGCCCGGCGAAGACAAGGTGTTTATCTGGCAGCGTGCCGACCTGCGCAAACCGCGCGACCTGAATACGCAACGGGAGCTTCTGCGTCGCGGCTACCTGCTGATCGCCGAGATTGACGACCACCCGCTCAACTGGCCGGAGTACGCCGCCCACGATTTCTTCACGTTCCGGAGCTGTCATGGCGTGCAAACGAGCACCGAGCCGCTCGCCGAATTTCTCCGGGGATTGCATCCGCATGTCGCAATGTTTGCCAACCAGCTAGCCTGCTTGCCGCCGCCCAGAACTTACGCCGACGATGGACCGGTAACGCTCTTCTTCGGCGCTTTTAACCGCTTGCCCGATATCCAGGACGCCTTGCCGGCCCTCAACCGCGTGCTTGCCGACTATGCGGGCCGCGTTCATGTGAAGGTAATTTATGATCGGGCCTTCTTTGACATGCTGACGACCGCGGCCAAGGAGTTCGAGCCGTATTGCCAGTACGAGCGTTATGAAGAGATCCTGCGCACCTGCGACGTCGCGCTTCTGCCCCTGAAGCCGACGCCTTTCAACCGCATGAAGTCGGACTTGAAGTTTCTCGAATGCGCCGGAAACGGCGTCGCCGTCCTGGCGAGCCCGACCGTCTACGAGGAAGCAATTCAAGAGGGCAAGACCGGGCTGCTGTACCGCTCGCCGACGGAATTCGAGGAGAAACTGCGCGCGCTGCTCGACGACGCGGCGCGGCGCCGCCGTTTGGCTGCCGAGGCCTATGCGTGGGTGCGGGAGAACCGTCTGCTGTGCCGGCACTATCGGCAGCGCTACGACTGGTACACGGAGATGTTCGATCGTCTGCCGCTGCTTAATGAAGAGCTAGGCCAGCGTGTCCCGGAATTGTTCGCCGAGACCTAGCGCTCTGTCAATCGTTGATTGGTGGATCGTTTAACCCGGAGCCAGCGGCGACGGCGACTCAAGGGACTGGTTCGCCGTCGCCGCTGGCTCCGGGTTAAACGATCTGGAGCATCCCTGATTCCAGGACCAGCTTCCGGCACCATTGGCTGTCTACTCCTTCTTCGTCAAATCCTTGAACTTGATATTCTTGAACGTCACCTCCATGGCCGGATAGCCGGCGTGCATCTGCCAGGCGATGATGCCGTCTTCGGGCAGCTTGGCGAAATCATTATCGACCGTCGTTTCGCCGTTCAGCTTGATGGTCACGTGCTTGTCCACGCACTTGATGGCGTAGTCGTTGAAGTCGTCCTTCTTGAGCACTTTCTCGACAAGGTCCTTGGGAGCCTGTTGCATCATGCCGCCGAACAGTTCGCCGTAGAGACTGCCCCAGTAGATGTCGCCGATGTCGCATTGCGGGCCCTTGACCGCGAAGTGCTTGCGGTCGGCGATGGTGCTGCGGATCTGCACGCCGCTGTTGCCCTTGCCGTCTTTCAGCCGGATCTGGAACGTCAACTCGAAGTCCTTGTACTTCTTCTTGCTGCACAGGAAGGTATTGAACTTCAGGCCCTCGGCGGGCGCCGTGCCGACGATGGCGCCGTCCTTCACGCTCCAGTACTCCAGGAGCCCTTCCCAGCCGTCAAAATCCTTGCCGTTGAAGAAGTCCTGGGTGGCTGCGTCATCGCCCAGAACAGGGCTCCAGGTCCCGGCCAGCAAGCCGGCAAGGCCAATGGCGAGCATGCACAGGTAACGCATGAAAGACCTCCAAGGGTAATATGCGTGCGGCGGCTTTAATTTATTGGTTCGCGCTTTCCGGCGGGTTGGCGTTAATAGCGGCGTTTTCAGCGTCAGCGGCCGGCGCGCTCTCGTCCGCCGCCTGGCCGCTCGAAGATTGGCGCGCTTGCGAAATCGTGGAAGCCCATTCGTCCTCGTGCAACAGTTCCAGGGCGCCTTCCCGCAGTTGCTCCTGCGTGAAGCCGAGCTTTTCCAGTTGGAGGAAAAGAGCGGCCAGCTCCGCGCGGAGATACTCTTTGGGATCCGCCGGCTGCACGCCGAAGCGGTCGCCGCCGCGTTTGCCGGCCCGCGGATGGCGGTGCAACTGGCCCTGGTTCACCTGTTCGAGGAGCACGGTTTCCACGTGCGTCACGGCATAAGCCGGGAGCTTGCGGCGCAGCTCGGGAAGGCCCAGGGCTTCTTCCTGGAGCACTTCGCGCACCAGCGCCGCGACGTGCACCGGCATCGGCCGGTCCCAGTAGCGCTCCTGTTGGCTCCGGTACTTGGGATACGGGATCAAGACATTGGCGGCGGCTTGCCGTCTCAGGAACTCGCCCAGCTCTTCCGGCGCGATGTTGCGCAAGGCCGAGGGGAGCTGGGCACGGATTTTGGAAACCGTCAGGGGTTCAGAGCTGGCAGCCAGGATACGCTGCACGGCGGTGGGAAGGTCGGTCTGCGTGGTTGGTTCGGCCGTTGTTGGGGAGGTCGTCTCCATGTGGTTGTTCCTTCCTGTGCTGTGGAGTGAGCAAGGGCTGGCCCCTTCGCAAACGCATTTACAGTGAACCTATGGAGATTGCCGCAAAGGTCGAGAGGGCAAACCTTCAGGCAACCGCACTCATCCAGATCTCGCCGAAGCACTCATCCTGTTCGGCCGCGGCACGCCGCATGCGCACCAGCTCCAGGACGGCCAGGAACATGCCGACCAGGCGGCTGCGCTGATAGGGCGGCGTGAACAGCGCGGAAAATGGCAGCCGCCCGGCGCGCTCCAGGTGCTGCACGATTTGCTCCATGTAGACGTGTACCGGCGTTTGATCGACCACAATCTGCTGCGGCTGCAAGGCCAACGTCTCGCGCATGAGCCGGCCGAAGGCGCTGACCAGGTCCCATAGCTCCACCTGTCGCAGCGGTTGCTGCGCCGGATTGACCGGCTCGGCCAGCTCGACCTGGGCGCGCGGCAATCGGCTCAGCTGCCGTTCCGCCTGGGCTTCGAGCAGGCCGGCGGCGTCCTTGAATTTCTTGTACTCGATGAGCTGGCGAACCAGCTCCAGCCGCGGGTCGGCGTCCTCCGCCGCTTCGTCCGCGCCGCGCGGCAGCAGCATCTTGCTCTTGATCTCCATGAGCGTGGCCGCCATCACCAGAAAATCGCCGGCATGCTCCACATCGATAAATTCCATGACGCGCAGGTAGTCGAGAAATTGTTCGGCCAGCCGCGCGATGGGAATATCGCAGATATCGACCTCATTGCGCTTGACCAGGAAGAGCAACAAGTCGAGCGGACCACGGAAGACTTCGAGATTGACCTGGTAATCCATGAGCGTGAACCGCGGCACTTGCGTGATAACGGCCATTCACCTGTGTTGGGGAGCCCCAATCATCGTGCGCGATTTTGCAGTAACGACACCACTGGGCTTGTCCCAGTGGATCGATGACTGGTAGCCAGTAACCGCTACATACATACGGATGGCCTCCACCGGGCTTGTCCCGGTGGAGCCACGACTGATGGCCCGGCTGACAATCGTCGCTCCACGGGGACAAGCCCTGTGGAGGCGATGACTTCTCGATGCCACCATTCTGGCTGCCAATCCCGCTTCCACTGGGACAAGCCCAGTGGCGAGCCGGGATAATCCCTGTGGCGAGCTGTGTCCGCTTTTCGCGCACCGTCATTCAGGCTTTATTGTCCGGCAGACCGAGCAGCCGGCAAGGTCAACTGGCGTTGGCGGCACGCCATTCGTGAATATCGGTGCGGCTGTGCGGCGTGAAGTGTTCGACCGCCGAGATTTGCATGTAGGCTTCGTAGGCCATTGGCCCCAGTTGTTCGAGCTGCGACAGAGGCAACTGGGTTATCTCGCGGTAAAAGACAATGTCGTTGGCTGCCGTCGTGGTTGCCAGGGCGGCGTCGGGCAAGGCTTTTTGGGCGATTTCCAGGATCTGCTGACCGGCGGCGCCGTCGGGCGCGGCAAGGATGTTGACCCGGGATTGCAAGGCAGTGCCGCCGACGGCAAACGGCGGCGCCGCCTCGTCAAAGGCGCCGCGCAGGTCCTCCGCGGCGGGCCCGGCGCCGCCTATCTGCTTCAGGTACATTTCGGCCAGGTCAAAGCCGGACAGGCGCACGTTGACAAACTCTTCGGCTTCCTTTTGCATGGCTGTCTGCACTTCTTCGAGCATGTTGGTATTGGACATGCACACGTGCGCCAGACCGATGAATTGTTCCTGAATAAGCGCTTGCATGACGGCATCGAGGTCCTGCAGCTCGCGCGGCGTGACCGCCTCGGAAAGAACCCCAGCCGCTTCCTCGAAACTGCGGCAGCCTACGGGAAACACTTGCCGCCCGGCCACCGCCGCGGCGCCGCCAAAACTGCGCGTCCGCGCCTTGTCAAAACTGCGTTGCAATTCCACCAGGCGCGTGCGGCAATAATTGATCTCGCGCAGTTGATCGGAGAGCCGGCCGCGCAGGCTGACGTAAATCGCCGTCAGGCGCTGCAGGATCAGGCTCTGCAGGCGCCAACGCGGATAGACCGTCAGCAATTCCACGACCGTGCTGACCGGCACCCCCTGACGCCGCGTTCCTTGCTGGCTCGTCTGCAGGTTGGCCAGCAATTGACCCAGGCGCTTGTAGGCCTCCTCGGCGCGACTGGTAAGCTCCTTGGCCAGACTCTCGTAATGGACCAGCGTCTGTTCAATCGTGGCGATCATTTGCCGGACGGCTTCCTCGGCGCCGGCCAGCCGAAAGCGGGGTTGCTCCAGGAGGCCAAAGGCAAAATGGGTCAATTTCTGGCCCCACTTGCCGATCAACAAATCGGAGGTCGTGCTCAAGGGCTCGGCGACTTTTCCCAGGCGCAGGCCGGCCACCGGGTCGGCCCGGCCAACCAGCTGCTCGACAAAGTCCAGGGCGGCGCCGAGAGCGGCGAATTGGTCGGCCGGCGCTTTCGTCTCGATTCCCGCCAACGGCGCCAGGCCCTCCGTGATGACCTCGTCCATGCCTTTGCCGAGGGCATCGCCGCAGGCGGTGTTTAGCCGGTTCATCATGCTTTCGCCGTCCGGGTTGTACTGCGCCCAGAACTCGGCGACGGCGGCCTGCACGGCCTGTTTCAGCGGCGCGGGGTCCTTGCTGACCCAGCGGGAGACAAGCTGGCGGCATAGCCGGCTGCCGGCGCAACGCGTCAGGGCCCGTCGCGGCCAGGAGATGCGATGCACGCCGAACACCTGGCAGGTCAGCTCCTTGGGCGGCGGTTCTGCCGCGGGCGCCTCCGACCGGCATTGCGCCGCCAGCCGGCCCAGCGGCGTGGCCAGCTCGCGGCGGAGCACGTCCGCGGTCACCTCGACCGCCTCGTTGACCGGATCGTCGTCCTTGCGCTGCGGCAACTCGACCAGCATGCAGCGATCGAACGGTGCTTCCTGAATGGCCAGCGGCTTTTCCTTTTCCTCATAGCGCGCCGTGAACGTGGAGCTCGGCGAAGAGAAATGGTTCAACTCCGTCAAGGCGGCGAAGGCATTGCCCAGCGGCAGGGCGCGATTGCCTTCGCGATCGGCGGGGGGCACCAGAAAAGCGCCGATAATTTCCGGTTTCTCGTACTTGGCCTGCTGCAACAGATGGCGCACCACGTAGGCGGTATCCAGGAACATGCCGCCGCCCGTGCCGCCCGCCAGCCCCGCGACCACGTAGATCTTCGGCTGGTTCGTGCGCACGCCCAACCCGGTTTGGCTGGCGGCGCTGGCCAGCGCATCCGGCTGCGCGCAGGCCTGCAATTCCCCGAGCAGGCGCCGCGTGATCGCCCGGTAGTTGTCGATGAAGGCGAGCCGGCCCAGGGCGCGCATGCCCATGGTCTGCAGCGTCCGGGGAATCCGGTAGAGCATCTTCATATCAAACCAGGTGTCGATGCTCGGCCGGCCCGACAGCGTGCGCAGGTAATGCCGCGGCCGGTTCAGTTTGGTCAGCAACACCTCCGCGTGCTGCAGGCGCCCCGGCGTCTCCGCGGCGCTGGCCGCGCGTGCTGAGTCCTGATCGGTGTCGAGGTACAGCCAGCGAATATGCCCGAGCGTCTGCAAGTCGCCGAATTCTTCTTCCAATTGTCCGCGCAGCCGCAGCATCACGCGCAATCCCTGCGCCCCGATGCCCACGATGAGCGCCGGGTAAAGCACTCCCTCGCCATGGGTGGCTTGCGGCGCCGGCGTGTCGGCGGCGGCATCCGCGGCGCTGCGCTGCCCGTCCGTATGCACCCGGATCCAGCGCGTATCCTTCGATCCGGTCGCGCCCGGCCGGAGCGTATCGCCCTGGTGTTCCGGCCGCTCGGGAAGCTTGCCCGTTTCGCTGCCTTCCTCCTTCGTCGTTTCCGTTGCCGCGCTCGGCGTCGGCCGGCCTTGCGGACGCGGCTCCGGCGCCCTCTCGACCGGCGCGGCACCGTATCCCTGGGTCGCCCGCAGCGCCAGCACAAACTCGCGGCAGGTCGGGAAGCGATGATCCGGGTTCTTGGACAGGGCACGCCCGACGGTGAGCTGATCGCCGGTGGGCAGCGAGCTCAGGTTGGGCGCCGCCTGCAAGTGCTGCATGATGAGCTGGCGGACGTTGCTGCCGTTGAACGGCCGCTGCCCGGTCAGCAATTCCTGGTAAACGATGGCCAGGCTGTATTGATCGCAGAAGCGGCTGACCCAGCCGTCAAAGGTTTCCGGCGCCGCATACACCGGCGTGACGCCGCCGGTCACCGACGCCATCATGCCCTCCAGGTCCTTGACCAGGCCGAAATCCGCGACCTTGGCGTGGTTGTGGACCAGAAAGAGATTCTGCGGCTTGATGTCGAGGTGCTGCAGCTGATGCTCGATGTTCATGAGGTCGAGCGCCTCGGCCGCCTCCTCCATGTAGCGCAACAATTCTTCTCGGGGAATGCCTTCGAGGCCATGCGAGCGGCAATCGCGAAAGCGGTCCCAAAGGTTGCGGTCCGCCAGCTCCATGACGATGAGGAGCTGGCCGTCGATGATGTCGTAGCGTTCGAGGGAAAGGATATAGGGATGGCGGACGGTTTTGACGCGGCTCAGGGCCTTGAGCTCCTGCTCGGCGCGTTGGCCGTCATCGCCGCTGCTGGTTTGCAGGTCGCCGTAGACAAACTTGATGGCCTTGTGCAGTCCGCCCGGCGCCTCGGCCTTCCACACCTCGCCGAAGCCGCCGCCGCCAAGGCGCTCGATGAGCTTGTAGCCGGGAATGGGTTCAGCTTGGCTCTCAATCCTTACCGCCATGGGCGGCCACCTGAGGGGCTAAATTTCCAACGGTTTTCGGGGACCGCGCGAGTATGAACAAAGCGCACGCCGCACGAGTTTGGCATTCTAGCCTAGCTCTTAACAGGAATTACGGCAAATTGAGGGGCTGGATTAACTTGGCTATCGCTGCCGCCTCGCGACCTTATTTATTGATAACGCTGACAGGAACTGCTTGCTTTCCTCGAGAACCACTGATTCACCACCAGTATGAATGATAATTCATAAGTCCTTTGCCTGTTATTCGCTGCTATTAAGCTTAATTGCCGTAACTTTATGTAGCGGCGTATGTTACGGTTGAGATAACCGAGGCCATTGGTCGCTGACTTGCAAGGGATGAAACCCGAGTCTGCACAACCCATTCGACGCGCAGACAGGGTGCTAGCGTAATCTGTGGGCCACATTGTTTCGGGTGAGACAATGTGCATCGGCAAACTGGTTCGCGGGTTCGCGGAGCGATAACTGCATGTCTTGGCTCTCAGCGCTGCTTGAGGGTTGCGGCGTGCTCCAAGGGTTCAGCTTCATCGAGCGGAACATCGAACTCAGATCTCAGTTCCCGGCTTCCCGAACTGCCTTCAAGATCTTCTCGACCGAGGGCTTGAAAAGGAATAAGACTTTCTTGGCCACAGTCTTACCGTTCACTTGGACCGTGAGTTCGCCACGCTTCCCGTTGACGATCTCCACTTCGACTCCCGGTTCATTGCGCAAGGCGTCCGCCACACGGGCGGCATGCTGTTGAGTGCCGCCTCAGACGGGGCATTCGCGAATCGTTATTTTTTTTCATAGCTGATCTTCCTTCGAGCTTCAGTCAAATGCATCAGGTCATCGCACGAAATGGCTCGGTGGCGCCCCAGCCTTAACCACGAGCGCTTCAAGAGCCATCGCCTGCTTCGATTCTACTGACGCCTGCCTGGCGGAGCGAGGGCCGCACGGGCGTAGATCCGGACGAAATCAGTTTCACCGGAGCACTGCAAGCGAAACCGTCGCCGCTAACTCGATGGTAAAAACTCTCTGATCCGGCGAGAGAGTCTTGGCCGAGATTTGCCCACCTGGGGTCAGATTGCCACCGTCCGGCCGGCCCAACACAATCTTCCGGTCGTGCAAGGCTCAGGCCAACCGTCCACTGCACTTCACCTTGCAGGAAATCCGTGCGTTGGTTAAACGATTCGTCCGGGCTGGCTGGATTCCCGCTGACCTCCAGTGCCGAACCTTGCGTTTTCATTCCCTTTCCCGCAATTCGACCTATGCACAAGCCTAGTCCTTTGACCGCGTGGCTTCCCTTTCTCTCCTGGATCATTGCCATCCTCGGGTGGGCATATCTTGCCCAGCCCGTTCAAGGGCAGCCGGCCAAACTCCGGCAGCCGGTCGGATCTAGGGGGCAAACGCTCGCCGATCGGCTAATCTCGCCCCGCGAGACGGACCGGCCCCTCGTGGAAAAACTGCGCTCGCCGCGCGAGACCGTCAAGACCCTGTACTACGCCGTCACCCTCTACGACCTGTTCCCGGAAATGATGGAGGACGCCATCGCCTGTCTGGAACTTGAACAGGCACGGACGACACGGCGCGAAGACGTCTTCCTGATGGCGCTGGACCTGGAATACGTGCTGCAAAGCTTGTGCTTGCCGCTGAACGGCATTCCGGATCAGGATCGAGCCCCGGCGCCGGTCCAGCTGGTGACGGCTGAGCAGCGCAAGGTCGTTCTTTACGATGCCGACGGCTTGAAGGTGGCTCTGTGCCATTGTGAGGACGGCGGCTGGAGGTTTGACCGCGATACGCTACAGCGTCTTCCCACCATGCGCCGCATCGTGCAGGAGCGGCGCAGGCAACGGCCCAGAGACGTGACCAGCCTGCGGGAGGGTTTCACCGATCCGCGGGCAACGCTGCGGCAGTTCATTTCCGACGCTGCCAATGGTGACTTTCACGCCGCGGCACACTCTCTCGACCTTACCTCGTTCAGCAATGAGCAGCGTCACCAGCAGGGACCGGTCCTGGCTCAACAACTCGCCTTCGTCCTGCAGCACCTCGGCTTCATGTATCGCCAGGAAGTACCCGATCTACCCGACGGCCCACCCTACACCTGGCACGCTGACCAGTACGGGCGCATCGCGTTGGATCGGGTTCATCTGCCCAACGGCAAGGATGCCTGGCTGTTCACGAAGCAGACCGTGCGCAGTATTCCCAGGATGTACGCGGCCGCGCAAGCGCTTCCGCCTGCGCCACAATACGCGCGCCTGGGCTTGCTTATCCCGCCGCTGCGCGTGCAGGCGGAGGCGTCGGCCTCCAGAAAACGACCTGAGGAAGTGCCCCCGCACCTCGGTTCGCCACGCGCCCTGCTGCAAGGCTTCTTCCGCACGATGGACGCGGCGGACACGGATGATGCGCGCCTGGTCGATGCCCTGGAATTTCTCGATCTCGACAATGTTCCGGTTGCCGACCGCGGACCGCTCGGCGCCAAGCTGGCGACCAAGTTGGAAGCGGTGCTCCGCAAGGTGCGGCTCGACCTGAGTGCCGTGCCGGACGACTGGAACGCCGGCCGGCAGATTCTCGGCGAAGCTCAGGGCATCCATATCGAGATCCTGCGGCAGCGGGACGGTTGCTGGCGCTTCAGCCAGTCCACCGTCGCCCACATCCCGGAAATGTTCGATAAGCTGGCCGGCAAGGCCGGTTCCGACGAAGGCCGCGGCTCGCACCTGGACAGCGCCCGCGACACGATCATCACGTTTCAAACTGCTGCCGCGCGTCGCGAATTTACCATGGCGGCGCAATGCCTCGACCTCAGCTCGATGCATGCCAGCGCCCGTGAGAAACTGGGCCCCGTGCTCGCCTTCAAGCTGAAATACGTGCTTGACCGCACCGGTAGGCTTTATGTCCAGGAAATCCCCGACAATCCGGACGGACCGCGTTACGTCCTTTACCGCGGTGAATTGGGACGCATCGCCCTTGAGCGGCAGGCGCAGGAGCCGGTGAAAGGCCAGTGGTTGTTCACGGGGGATACCGTGCAGCGCATCGAGCCGATGTTTCGCGCCGTCCTCGGCCAGCCGCTGGACGAGTCCCAGCGCGATGTCGCCGGCGCACTGGATCAGCCGCGCTTCTGGGAGACGCCGGGCATCTGGCTACGCCTGAAGATTCCGGGCTGGCTTCAGGTGCGCGCCGGTATGATCGAGCTCTACCAGTGGCTGGGACTTCCCCTGGCGGTCCTTGCAGCCTGGCTGGGTGCATGCTTGCTGATGGTGGGAGTGTCACGGTCGGTGGCGTGGCTGCTGCACCGGAGCGGCTCGGTTCTTTCCAATGATTTTGTGGCCCGTGCCCTTCGGCCGCTCACCTGGTTGGCGACGGTCTGGTTATTTTTCGAGTTACTGGATGGTCTGGATCTTCCAATTGCCGTGGCCACCACGGTCTTCACCGCTCACAAGTTCCTGCTCGCCGGCCTGTTTGGTTGGCTAGGACTGCGGCTGATCGACCTCTCCATGGGCGTCTACCTCAACAGCGAACGCCTCCGCCCCCACCGCAGCCTCAGCGACATGATCGTTCCCGTGTCGATGCGCATAAGCAAAACGATCGTATTGCTGGTCGTGGCCACCTATGTGATTTATCAGATCGGCCAGATTGATCTTTTGGCACGCTTCCTGACCGGCCTGGGCGTTGCCGGCCTGGCCGCATCACTGGCAGCCCAGGACGCGCTGAAGAGCTTTTTCGGCACCCTGCTTTTGATCGGCGAGCGCGCCTTCAAGATCGGCGACCGCATCGACGTGGGCGGCAAAGAAGGGGTCGTCGAGCAGGTCGGTTTCCGTTCCACCCGGCTGCGCACCAGCCAGGGTTCGACGCTCACCATTCCCAACGCCGTGATTGCTTCCGCACCAATCAACAACATGGGGACCTCTGCGGAACGTCCCGCCGAGCAGACCGACGTTCCGTTATCCCGGCATGCCGGCCAGGCCGCATGAGCGCCTCATTCTTCATCGCCACGGCTGTCGAACCAAATGAGCACCCGAGCGGATGCGGCAGGCGGCACTTCCTTCAGGATTCCAGCGAAAAGAGGCGGGCAGGGCCGTCGAGCATGAACTTGCAACCGAGCAGGAAGTCAAGACCGATCAACACCTCAACCTTTCCCAAGGGGGTCGGCAGTTCCATGACCGACAAGGTGGGTTCCACGAGTTCGGGACCCGTGGGGTTTCCGAAATCACATACGCCAAGGCTCACCCTGGCCACATTCACTGCCAGGCTACCCGAAGCGGTCTGGGTCGTAGTCTGGTACTGAATCGGTATCCCGAGACGTTGAAGGATTGCCGCGCTGATTGCGGACACGTTGGAGCCCATGTCGATCTCCCCGCAGGCCCGAACAGGCACCGCAATCGGCTGCCCAGCGGCCACCTGAGCGAGAATCAGCGCACTATCAAGACCGATGAGGACATCGACGAGCAAGCCGTCGGCAACCACGGGAAAAACTAGCTTTGGCATCCCCAGAATCTCGCCGACAGGCGCACGCTGGGCTCGCGGCTGCGAACTTGATGGATTAGACACGGCTGCATCAGGTATTTCTGAAGCGCGGCGCCTCGAGCATCTTCCTCGGTGTCCCAGATGCCTATGATCTCCTCGCCCTTGATGAGCACCCACCGGTTTTCGTGCCCTTCGGCCAGGAGGCAACCCGCTTCGCGCCGATAAAGGTTCCACTCGCTGGCAAGGGGGCTATCCGCGCGAGCTGAGGGTAGCTCCGTGTAATGGATTGCTAGTGGTTCGTGCGGCGGGAGGGCTTGGACAGGGGTCTCGCCATGCACTTGCTCGGCGGCGACGGACTCCCGGTCCCTGTGCTCCCGCTCGCGCTCCGCGACCTGGTGGAACATGGCCTCGACGAGCTCACGTCCTTTCTGCTTTTGCTCGTGGTAAGGGTCCCGCGCCGCTTCGTGAAGCTGCGCGATAACCTCGTGTCGGTCCTCGTTCATGAACTTTCCTCCTTTGCCGCAAAGTATACCTGATCGGCACTCTGGACCGCAGCCCAAACTTCTCGTCCCACTCGGCCACATCGTTAGTACACGCGCGAGCTTCGTTGGATCGGCTGGCGCATTAGGCAGTACAATTCAGGCTGTCTCCGGCTCCGCGTCGTAACTGAGGAATTGCTTTGTGAAACTTAAAAATCACTCTGAGGCAGGCATCCTTTGGCCAACCGCGGCCAGGCGCCACGTTTCATGTTGAGGGCAAGTTGGAAACTTGCCGCCACAAATGCGGGAACAGCTATCCCTTGCGGCCCATGAGATGATAGACGACCTCGTTGCGGGCATCGTTCGACGTAATGACGTTGCGGATGAGCGCGTACAGCAGGATGAGCAAGGAGCCGCCCCAGAAGAAGAGGGCCGGGCCAAGCTCCTTGAGCCCTTCGCCGCTGCCCATGCCGGTGACGACGCCGGCAATGTCGCGCGTCAAGCCAAACCCGGCCCCCGCCAGGACGATCAGGTGGAAAAGCGCCGCCGCCACGAAGAGAGCGATGGTGCCATAGACCTGGCGGGCCAGCCAAAGCACTTCCATGGCCAGGCCCAGGGCGCGCAGGAAGAGCAGGTGCAGACTCTTGGCGGCAAGCAGCAAGATGATGCCGACGATCAACAAGGCGATGACGCCGGCGCCGGATTTACCTGCCAGCCCGAGGGCCCCGGCCGTGCACACAAAGGTCAGTCCGGCGGCCGATGTCAAGAGCGCCACAAAGGCCATGGTCTGGGCGGAGTCCTTCCGGGGCGCCCCCAGGCAATAGATCAGCCCCACGATATGAATTATCTCGCTGACGGCGGCAAGGACGGCAAAGAGAATGGTCACCGGATGGTGCGCGTTCGGGTCTGGCGTGTACGTCGCATAATTGAGTGGATCGGTGCACTCGTAAAGCGTTTTTGACGAGCACAAGATGGCTATCAACACGACGCCGAAGACCAGCAACAGCAGCGCGGCTGCCACCAGATTGACGGTCATGCCCGTCTGGACTCTGGCGTAGTCGCCGCGGCCGACCCTGGTGGAGCGGCGCCGCGTGGGACCATTCTGGGCCAGCTCCTGCTCCTCGGGCAGCGGTTGCCACGCTTCTTCGGGCCCCGGCAGTAACTCCTTCGGCTTGCCTTCTTTCTTCGCGGCGGGCGCGGCCAGCCCATTTGCCTGGCGTGTTTGCGCGTCATCCGCCGCCACCTGGTAGCCGCTGCCCAGGGGACCGTTGGCCTCCAGCGGCGCCACGTTGCCGTGGTCGCGGGCCCGCATATGCCGCACCTCCGCCAGCAGGCGTGAACGCAAAGACCCGGCCTTGGCCTCGGCGGGGGGAGCTCGGAACACCTGACCGCACCAGGGACAACGCACGCGACGGCCGGCGAAATATTTTTTCAGCTTCAACGGACTGCGACAGCCCGGGCAGCCAGCGCGAACGGTATTCCCCTCTTGTGGGAGCCGCTTTCCTCGGGGCGCCGTGGCGTTTCCGGCAAGGCGGGGCGGCGGCATTTCCGGCTCATCGGCCGGCACGGGCCTGCTCGTGTGGAAAGCATGCCGGCACGCCGGACAGCGCACGCGCTTGCCCTCGGACTGCGGCGGCAAGCGCAGCAGGGCCGTGCAATGCGGACAATGCCTTACGGCGGCGGCTGAATTTCCCCCGGATTGAAGGCCCGCCGAAGCCCGCGCGGAATTTCCAGCAGAATGTGCTGCGGCTTTGGACGCTACCGCCCGCTTGGACGACAGCATGGCAGCGGTGCAAGTGAAGGGCCGCCTGCAAAGACCACAGGCGACGCGCTTACCGGCCGACCCGGCGGGGAGGCGAAGGGCGGTGCCGCAGTGTGGACAGTGTATCCGACCGGTCATGCTTCACGCGCGGTTAGGAACGCACGAATACGTCCGTGGCCTGAGCCCGACGATCGGGAACGTCAATCTCACAATCGGTCCGACTTGGGATGAAGGGCTCAACGATCTTGATCGAGCCCGCCGTCTAGTTTACGAAGGGCGGCCGGAACGGGTCAACGAAATTGTGGCGCGAATTTGGTCTTTCAACAATTTTGCCGATCTCACAAATCCCGCGGAAAGGCCGTGCTTGATGCGGCACCTTGGCGGGAGCGGCCGTCTCTGGCGGGGCGATAGACGCCGCGCAATCACCAGGACCCGGCTTACCGTTGTGCCGGTAAGACTCCCTCTACCAGGCAGCACCATCACGCCGGGCAAGTTCCAGCATAAAACCCCACGCCGAATGCACTTGCTCCATATCCCCAATTTGTTGACGGGTGTTAAGATTGCTCAACGGGAGCAGGGCTCGGGCAAGCCCTGGCGTCGAGAAATATCGGAATTCTCAACCGCTGGCCGTGCAGCGCCTGGCTTCTGACCGTGAGCAAGAAATCGTTTCTGGCGGTTCTTTCGTCTATATGATGTGTTTTTCCGTGGTGATCTCTGCCATAATTGACGGTCGAACTCCAGCCGGAACCTAGTCACGAAGAGGCCGCTTCACGAGCGGCAGGGTCGTCGTCGACACGACCTTGCTGTCGGGGGTGGTTCAGTCTTTATTCAAGCCGAGGATCGCATCCATGAAGTTCATGTCCTTTGTGCGGCTGTTCGGAAAGCAATGGCACCTTGACGCTTCTGCCTCCAGGCGGGCTTCCAGGAAGTCAAAGAAGTCCCGGCTCGCCGGGCGAAAGCGGCTGAACGTGGAAACGTTGGAGGACCGGACTCTCATGTCGGTGGTTCCCGTTGCCAACGTTACCGGACACTTCAATAATCTGTCCTCTACGCCGGGCGATCACAGCTCTCCGGCTGTGGCCGTTGATCCTTTGAACCCCCTGCACTTGGCGGCCATCTATACGCGCAACGACCCCGCGAATCTTCCCACCAAAACGCCGGTCATTGTCGAGGCGGCGGTATCCTGGGACGGGGGGCAGCTGTGGAGTCAGCTGGCTTTGCCCGGGTCAATAATCGACCCATCAACCAGCGGCGCCAGCCTCGCGCCATTTGCACAGGAAACAGACGGCAATGTCGCCTTCGACGGCAATCACAATTTCTATCTCGTTTACTCGGAGCACCAAGTCGCAGGGGGAGCTACTACACCGGGCGCCATTGTAGAGCAAAAATTTGACTTCAGCGGCGGTGCTCCGGTCCAGACGCTTACTAACCATGTCATTTACGAATGGCTGCAAGACCCCGCCCTCAACCCGGTTCTGACCATCGACACCAATCCGGCATCGTTTACGGACCCCACTACCGGGGTTACGAAAACCGATCCCTACGCAGGCACCGTTTATGTGACCTGGAGCACAACCTTTGTGGCGCCACCGCCGCCGGCCACCAACTTCAACGCCAATTCCGTCCTGGTGGTCGCGTCGAGCGACGGCGGAAAGTCGTTCAGCCCGCCGATCTATGCCAACAGCAATTTTAACTTTGGCAGCGAGCACGATGCCGTCCCCCAAATCGCGGTGTCCGGCGGGACGACGGACGGCCGGGTGTCCCCGGGCCAGGTCAGCGTCGTTTACGATGATTGGAACAGCGGGGCCAATTTGACCCCGTTCCCCCTGGACTTCATCAACTACAACTCCTTCCGGAACGGCGGGTCATCTGCCACTTTCCAGGGAACCACAGGCCCCATCGCTGATGCTGTCCACCCGCAGACCGGGCCCGACATCCCGGCCGTCACCAACTTCACTGCTAATGTCAACATCACCGACCCCAATTTTACAGCGATTACGAAGCTGGACGTCGGGATCAACCTGACGGATCCTAATTTGGACAACCTCCTCATCCAACTGATCCGGCCGAATGACCCCAAGAACCCGTTGCCGGAGGCGCAACGCACCATCGATCTTGTGTTCAATCGCACGAATGCCGACGGGAGCACCAACACGGGCTTCGGCATGACCGGGGCCAATATGGGGAGTACGCCAAGCGGCATTCCCCTGGACACGATCTTTGACGACGATGTGCCGCGGAATATCGATTTTTCAAATTCGGCCGCGCCTTACACGGGCTATTTCCAGCCCGAGCAGCCCTTGAGCTTCTTCGCCGGACTGACACCAGCGCAGATTAACGGCGCCTGGACGCTGCGGCTCACGGATTTCCGCAATAGCGGCACTCCTGTACAGCACGTCAATGAGTGGCACCTGCAGTTCACTTCCGGCCTGAGCATGCGCGGCGTACCCGGCTTTCAGACAATCGCCACTACGACCGTGCGCGGCGCTTTGGTCGGTCCCTATGCTTTGCAGGCGCAGGTCGCGGGAAACCAGGGCATCGGCCCCGCGCCGGTCATTGCCTCGGACAACACCGTGGGATCTTTCAGCCCGTATCAGGGCAACATCTACATTGCCTACGTGAGTCGCATTCCCAGCACCGGCACTAACAACAACAACCCGGCCGATAACACGGACATCTCCCTCATCACTTCCAGCGACGGCGGCGCCAACTGGAGCTCCCCCGTGACCGTGAATACCGACAACGCGCAGACCGATGGATCTTCCGAGGCGTTTGTCGGCGGGATTGTCTCCGGGCGCGCCCAGTTCCTGCCGGCCCTTACGGTGGACCAGAGCACGGGCACCGTGGTTGCAAGTTGGTATGATGCGCGCGTCAGTCCAGTCCGTCAGACGGTGGCCCGCTATGTCGGGGCCAGTATTGACGGTGGCCAGACCTTCAACGCCAATACCTGGCTAAACCAGAACATCACCCCGTTTGACGAGGTTACGCAGACCGGCGTTACCGTGGGGCCCTTGGCGGACAACTTCTCCTCGACCGACGTTCAATTTGACAAGGTATTCGGATTCGGCAACCACCAGGCAATCGCGGCGCTCAACAGCCAGGTGTATGGTGCATGGTCGGGGAACGAAGCTCTGGGCCGCGACGGTAAGGAGAAGCTGACGGTACTTTCGGCTACTGCGACAATCGCGGCCGGCCCGCGCATCATCAGCAGTACGCAAGGTGTTGCCGCCGCGCCCCTGAACACGACGCTAGCCCCGGACGGAACCATATTAGCCAACACTTTCGACGTGACCTTTGACCGGCCGGTTGATCCGGGCACGTTCACGCCGGGCGTGGTAACGGTGATGTTCCTGCCCACCAACGGTAAACCTGCGGTTTCCCTGACAGTCTTGTCGGTAACTCCCCTGGACCTGGGCGGATTCGGTCCGGCGAATGCCCAGGGCGCCACCCAGTACCAAGTCAAATTTGATCCGTCCAACGCATTCGCGCAAGATGGCACCTATGTTGGCACTTATAGCTATAGCATTGCCCCGATGGTGCAAGATCGACTCCGCCATCCGCAGTATGCATTCAGTACAGCTCAGACCGCAACGTATTCCACTCCCAGTAATGTGAATCAGCGCATCCCGCCCGTCGGCACCGGCGGGTCGGGAATCCCGACGTTTAGCTTCATCAATGTGGCTGGCCCGAATCAGGTTATCACGAACGTTACGGTTACCCTTAATCTGACGCATACGTCTGATTCTGACCTGTTCATTACGTTGACCGCTCCTGACGGCACTTCGATAGTGCTGGCCCAAAGAGAAGGCGGTTCAGGACAGAATTACCAGGGCACAACCTTCAGCGACGCGGCCGCAACGCCGATCAGCCAAGGCACTGCCCCGTTCACCGGCACTTTCCGGCCAGAAACCCCCCTGGCCAACTTTATTGATGGCAATCCCAACGGAACCTGGACGTTGAGCATTGACGACCAAGTTCCGCTTAACACGGGCTTTCTACAGAACTGGTCCTTGACTCTCAGCACCGGCCCGGTGGTCAATCCATTTGTGCCCGGCAACAACATGGACCAGAACGCGAATGGCACCGCCGGGGAAGCCCAGTTGGACGCCTATGCTGTGCCTCGGCCGCTTAACGGCATTCCCTTCCAGGGTCCGTTCGATACCGCGAGCATCCCGCTTATCGTGCCGGGACCGCACATCGCCAGCAGCAGTGTGCCCGGCAATCCAGCAACGCCCGACAATGAGGTGCTCAACGGAACGGTCAGCTCCATCGATGTGGTCTTCGACCGCAACATGAACCCCAGTTCGGTTACGCCGGCCTCGGTTCTGCGCGTGATCGGACCGGCCGGCAGCATCGGCCCGGGTGGCACCATTCCGGCCTCCTTCTCCATTACGGCAAACCCGAATGGTAATGATCCGGATCCTGCGCACCCGCGCACTTTCGCGATCAATTTCCTGACGCCTGATGTTTTGAAGAATCCCTTGGCCCTTAACCTGAGTGGCACCTATGTGGTGACGCTGGCTTCCTCAATTACCTCGGCTGCGGGAGACGCCCTGGATAGTAGTGAAAACGCGGGGCTGGATATTCTGCGCGGCACACCGTCGGCCGGCACACAGCCGAAAATCTACAATTCCACCGGCACGGCTTCGATTGGCGATCCCACCACGGCCGGCAAGGTCACGCAGTCCACCATCACCGTACCCGACAGCTTCATTATCCCCGACGACGGCATTACCGTTGAGCTAAACATCAGCTACATGCACGATCCCGACCTGACTGTTAAGTTGACCGCGCCTAACGGGCAGAGCGTCCAGTTGTTCACCAACATCGGCGCCAACGGCAACAACCAGAACTTCGTCAACACGGTGCTGGACGACAACACCAACCCGAACCTATCCATCACGCAAGGCGCGCCGCCTTTCACCGGCCGCTTCAATCCCGAGCAGCCCTTGCGCAACCTGTTCCCCAATGGCGCAGGCATCAACGCGCAGGGCCCGTGGACCTTGCAGATCACGGATAAAGTTGCCGGAACCACGGGCACACTTAACAGCTGGTCGATTACGGTGTTGAAGCCCCTGTCTTCGACGGGCCTGGGCGAACCGGTCGCCGATCAGGCCATGGCGACATTCCGCATTTTCACGATGGACCCGACCAATCCGTTGTCCCGCAGTACGTGGACATCGGTAGGTCCAGCGGCAACCTCCGGCGGCGGTCGCATTGGCGGCATCGCGGTCGATCCGTCCGACCCGTCGGGCAACACGGTTTATGTTGCCGGTGCGAGCGGCGGCGTCTGGAAGACCACGAACTTCCTTACCACGAGCCCGCAAGGCCCGACCTATGTGCCCCTGACCGACTTCGGGCCGACGTTCGGCATCAACATCGGCGGCCTGGGGGTCTTCGGCCGGAACAATGACACCAGCCAATCCGTTGTCTTCGCTGGCACTGGGGAAGGGGACACTGGCAGCCAGGGGGTGGGCTTCCTGCGCTCGATGGATGGCGGCAATACCTGGACACTGCTGGACAGCACGACGAATGTGGACGCCAACGGCAACACCCTGCCATTAAACTCGCCGCAGCGTGACCATATTTTCGTCGGCACGCATACTTTCAAGGTTCTCGTTGACCCGCGGTCGACACCGAACGGCAATATCATCGTTTACGTCGCCTTAACCGGTACGAACGGCGGCGTCTGGCGCAGCCTGGACAGCGGCAATCATTGGCAGCTCATGCGGGCGGGGCAGGTTACCGATCTGGTTTTCGACCCCAATAGCGCCCACATCAACCAGATCAGCAACCCCACCGGCAACACGGACATTCTCTTCGCCGGCTTTGAAGGCCAGGGCGTCTTCGAGAGCCCCAATCGCGGCACGGTTTGGAACCAGTTGCTCGGCGGCGTCGGTGACCCGCTCATCCAGGACGGAGACAATTTCCCGAATTCGCCGATTCCTGTGACGGCGCCGCCCTCTACGCCGAACGGCGCCTTCGGCCGCATTGAGCTGGCCAAACCGGCTCTCACGGGCGTCTTTTTGCCTGATGGCACCTATACGGGCGATCCGGTGAAAGACTTGCTTTATGAAGGTTGGCTTTATGCCGGCGTCATGAACACCGGCGGACATCTTATGGGGCTGTACCTGACCAAGGATTTCGGCCAGAACTGGACCCTGGTTCACCTCGGCAACGTCCAAAGCGTCATCCCGGGCCTCGTCCCTGCCATCCCCTCCAACAACACTCAGCTGCCGAATTACGACGTTGGCGGCGGGGGCAGCTTCGCCCAGGGCAACTACGACTTCAGCCTGGGCATCGATCCCATCAACCCCAACGTCGTTTACATGGGCGGCACAGCAGACGGCCAACCGACGGGCTTCATCCGCGTCGACTCGACCGCGCTCACAGATCCGCATTCGCTCTGGCACGTTTTCGGTCCCGATCCCAGCCCGACAACGCTCAAGAACTACCCGAATTTCATCGGCGCCTTCATGAACCCCGTGGACGAACCGGTCATGAATCTGATTCGGGACCCGTTCGATCCGTTTAACGGCGACGCCACTATCGACGTGAGCAATACGGCGAGCTTTACCAATATTGGCTACGGTGCGACCTGGATCCCGTTTGACATTGCCGGCACGGACCAGCACCGCATGGTCACGGAAATCGATCCGCGCACTGGGCAATCCCGCATCATCATTGGGGACGACCAGGGCATCTTTACTGCGGTGGATAACAACGGCGTCCTGAATACAGGCGTCGCCAACGAGTCGGATCCCGAAGGCTCGGCCAACAGCCCGGCCAGCCGCAACGGCAACCTGCAAATCGCTCAATTCTACTACGGCGCCGCCCAGCCCAGCGATGCTGCTGCTCAGATCGCCGTCGTCCGGGGGCTCTTCTATTCCGGTGTGCAGGACGGGGCCAGCACGGTTTCAGCCGTGGATGTGCTGTCGAAAGGCAATCTCGCCTGGACGAACAACGGCGAAGGCGACGGCGGCGGCGTTGCCACCGACCAGACGGGAACGGGCACTCTCTACCAGTACATGTGGCCCTGCTGCGGCGGCAACAAGACCGACTTCTTCCAGGTCAATAACGTCGGCCGCACCTTCGGCCTCATTCAGCAAAGCCAGCCCGGCCTGGTGCCTGACCCGCAATGGCCGTTCACGGGCGTCGGCAACTTCGCCGTCAACCCCATCGACGGCGATCAAGCTATTATCAGCTCCTTTGTGGGACGCATCTTCAGCACTGCGGACCAGGGCAGGACCTGGAATGTCGTCGGCGATCCGGCGGCCCTGGACAGCACCCAGTCGCTGGCCATGACCTTCGGCGCGCCCGATCCGGCGGACCCAAGTGGGGCGCTTAATGACTTCCTCTACGTTGGCACCAACGGCGGCCACATATTCGTCACCTTTAACGGGGGCGGCGCCAACGGCAACCAGTGGACGAATCTCTCCGCGGGTCTCGATGGCTCAGCCGTTCAGGCCATTATCACCAACCCCAATCGCGGCAGCCACGAGGCCTATGCCGTGACGTTGAACGGCGTTTATCACATGGTGGATTCCAAGGCGGCAGGAGCCACCTGGCAGAACATCACCGGTAATCTGTTGATCATCCAGCACAACTTGTTTACCCCCTTTAACGATGCCACGCAATTCTCCAGCACTCAGCCTGCCTACTTGACATCCATCACGGCCGATTGGCGCTATGCCATCCCCAATAATCCAGCTGAGTACAACAATCCGGCCAATCCCGCTGGCCCGTCGCATCCCGCCCTTTACGTCGGCGGCGAAGGCGGCATTTATCGCTCCCTGGACAATGGCGTGACCTGGACTGTTTTCCCGGACGTGGCCGACGACGGCGCAGCGCAGGACGGTGGTTATCTTCCCAATGCGCATGTGACCGATCTGCAGATGGCCCTGGGCAACATCAATCCGACGACTGGGCACCCCATCGTGCTTGACCCCAACACGGGGGCCAAGGCGCCCGACGTGATTTACGCCACGACCTATGGCCGCGGCGCCTTTGCCATCCGGGCTGCCCCGGTTGTTGTGAACGGCTCCCTCCAGCTCGATCCCAATTTGCCGGCGCCTTTCGGCAGTAACCCCGGCCCGACGTCCGGCACAACCAGCGTGCTGACTCCGGTGATCGACGGGATGAGTGAACAGAGCGCTTTCGACAACACGGTCAAGATTCAGCTCTACGATCTCACCAGCGGCACGCCGGTGTTGATTGGCGTCGATCCGAACAATTCCAATAACAACTTTGTGCTTACGGATTCGACGGGTCGCTTCAAAATCGAGGTGGCGGCGGGCTATTTCAAGGCAGACGGCAGCACCGATGGCGTCAAGACCCTTGGTATCCAGCCGACCGACGCGGCCGGCGTTGTCGGCAACATGTTCAAGTTTACCTTCACGCTCGACACCACTCCGGTCGTTCATAGCACCGGCCCAACCGCGCCGCATTTCGATCCGACCAAGCCCCTGGGAGCAAACCAGGGCGGTAGCGACTCCGGCTTGACCGTGCCGGTGACTGGCGCCTTCGGAACGTTTACGGATGACCTGACCAACGTGACACAGCCGTTCGTGGACGGCGCCGTTTCCCAGGCCGCACCGGTGACCGTCGAGCTACTCGACAAGGCCAACGGCAACGTCATAGGAAGCGGCCAGACCGACGCAAACGGCAACTACTCTGTTCAGGTCAATGCCGGTGTCTACAAGATCGACGGCACCACGGACGGGCCGCACGTCATTCAAGTCATCGCGATGAACAAATCCAAGACCAGCAACCTCGTGGAATTGCCCTGGAAACTGGACACGGTCGCGCCGGCGACGCCGTTGCCTCCGAGCCTGACACTGTCCAGCAACAGCGGTTCGGACAAGACCCAGAACATCACCAATGACACGACGCCGACCTTCTCCGGCAGCGGCGAAGCCAACGCCCAGGTCCAGCTTTTCGCCAACGGCATCCTGGTCGGCAACGATATTGTCAACAACGTGGGCAACTATACCGTGACGGCGACCACGCCCCTGAGCGACGGCGTCTACGACGTCACGGTGCGCATCGTCGACTTTGCCGGCAATGCCAGCCCCATGTCCGCGGCCCTGTCGCCGAAGCTAATCATTCGTACCAAGGCGCCGAGCGTGCCGACCCTCCAGCTCGATCCGAACTTCGCCACCGCCGGCAAGCCCAACACCACCGCCGCCATTCCCTCGCAGTACGACGGCACCAGCGATCCGAAGACCGGCGTGGTCATCTTCGACAACGGCGTACAGATCGACAGCTTCCCGGAAGGCCCCGCGGCCAGCTTCGTCCGCCAGCTGAACCTGAGCGACGGCCAGCACCTGTTGACGGTGACCGCCACCGATTCGGCCGGCAACACTTCGACGTTCGCCCCGGCCAATCAGGACGGCCGCTTCGGGCTGGAGATCACGGTCAACGAAGACGCGCTCGATCCGTCCCGCAAGTTCATTCGCGAGATCTACAACGATGCTCTCGGCCGTCCCGGGTCGCTGGCGGAATGGAACGGATGGCTGCCAACCCTGGGGCAAGCGAACGGCCGCTTCCTGGTTGCCAATGCCATCAACCGTTCCCTCGAGGCACGCGACTTTACCGTCTCGCAATGGTATTCGACCTATCTGGGGCGTCAGCCGCTTAACGGCGAGGAGAGGGGCTGGGCCAACCTGATGTTCACGAATCATCAGACGGAAGAGCAGACCCTGGCCCAGATCCTCGGCACCCAGGAGTACTTCAACCACGCCGCCGCCGTCATCGGCCAACCGGCGTCCAATACGACCTTTGTCATGGCGCTGTTCAAGCAAGTGCTCAACCGCACGGGCAGCCCGGCGGAGGTCAACGGCTGGGTCGGGCAGATTCCGACCATCGGCCGCTCGGGAGTCGCCCAGGACTTCCTGACTTCCCTGGAATATCGCGAAGACGTGGTGCGCAGCTACTACATCACGCTGCTGCGCCGGCCGACGCTGCCTTCGATTCAGGAAATCGACAGCTGGGCGAAGTCGTCCCTGGACATTACCTCCATCCGCGTTGGTTTCGAGTCGAGCGTGGAGTTCTACTTCCGCGTCACCGGCTTCATGCCCTGAGACGCGCGTAGTATTCAAGCCCGAAGCGCCAGCCCGGAACTGAGATTGGCCGGTGCTTCGGGCTTATCGTGTTCTTCTTTACCGTAATCGTTAGCGCGGCTTGTGAACGCCGGCGCTGCCGCCGGTCCGAACAGCGGCGGCCCTTTCCGTGCGCCACTGCGTCACAAATGCCTCGGCCACGTTCGTCAGGGTGATGGCCTCGTCGCTGATTTCGATCGGCCGAATTGAGCCGGCGCGCAGCAATTCAATGGCAAAAGTAATCGCCATGCCGGCAACCCAGAAGAGCAGAAACGGACTCGGAACGCGGGTATTCTCCAGCTCCATTCTGATCGCGAGCAAAATACCCAGCAGGAAAAGGATCAGCAAACCACCAAGGACCGACCAGGAAAGCAGACGCCGCCTTTGCCAGTGGTTGCGGTGCGCCGCGCAGAATGGCGCCAGCAGGCGCATGCGCTTGCGCAGGATGGTGGTGAGTGCCAGCAGCGGCCAGAAGGTCAGCCCAAACACGATGTAAGTCCAGGTCGGCTGCCAGGAAAGCAGTTTCGCTTTGAAAAGGACGGCCGGGGCGCCGCAGCGAAGGCAGAGCGGCGGCAACTCCCCTTCCTCCGCCTCATACCTGCCTAATCTTATCTGGGCCATGAGTCGTCTGCAGCAAACGATTTACGTGGGAGGTTTGGCGGCGGCCTCGCGCTGGCAAGGGAGCTGGCTGATGCTCGCGCAGCCCGGCGGCAACTCCGCCTCTTCAACGACGAGCACGGGAAAGCCGTCCTTGATCTTGAAGCGTAGCTGGCAGCGCTCGCAGAGGAATTCGTTGTCTTTCAGCAACAAGCGCGTCCGGCTCGGGTCCAGCGGACAGCGGAGGATCTCCAGAAGCTCAGGACTGATCATGGCTGCGCTCTCCTATCCACGCGACCGATCCGGCATAGCATATGGGCAGGCCGAATCAGGTTCCATTTTAGAGCCTATCCGCATAAGGGGATAGACTTCTGATCTCCCAGCTTAACGGACGCGGGGGTTTTATGAAAAAGCAGATCGCCAATAAGGTCACTTTGGAATACGAGGATGTCGGCCACGGCAAGACCCTGGTGTTGCTGCACGGCTTTCCCTTTAGCCTGCAAATGTGGCGGCAACAGGCGGCCAGTCTGCAAACGAGCTGCCGGGTGATCACACCGAATCTTCGCGGTTTCGGAGCCACAGATCTGTTCCAGGGGCAACCTTCCGTGGAGCAAATGGCTGAAGACGTGAGCGGATTACTGGACGCGCTGGGGATCAAGGAGCCCGTCGTTCTGGGCGGCCTGTCGATGGGCGGCTATGTTGCCCTGGCCTTTGCACGACATCATCCGGATCGCCTGCGCGGCTTGATCCTGGCGGACACGCGGGCTGAAGCCGACACGGCCGAAGGCAAAGCAAATCGCGACAAGACGATCGCCTTTGCCGAAACGCATTCGGCCCGCGAAGTCGTGGAGCAGATGCTGCCGCGTTTGCTCAGCGAGCGGACACGCCAGCAGCAACCGGGCGTCGCTGAGGAAATCATAACCATTGCCGCGGCCCAATCGCGGGCGGGAATTGTCGGCGCTTTGCAGGCAATGCGCGACCGGCCCGATTCCCTGCCGTTTCTGCAAAACATAAGCGTGCCGGCCTTGGTGATTGTCGGAGAGGACGATATCGTGACGCCGCTTGCCGCCGCCCAGAATCTCGTGCAGGGGATTGGCGGCGCCGTGCTGGCTGTGATCCCGGAAGCCGGACACATGTCCAACCTGGAGCGGCCGCGCGCCTTCACCGAGGCGCTGGCGGCATTTCTGAACACGCTTCGTTAACGGCCCGCGGCAAAAGCATATGACTGTGGGCGATTCGGCTGCACCTTACCCGACGCGCCAGCGAGGGCCTTGCTTGCGCGGCGGGCTAAGGTACCGCAGATTCGCGCACCCTGACTTGGGACGCGGTCCCCTTTTTCCACGCGCCTGTACAGCGGTGAGTTTCCCAGAAGCGATTTTCTAGCCCCAAGCTCAAGGCCAAGCTAATACAATAGGTCTTGGCGGGAAGCATCCTCTTACGTCGCTGCCGACGCGCATCTTTTTCGGAGGTAGATCGTGACCACTCCTTTGCAATCGCTGGTCGCTTCAGGAACGAAGCTGTGGCTGGATTCCATTGATCCGAAAGAAGTCGAGCGCAACCGCGCCTGGGGAGCGAGCGGGGCCACGTCCAACCCCATCATCATCGCGGACCTGATCAAGACGGGCCGCTTCGATAACGACATGGCCAAGCTCATGCGCGACGGCCTCGGCGACGACGATCTGGCCTGGGCCATGACCGATCAACTGGTCCGGCAAGCGCAAAAGGTGTTCATGCCCGTCTGGGAAGCGACCCGGGGCGACGACGGTTACGTCAGCTTTGAGCTCGATGCCCTGATCGAGGATCCCGCGCGCAACCTGCCGGTCAAGGAGCGCACCCGGCTTTACCTTGAACTCGGCAAGAAGTGGGCGGCCGGACACAAGAATCGCATGATCAAGATCCCCAATACCGAGGGCGGCGTGGCGGCGCTCGAGGAGCTGGCCGCGGCCGGTGTGACCCTGAACGTGACGCTGACCTTCTCGCCCAAGCAATATTTCGCGGCCCGTGATGCGGTCTGGCGCGGCGCCAAGCAACGCAAGTCGCTCGATCAGTTCAAGTCCGTGTACAGCATCTTTGTCAGCCGGCTCGATGTCTATACCGAGACGCACATTCCCCAGTTGCCGCCGCGTTCCCAGGGCATGGTCGGCATCGTCAACGCCAAGCGCATCTGGAAGATGAACCAGGACTTCTGGGCCGACAAGAAGCTGCCGCTCAAGCAAGAGATCATCTTTGCCAGCACCGGCACCAAGAAGAAGAGCGATCCGCCGTGGAAATACGTGGAAGCGTTCGCCGGTTCCGACATCGAGACCAATCCCCCGGCCACCAACGAAGAAGTGCTGGCCAGTGGCCGAACGATTACGCGGCAAGTCGATAAGCTCCCCTCCAAGGAAATCCTGTCCGACATCGACACGATGGTAGACATCGACAAGATGGAGCATGTCCTGATGGAAGAGGGGATCAAGAAGTTCGCCGATCCGCAGAAGGCTCTGCTGGCGTTGATTGCGGAGAAGCGGAAGTCGCTGAAGACGGCGGCGAAATGAAGTGGACTGAAGCCTTGACTGCCAGGTATGTTTTCAGCGCCGAGAATCCCGTCCTTGTCCTATGCGCTCTCGAAGGCTGACCATTCCAGGCCCAACTGGCGAACGGCACCGCGCACCGTTCCCGTCTTGAGGTCACGGCCGGCCCAGTCCGGGACGACAGTGGACTTCATGGGCTGCCCACCAAGGCTTCGGTCCAGACGACTTCGCCTGAGGCGGGCAAGGAAATGCTTGCTGGTAATGGGCGCCCTTGGTCAGCGTACAACTCCAGAACCGCCTCGAAGGCATCGCGGACGTTAACCTGCGCTTGCTCCAGGCTATCGCCTTCGGTGAGCAATTCCGGCAACACCGGGGAGGTGACCGTGTAGCCACCCTCCGGTTGGGGGGTAAACACTAAGGGAACGCGGTACATCATGCGGTTAATCCTCCAGCAGAAGCAATCGTTTACGGCCTTCTCTTGAGTAACACCGCCACATCAGCATTCATTTACCAAGTTCCTGCCCGTAGGTGGCAAACATTGAGTTCGCCAGTTTGCCATCTCCCTTCGCCTCCTCTTCCCTCCGCCGCTTAACTTTCGAGACGATACAGATGTTAGGCTCGACCACCATGGTGCCCATGTGCCGCGATCAGTTGATCGACGACTGATTTGAGTCCGGGATGTAATCGCCCGTACTCTTCAATCGACCGGACAATATGGACGGATACGAGGTTGACTTTTGTGGCTGTGCGCATCACCTAAAGTGTACCTGCATGGCACGAGCAGGGTCAAACAGGGCATGCCGACTAATTCTCCAGGTCCATTCTCTCCGCTGATCTAAGGGCCGGCTACTGGCCAAGGCAATATAGATTTCTCATGCCGGCAACAAAGAGTTTCCCCCGGGCAACGGCCGGCGAAGGATGGTTGCCGTCGCCGAGGTCGTTCACGGCCAGCACGCGAAACTGCGGCCCCGACTGCACGACGTAACTCTTGCCTGCGGTGACAAAATAGAGGCGGCCGTGCGGGTCCGCGATCGGGCTGGCCCAGGTGCTGGAAATGCCCGGCAGCCGTTCGGAGTAGATCTGCCGGCCGGTCGCCGTGTCCCAGCACTTGAGAACGCCGGGACTGTGCAGGCGGTACACGTAGTTGCCAACGATGATGGGTGAGCTCAGCCCTTCCGGCATCGGGGCGACGGTCCACTTGACGCGGCTTTTGGAAACATCTCCCGAGCCGGCCGGCTCCACGGCGACGCCCGCGCTGCCGCGGCCGCTGTCAAAGTAAACGATGCCGGCGCCATAGGCCGGCGATGCCGCATCCCCCGCGCCCCGGCACCACCACAGGCGCTCGCCATTGGCGGGGTTCAGGCTCAGCAGGGCAGTGCCCGTCACGCTCATGCCGGAAGCCAGCACGAGCATCTGCGGCTTGCCGTTGACCTGAATGATCACCGGCGTGCTGTGCCCGAAGCCGGTATCGGGGAGCTTGTGCTCCCACTTCACGTCGCCGCTGGTCTTGTCAAAGGCGATCACCCGCGAATCGCGCGGTTTCGCCATCGCGCAAAACAGGATGACCATGTCTTGATAAAGGATCGGGCTGCTGCCAAGCGTCACGTCAAAGCTGTAAGGCACAATCGCCTTATGCCAGATAAGCTTCCCCTGATAATCCAAGGCTGCCAGGACCGCCGAGCCGAAGGCGCAGTAGACCAACTTGCCGTCCGTGGCCGGCGTGGCCGCGGCATAGCCGCCCCCCGGCCCGCTGCGAAAATCGGTCCGCAGCCACGGCCCGGGCGGCACCCGTGTATCCCAGAGCAACTTGCCATCGGCGACGTGGTAGCAACTGACATGCTGTTCCGGAATCACCTTCTCGCGCTCGCGGACGGTCGCCGGCCACAAGGCCGTGCACACGAAGACCCTATCTTCCCAGACAATCGGACTGGCATGGCCCTGGCCATTCAGGGGGGACTTCCAGACGACGTTCTTGTTCTCCGGTCCACCCCAGGTAAGCGGGAGATCGGCTTCTTCGGTGTAACCCAGCCCCGACGGCCCGCGAAATCCCGGCCAGTTCTCCACCCGGCCAGAGCAAGTTGGCCCGACCAGGACGAGAAGAGCGGTGAGCGTTCCGAGGATGTCTATTCTTCCCATCGAAAATCCTCCAGCGGTCGTTATAATCGCATGAATCATAGCAGAGGACTATTCCAATGGACGTCAACGGTGAATACCAGTATCTGAAACCCAAGCGTGGCTCGCGCTATCGGCAGCTCTTTTTCGGTCGCATCCGGGCAGAGGTTCTGTATCGGGAGACCGTCGGCAGAGAACCACTTACTCCGGAGGAAGTGGCCAGGGAGTACAACGTTCCGATCGAAGCCGTCCTGGAGGCGATTGACTACTGCGTCAAGAACAAGGACTTGCTCGAGGCCGAGCGGGCACGCGAAGACGCGCAGATCAAAACGGCCGGCCGCGACAAATGGCCTTACGCCCCCGCGGCCGCCCCCGAACCATGAATCTCTATCTGGATGATGCAGATCGTCGCGTCGAGGTATGGCTTCATGCCCCCGTCCTGCCCAGCTTGTCCGCGTTGCCCGCGCGGCAAAGTCAAGGGCACGCCAATGACTCGCGGCGAAGATTTGAGCCGCCGTTGTTGACGGAGCACCCTGTCGGCATAGAAAGCCAAAGGGTTTTTCCTGGCTCAAGCAACAGGAGGTTCAACAATGGGATCGATTTCTGCAAAGTTGACGCTGGCCCTGGCCGCATTGTCCCTGGCTTTGCTCGTCCCCGGCCGGGCGGTCGCACAGCAGTTCGCGGGCGCCGTGTACGCTCCTCCACCCGCCGTTGCCTGCTACAGTCCCCCGCTGGTCTACAGCGCACCGCAAGTGTCGTACTACTACGCTCCCGCGGTGTCCTACTATACTCCCGCAGTGTCTTACTATCCCACGTCGGTGGCTTACTACGCGCCATCGGTCTCTTACTATGCGGCCCCCGCTTATGTAGCTTCCGCCGTTTCCTATTATGCCGCGCCGGCCGCCGCCACGACGACCCGCTATGGCCTGTTCGGACGCCCCCGCTTCAGCAGCACGTATTACTACCCCTAAGGCGCCCCGAATAAGCCCCAAGCGCCAGTTTTGAAGTTGCGCTTTTTCTTTATGACCTGGTCTCACCAGACCCCTGCCGGCTCGTCCGGCAGGTGAAGCAGTTCGGGGGCTAGCAGGCGATGTTCTTTATCGTCGACCCCTGCCGGCTCGTCGGCAGGTGAAGCAGTTCGTCGGCTGGCTGCAGCCCGGCTGCTTGAACTGCTTCACCTGCCGGACGAACCGGCAGGGGTCGGGGAGAACTCGGGCCGGCTTTTCTAGCTGCTGCACTGTTTCACCTGCCGGACGAGCCGGCAGGGGTCCCCGGCGAGACCAAGGCCATAGAAAAGGCGCAACTTCAAAAAGCGCCGGCGAGGACTCGCTGGCGATTCTCTCTTGGCAGGCCATGATCTACGTAAAGTAAGTATCAACAGACCCTTATGTCTCCCAGTTGGCTTCCCACGCTTCCTACTGCTGGCGAACTACGGGCGACTGGCGACTCAAATACGTGCTCGGGTTGCCGTTCAATCTTCCTTTCTGTCTCCTCGTCTATATATCAGGGCGATCCGAAGAAAGGGCTGCGATCGGGTGGGGCGCGGGTTTGTCGCGCGTTATACTAATAAACGATGAATTTCCGCGCATAAAGCCGGAACCAGGCTGTTAGCGAGAGTCCGCGCAGTCGTCTATTTAGTAGACCATCGATGGTGACAGCCCTGGCCCGCCGCTGGGGTGAGACAGCTATGAGACCAGGCCCGGAAGCAACGGCGCCGCGTCATGCGGAGTTTGACGCCATTTACCAACGCCATAGCCGGGAAGTGTGGGCGCTGGTGTATGCGCGCTGGCTCTCGGCGGACGTCGCCATGGACATTACGCAGGAAGCGTTCCTGCGCCTGTGGAAACAGTGGGACGGCGGCGAACCGATCTTGAACGTGCGTGCCTGGCTCTTGCGGGTAGCGCGCAATTTGGCGGAAGATCACGGTAAAAGCTCCTTCCGCCGCAACGGCACGCATCCGCCGCAGATCATGAATGGCGTGCGCGCGGAAGCGGCGTTGCCGCTGGAACGTCTGGAACGTGAGGAGACCTTCGCGCGATTGCGCAAGGAATTGAATCAACTTTCCGCACCGGACCGGGAGATATTGACGCTCCGGTACGCCCTGGATTACAACGCCAACCAGATCGCCGAGCTGCTGGCGATCACAGTGACCGCCGTGCACATGCGGCTGAGCCGGGCCCGCCAGCGGCTGGCCGAGCGTTTGACGGCAGAAGGAGTTGTTTAACGTCGATGAACCCTCTCCCACAATCACCCCTGGGGCCGCGCAGCCAGGAGCGCCGTGGATCCGACCTCGATCCATTACTGCGCGCCTACTTCCAGGCAGAAATGCCCGCGCCCTGGCCGGAGCTTGTTCTGCCGGCCAAGGGCGAAACCGCTAACGCACCAGCGCCGCGACGGCCGCAGACTTCTTATCGCAGCCGGTTTGCCCTGGCAGCCTCGCTGTTACTCCTCCTGTCCGGCTACTGGCTCCTGTCCGGAATGTTTTCCAGTTACGCCCCGGCCCCAGCCGATCAGACCGCCCCCATGATCGGCACGAATCCCAGGACGCCGAAGCTCCGGAAGACGGCGCCGTCTGCGCGTCCGGTAAAGGAAAAGGAAAGCCGGCGAATGATGTCCGGAGCGATGCTCCTCTGAGCCTGTCCGATCAGGGGCTGTTATTCTGATTTTGTTAGCCCGGCTTCCATCCCGGAAACCGGGTTTTTCTTTTTCCACTTTGGATACGAGCGGTTATACTTATTCACCATGAATAGTGCAACGCGCCGTCAATTCCTCGCTTCAACCATTCCCGCGAGCGCTGCCCTGGCGTTTACTAGCGCCAAGGCTTCGGGCATTGAGCCGCTTCGTCGCAACGGCAAATCGCACATTCGCCTGAGCATGGCCGCCTATAGCTATCGCAAGTACCTGGACCTGAAGCACAAGCCGCGGCCGCCGATGACGCTGGACGATTTCATCGAAACGGCAGCGGCCCTGGGCATCGATGCCGTGGAGCCGACCGCCTATTACTTTGCTGAAACTTCGCCGGAGTACCTGGCCCATCTCAAGGGCAAATGCACGCGCCTGGGCCTGGATGTCAGCGGCACGGCGGTCGGCAATAACTTCTGCCTGCGCGAGCCCGAAAAACTCCGGGCGCAGATCGACTCGGTCAAGCGCTGGGTGGACATCACCGCGCGGCTGGGCGGCAAGACGATACGCATCTTCGCCGGCAGTCCCGACAAGGGCGATACCGAGGAGCAGGCGCGCGCTCGTTGCCTGGCAGCCATTCAGGAAGCCTGCGATTACGCCGGCAAAGCCGGCATCTTTCTGGCCCTGGAGAACCATGGCGGCATTACCACGACAATCGAGCAGATGCTGACGTTGGTGAAGGCGGTCCAGCATGATTGGTTCGGCGTCAACTGGGACACGGGCAACTTCGTGAGCGCCGATCCTTACGCCGACCTGACGCAGCTTGCCCCGTATGCCGTCACCGTGCAGATCAAGAGCGAGGTCAAGCGGAGCGGCAAGGAGAAAGAGGATGCCGACCTGCGCCGCCTGATTGACATTCTCCGCGCCGCCGACTATCGCGGCTATGTCGCACTCGAATATGAAGCCGCCGAAGATCCGAAGACCGGCGTGCCGCGCGTCATTGAGGCACTCAAACCCCTAATGGGATAGACAGAATTCGCGAAAAGCCTTACAGTAAAGAAGACAAAAAAGAGTTGCAGCGCCTATAAAAAGTAGGTTTTGTATCCATTCCCAGGAGGTTTGTTTGACGACCGCGACGCTTGTGGAGCCGCAGAACGGCTTCCACTCCTTATCTCTCTCACCCGTCATTCTGGCGGCCCTGAATCGTGCTTCGTATTTTGAACCCACTCCCATCCAGGCCGCGCTGATTCCCGTGGCTCTGTCCGGACGCGACGTCATCGGCCAGGCGCAGACGGGGACCGGTAAAACCGCCGCCTTTCTGTTGCCGTTCCTGGATTCCTGGCGCGACAACAATCGCCCGGGGCCGCAGGCCTTGATCCTGGCGCCGACGCGCGAACTGGTGGTGCAGGTCAGCGAGGAGGCGCGCAAACTGGCGCCCAGCCGCGGTTGCCGCGCCATCCCCATCTATGGCGGCCAGCGTTTCCGCCAGCAGTTGACCGAGATGAAGCAAGGCATCAATATCGCCATCGGCACCCCCGGCCGGGTGCTCGATCATCTGGCCCGCGGCACCTTGCTGTTGAATCAGGTCCGCTATGTCGTTCTCGACGAGGCCGACCGCATGCTTGACATCGGCTTCCGGCCGGACATCGAAAGGATCCTGCGCCGCTGTCCCACGGAACGGCAAACGCTGCTGCTCTCGGCTACTTTGCCGCCCCCGGTGCTGCGCCTGGCGCATCGCTACATGATCGACGCCGAGCACATCAATTTATCGCCGACGAAAATTGCCGTTGAGAATATCCGTCAATCGTTCATTACCGTGGACGAGGATCACAAGTTTGAGCTGCTGCTGCGCGTCATGGCGCGGGAGCACGTCCGGCAGTGCATCATCTTTTGCCAGCGCAAACGGTCCGCGGACAAGCTCTATCAGGCGCTGCGCAAGCACCACAAGCGCGTGGCCACGATGCACGGCGACCTGCCGCAACCGATGCGCGAGCGCATCATGCAGGCGTTCCGCGATGCCAAGATCGTCTACCTCGTGGCCACGGATGTCGTCGGCCGCGGCATCGACGTCACCAACATCTCGCACATTATCAATTACGATTTGCCCGAAGATCCCGAGAACTACGTGCATCGCATCGGCCGCACGGGCCGCATGGGCGCGGACGGCGTGGCCATCGCCTTCGTGACGCGCGAGCAGGGCAGGGAACTCACGAACATCGAAAACTTCATTAATACGCAATTGACGGAAGATAGCATTGACGGTTTCCAGGCAGCCCGTCCGCGTCTCCATCAAGCGGCCGAGCCCGCTGCGCCGAAGCAAATTGTCCCCGTCTTTGGCCGCACTGTCCGCCGCTATAGCCGCCGGCTGTAGCAGTCCCCGCTGGTAGCCCATCAACCCCGGAATGCGGGATCGTCCAAATCGTTTAACCCGGAGCCAGCGGCGACGGCGAACCAGCCCGACTGAGGCGCCGTCGCCGCTGGCTCCGGGTTAAACGATCCATCACTTGACGATTGACGGAGCACTAGGTGGCGGCAAGTTGAAGACTTGCGGCCACAACTCGAGCATCGCCGCCTACTTGCTATTTTCGACGCGAATATTATCATGCAAGGAGCATGGTGAGAGTAGCTCAGCTGGTTAGAGCGCCGGCCTGTGGAGCCGGAAGTCGGGGGTTCGAGTCCCCTCTCTCACCCTTAAACTCCGCATAACGAACCGCCCCGACACTATTGCGCATACGGGAAAATCCATCCCAATCCACAGGGTCGATAAGCTTATCCTCCCGGCGACAAAAAACCCCGCCAGTACAGCCACGTCCCGCTTGCTACGCTGCGGCAAATCAGAGAAACTGCGTAAATCGCGAGATCTAACCCCGGAACTTCCAACGGTAGCGGCAGTGTTACTCCAAGCGCTTACACCGAACCGTTGAAGTTTGTTGCTTGGGAAAGAAGCTATCTTCCTATTGTCGTCGGTCGCCGACGCTTTACCTCTACGACTTACTTGCAGGGCCACCTATGTTCAAAGCACCCTGGAAACGACAGGCCAGCGCTTTCACGCTCATTGAGCTGCTCGTTGTCATTGCCATTATCAGCGTTTTGCTCGGACTGTTGTTGCCGGCCGTGCAGCGCGTCCGCGAGGCGGCCAATCGGATGCATTGCTCCAACAACATCAAGCAGCTAGCGCTGGCGGTACACACGTACCATGACGCCCTGGGCAAGATTCCGATCAACCGCTACGGCGACTACTTCCCCTCGCCGTTTCACGGCGCCGACCAGAATTCGCAGTCCTGGAGCTGGCTGGCCGTGCTGTTGCCTTACATGGAACAGGAAAACCTGTACCGGGCAGGCAACATCCCGCAGAGCAGCCTCGGCGGCAGCGGCGTCATGGCTACGCCGATCCCTCTGTTTTTCTGCCCCAGCGACCAGGCCACCGTGAATCAGGTTTGGACGGACAATCAATATATGCCCGGCGCCGTGGCCGCCCTGACCAATTACAAGGGTGTCATGGGGTCCAACTGGGCCTGGGGAGACTGGCGAAACAAGGGCACTCTGAATCACCACAATATCTATTCTCTCGAAGATCCGTTCTGGAACGGCGACGGCATCTTCTGGCTGAATAGCTGGACCTTTCCGCTGCGCCTGACCGACATTGCCGACGGCACCAGCACTACCCTGATGATCGGCGAAGACATCTATGTTGCCGATACCCCTGTGGGAACGGGAGGCACCGGCTACGCCCCCGGAGGCTCGTGGGTTGAAAGCGCCGAGACAATCTTGACCTGCGCTATACCGCCCAATGTCCTGCGCCCCAATGGGCAAACCTACGATTTTTCGTTCGATCACAATGACGCCTGGGGTTTCAAAAGCCGCCATCCAGGGGGAGTGCAGTTTGCCTTTGCCGATGGCTCCGTGCACTTCGTGTCGGACAAGATCGCCCTGGGCACTTATCGAGCCATGGGCACGATCCGAGGCAATGAACCTGTGGCCGAGTATTAATTGGTTGCCGACCTTCGCTGAGGTGCCGCATGAAGTTGACGAAAAAGAAGAAGCTGATTCTGGCCGGCCTTGGTGTGCTGCTGGCCGGCGCTTGTGTCAGTATGATGATGCCCGGCTGTTCGCGCGCGCGCGCCGCGAACCTGGTGGCGGTCTCCGGGCGCGTCACGATCGACGGCCGGCCGCTGACCATCGGCACCGTGGCCTTCCAGCCCGATCTGTCGCGCGGCAACTCCAGCAAGGACCTGCCGATGGGCTCCATTGATGAAAACGGCGCCTATGAACTCTTCACGGTTGGCAAACCGGGAGCCGCGCCCGGTTGGTACAAAGTGCTGGTTTACGCTTCGGAACCGAATCCTGGACCAGGCCGCGCCGGGCAGTTTCCGGCGAATCGATCCCTGGTTCATGCGAAATACACGGATCTCAACCAGACCGATCTGGCCATCGAGATTCCGAGTGTCCCCGATGGAGGCATGTGCGATCTGAATCTGCAGCGCTAACTGTGGCGGCAAGTTTCCAACTTGCCGTGGCTTGGATAGCGACGGCTAGAGCTGCAAGAGAGCCACGGCCTGCGGACGGCCGAAGAGATAGCCCTGGCCGAAGCGGCAGCCAAGACTGCGGCAAACCTCGGCCTCCTCGGCCGTCTCGATGCCTTCGGCGATCAGATCGACGCCCAGGTCCTTGCTCACGTGGTTGAGGGCCTGCACCAGCTCCTGGCGGGCGTGCGATTGGTGGATATCGCGAATGAGCCCAAGGTGGAGCTTGATGAAATTGGGCGGCGCTTCCGCCAGTTCGTTGAGCCGGGATTGACCGGAGCCAAAGTCGTCGTAGGCCATGCCGATATTCAGCTCGTGCAGGCGGTTGCGCAATTCCATGAGCGTGCCCACGTCCGCGACCGCGTCCTCGTGAACTTCCAGAACCAGTTTCTGCGTGGGCCGCAGCCGGCTTTGCAGATCGCGGGCTGATTCGACCAGCCATTCGTCATGCATTTCCGCGGGATGCAGGTTCAAGAATACCTGGGTGTGCGCCGGCAAGTGCGTGGCTTCTTCCACGGCTACGTTCTGGAAAAGCCGGCTTAGCTCGGGCGCCAGGCGGCACTGCTCCGCCAGGTTGAATAGCTCCGTCGGTTTCAGATTGAGCACGGCATGCGTGCTGCGCCCGAGCGCCTCGTAACCCAGAACGGCAACCGTTTCCAGATGCACGATGGGCTGAAATATTACCCGGACATCGCGTCGTTTGATCAGTTCGCGCATTAGCTCGGTGCTGCGGATCAAGCTGACGGGGATTTCCGTGGCCGAGGGCGCCGTGACCTGCAAGTTGGTCGGCTCGTGGTGCACCTCGGTGTCCAGGCCAAAGCGGAATTCCTTGCGCGCCAGGTGAATGATGTCGCCGGCCGAAAGCGTCGCCTCGGCGATCCGCCGGCCGTTCACGTAGGTGCCATTGGTGCTGCCCAGGTCGCGAATGCAGTAGTTGTCGCCGCTACGGACAATTTCGGCGTGCTGCTTGGAGACCTGGCTGGAGTAGATGGTGTACTCGAGTCCCGGACTCCTGCCCAGGCGGAACGGCCAGGCCATGATCGGGATGCGTTGCGGAACGTCGTTTCTTTCCGGGTAGTGCTCCAAAAAAGGCACGCATGTTGACGGATTGTCCAACGTCAGCGATTCAGCCATGTTCGCGTGCCACTCTGAACTAGTTCAAGCACCTTGAAACGGGGCGGGTCTTCTGTTCCGGCTCGAGGCTTGAGGGCGGGAGGAATAAGTCTGCACCAGGCGCGCAGAACAAGTTCTCACCTGCGCAACTCTAGCATGCGCCCGCGGCAGGGTCAAAATTACGGCCGGTCATTCAGCGACCGGAACATATCGGAGGCGCAATCTTCTTTTCAACATGTCCAACAAGTTCGGTTGCCGGCTGAGATAGATCTTTATCTCACCCGAAGACACAACTCTGTCATTGCGGTCCACCGACACCAGGACGCAGCCCGCATCGCTAATCCACATCAGACGCGTGCGTCCGTCCCGAGAGAACAATTCCAGGAATGCGTCGCGCTGCGCCTTCGCCTCGGCAGGCTCTGTCCCTTCGGGCGGGTCAAAACTATAGGGGACGGTCGTATAGTCGCCGGGCGGTCCCCCCAGGTACGCTTCGACCTCCGGGCGGGTCCAGCCCCGGCCCAGGTCTCTGGCAATCCCCGGATAGAACTTGATCGAGCTGTCAATGCACAGGAACAGGATGGTCGCGACTGGAACGGCAAGCACAAGAAAGGTAATGAACCAGAACAGGACGCGCTTCCAGAGTGCCATGGGGCGTTCTCGGCAAGAGTCCCGTCTGCCGGCCCCAGTGCGCTGGAAGGCCAGACGGAGAGCAAAGTGCGCGTGATAAACGGCTGGAATGATCTTACTTGCGCAGCAATTTAGCGCTGCTCTGCTTGTTCCAGCCATTCGACCGGCTGGGGCTGGATGTCGTCGCTCGGCCGGGATCCGGCATCCTTGCGGCCACTGCCGGCCAGGCGGCTAATGGCGCGAACGGCCATGTCATGATCGCAGAGGATCTGGCAACTCAGGCGCACGCCGGACAAGCCGCGCGCGGCGAGCACATTTTTCTCGGCCACTGTCGTGCGCGATGGTCCGCCTGAGAGGAACTGGACCCGGCAGGTGGTGCAGCGGGCATTGCCGCCGCAGGCGTGCAGCTGATCAATCCTGGCTTCATCTTCCAGGGCCAGCACCAGACGCTTGCCCTGGGGAACCTCGAACTCACCAACCCCATCCACGGTTAGCCTGGGCATTATTGCACGCCTTTTGGCGAAGAAAGCGTCAGCGAGGGGGCCTTGCTGGCGCTGCGGGTTACAATGCGGCCGAATCGCACCCGCTGATTTAGGATTCCAACTGCCGGGCACAATCAACGCAGTAGGAGGTGTAGGGAACGGCGCTCAGGCGCTCGGATGCGATCTGCTTGCCGCATTCCTGGCAAGTGCCGAAGCTGCCGTCGCCGATGCGCCGCAAGGCAGCGACGCATTGTCCCAGGAGCTGCTCCTGGTTTTCCAGGAGGCTGACCGCGGTCTCCTGTTCAAAATTATCGGTAGCCAGATCCGCCGGGTGCGTGGGCACATTAGACAGATTGCCGCTGCCCTCGCCGCCTGTCTTGCGCAGCGCTTCGTGCTCCACATGCGTCACCTCACCGCGCAGGCGGCCGCTCAAGGCCAACAGTTCTTGACGATACTTTTCGAGTCCGGCTTTCGTCATGATTTTCCTCAACAGTCAAATAGAGCAGGTTTTGTATGGCGGCGGAAACGAATGGCCACCTCTACCAATTCGTCCACGCGCCTGATTAGGGGCCTGGGGCAACAAAAACAGCAACTTTGGTGCCTAACCTAGACGTCTTGCCTGCCGTTTATGCCCGCTCCTGCGGCGCCGTCACATCCGGCACTTCCTTGCCGAGGGCCGTAGCCAGGTCGATCTGGTGCTCTTGCTCGTTGACCAGGATCTTGCGAATGTGTTCGGCCATGGCGTACTCGCCCAGCGCTTCGCACTGGCGGACCCTTTCCCGGTAGTTGCGGATGGTCTGGTTTTCATTATCCAGATCGAATTGTAGCATTTCTTCGGCCTTTTCGGATGTCCGGACCGGCTTGGGATTAACCGTCGGCATGCCGCCGAGATAGTCGATCTGCTTGGCGATAATGAGTGCGTGACCGAGTTCCTCATGCGCATGCTTCTCTAACTCCTGGGCGATGGACATGTACTCCGCGCCTTTCAGGACCTGAGAATAGACGACATAAGCAATGATCGCTTGATATTCCCGGGCCAGGTCTTCATTCAGGACGGCGATGAGCTGGTCGCGGGAAATCCTCGGCGCGCCATCGCTAGCCGCCGGCCTGTCCTGCACTGCTGCCTTGGATTGCTTGTCAGCCATGATGTTCCTCCCAATGCGCGAAGATTGTCAACGCCCACTGCGATGAGCAAAAGCGATGCCGTGGAAGAGCGAAAGAATGCGCAGGCTCCTCGATCACTGGAATCGGAGCCCACACCGCATTAGCCGGGCCAAACGCGCAAAAAAAGGAGAGGAACTATTCCTCTCCCGTGGTCATAATCCTAGCTCTTTGCCTTAGCTTTTGCCAGTGATCCTTTTGCCCTGCGTCTCCGGTGACTTGGGCAGATGGATCTCCATGACACCGTTGCCTCTTTCTTTATTCACCCTTGACCTTGATTTTCTTCGGCTTGACCGCTTCCGCCTTGGGCAGGTGGAGGGTCAGCACGCCATTCTTGATCTCGGCGCTGATCTTGTCCGCGTTGATCGACTCATCGAGTGTAAAGACGCGGTAGTAGTCGCCGACGCCGTACTCGCACAGCACGTAGCGGGTTTCGCTCTGCCGCGGCATGCAGCGCGCTTGCAAGGTCAGCTCGCGGTTCTCGTACTTGATGTCCACGGTATCCGGCCCGGCGCCGGGAACATCGGCAAAGAGGACCAGCTCATCCTCGGTCTCGAGGATGTCCACGCGCGGCGTGTAGTAGATGCCGCGCGTCGCTTCAGCACGGCCGACCTGGTGGCTTTCTTGTTTCTGCAGCGTAGCATTATTGGCCATGACTTTTTCTCCTTTCTTCTGATGGGCAAAGAGTTCTCGTGTACGGTTGCTTTACTCGCCTTTGACGGTGATTTTTCTCGGCTTGGCCGCTGGGCTCTTCGGCAAGGTCAGGAACAGGACGCCCTGCTCGAAGCGTGCCTCGACGTTGTTGGCGTCGATGACGGCCGGCAGCGTGATGACGCGGCCGAATTTGCCGAAGCCGCGCTCCTGCCGGTGCCAGACGCCCTTCTGCTGCTCGCACGGCTTGCGTTCGCCGCGGAGCGTTAGCTGGTTGCCTTCGCTGACGTAGATCTCCAGCTCGTCCTGCTTCATGCCGGGCAACTCGGCCTCGGCGTAGACGTTCTCATTGTCCTCCCAGACGTTTACCGGAGGAAAGGCGAATTCCGGCGCGCGGCCGTTCTCGCTGGCCATGCCGAAGCGATCGAAAAGCTGATTCATTTCGTTGTGCAGCCGGTTCAACGTGCCGCCGACAAATGGATCCCAACGGGTCAACATGTCTAACCTCCTTTTGACCGTGAACGATATCAATAGACACCTAAAGGTATCTCTTGAGAGAGATATTACGATTTTCGAGTTTGTTAATGGACTGATTCCGCTCTCTGCGAGCTTCTGCCTCTTCAAGAAAAACGGATTAGCAAGCGCTGTGCCGAAGGACGTAGCTCGCTCTCGACCCTCAGGTGCGACGGCGTAACCATCTGTAAATAAACGTCTTATGCTCGCGCGTTCCGATTCATACGCGGTGCAGATCGAGGTGAAGAGCCGTTCATAGCACCTGTCAGATTTGCAGCCGCCGGTGCAGATCTGGCATTTGCTTAGGGCGAGGCGGCTTTGCTTTTCCTTTTTCTTACCTGCTTTTTCTTGGTATTCTGGACTGAGTCGGGGGCAAGCGCACAGAATGAGGAGGATGGCCGATGCGCGCTGCGTTCTTGTTAGCGTTGCTGATCTTGCCCGCGCGGGGCAGCGCGTTCACCTCTGCACCGGAACAAAAGGCAGCCGCTCGGCCCGCCATCGGCGCCAAGGTGGCCGATTTCACGTTTCAAGATATAGCCGGCCCAAGCCATTCGCTATACGGTTACAAGGACAAAAAGGCGATTGTGCTCGTATTCGTCGGTACGGAATGCCCGATCGCGAATTTGTACTTGCCCCGGTTGGCGGAACTGCACAAGCAATACGCCGCCAGGGGGGTGCAATTCCTGGCTGTGAACGCCAATGACCAGGACAGCGCGGCGGCAGTTGCCGCTCATGCCCGCGAGCGGAAGCTGCCGTTCACGGTGTGCAAGGATGCCGAGCACAAGGCTGCCGACGCCCTGGGCGCCCGGCGCACGCCGGAGGTTTTTGTGCTGGATTCCAGCCATGTTATCCGTTACCGTGGACGAATCGACGATCAGTATGGTTACACGTATCGGCGTCCCGCGCCGCTGCACAACGATTTGAAGGACGCTCTGGACGCTCTGCTGGCAGGCAAACCGATCCGCACTCCCGAGACCGAGGTCCGGGGCTGCTTGATCGGCCGGGATAGGAAATAACTACGAGCCGTTTGCTGAGGTAAATGAGGATCCCCATGAAGCAAGCACACGTTCGACCGGGCGGCATTGTTGCGTTGCTGGCCGTTGCCGGCATCGCCTGTCTCTTCCTCCGAGGCGCCGGAGCGGCTGCGGAAAAAGCCGAGAAGACGCCCGCCAAGGCGAAGGAACCGATCACGTACGCCAGGCAGGTTTCCCGCATTATCCAGGACAAGTGCCAGAGTTGTCACCACCCGGGCACGGCGGCGCCGTTCTCGCTTTTGACCTACAAGAACGCGGTGCACTGGGCGGAGACCATCCGCGAGGTGGTGTCCGAGAAGCGCATGCCGCCCTGGCATGCCGACCCGCGTTTCGGAGCTTTTTCCAATGACCGGCGGCTCAGTCAGGAGGACACAGACACGCTCCTGAGCTGGCTCGACAACGGCACACCCATGGGGGACGAAAAGGATCTGCCTGCGGCCCGCACCTTTGAAGAGGGCTGGGTCATTGGCAAACCGGATGTGATTTTCGAGCTGCCCGCGGAGCAAAGCGTGCCGGCCACCGGCGTGGTCGCTTATCAGTATTTTGTGACACCGACCAACTTCAAGGAAGACGTCTGGATCCAGGCCGCCGAGGCTCGGCCGGGAAATCGCGGCGTGGTCCACCACATCATCGTTTCTTATCGCGAACCGAAGAGCAAGGAGCGCACCGGCGGCCGCGGCGGACTGGGGGACGGCTTCATCGTGGGCACGGCGCCGGGGGATATGCCGGTGATTCTTCCTCCCGGCACGGCGCGCAAGATTCCAGCCGGGGCCGAGCTAGTCTGGCAAATGCACTACACGCCGAACGGCAAAGCGGCCAAGGACAAGTCCCAGGTCGGCTTCATCTTTTACAAGGGCAAGGAACCGCCCAGGTTCAATGCACAGACGCGCGGCATCATGAACAATGGCTTCGTCATCCCCCCCGGCGAAGCCAACAGGCAGGTGGAATCGGACTGGGTCATGCCGCGCGATGCGCTGCTGCTTTCCTTCATGCCGCACATGCATCTGCGCGGCAAAGATTTCGAGTACCGCGCCGACTTCCCCGACGGCCGCAGGCAGGTCCTGTTGTCCGTGCCGCACTTCGATTTCGGTTGGCAGACGAGCTATCGCCTGGCGGCGCCGGTGCGCTTGCCGAAGGGAACCCGCATCCACTGCACCGCCCACTTCGACAATTCCGCGGCGAACCCCGCCAACCCGGATCCCAAGAAGCGGGTCGTGTGGGGCGATCAGACGTGGGAAGAAATGATGATCGGCTGGGTCGATTTTGTGTGGGAGCAGCCGGAGCCCGAGGCCATCAAGGAGGGCTTCAAGGCGTTTTGAGACGCTTGCCCTCGAACTCCAGGAAGCCGCCAATGCCGTCGAAGTCGTATTCGACGCTGCCTTTCATGCTGTCCCCTTTGACTTTGCCCTGGTACCTCAGCCGGTAACGGTTGCCGTTCCGTTCGCGCAGCACTTCAAATGTGAACTCGTCGCCAAAGATCAAGGCCTCCTTGATCGCCGTCTCGCCCTGTTCGCCGTGATAGGTGCCGGTCAAGGAGCTTCCCTTCTGCACCAGCTTCAGCATGGGCTCAAAGGTCTGCCCCGGCTGGAAAGGGACTTTGAGCTGCCAGGCGCCCGCGACATTGGCCGTGGGAGTTTCCATCTTTTGGGCCTGGAATTTGAGAGTGACCATGTCCTTGCCGGCGCCCAGCTTGGCGACCCCGATGACCTGGTCGCCCTGGAGCTTGCCGACGTAATGAATCGGCACCTTGTCGCCGTCGAAGACGTCCTCGACCTTGAAGGACAGTTCTCCCTCTGCAAACTTAACTTCCTGGAGGGGTGTCTCTTTTCCCGAAGCGCCGACATAGCCGCCGCTCAACTGCTGATCCGCGCGCTGCAGACGCAGAGTCGGCTGAAGCTTTTTGCCGTCTTCCAGCGTCAGGGAGATCTTCCATAGCCCGGCCAGCAGCGCCTCGCCCTTGAGCCGGCTCGCCTCGAAATTGAAGCTGCGCTCCTGGCCGAGGATACTGATCGACGCCGTTCCCTTGACGGCATTCGCGGACAGTTTGCCCTTGTACAGGAAGCTAAACTCACGACCGTCGCGCGCCAGGTTGATGCGAAAGGACAGTTCGCCGTCCTTGAGGCGGGCGTCCTTGACGGGCGTGCTGCGGCCCTGGGCGTCCATCATGACGCCGACGAGCTTGTCGCCCGCCTTTTCCAGCTTGAGCGTGGATTCCGAGGCTGGACGCCCCGGCCGATTTAGCCGCACTTGCCAGGTACCGGTCGGGTCGGCTTTGTCCTGCGCCTGGCCGGCAGGCAGAGCAAGTGTACTCAGCAGCGCTGTGGCTATGACTGCCAGACTGATTGTCGAGCGGCATTTCATAATTGCCTCGGTGAAACTCCAGATAGGGAAACGCGTGGCCGGCAACGTCAAGCGAATATTGTAACTTGAGGCGCGTCCGAGGAAAGGGAAAAGCCGGAATGCCACTGCTCGAAGGGACATCCGGCAGCCGAAGGCTTCTCAACGACAGACCGGTGTCGGAAGCCTGGACCTCGCGTGCGCCCTCCTTCCAACTGCTAGGCGCTATCCCAGGGATCGTGTACGATTACACAAAACGAGAGAGGTCACGAGTTCCTCGACCTGGCCCGTGACCAGAAACGCTGAAACGAGGTCCAAAAGCCAGCATCGGCAAGGTGTGAAGCGGCTGAAGAAGCAGATGAGTCGGCGAACCGGAGGTAGTCTATTCATGTCAGTCGATCTTGCCCAAATTGAACGGCGTCTAACATTGGTCGAAGCAGCGCTAACTCGGGTTCAGCAAAGGTTGGGGCTTGGTCCAACGCCAGCAAACTGGGTTGACCAGGTTTCCGGATCACTAGTGGACATACCCGAACAAGATTATCAGGATTTTCTTAAGTGCTGCCGCGCCGTCCGCAACGGAGAGCCGATCTCCGATGCGGGGGAACCGCAGCCATGACTTACCTGCTGGATACCGACCATCTCAGCATTCTGCAGCGCAAGGCAGGTCTAGAATATCTTCGCTTATCGACATGGATGGCTCAATTCACCGCTGTTGATTTCGCCTGTTGTGTGATCAGCCTCCACGAGCAACTCTTGGGCGCACACACCTTTCTTAATCAAGCCAAGAATTCGGCTGGGCTCGTCCGCGGTTATGCGTTGCTGGAACGCTTGCCGCGCGATTACGTAACGTTTGCGTTGCTCCCCTTTGACCCACCCAGCGCGGCGATTTATGATCGGTTGTTGGTCCAGAATCTTCGCGCCGGAACAATGGATCTGCGGCTCGCGTCCATTGGCCTCTCGCGCAATCTAACTGTATTGACGCGCAACCTTCGTGATTTCAGCCGCGTGCCTGGGCTTCGCAGCGAAGATAGGACAGCCTAGGAGGTTGGACAATGGCTCTCGTCGTACCGCGCCAACGTTAAAGTCAAACGCTACCGTCAGAGTGGGTGTCAGGCCTTGCAGGGCCGTGGTGCCGGCCTGCCAGGCCGAATGAACCGCACTTGCCAAGCGCTGGTCGGCTCGGCCTTATTCGTCGGCCAAGGGTTGGGCAACGGGCCGGAAGCGAAACTTGGTCATCGGGTCAGGGTCCAACTTTTCGTGCCACTGAGACGGTAAAGATTCCCCATGGATCAATGTCCTGCGAAAACTTTTCGAAGCCGGCAACGTGCACCAGTTCGTCCATCTCGGCTTGAGTGCGGCGGCGCATGATCCAGGGCTTGCCTTCGCGGTTGGTGAGCACGCGGGCGATGAATTCCACCTGCGGATGCCAGGGCTGGCCGGTATAGATCAGATGTCCTCCCGGTTCAACAACATCGGCCAGGCCACGAAGCGAGCGCAACACCGGCTCGTTGTCCGGGAACAACTCATAGAGTCCGGAGACAATCGCGATGGTCGGCCGCGGTGTCACGGACCCCAGTGAGCCACGGTCGAAGGCGTCGCCGTGCACCAGGGTGACATTGGTAAGACCGAGTTCCTGGGCCAGGCGCCGCGCTGCGGCCAGGTTTTCTTCCTTGTAGTCGCGCAGCATGGCAGTCATGGGAATGTGCGCCAGTTGGCGCATGGTCTCCAGCAGGTATCGGCCGGGTCCCGAAGCAATATCCAGCAGCCGCACCGGCTGTCCCGCGGCGTGCGTTTTCGCAATGGCGGCGCGCAAGACTTGTTCCAGATGGATCCTCCGCAGCCGAATGCCGCGCCAGCCCAGGCTGTTCAAATACGAGCGATCGATCATGCGCCCCAAAAAAGTGACGCCTTGCGGGCGGTTCTCATAGACGTAATCCAGCGTCATACCGGAGTCGAAGCCCGCCCGCCAACCGAGCTGAACGCCGTGGCTTAGTCTGCCGGCCGTCTTCATCACCGCCCGCGTGACGGCGAACGAAATCCCACCCGGCTTGCAGAGGCGATCATATTCGGCTTTGGTGTAACCGTTCTTGTCGGCATCGAGCAGAGAGACCCGCCGCGGCGGCTGCCGAAAACAAGCGTCGATGAACGCGCGCACTTTATCAATGACCTGCGCACGATTCTTCTCGTGGAAGATGGCATGGTAGAACCCGGGAAGGACTTCCATCTGCTTCACAGGAGAAGACAGCCTGTCAAAGAACTGCTGCTGGGCGGACCCTTTCACGACCCAGTCCGAGCCAGCGACCAGCATGAGCGTCGGCACGGTAATGGCGCCGGCGTCGGCCAGCAGGCGCGCGGACGTGTCGTGAAGATCGAGAAGGATGTTGACCGCGATCTGGCGGAAGATCAGCTTGTCGGCCTGATAGCGCTCTGCTTCAAGCGGGTCATGCGTGAGCATGCTTGCCTTCACGTAGCTTTTCACATACCCCGGCCCAAGCAGTTTCTGACGTAGGCGCAAGAACGGCACCGCGAAAGGAACATAGAGTTTGACGCGAAACGCCGGAGTGGCGAGGATGAGGCCGCGAAGGGGCGGTGCGTAGTCATGCACCCAGGCCGCCGCGGTCACTGCGCCGACACTGTGTGCCAGCACTACCATGTTTTCGAGGGCCATGCCGTGCCTCTCCGAAACAAAGCGGACAAAGGCGTCCATGTCCTGGATGACCGTGGCGAGGTCCCTGGCCGAACCGCGCTCGCCTGGCGACCTGCCATGCCCGCGCGCGTCCCAGGCAAAGACGGCTACGTCCTCTAACGCCAGCGCCTCCACGGTTTCTTGCCAGCGGCCGGAATGTTCGTGGCCGCGATGAAAGAGTACCAGCGCCTTGTCCGTTGCGCCTTTGGGAAGCCAGGCGCGATAGAACAGCTCGGCGCCGTCCTTCAGCTTCATGGTATGCTCGGCAGGCTGGTAGCGCCATGCCGCCCTGGCTGCAAGGTCCTGGACCTGAGTCATGATGCTGTCTCCTTTGCCTGCGGTGTTTCGCTTTGTGAAAGCGTAGCAGAGGCAAGAGCCAGCACTGCTTCGCGCAAATCTTCACTGACCGTATGAGCGGATGCACTGGTGCATGGTAAGTGCGAATACACCCGCGGCGCGCCAATGATAAGTTGCACCTGCCTCGGCCTGGGGAACCAGCTTCCCTTGGGAAAGGCGGCATGCGTGCCATGCAGATAACAGGGTAAGATCGGGTGCGCCGTCCCCGCCGCCAGCATGCCGATCCCGCCCTTGAATTCTTGAATCTCTCCAGTAGGAGAGCGCGTGCCTTCTGGGAAAATCACCAGAATGTTTCCGGGATTTTCCAGCAGTTGCCGGCACAGAGCCAGGCTGTGCCGAACATTGACATGCCGATCAAAGGGCAAGGCGTTCACCACGATCGCCGCGGGAATCAGCCGGGGGACTTTGACAAAGAAATAATCCCGCGCTGCCGCTGGAAACGTACGATGAAGCCGGGCAAGCGGCAGAGCGGCAAGGAGACACAGCGTATCGAGATGACTGGCATGATTGGCGACCAGCACAAAAGACTGCTCTTTCGGCAAGTTTTCCCGACCGACAATTTTCATGCGATGGTACAGGCGCAGCCAGCCGCGAATGACGACGGCAGCGGCCACGCGCACGCCGTAAACGAACATATCGGGCTCGCGCGGAAAATTTCGCAACCGCTCGATGGCGGGCAGCTCGAGATCTTGCGCCGTCTCGTAGTGCCATGGCTCCATCCCCAGGCCCTCTGTTTCGCACCTTAAAAGAGGCCGTGGTAATAGTGTACCAGATGAAAAAAGAGCGGGCCTGTGTAGAGCAGGCTGTCGATGCGATCGAGAATACCGCCGTGTCCCGGAATCGACGCGCCCATGTCCTTGATGCCAAGATCGCGTTTGATGACGCTGACGGCCAGATCTCCAAGCTGCCCGCCGATGCCGACGATCAAGCCGGTCAGGATCAAATCCTTGACGTCGAAAAAGGCCGGAAAGGTGAAACGCAGCAGCCAGGGAAGCGCCATGGAAACGAGGAAAGCGCCCAGGGCTCCTTCCCAGGTCTTCTTCGGACTGATGTTGCTGCGCAGCGGATGCCGGCCAAAGAGCTTGCCGGTGGTATAGGCCGCGACATCGTTCAATTCCACGGCGAACAGAAGGAAAAGCACATAACTATAGGCGTGCTTGGCGTTGGCCAGGAAAATCACATGCCCGAACATCCAGCCGAAATACAGATAGCCGAGGATCGCCAGTGCGATCGCTTGCAACTGGCCCTGCGAGCGGTTGCGCAGAATGGGAATGAGCAGCACGAGGGCGATCACATACACCGGCAGCGCCATGAACATGCCGTACCAACCTGGTTTTCCATCGGTGGGATCCGGGACCAGCGCGACCAGTCCGGTGCCGATGATGCCCAGGTAGACGGCCCCGGTCATGTACCAATCGTGGTAGAGACCGGTAGCGCGGGCGAATTCCTTGAAGCCGAAGACGGCCACGATGGTGAAGACCGTAATCGTAGCGCCCCGTCCCAGAAAGATCGGCACCAGCGCCAGCGGCACGAGAATGAGCCAGCCGCGATACGAGCTCCAGGCATGATCCACATCCTTGTGCAATCCCCAGCGCAGTACAGCAAGCACGGCGCCTGCCGCCACGAGCAGCCCGAACGCCACGGACACATAGAACAAAAAGACATGGCTGGCCAGCGCCTGCGTGGGCGACATCTACGGGACCTCCGGTTTCTGACCCAGGCCTGGCAATTGATCCTTGGTCTTGAGGGCCCGGAGAATCCGGACCAGCCTGATGGCGATGGTTTGCACGCAGCCGGCGATGATGACGAGATTCGTCCAGTCAAGAATGGTGAGGCCGCCGTAGCGGATCTGCCCGCCTCCCCACCAGATGGAGCCCAAAGTAACCCACGCGCCCACGTGCAGAACCACCATGCGCCACGGCTTGGCCATCAAGCCGCTGAACTCGCGCTGCACGCCGACCGCCTGGCCAAGCGTACCAACGTAAGCGGTCAGCAGGGCGAAAATGGCGACCCAGTAACCGCCCAGCGGATGACACAGGCCGCTGTGGGCCACGCCGACAAAGATAAGGATGTCCGAGATCCGGTCGGGAAGCTCATTGACGATCTCTCCGCTCGGGCTCGCCTTGCCGGAAGCAAGTGCGACCATGCCGTCGAGCATATTGCACCACAGCCGCACATAGCACAACAGCACGCCGAGGATCAGCAAAGCCGGCACCGTCAGCGCCTGCCAGAAGCACAACCCAGCCCCGGCAGAGGCCATGATCGACGCATAGGACACGAGGTTCGGATGAATCCCGCGCCGTACACAGAAGCGAACGGCGGCTTGCGCCGTGCGCCGAAATACTTCCGCGATCGGCCGTCGCGATGAGGGTTGGTAGTCAGCCATGGATTCTGTCTCAGGATCGGGGAGAGCGTCCCAAAGCGCAAGCCGGTCTTGAAGGGTGCTTCCTTATATTCGCTGGGAGCGGGCGCGCTATTTGAGTGTCGTCAAGTTATCTTCTGGGAATGTATCCTGAGTACTCGGTTTGAGGCCGCCACGCAATCACAATCTTGTACCGCGCCGGTATCGCCTCGTAGAACGGAATTCATTCCGTTCGGGGCTTTCATTGAACGGAATGAATTCCGTTCTACGCGCCTCGGCCTTGCGGCAAGCACGCGCGCTGATTCACGCTGCTGCGCCGCCACCCAGCAAACGTTCGCGGCGCTGCTCCTCGTCGGCGCGTCGCGCCAGCGCCTTGAAGACATCGCTGCGCGACAGAATGCCGACCAGGCGGTCCGGTTGCTCAGGCAGGACCACGGGGAGACGGCCGATGCCGGCGGCCAGCATGCGTTCGGCGGCGTCGCGGAGCGGCTCTTCGGGAAAAGCTACAATCGCGGGGCGCGTGCTCATGACATCGGCGCATACCAGCCAGGCCAGCTCGTCTCGCCAGGTGAAGTCGGGCAGGTCCGAGCGCGTCACGATGCTCACCAGCCGGCCGGCGTCATCGACCACCGGGTAACCCTGGTGCCGCGGCTGCTTGCCCTGCAGGTAGAACAGATCGAACAGCCGCCGCAGCGGCAACGACAATGGCACGGTCTCCACCTCCGCGCTCATGACCTGGCCCACGGTGTGCACGGCAAGCATGTCCAGCTCGTATTCGTGCCCGATGTGCAGCCCGCGACGCGCGATTTTCTCCGTCATGATCGAATGCTTCAGCAGGCCGAGCGATACCAGGTCGCTCACCGTGCAGGCGATGAGCACTGGAAGCAGGATGCCGCCTTCATGGGTGAGCTCCAGGGCGAAAACGATCGCGGTCAACGGCACGCGCGCCGCGCCGCCGAAGACCGCGGCCATGCAGATGACCGGCCACAGGCCCGCGGCGGAAAGGCCCGGAGAGACGCGCTCCGCCAGACAGGCCAGTGTGCCGCCGAGGGCGCCGCCCATCAGCAAGAGCGGCCCGAGCACGCCGCCGGACGTGCCGGAACCCAGGGCCACGGTCCAGGCCAGCGCCTTGCAGAGGAGCATGGCTAGCAAGAAGCCCGCGGTTGCCTGGCCCGCCGCCATGAGCCGCACATATTCGGAGCCGACGCCGAGCGCCGGCGGGAAGAGCAGGCCGACCAGGCCGACGACGACGCCTCCCAGGACCGGCCACCACATCCAGTGGATGGGCAAGCGCTCGAAGAAATCTTCTACGGCGTAAATGGCCTTGCTCAAGAGAACCGCCAGGAGGCCGCAACCGAGGCCGAGCACGGCGAACACGGGCAGGTCCCAGCCGGTCACGGGGACAGTCGCGATCGGGAAGAGCGGCGCCGCGCCCTGCGCCAACCATCGCAGCGCTGCCGCGGTCGCGCTGGCCAGCGCGACGGGCAGCAGGGAGCGGACGCGGAATTCAAAGAGCAAGAGTTCGATTGCCAGAAAGACAGCCGCCAGGGGGGCGTTGAAGGTTGCCGCCATGCCGGCCGCGGCGCCGGCGGCGACGAGCACCTTGCGCTCCGCCGCAGTCGTCGGACGGAGCTGACCGAGCAGCGAACCGAGTGCGCCGCCGGTCTGAATGATCGGCCCTTCCGCGCCGAAGGGACCGCCCGAGCCGATCGACACGGCGGTGGCCAGCGGCTTGAGCACGGCAAGCCGGGGGGCGATGCGGCTCCGGGAAACGAGGATCGTCTCCATGGTCTCGGGAATGCCGTGCCCGCGAATGCTGGCAGAGCCATAGCGCGCCAGCAGCCCGACAATCAGCCCGCCGAGGGGGGGAATCAACACGACCAGCAAGCCGAGGTGATTGCTTGCGGGTGAAACCGAGGTCAGACTGAGTTGGCCGTAGAAGAAGACGTTGGTCGCCAGGCTGATGGCCGCCTGGAGCACAAACGCGGCAATGGCTCCCAGCACGCCGATGCCGCAGCCCAGACCGCACAGGTCAAGCAGCCGGCGATAATCGCGCTCATGGCGTGCCTCGCCAGCAGGCGGCATGGGCTTCAGGGCGGATAGATACGGATATTTCATGCCGATGCCTGTTTCTGTTTGCGATGCGATTTTGCGACTTGTCAAGATCATGCGGGCGGCGATGATATCGCTGTCTCCCTGGCGGTCAATCCGATCTGCGCGTAACCAAAAATCCAATCGCACGACCAGCTGAATTTCGCAGGCTGGAGCCAAAAAGTTCGCGACAACCTTTTTGCAAAAAATGCGTGGCCCTGTGGCCCTGTACTCCATCATTTTATCGCAAGAGCATGTTTGCAATTAACTTACGTCTTACGATTAACAGGGCCACGTTGGCCATGTTAATTGGCCATGTGGCCCTATTGACCATCCAAAACAAATTAAACATTGACTTGAAACGATTGTTTGATATAAATGTATGAGACGAGTGTTTTACATGTCTCTCCGAGGACGGCTCATGGTTACCAAGGACGTTACGCAAACACGGCTGCTGGAGGTAGCTGCTCAGGTATTTGCCGAGAAGGGCTTCGAGGGCGCCACGGTGCGCGAAATCTGCCAGCGTGCCGAGGCGAACATCGCCGCCGTCAATTATTACTTTCGCGACAAGGAAAAGCTCTACATTGAAGCCGTCAAGTCGGCTTGCCACTGTGCGGACGAGGAGACGCCCTTCCCGACCTGGCCGGACGGTACGGACCCTCGGATCAAGCTGCGTGACTTCATCCACACGCAACTGCGGCGCATGCTGTCGCCCGATGGTCCCTCCTGGCACCGGCAACTTTTGCTGCGCGAGTTGGCCCAGCCGACAGCTGCCTGCGCCGCCTTCGTGCAGGACCATGTGCGCCCCTCGGCGGCGATCCTGGGTTCGATTCTCGACGAATTGGTCCCCCATCTGCCGGAACGGAAACGGCGTTTGCTGGCCTTCAGCATCGTCGGCCAATGTTTCTTCCATCGCGTGGCGCAGCCGATCCTCACTCAGCTCGTGGGCGAAGAAGAATATCGCGCTTACGACACGAAAACGCTGGCCGATCACATTACGGAATTCAGCCTGGCGGCACTCGCGCCGCACTTGAAGCTGGAATAAGTTCGCCGCTAGAGGTCCTGCGAGGGTTAAAAGAAGAGCAAGAGTAGGGGAAGATTAAGAGTAAGAATATGAGTAAGAGAAAGATAAAGATTAGGATCGGGAGAGCGGTTGCCGTTCGTGCGCGTCCTAATCATTCTCTTTCTCTTGCTCCTAATCCTCTTCCTAATCCTAGTCTTAATCTTTCTCTTTCTCTCTCTTGAAACACCTAATGTTCTCGGACAGCGAGGATTGCTCCCAATGATCTGGGTCGCTCTGAAAATGCTGACGGGTAACCGGAGCAAGTACTTTGCCATACTCTTCGGGCTGGCCTTTGCTTGCATGCTGATGGCCCAGCAGCTCTCTCTCTTCGTGGGGCTGATGCGGAACACTGCCAGCCAGATCCGCGACATCCAGGGCGCCGATATCTGGGTCATGGATCCGAGCGTGCAATTTGTCGATGACATCAAGCCGCTCTCGGAGAACGCCCTCTACCAGGTGCGCGGTGTGCCCGGGGTTGCCTGGGCCGTGCGGCTGTACAAGGGCCTGGCCCGCGCCCAGTTCAAGGAAGGCAATTTCAAGCAGTTCAGCGTCATCGGCCTGGACGACCAGACCTTCGTCGGCGCCCCGCCCAAGATGCTGCTGGGCTCGCTGGCCGACCTGCGCCGGCCCGACGCGGTGATCCTCGACGAGTACGGCTACCGTTACCTGTGGCCCAACCAGCCGCTGCAGATAGGCAGGACGTTCGAGATGAACGACCACCGCGCGCACATCGTCGGCATCTGCCGAGCCTCGCCGACGTTTCAGACCTTCCCCGTCGCCTACACGCGCTACAGTCAGGCGCTGAGCTATGCCCCCCAGGAACGCCGGGTTCTGTCATTCATTCTCGCGCAGGGCGAACCTGGCCTGCCGTTGGCGGAGGTCTGTGCGCGCATCCAGAAACAGACCGGCCTGGTAGCGCTGCCGCAACAGCAGTTTGCCTGGAAGACGATCGTCTATTACATGCAGCGCACCGGCATCCCGGTCAATTTCGCCACCACGGTCATCCTCGGCTTCATCATCGGCAGCGCCATCGCCGGGCAGACCTTCTACCTGTTCACCATCGACAATCTCAAGCAATTCGGGGCCTTGAAAGCCATGGGCGTGACGAACGTGCGCATCATCGGCATGGTGCTGATGCAAGGCTTGGTTGTCGGCGCCATCGGCTACGCGCTGGGGATGGGTCTGGCGGCGGTGTTCGAAGAGGTGCTCAGCGCGCAGTTGAAGACCATCCCCGCCGCCAACTACATGGCCTGGCAGATTCCCGTCGCCACCGCCGCCGCCGTCGCGTTCATCGTAACCGCTGCCGCGTTCGTCAGTCTGCGCCGCGTGCTGGTGTTGGAGCCGGCAGCCGTCGGGGTTGCCTTTGCGGCACTGCTCATGGCGCAGCAGGCTTCGATCTTCATCGGCCTGTTGCTCTTGACGAGCAGTCAGATTCGCGACGTCGTTGACGCCGATATCTGGGTCATGGATCCGAGCGTGGAGTATATCGACGAAATCAAGCCGCTGATTGAGGACGACCTGTATCGCGTGCAAGGGGTGCCGGGCGTCGCCTGGGCCGTGCGTTTCTACCGTGGGCAAGCGCGCTTGAAGCTGGGCGACGGCAACTACCAGCAGGCCTTTGTGCTCGGCCTGGACGATGCCACGCTGGTCGGCGCGCCGCGGGAAATCATTCTCGGCTCCCTGGCCGACCTGCGCCGGCCTGACGCCGTCATCATGGATGAAGAAGGCTTCAAATATCTCTGGCCTGACCAGCCGCTCGCGGTCGGCCGCGTGCTGGAGATGAACGATCACCGCGCCGTCATTGTCGGCATCTGCAAGGCTTCGCGGACGTTTCAAACTTTTCCGGTCCTGTACACGCGCTATCACCAGGCGCTGCAGTATATTCCGCAGGAACGCAAAGTGATGTCCTTCGTGCTGGCGCGAGCGGAACCGGGACTCACGCCGGACGCTGTCTGTGCCCGCATCCGCCAGCAAACCGGCCGGGAAGCGCTCACGCGCAATGAGTTTGTCTGGAGGACCATGAGCTATTACCTGCGCCGCACCGGCATTCCGGTCAATTTCGGCATCACGGTCACCCTGGGCTTCATTGTCGGTTGCGCCATCGCCGGGCAGACGTTCTACACCTTCGTTCTGGAAAACCTGAACCAGTTCGGTTCGCTGAAGGCGATGGGCGTGAGTAACGGCCGCATTCTCCGCATGGTGCTGCTGCAGGGCCTGGTCGTCGGCGCCATCGGTTATGGCATCGGCATCGGCCTGGCAGCGCTGTTCGGCGAGCTGGCCTCGCACAGCGGCCGGCTGGCGTTTTACATGTCCTGGCACATTCTCGTCGGGACAGGCGCGGCGGTGCTCATCATCGTGCTGGCATCGAGTTTGATCAGCGTGCAGCGGGTATTGCGGCTGGAGCCGGCCGTGGTGTTTCGCGGGTAATCTTGGTCATTCGTCATTAGTCATTAGCGAATCGCTGATGACTAATGACGAATGACCATTGACCAATGATCGAGGTCGGGGGGCGGATATGGCGACGGCGACACAGACCGACGTGGCGGTTGTTTGTGAGGGTGTGACAAAGGATTTCGGCCAGGGCGAAGCGCGCGTGCAGGCTCTGCGCGGCGTGGATCTGGAAGTTCGGCCGGGAGAAATGACGCTTCTGGTCGGGCCGTCGGGATGCGGCAAGACGACGCTGATCTCGATCATTGCTGGGTTGCTGGATGTGACGGACGGCGAGATTGCCGTGCTGGGAGAGGATCTGCGTCAACTGCGGGGCCGGCGGCTGGTGCGCTTTCGCGGTGACAATGTCGGTTTTGTCTTCCAGCAGTACAACTTGCTGCCGGCGCTGACGGCGGCCGAGAATGCCGCCGTGCCCTTGCTCATCGCCGGCGTGCCGCGGCACGAGGCCGTCCGCAAGGCGCGCCTCGTGCTGGGAGCGATGGATCTGGAAGCCCGTGCCAACGCTTTGCCGTCCCAGCTCTCCGGCGGCCAGCAGCAGCGCGTCGCCATCGCCCGCGCCCTGGTGCACGAGCCGCGGCTGCTGGTATGTGACGAACCGACCGCCGCGCTGGACGCGAATTCCGGGCGCAATGTCATGGAGCTGTTGCGCCGCGTCGCCGTGGAGCCCGATCGAGCCGTCATCGTCGTGACGCACGACAGCCGTGTCTTCGACTTCGGCGACCGCATTGTCTACATGTCCGATGGCCGCGTCGAGCGCATCGAGGAACGAGGAAGAGCCTAACCCTCGTTCCCAGGCTCCGCCTGGGAACGCCCTGCTCGTGAGGCTCTGCCTCACCGCAGCATCAGAAAGAGAGGATGCTATGCAAGGCAAACTGAGCAAGTACCTGCTGCCCCTGCTGGCCACAGCAATGCTGGGTTTTTCGATCTTCCATGTGGTGCGCGCCCAGCAAACGCCGCCGCAACCGCCCCCGCCCGTGGAGCCGGCGCGCACGCCTTTCGGCAGCACCGTGGCCGGCGCCGGTATCACCGAGCCGATCAGCGAAAACATCTCCATCGGCTCGCCGTTCCCCGGCGTGGTCCTTGAAGTCTTCGTCCCGGTGGACAAGGTCGGCCAGCGTATGAAGGCCGGCGATCCGCTCTTCCGCGTCGATGACCGGCAACTCCTGGCGCAGCTCAAGGTCAACGAGGCCAACCTGGCGGCGGCTGAGGCTCAACTGGCCAAACTGGAGGCCATGCCGCGCAAGGAAGAGCTGCCGCCCAGCGAAGCGAAGGTGAAAACCGCGGAGGCCAACGTCGCCATACAGAAGGATCTATACGAGCGCGCCCGCCGGCTCATTAGCACGCGGGCCGTGGGGGAAGAAGAGTTCCGCCAGAAGGAGCTCACGTTGCTCAGCGCGCAGCGGCAACTCATGCAAGCTCAGGCCGAGTACAACCTGCTCAAGGCAGGCGCCTGGGAGCCCGACAAGGTCATTGCCCGCGCCGCCGTCGCCCAGAACCGCGCGCAATTGGAGCAGACGAAGACCGACCTGGCGCGCTCCCTGGTGCGGGCGCCGGTGGACGGGGATGTCCTGCAGGTCAATGTCCGCCCCGGCGAATATGTCGGCACGCCGCCGTCGCAAGGCCTGATCATGCTCGGCAACGTGCATATCCTGCACGTCCGCGTCGATATCGACGAGCACGACATCCCGCGCTTCCGCAAGGGCGCCCCGGCTCGGGCCAGCCTGCGCGGCGATCCCAGCAAGGAATATCCGCTGACTTTCGTCCGGGTCGAGCCGTTCGTCATTCCCAAGAAATCCCTCACCGGAGACAACACCGAACGCGTGGACACCCGCGTGCTCCAGGTGATCTATGCCCTGGATGCGACCGACAAGCCGATCTACGTGGGGCAGCAGTTGGATGTGTTCATCGATGTGGCTGCGGCTAGCCTCGGCCGGCTGACCGCGATGAAATAGTAAAGTCGTTGGCTCGGTCAGCTCTCATCAATGGACCAAGCACACGTCCGCAAAACAGAAGCCGTCCAGGATGCTCGCCTCGCCCACGCGAACGGGGATTGCTTGGGAGAACATTGGCCCCGCGTGACAGAAGGTGTGAAACTCACCGCGTTCACCGCATGGATCAACGCTGGTGGGAAACTCAGCAAGCAGCTTCGCATCAAACGCTCTTCCCACGTAGCTGCCGTCGAGCTGCACGGGATCGACGCAGGTGAGGACCGCTTGCACGCCGGCGGCCAGCATCGCTTGCGCCAGGGCAGGCGTGTCGGCCGGCGTGCCCCAGACCGGGAAGAGCGGGGTGAGTCCCGTGCCGGCCAATTGCCTTTCGCGGTACGCGCGGATCTCTTCCAGAAATAGATCGCCGAAGGCGAAATGCGTAATCCCCTGTGCGCGCGCCCGGCCAAGCACCTCCTGCATCCTGGATTCATACTGTTCGTTGCTGCACGGCCAGGGCAGCAGGACCGGCCACAACGGCAGACCGGCCGCGCGGGCTTGTGCTTCGACCAGCTCCCGGCGCACAGCATGCATGGCCACGCGGTTGGCAGATTCATTGAAGGTAGTCATCAGGCCCACAACCTCGACTTCGTTCTGCCGTCGGAGGACATTCAAGCACCAGGCGCTGTCCTTGCCGGAACTCCAGGACAGCAGCGCTTTCGGCTTCATGGATGCTTTTGGGGGGATCAGGAAGCAAACGAAGAGACAAGGAAGACCGGCACTTTTCGGAAACGCGGCTCTATAACCGGCAGCATCCGGGCCCGCAAGGCGGCAAATTGGTATCGCAGCTCATGGGGAGCGGCTTGCCCCCCGCTTGCGGCTTGGCGGGCACGCTCAGCAACCGCTCCAGCCGCTCGCTATGGCACTCGGGACACTCGACCTTCTCGCCGTTGAAAACCAGCGTCTCGAAGGTATGCTCGCACTTCTTGCAGGCATATTCATACATGGGCATGGCTTGCTCCTTCTTGATATCACGTGCGCTTCCGCTTATAGATCTCGCTGGCGCGCATGAGAATCTGCTTTTCACTATCGGTCAGGCTCTGCTTGCCGTAGCGGGCCACCTTTTCCAGCACGGCGTCGAGCTTGGCTTCCAGTTGTTCGTCAACATCGCCGGATGGAGGCGCCGCGACCGGAACAGGCTGGCGCGGCTCATCGCGGTAAACGCGCAGCTTGGGCCGGAACAGCTGCCGCTGCCAGCCGCGCAGCGCCGCCCACAGCGTCATCAGCCGCCAGTGCCGCTGATAATAGACAAAGGCGAAGGCAGCGCCGGCCAGGTGTACGGAGACGGCGGTGCCGCCCGCGTGACCGGTCAGGAAACCGAAACTGTCCTGGGCAATCTCGAAGAGCACAAACAACCAGATCGGCACTGGCAAGAAGAGAAACAGGTAAATGATGCGCGTCGGGTAATGAATGGCGCATAACACCAGCACCGTCATCACCGCTCCGGAAGCGCCGATACATGTTAGTCCCTGGTGTGGCAGGAACCGCCAGGCCAGCGTGAACACGATTCCGCCCAGCACCGCGGCTGTCAGGTAGATTGCCACAAACTCTTTCGGCCCGTACAGATCTTCCACGTCGCTGCCGAACCACCAGAGAAACAGCATGTTGAAGATGATGTGCATCGGCAGACTTTGCTTGGTCGGCAGATGCAAAAAGGCGTAGGTCAGCACCCGCCAAACCTGGCCGTGGCAGACCAGATCGGCATCGAGACGCAAGCTATCCGTGACCGGGCCTTCTGACGGGATCTGCACGAGTTGCCCCCGGATCTCCCGCACGACGAAATCGGGTTCATCCGGCAGCGTCACCATTTGCAAGACAAACAGGACGACATTGATCCCAATCAGGTACTTGCACATCCGTCCGCGCTCGATGAACGAGCCCAGATAGCTGGGTGTTTCCTTGCGGTAATACTCGCGGTCGTAAATGCCCATGGCCGTCCTCAGAGGCGGATCGTGCTATCTTGCCACTCCCTTTTTACCATATCGGCACAGGCGGAAAAAGAGTGGGGCGCGCATTTCGCTTCACTTCGTTCCGCTAGAGCAGTCATGCGCCGATCCACCCATGACCAGCGCACGCAAGTCTAACGCCCATTCTGACTCTACCGGATCACGGCGAGCGCCTCGATGAAAGTGCAATATCGCGTAAAGCCAAGACGTTCGTAAACGCGAATCGCCGTGTGGTTGTGCTCGTGTACGTTTAGGGCAATGGTGCGGATCTCGCGACGCAGGAGTTCGGCGGTGACAGCGCTGGTGACCTGCGAGGCGAGGCCGCGGCCGCGACGATCCCGGCTCGCCGAGTGCGAAAAATATCGGCGCTGTGAAGCCGCGATAAAGAAGAATGAGCCCAGGTCTGTCGGCGGTCGTCCCAGACCAGTCGCACTTCTCGAAATAACCGGGCGCCAGGTCTCCTAACGGATACACGGCCCAGGCGCGATCGGTTTCGAGGAGTGCTCGGACCGCAGAGCGATCAGTCAACCTTGGCATCGTTGAACTTGGTTTTGAAGTAGGAGTATTCCCGGGCGACTACTGTTTGCGGAGCCGCTCCGCCAGCCATGCAGTTTCCTTCGCGTCCAGCGCTGGATTCAGCGACCGAGCATAGTCGATGTCGCGCGCGTAGCGTGAACGGGCGTAGACCGCGTCGATGAGCGGCTGGAGCGCCAGGGAGAGATCAGGGTCGGGCGGCGCCAGCGGAATGGGAATGGCCTGCAACGGCTCGGTGAAATACGCCGCCCACACTGCGCACCGCGGCGCCTGCTTCTTCTTGCAAACGAGCAGATAGTAAGGAGCGTTCGGCCAAGGGCTGACCATCGGCATGCGCCGGCCGCGACGCAGCAGGTCGATCTCCACAAGATTCGCGGAACCGCTCAAATACGCCAGCCGTTTGCGGTAGTACAACCGCCAGCCTTTGGTGCCGGGGCGCTTGTTCGAGGGAGAGAGGACTTCAATGCCGGTGACAAGCTTGTGTTCGGGAGCCACCTGGCGGATTTCGAGGAAGGTCTCCCTGTATTCGGCCTTCACCAGCGCTTCCATCATGAGGGGGCCGGGCTCGTGCTGTAAGGCCGTTGAGCCGGCACGTGCTTTGGACTTTCGCCTGCTCTTCGAGGACTCGCGGCTCGTTGCCACCGTGACATCGGGCAGGAACGAGCGCTGGTCCTCGTCATCGTCGGCACAAGCGAGAGCGACATAGGAGCGTTCTCCGGCGCGCACAACGTAGCGATCGGGAAGAACATCCGAAAGAGCGCGGTAGATTTCACCAATGAGATTGGTATGGAAATCTTCCCACAGGTGACTGACTTCGATGTACGGATCCATCCCCGGAAATGGCGACCGCATGCGGCAGCACCTTCGGACAGGCATTAAAGGAACTCTCACACATCGCCATTTTACCGCTCGTTCAGTGAAATGCCAGGAACGACTCCTCTGAATCCCCTTGGCCACCGGCTCGCCCAGGTACCATACAACGCCTGTCACAGCCCAAGGAATCACGATATAATTGCCCGCATGCCAGGCAATTCCTTTGGCGAGCTGTTTCGCATCACCACGGCCGGCGTCAGTCATGGACCGGGCTATCTGCTGATTATCGACGGCTGCCCGCCCGGCCTGCCGCTCTCGGTGGATGACCTGATGCCCGATCTCCGCCGCCGCCGGCCCGGCCAATCCAAGATTGTGACGCAGCGAAAAGAAGAAGATGTGCCGGAAATCTGGTCGGGCGTGTTCGAGGGCAAGACCGACGGCACACCCATCGGCATCCTCTTCCATAACACCGACCAGCGCAGCCAGGATTATGGCGATATCAAGGATAAATATCGTCCGGGACATGCGGACTTCACGTTCGATGCCAAGTACGGCTTCCGCGACTACCGGGGCGGCGGCCGTTCGAGCGCCCGCGAGACCCTGGGCCGGGTCGCCGCTGGTGCGGTCGCCAAGAAACTGCTTGCCCAACAAGGGATTCGCGTGCTCGGCTACGTCAAGCAGGTCGGCTCCGTTATCGCCGACATCCCGGATCCGACTCAAGTGACGTTGGATCAGGTCGAGGGCAACCCTGTGCGCTGCCCCGATACAGCCGCGGCCGGCCGGATGATTGCCTTGATCGAAGAGGTTCGCAAGGAGCAGGACTCGATCGGCGGGATCTGCGAGCTGTTTGCCGTCGGCGTACCGCCTGGCCTGGGCGAGCCGGTGTTCGACAAGCTCAAAGCCGACCTGGCCAAGGCGTTGTTGTCGCTGCCGGCGGTGCTCGCCTTTGAATATGGCGCGGGCTTCGACGTCGCCACGGCACGCGGCAGCGTCAACAATGATCCGTTCATCCGCAAAGGCGATCACATCGGCACCGAAAGCAACCGCCACGGCGGCATGCTCGGCGGCATCTCCAGCGGCGAGCCGATCCTTTGCCGCGTCGCCGTCAAGCCGACCAGCAGCCTGCCCCAGCCGCAACGCACGGTGACGCGCGCGGGCGAGCCCACGGAAATCGCCACCCGCGGCCGGCACGATCCCTGTCTCTTGCCGCGCTTCGTGCCCATGGGCGAGGCCATGATGGCGCTGGTGCTCGTCGATCACTGGCTGCGCTGGCGGGCGCAGTGCGGTGCGCTGAACAATCCTGGCCCCCGAGTGCCCTGATCATGCGACCCATTCCCTGTCTCGTGCTGGTCCTCCTGGGCCTGGGCGCCATAGGTGGCGTGGCCTATTTCTTTTTCACCAAGGACACCTACGACGTGGAGCGGACCGATTATCAACCGCCTATCCACGACCCGCCGGATGTGCTGACCGATGACCGCCTGGAAGACAAGACCCCGCCGCCTTTTGATCCGGCGCTGGCCGACCGCCGCGAGTTGCATGGCTGGCTAGTCAACAGCAGCGCTGCCATCCTGCAGCTTGACGTTCCGATGATCAAAGCCGACCAGGAACCCGATCTGCTGGCCTTGCGCCCTTCGTACGCCGCGGTCATGGGTGAGAACCCGCATGCACGCGACATTCTCCCCTCGGTCAACATGGTCGACGGCAAGGCCAAGCAATTTGATGATGGTCTGTACGCCGCTCTCGACCAGGCCTACTACCAGGGACTCAAAGACAAGCTGCTGAGCCATGTGGCATTGATTCGCCGGCTGTCCACGGCGACTGGCAAGGACGGTCCTGCCGCGGCGTATCTATCTGCAGGTCTGGAGCTGGCCAGTGTGCATGTGGAGGTGTCCGACCAGCAGGCAAAGGACCGGCTGCTCAAAGAATTCCGGGATGCGGAGATCATGTCGAAGCCGATCGGCTTCTATACCTGGAACGATACGCTTGCCGCATGCTTCCGTTTCATGCGTTTCTTCCAGCAGGAATTTGCCGCGGATGAGGCGGAAGTGCCGCTAGCCCTGGCCCGCGTCCTGGCCCAGGATAAAGCCTTGCTGGCGGACTATCAGAAGGCGGTCGCCTTCTACGCAAAGCTGACCAATCCCTACATCTGCCTCTCCCTTGCAGATTTGACCGTGCCAAATCCGCCGCCGCTTCCCAGGCTGGCACAGGAAAAGAAGGTGTCGCACGCTACCGTGGCCGTCTTTCCACCGTCGCGCTCGCGCGAGACTTTACTCTTCGAGAAACTGTTCCCCATGGGCTTGCCGCCCAATGCCGATCTCATGCGCGAACTCATCCTTCGCATCCGCTCGGGCGAAGTCAACCTTCAGCCAGGATCGGACAGCGGCTGGTATGATCACCAGGTTTATGCGCTGGAGACCTTGCTCCTGCCGGAAAAGGGAGACGAACGCAACAAGCTGGTGCTGACGAAGGCATACAAGAAGCGGATGCTGGAAGCCTTCCAGGCGCTGATTACCAAACGGCGGGAGACTCATGTCCGTGGGGTAACAATCAAGTCAGTGGTGGGGACTCCCCAGCCCCCATTAGAGATGCTTGCACCGCGCCTGCGTGTTGAGCCATGCCCCAGCTACTTCGTGCGCTCAGCGCGTGCGTATGCCTTTCTCGCTAGTTTCCTCGAGAGCGTTATGGGCAAAGACGCTTTGCAGAGTTTGCATGGCCTGAAGAAAGATGGTATCCGCAAGCAGAGCCTTTATGCGGAACTGCACACGCTGAATGATCTTAAACGCCCGGACCGGCTCGAGCAGAATCTTTACAACGAACTGCATTTCATGCGCGACCTGTTCTACGGCATCTACCTAGTGAGTGCGGAGGACATCGGGCTAAAGCCGGCGCTCGCGGCCGACGAGCCGGTGGATCGGGACTATTGCTACAAGCTCGCCGATAACTGGCTTCACCGCGCCTACCGGGACGAAGACCTGGCGGTCGACACCCGCGTCTCGGTGCCGCTCTACGTGGATCCAAACCGCGGAGTCACCCGGCTCTGGGCCACCCTGGGCGTCCGCCTGAGCAAACTCGAAGCGAAGTACGCCACATTGCCGCAGATTAAGCCCGTCAAGGGCGGCGACTGGAAACCGGTGGAGCAGTGGAAGGTGCATCCCGCCAATTATCTCATCCCGGTCGATGAATTCGCCGAGATCGAGCTAAAAGGCATGCGCGTGCTGACACGCGAGGAGCTTCGGGCGGTCTGTGATCGGGAGCAGACGAAAGAGAGAATTCTGCAGACTCTGCAAAAATGAAGAAAGTCATCTCTCGCAGAGCACGCAGAGAGCGCAAAGAAAACCGGACGAAGGGCGCCAGAACCTTTCTCTGCGCTCTCTGTGTGCTCTGCGAGAGCTTTCTGAATCACTAGATTGACGGCTGCAAACGACTCCGCAATTCTTCCCGCACGCCGTTCATCGAGACGCGCGTCTGCTGAGCCGTATCGCGATCGCGGAGCGTCACCGTGCTATCCTGCAGCGTCTGCCCGTCGATAGTGAAGCAGAACGGCGTTCCTGCTTCGTCCTGGCGGCGGTAGCGGCGGCCGACGGCACCTTTGTCATCATAGAAGACGTTGAACTCTCTCTTCAATTCCCGATAGAGTGCATGCGCCTTCTCCGGCATGCCGTCTTTATTGACCAGTGGCAACACGGCCGCCTTGATCGGCGCCAGCCGCGGGTGAAAGCGCATTACTGTCCGGGGTTCCCCGCCCATTTCGTCCTCCGCGTACGCCTCGCACAGCACCGCCAGCGTGAAGCGGTCTGCCCCGGCGGACGGCTCGATGACATGCGGGATGAACTGGTACTTCTCAATCTCCTGCGGCAGCGGATTCTTCTTTAGCCACTCCTTGAACGAGTTCGTTCCCCTACCCGCTTTGTCGCGCTCCCAGGCGTCTTCGTCGAAATAGCTCATGTCCTTGCCACTGTGCTTCTGGTGCTGCGTCAGATCATAGGCGCCGCGATGTGCGACTCCTTCCAGCTCCTGAGGCTCCTGGGCAAACGGGAACAGATACTCGATGTCCGTGGTACCGATGGAGTAATGAGCCAATTCTTCTTTTCCTTGCTCGCGCGGGCGAAGGTTGGCGGATTTGATGCCGAGCTGGCTGTACCACTTGATGCGGACGTCGCGCCAATACTGATACCATTTCATGGATTCGGACGGATGGCAAAAAAATTCGATCTCCATCTGCTCGAATTCGCGACTGCGGAAGGTGTAGTTGCGCGGGTTAATTTCATTGCGGAATGCCTTTCCTACCTGCGCAATTCCGAAGGGTAGTTTTAAACGAGTGCTGTCGAGCACGTTTCGGAAATTGGCAAAGATTCCCTGTGCAGTCTCGGGGCGAAGGTAGGCCACTGCTGAGGCATCTTCTAGAGCTCCAACGAAGGTTTTGAACATCAAATTGAATTGCCGCGGTTCGGTTAGATGCCCCTTTTGTTGGCATTCCGGACACGGAACCTCGACGCGCGCAGCAGGAGGCACTTCCGTGTACTGTAGGATTGTTTTGATTGTTACATCAGCCTTTCCTGATGATTTCGAAAGCTTTTGAATCTCTTTCTGCCTTTGCGCAACGACCTGATCTTTACTTCCCAGTCCAGAAAGGTAGAAACGCTTGGGTCCGTCTTGAGTATCTCCGAATATGTCTCGTGCGATTTCGATTGCGATCAGGTGGTCAGCGCGAAATCGAGACCTGCACGCCTTGCAATCCACCATTGGATCTGCGAATCCCGAGACATGTCCGCTGGCTTCCCAAACTTTCGGATTCATAATAAGCGCACAGTCCACCCCCACCATGGCGATCTCCTGCCCATCGGGCCCTGGCGGCGGGTTGCGCACCATGTCTTGCCACCAGGCATCCTTGATGTTTTTCTTCAGCTCCACCCCCAACGGCCCGTAATCCCAGAAGCCGTTGATGCCGCCGTAGATCTCGCTCGACTGAAAGATAAACCCGCGTCGGCGGCAGAGGGCGACCAGTTTGTCCATGTCCATGAGTTTCCTCGAATCAGTCAATGGGGGACCGGTTAGGGTACAAGAAAGTACTCTTAAGTCCGTGGCTGTGCAGTACTGAGTACTGAGTACTCAGAGCCCCTTACTCCTGCCCCTACCCCTGCTTCACTGCGGCCAGTGATTCTTAACGATGCCCACGGCCCCGACCTCCACCCGCAACGGGTCGCGGCGAAGCTCCGGCACCAGGTTGAACTGGTCCACTTGCGCGGCCGCCTGGATGTCCTCATGATAGCCGAGGTCGCGCAGCATGGCCCCTCCCTTGGCGATCTCCAGGGCGCCTGCCAGCACCCGGCCATGGTTCTCGAAGCAGTCCCACGCCAGGCGGGCGCTGTCGTTGAGACGAACCTCGACGGTCTCGCACAGAAAATCGACCAGTGCTCCCGCCAGCAGCGTGTCTTCAAGCGAGATCTCGCCCTCGGTGCCGCTGCAGACGATATGAACTGGACGCATATCCTGCCGCAATTGTTCGCAGAGGGCGCTGTAGTTGACGAAGCTGGCGATCATGACGCGCTCGGCTTCGACAGCGCGATGAAGGGCACGGGTGCCGTTGGTGGTGGTCAGCACCAGCGTAGCGCCGCGGCAGACCTTGACGCTGTATTCGCGCGGTGAATTGCCCAGGTCGAAGCCGGGGAGCGGCTTGCCGTTGCGCTCGCCGCCGAGCAGCACGCGGCCGGCGCGCATTTCTCCAGCCATGGCGCGGGCCTCGTCCACTTCCAGGCACGGACGCACACAGATGCAACCTGCGGCCAGGGCATGAACAATAGTCGTACACGCGCGCAGGACATCGACAACGACCGCAACACCGCCGACGAGCCGGCCGGGCGGCACCAGCTGCGGGAGCAGATAGACCTGTACCTCGCGGTCATCGGGCATGCACGTTGACCTTGGCCATGATTTCCTTGAGATCCGCCATGGCGCCCACGCCGACGTCGCCGCACGCCAGCCGCTTGGATACCGGCGGGACGATCTTTAGCCCCAGGCACTCCCGATTCATCCAGGCAATCAGGCTATCGAGATCCAGGTTGTCCGGCGCCAGGCCCGCGCCGGCATCGGCGGCCAGCTGCCGCAGATGGCGCGTGGTCAAGCGATGTTCCCACATGAGCGTGTTCATGGCCGGGGCCAGGATCACCGGCCGGGCCGGGTCCCAGGCACGCCAAACGCAGGTCAAGCAGTTGTCGGCCAACCCGGCCACCAGCTTGGCCAGCGTGTTGGCGTCGAGCGGTGCGATCAAGAGCAGGTCGGCCCAGCGGCGCAATTCGATGTGCAGAACCTTGTCGTCGCGGCGGTAATGATTTCCTGCCGAGCTTCCGGGCCACTCATCCTCATCGATCGTGACAATATCAGGATTGCGATGGCGCGCCACGGGGTCCAGGCTGGCAGGGTCAAAGAAGTAGAGGGCAGCGCGCGTCGCTACGATCCTGACCTGGTGGCCGGCCTGTTTGAGTTCCCGGTACAACTCCGGGGTACGAATGGCCGCCACGGAACCGGTGACGCCCAGCAGCACCTTAGCCATGAGTCCGCTCCTTGTGGACGCGCTCGACCGCCGCCAGCAAGCGGGCCGGCAGATCGGCCCGGCTCACGTGGTCGTAATGGCCGTCGGCGGGTCCCAGGAACGCCCAGGTTTGCGCCCCCTCGAGCGTATTCGCCACCATGAGATCCGCGTTGGACTGCAGCCGCGAGCGCTCGGCGACATCGTGCAATTCCTCCTCACTTACCCCCGCCTCCAGCTTGAACTTGACGAGCACGCCTGCAAACCGCCAGTCGCTGCGGACGCGATCGACCAGCTTGGGCGTCCGCACCAGGCGCAGCCAGAGTTCCGGCTCGCTGCTCTTGACCTTGGCGGCCGACCGGTCCACGAGCGCCGGCGGCCGCGCCCCCCGGCTCTCCCAGTGACAATCGGTCGTGACGAAGTGCGTATGGGGGGCCGGCGCATAGACGCCGGCCGGTTGATAGTCGCTCACCGCCGCACAATGGATGAGGGCATCGAAGCCACCGCCGGCTAGCGATCGCTCCAGCAGTTGCTGTAAATCATCAAAGGTGCGATACGCTTGCACGGTCCAGCGTGTGTCGGCCACACTTTCGACCAGCTCGGGATGCGACGTCAGCAGCGTCACGTGGTGCCCGAACTCGTAAGCGTGCGTGGCGATCCGACTGCCGGTGCGGCCGGTAAAAATATTGGTAATGCCCCGCACCTGATCGATCGGCACATAGGTATTCCCGGCTGTGACGAGGATGTTCATGGAAGCAAACCACAAGAAGAGGGCGCCTTTGCTCTAGTCCAACTGCTATTGTATCTTCCTTCCGGCCCGTCAACGCTGCGCCGCACTCCAAACTCAGCGTTGTGCGTCCGGCACGGAGTGCGCGGTCTTCTCCAGGCTGGTGAGGTGCTGATACAGCGCGTCATTGAGTTCAGGGTAGACGCCTGCCAGACGCGGTCGAAGAGGGCCCGGGTTGGGGTTGGTGCGGAGTTGTTGCAGGTAGGCAGTCAGCACAGCCTTTGCTTCCGGCTTGCCGTGGAGCATGAGGTGGACCCAGGCCCAGGCCTCGCGGTACTCGGCCGGGGCCATTTGCTGCACCTGGCTCAGCTCCTCTAGACGCATGAGGCTGGCCTTGAAGGAGTCGCGGTCCTGCGCGCGCAGTTGTTCCAGGTGGCCCTGATTCACGCCATGCGACTCCGGCGGCAGCTCAAAGTATTCCGCCAGGCCCTCGTCCAGCCAGAGTGGCACATCCTTGAGGATGCTGTGCAGCAGGGCGTGGGTCAGCTCATGGCGCAGGTCCTCGCGGATGCGCTCGCCCCAAAACGTATAGACGAGCAAGTCCTCGCCGCCGCCCACACTGCGCGGCTGAGCCACAAAGAAAGCGCGGCGCTTGGGCAGTTCAGGATAGCGCGCCTGCATGAAGTGTTCATATTTGTCACGGTCCTCGAAGAGATAGACCTGGATGACCGTGTTGGACGCAGGCAGCTGTAGCTCCTTGAACACCTGATCGGGCAGCGTGCCGAGCTCGCGGAATAAAGGCTGGTCGGTTTTGACTTCGAAATCCGCCAGAAACACGAACTGCGAGACGCGATAGGGGTGTTTGCTGGGCGCTGTCAGCAGCGCCGTCCTGGGCGGCTTGTCGGGATTATCCGGGAGGGCTGTTCCCAGGCGAAAGGACGAGCATCCCGTTGCCAGCGTCAGAGCAAGCCAGGCGGCGACCCGCACAGGGAACCGGCACAGACGATGGAATTCCTGGCCGCCGACCATAGGCGCATGGAGTGCTCGACCTGGATGGGCTTGCCTCATCTTGTAGAGTTCCGGTTGAATGCCGCCGGGTGTTCCGTCCCAGCGCCGCGGATATTACGCTCTCAGATGAAATTTGACCAGCCGAGTCCGGGCACGCGCAATTCCGCGGCACACCAACCCGAAGCGCCAGCGAGGGCCTCGCTGGCGCTTCGGGCTGGTGCAGCCGCTTTATCTTTATGTTCAGGCTAGCGGCCGGCCATGGCGTGCGTTGCGCTCGGCCTTCGCCTGAGTCGCTTTGTCCAACGCACGCCACCACTGCTTCCAACCCTGCCGGCCTAACAGTCCCCATTGCAAGTAGGCGCGCAAAAAGCGCAGCTTATCCGCTCTTGTCAGGACGCCGTTGTTATGGAAACTGGCGTGAAGGCGCATGAGGTTTTGCAAACGTCTAGCTTTGGGGAGTTTGCGCTGGGGCGTCACTCCCACCAGATCGATCAGCCAGGCGGCCTCCTGGGTAAGAAGAATATTGACGGCTTTCAAATCCCGATGGGAAAGCTGTCGTTCGTGCAGGCGGCGCACCAGCTGCGCGACCTGATCGATGCGGCATCGCAGCAAGGCCTGGCGTTCCGGGACGCTCAGAAAAGCCAGCTGGGCCAGATAGACATGAAGGTCCACGGCGTCGACAACCTTTTCGGTGACGAGATAGCCTTCGCAAGCCAGCCAACCGCGGCGACGATGAAATACGGCCAGCGGTCTGGCGGTCGGCAACAAGCGCTCGCGCAGTCCTTGCCCATGGATCCACGAACGCAAAGCCGGCGACCAGCGCAGCAAAGCGCGCCAAGGGTCGGTCCAGTGCCTCACGCGAAAGCGTTTGAGAATGACCGGGCGTGTGACTCCCATCACCGCCAGATGCAGTTCCGCCACCGTGGAGCTGCGCGAATCCTTGAGTAACTTCTGGTTTTGTCGCTCAAAGGGAGCGTCCGGGTCGGCAAGTAGCTTCGCAAGACTATCCGGATCGAGGTCGCGCACCGCATGACCCCGCGCTATGCCAGAACAACAACGCAAGTAATAACGATTGGAGGCAAGGCAGCGCCGATCGCGCTTGCGCCAGAAGCTGAGGTTGGAGCGCAAACTTTGACGTTCCAGTGCGCGCGCTGCCTCACGCAGCGCATGCCGCCGGCGCGGTGTCCTTGCCAGTGGCTCCCCTGGATCTTCCCAGAGCAAAAGTCTACCGCCTGTTCGACGGCGGGCCTGGCAATAGGCACGCCAGAAGCGCAGGCGATCCGACCGGCTGACGCGGAGCATGAACCAGCGGTTGAGGACGACGAGGTTTTTCAAACCGGCGCGCCACGAGAGGGGTTGGGTAAGACGAACGCCATCGAGGTCGATCAGATGAAGGCGCGGACGATCCTCTCCTTCGACGCGCACGAGGATGTTGGCTGGATGGAAGTCGTGATGAAGGATGCCCGAATCATGCAACTGGGCCACGAATTCGCCGAGGGCCGTCGCGAGGCCCTGCCGCAGGCGCGTGCGGTCGCGCTCTGCCAGCTTCGGCAAAATGGATTCGATGAAGCTACTGACGGGCTCGGCAGCGTCCAGCTCGCGCGTGATCAAGAAGCTATCACCGGGAGTGCGGCCTAGGCGACTTTCCCCCACGGCGAGAGGACTGATCGTAGGCACGCCCCGAGCCGCCACAGCCAGGGAGCGCTCGAACTCGAGCCTGGCTCGGTCCGGGCGAAGAAACTGCCGCCACAACCCGCGTAGACCCAGAAGGCGGTAATGCTTGAGATAGAAGCTCGAACCGGGCAGCGACACGCGATAGACCGTGCGGTGCGGGCCGTTCTTGACGATCTGAGCCAGGCCATTGCGCAGCCACTCGGGCAGACGCAGCCCTGCCGGCCCGAAAAGCAAGTTTTGCCACTCCGGCAAGACCCGCCAGCGCACGCCGCCTGCTTCTATTTTCGTCAGCGTCCCGGCAGTCTCTGTCAAGCCGCTTCCCTCCGGCACTGCAAGTCCAGCAGCAGCGCCAGCCATCGGCTAGCGCCCGCGCGAACGCTAAAATCGCTTTCCACACGGCGCCGGCCTTCGCGGCCCATGCGCTGGCGCAAGGCGGGATCGTTGGCCAGCCTGCCGACTGCTTCGGCCCACTCTTCCGGCGTGCTGGCCAGGAAACCGGTCTCGCCATGCTGCACCATATCCGCCTGCACGCCGACCGGGTTGGCCACCACGGGCAACCCGGCCGCCATGTACTGCAACACCTTGAGTCCGCATTTGCCGCGACTCCATAAGTCGTCCGGCATCCAGCTGATGCCGATGTCGGCCGTGGCCAGTTCTTGTGCCTCGCCGGCGGCTGTCCACGGGCAACAAAGCACCGGCATGGACGGCAACTGCGGGAAACGGTCGCAAATGATCTTTAGACAGATGCCCGGCCAGCGCTCGTGGATATGCTGTAGCACCGTTTGCATGGCACTAATGCCGTGCATGGTGCTGCGCGAGCCTATCCAAACCAGTTGCACGGCTGGTCCGTGGCGGTGATGCTCGGCGAGAGGATAGCGCTGCGGATCCACGCAGGTCGGCACGACATAGATGCGCTCCGTGCCGCACAGCATGGCCGCTTGCTCCTTCAGAAAGTTGTTGCCGGCAACCACGGCATCGGCGGCGCGTACCATCGTCGTGAAGCGCTTCAGCCGGCGCGGATTGTACAACCCCTTCGCCGAATAGGAATCGCGCATGAAGATGGCATCGTCAAAATCGAAGATCAGCAGCGGCGCCCGCTGCCGCGACAGGTAGAGCTGCCAGGAGTGCAGCATCTTGCGCTGCACGATGAGGGCGTCGGTGCGCTGGATCGCGTGGATGGCTCGGAACCGCGCCAGCCAGCCGTGCGGCAAGGTGACAAACTGCAATTGGTGGCCCGCCTCTTCCAGATAAGGCCGAAATGCCGTCAGGCGGTAACGGCAACAAACGTGCTCGACATGTTCCACCAGGGCGGTCAAGTGCACGTAGGGTCCTCCATGACCAACTTCGTCATTAGTCATTGGTCATTCGCTCTGCGAATGACCAATGACCAATGACTAATGACTTTTTCTCGACATGGCACGGCGAATCTCACGCTGGGCGTCCACCTTCTTGAGATCCTGGCGCTTGTCGTGGGTCTGCTTGCCGCGTGCCACTGCCAGCTCCACCTTTGCCAGCCCGTTTTTGAAGTATAGACGCAGCGGCACCAGTGTGTAACCGCGCTGCGTCGCCTTGCCGGCGAACTTCTCGATTTCCCGGCGATGCAAGAGCAGCTTGCGCGGCCGTTTCGGCTTGTGGTTTTCCCGGTGCGCCATCGAGTACTCGGGAATGTCGCTGCCGATGAGCCAGACTTCGCGGTCCTCGATCTTGGCGTAGGCGTCCTCCAGGCTTGTATTGCCCTCGCGCAAGCTTTTCACTTCAGTGCCCGTCAGCGCGATGCCGCACTCCAGGCGTTCGAGCACGTTGTACTCGTGAAACGCCCGCTTGTTCCGGCAAATGATCTTGATGCCTTCTTCCGCGTCGCTGTCTTTACGGTTGCGTGCCATGGAGAGTCTCCTGAGGGGCATCGTAACAAATGGGCGACTTTCGGAAAACGGGAGAAGCGACGGTCACGCGTGGCTTGATTCGATAATTGGGTGCTCCAGTGGTGTTCCGTTCAAACCTGGATTGATGGATCGAGCGATGAGTTTTGTGAATCAAGTAACCTGGTGAAGTTGCGCATCGGCCCACCTGTGCACCGAAGATGCTCATTTGAAAAAGCTCGGATGAGCATCTTCGGCAAGCGATGCATGTGCTTAGTTGATAACGACTAACAACGTGAAAACCGTATTTCTTCCTTCGAAGATGCTCATTTGGAATCTACCGGGGGGAGAACTCTTGCCATCTCGGCGTCGTATGGTATTACAAAACAATACCAACCGCCCTCCTGTCGCGAAGGTGGAGCATCATGTCTCAATACGGCTGGCTAACGCTTTATTGCTTCCTAATCCTTTTGGCTTCGATGTTCGGCGGTTACGTGCCTCTCGTCGGCAAGATAAGCCATAGCCGCTTGCAAAAATATCTGAGCCTATCCGCCGGCGTGATGTTAGGAGCTGCTTTTTTTCATGTCATGCCGGACGCCATGGAGAATTCGGGTGGGTACTTTGGCTGGTGGATGTCGCTGGGAGTCGTGGGGCTTTTTTGCATCGAGCGCTTCATTGCTCCGCACAGTCACGAGATCGATACGCAGCACAACCATGAGCATGACAGCCACGATCACAAGCATGGCGAAGGCGAGCACCATCATGCACATGATTTGCCAAACCCTGGCGAAAAGCGGGCCGCCGCACCGGCTGTGGCGGGCTGGGCCGCCGTGTTCGGGCTGACTCTGCACACATTCATGAACGGGCTCGGGCTGGCGAGTGCGGTCTCCAGTGCGGTCTCATCCGGGGAAGAACTGTGGCTGGGACTACCGGGGGTCGCTCTGTTTCTCGCCATCGTCCTGCACAAGCCAGCCGACGCGCTGGCTATTTCCACCGTGCTCTCACGCAAGGGCATCAGCCGGCGGAAGATCTTTCTGGTGCTGCTAGGCTTCGCGGCCATGATCCCGGTCGGTGTCTTTGCCTTTTACATGATTGGCGAGAAGCTTAATGATGAATCGCGTAAACAACTGATCGGCGCGGCGCTGGCTTTCTCGGCGGGGACCTTTGTGTTTGTCGCCCTTTCCGACTTGTTGCCCGAAGTCCAGTTCCACCGCCATGACCGCGTGCCGCTGTTTTTATTTCTTCTCTCCGGCGTCGCCTTCATGGGCTTCATCGCCTGGCTGGAACCCCACCCGGATGACATCAAAATCGAGGCGGAAGCGGCCGAAAAACGCCAGTTTGAAAGCGCCGCCGAGCATGCCGGGAAGAAACTGCCGGATTGGATAAAGGACCAGCTTAAAAACGCAGCCGCGAAGGAACTGGAGCAGAAGGAGCGTTCGCCGTGAGCGGGCACAAGGGCTAATAGCCCCACTGCAAATCCACGACGCCCTCCATCTCACGACCTGTCAACCAGGAATGCAGGTTCCGGGCGAAGCGTTCGGCAGGAAGGGATGATTGATTCACCGTCTCGCCGCTGTAGTGCGGAGTGAGGACGACCTGGGGCATGGTCCAAAAGGGATGCTCCGCCGGCAGTGGTTCCACAGCGAAGACATCCATGCCGGCGGCCGCAACCTGACCGGAGCGCAGCGCCTCCAGCAGCGCTTGCTCTTGCGCGATTCCGCCGCGCGACACATTTATGTAGACGACCCCGCGTTTCATCGCCTGAAACTCCGCAGGGCCGAGCATCCCTTCGGTATTCGCCGTCAGCGGGGCCGTCACCACCACATAATCCGCCTCCGCCAGCATGGCGTGAGTCTCGTGACAACGGTAAACGCGGTCCACGAGGGGGACCGGCTTTTCCGTGCGCCGGCAGCCGAGCACGCGCATACCGCAAGTGCGGGCCAGCCGCGCCAGATTCCGGCCGATGTTTCCCAGGCCGATGATCGCGACTGTGCGACCGTGCAGGTCGGTCATGGTCCGCGCCACTTCACGATCCCAGCGCTTTTGCTCCTGATTACGGACCGCGCGGTGCAGGTTGCGGGCCAGCATGATCATGAGGCCGAGGGCGTGCTCGCCGATGGACGGACCGTAGAGCCCGGCGAGATTAGTGACCTTGATGTTGCGGCGCGCGGCCACGGAACACAAGTCCTGGGGCACCCCTGCGGAGATGAGTTGAATCCAGGCGAGCCGGGACGCTTGTGCCAGGCGGTCGATGGGCGGAAGGCCGTAGGTGACGGTTGCGTCTGCCAGATGCTGCGCGCAGACGGCCGGCTCGCGGCCATCGACAAATTCGATCTGCGGAAACGCGGCGACCAGCCGGGGCAGCATCCCTTCGGGAAGCCAGGCGAGGATCAAGACTTTGGGTTGCATCAGGCCCTACCTTGCGTGGCGGCTTGTTTGCAATAGGGTGAACTCGTCGGTTATTTTCGCGGCAATGCTCCAGCATAGTGGAGCACGCGACCGCTGAGGAGTACATTCTGCGGGAATGACTCGCGACGGATTGGCAAAGAAAGAAGCAAGGCGTGATCTGGAATCCCCTGGCAGAGGTCATCCGCAAGCGCGTCAAGCCGCCTCTGGCAATCGTGCTCGGCTCTCCTCACGAAGTCACGGAGCTGCTCGGCCTGCTCCAGGTCGAGGATGCGACTTGTTATCAGATGGATCTTTATCAGGCAAACCGCCTGCGCGAGGAGCTGGCTCAAGAGCATCTCAACGCCAAGGTTGTAACGCTTGCCGATCTCTGGGACTTGCCGGCCGATTTTCAAACCGCGCTGTTTCCCACCTCCCAAGCCAGCGAGCGCGCCTTGAAGATCGACATGGCGGAGCAAGCCTTCCATATCCTGCGGCCGCATGGCCTGTTCCTGGTCTTGTCCCCCTATGACAAGGACCAGCTCTTTCCAGCGCTGCTCAAAAAAATCTATGGCCACGTCCATGCCACGGTGAATGAAGCAACCGCCTTCTGGTGTCATCGCGACGGGGAGCGGCCGCGGCGGCGCCATGAGGTCACTTTTCATGCGCGGATCGGCGCGGGACCGGCGCTGCGCTTTCTGTCGCGGCCGGGCGTTTTTTCCTATGGCCGCCTTGACGACGGCGCCCGTGCCCTGCTTGAAACGATAGACGTCGGCGCGGGCGAACGCATTCTCGATATGGGTTGCGGCTGCGGCGCGAACGGCATCTTCGCCGCCAGGCAGACGGGCAGCGGCGGCAGCGTCACGCTCGTGGACAGCAATGTCCGCGCAGCTGCCCTGGCGGACCACAACGCCCGGGTGAACGCGATCGAAACCTTTCAAACCATCGCGTCGTCAGACATGAGGGAGCTACCGGCCGGCGCCTTTGACGTGGTGCTGGCCAATCCGCCGTATTATGCTCAAGGCAGCATCGCCCGGTTCTTTGTCGAGAAGGCGAAGGAGCTGCTCCGGCCGGCCGGGCGCGTTTATCTGGTGACCAAACAGGCCGATGAGGTTGGGCCGCTCATGGCGGAGCACTTCGGCCGCGCCGACGTGGTCGAGCGGCGCGGCTACAACGTCCTGGCAGCTCAGGCCCCGGAGAGAGGTGGCAGCACTGATGATTAATGCGCAGGATCTGATTGCCGCCCTTGATCTCAAGCCCTTGCCGCTGGAGGGAGGCTTCTACCGGGAAACGTATCGCTCCGAGAATGAGCTGCCGCTCGTCGCGCTGCCGCCGGGTTTTGGCAAGAGCAAGGCGACCAGCAGTGCGATTTACTATCTCCTCACCGCCGACACCTTTTCGGCCTTGCACCGGCTGCCCACGGATGAAATCTTCCACTTTTACCTGGGCGATCCGGTGCTGATGCTGCAACTCTCGCCGGACGGCGAAGGCAAGTTTTTCACGCTCGGTCAGGAGGTGTTGCGCGGCCAGAGTCCGCAGGTTGTGGTGCCCGCCGGCGCCTGGCAGGGCAGCTACCTGGTTCCGGGCGGGACTTTTGCTCTGCTCGGCACGACCATGGCGCCAGCGTTTGATCTGTCGGACTACGAGACCGCCGATCGGACCATGCTGCTTGGTGAATTTCCCGGTTTCGCGGACGAGATCAGGCGCTTGACGCGCGAACCCTGACACCAGGTCATGCCAAGGTTGCGGCGCCGGTTCATTCAATCTCGTAGACGGCGCCGCGTGGATCGCGCGGCACGACGCGTTGAGTCTTGCAGTCCACGAGCAGATCCAGGGCTTCGAGGACGATTGCGCCGATAAGGGCATTCTGGCGTTTGGGCTCGATGATGGCCGTAAACGTGTCTTCCCGTCCTAAAAGCTTGAGCGACGCGCCTTTAGCCTCACGGCGCTGGGCGCGGCGGCCGTCGGCGTAACGCACCTTCACCAGGTTGCCCAAACTCAGTCCCAACCGCTTGACCACGGCTTGCGGGAGCACAAGCATTGCCGCGCCTGAGTCAACCACGCCCGGGATGGTCTCACGGCGTACCTGATCCGGTCGCAGGAAGCCGCGGCGTACAAGGGCCAAGTCATCGTTGTTGGCGACCTCGATGTCAACACTGAACCGTCCCACGTCGCAGGCTCCTTTGGATCGCATGGCCCTGCTCCCGCTGCTGCCGGCTAGATAGTTGCCATGGCTCATCGAATGATTCATGGAGGACCCGGTGTTAGAGACTTTTCAGGTACTCAATAACCGCCAGGCGCTCGGCTTCGCTAAGTTCGTCGCCGAACGTGTGCCCGGCATTGCTGCGGCCCGGCTTGGTGGTGTCGTAGATTTTGCGGCGCTCAATAGGCGGTAAGCTCGGATCGGGCGCTTCCGCCAGCACCTGCACTTTCCAGCCAAGTTTGACTGGATCATAGGCGTCCTTATCAGTCCGGTAGGAACGTGTGAAAAGGTTTGGCCGAGACTTCGAATTGAGGACATCATAGACCGTCGGCGCGGAGCCGTTGTGGAAATACGGCGCCGTCGCCCAGATGCCATCCAGCGGCGGGGCCTGATAGCCGCGCGGCAAACGGGCCGCGTAATCGTCCGCCAGCCAGCCGCGTCGTTCCTGTCCGAACCAGCTTTTGTTGTAATGGCGCTGCACCGCCTCGGTGATGCCGTAATAGCGGTTCGGATCCGTGCCAATGACATCCAGCGGCACGATTTTGTTCGGATAGGTCCAATGCGCGCCGTATGTCCCATGGCAACGTGAGCAATTATGCAGGAAAACCGCTTCGCCACGCTGAGCCAGCGCATGATCGACGGCAAAAGGATACTTCGGCGGTTGCAGACTCAATAGATATTCACGGATGTCCCTGAACGTGGCTTCCTCCCGATGGAAGGTCGACGGGAAGGTCAGTGGGCTGAGCATGAACTGCATGAGCGAGCGCACGGAGCGTGCGTCACCCGAGCCGGTATAGTACATGGTCTTTTTCTTCTTGAGCAGCCACCAGGCCGGCACATCTTCGCAAAGGTCGTCGTGCAGTCCCAGCTGCAGATGCTCCCGGCGCAGTCCCAGGTCGGCATCGCGCCAGCCAAGCAGATAAACCGCCACGGCGCCGGCTTCCGATGTGCCGCGCACGTTGCTGAAGGTGAAGGGCAACTTGGGGGATCGGCCATCGGCGGCGGCCAGGTCTTCGAACAGTGCCTGTAAGTCGAGGGTGCTGTTCCCCAGGCCGATGTAACTCTGACCGGCGATGGAGCCGGCATGGCAGAGCAGGCAGTCGGTCGTAATGCCCCTGGTCACGAGGAACTGTGCTGCGCGCAATCCCATCGGATACTCGCCATTGGCATAGGGCGGCTCATGCAGACCATAGCGCGCGCGGAAAGCTTCCGCGTAATGGGCGGGTGGTTGGCTGGCGCTTGTGCCCCAGGTCCGCCAGGCGTTCCTGTAAGCGCGCGCGGTCCAGACCGGCGGATTGAACGCCCTTCCCTGCAAGGCTTTCGCGCCGCGGTCGATCGCGTCAAAATCCGCGGCCGCTCCCATACTTGCCGCAACCGTCAGCACGCCGAGGGCGTTCCATGCAACGCAAACCATGCCCGAGCCTCCTGAAAATCCATGCTGTCGCCCAGCCTATTCTAGCAACCGTCAACGCTCCCTGCACGTTAACAGAACCGCGTGGCCTGCCCCGAAATCTGCAGATAGTTTTTCGACAGGCTGCCAGGTTCCTCGTTTCGTCCTTGCTTTCTCGCGCACCTCGGCTTAAGGTCAGTTCATCGTTTCCATCACGGTTCAGCCATACTTCTATTGAGGCACTCCGGATTATGAGCATGCGACGCATCCTTGTTTTCTTTGCTTTCGTCTCGTTCGTCATCGTGCCCGCCACGCGGGTCAGAGGGGATGATCTTGCCCGCGCCGCCAGGACGCCGCTGGATGACTATGTGGCCAGGCCGGATGCCACATACTCCTGGAAGGTCTTGAAGACGATCCCAGGCGAGGGCATTACGACCTTTGTGGTCGACATGACGTCGCAAACCTGGCGCTCCAAGCCGGAGGTGGACAGGCCGGTCTGGCAGCATTGGCTGATCATCGTCAAACCGGAGTCCGTGAAACACGACACGGGGTTCCTGTTCATCGGCGGCGGCAAGAATGATGGGCAGCCTCCCAGCACGATGAATCCTCTCCTTGCCACGATTGCCAGGGCGACCAATACGGTGACGGCCGAATTGAAGATGATTCCCAACCAGCCGCTCATCTTTAACGAGGACGGCAAACCGCGCAGCGAGGACGACCTGATCGCCTACTGCTGGAACCGGTACATGGACACCGGCGACGCCACGTGGCTGCCCCGTCTGCCCATGGTGAAGAGCGCGGTGCGCGCCATGGATACCATGACGACTTTGCTTGCAAGCGAGCAGGGCGGCAAGACGCCCGTCAAGAAGTTCGTCGTGGCCGGCGGCTCCAAGCGCGGCTGGACCACCTGGCTTACCGGCGCCGCCGATCCGCGGGTTGCCGCCATCATGCCGCTGGTGATCGATGTCGTAAATGTCAAGGCTTGCTCGATCAACCATTATGCCGCGTATGGCTTCTGGGCGCCGGCCATCGGCGATTACACGCGCCATAATGTCAAGGATCGCATGGACTCGCCGGAATATGCCAACTTGCTCAAGATCGTCGATCCCTATTCCTACCGGGAACGTTTGACCTTGCCCAAGTTCATCGTCAATGCCGCCGGCGACCAGTATTTTCCTCCGGATTCGTCGAAGTTTTACTTTGGCGACTTGAAGGGCGTGAAGTACCTGCGCTACGTGCCGAACGCCGATCATTCGCTGCGCGGCTCCGACGCTCAGGAGAGCATGCTGGCTTTCTACGCGGCAATTCTGAACGGCAGCCCGCTGCCGAAATTTACCTGGAAGATGCAAACGGACGGCTCGATCCGCGTTCAGACGGACGACAAACCGCTCGAGGTCAATGTCTGGCAGGCCACCAATCCCAAGGCGCGTGACTTCCGCCTGGAGAAGATCGGCAAGGCTTATCAGAAATCCACACTGGAACTATCAGAGAGTGGCGTGTACGTCGCCCGGGTGCCGAAGCCGGAAGAGGGTTGGACGGCGTTCTTTGTAGAACTGATCTTTCCCAGTGGTCTGAAAGTTCCCTACAAGTTTACGACGCAGGTCAGCATCGTTCCCGACGTGCTGCCGCACAGCATCGATGAGTTTCGCAAGAGCATCAAGTCGGGCGGCAGCGGCCGGCCTTGATCGTGCCCGAAGCATACCAACCGGCAGAGTAAGCGATGGGGCTTCGCTTACGCTGCGGGTTGGCATGACGGCGGCCCTTAGCGGAGGACTTCGGCCAGTTTCCGAACCTTGTCGGCGCCGACCTTGTCCACGACTTCCTTGACAGCGCGGACATCGGCCAGGGAAATATCGCTGGCGCTGACGCTCGCGGGCGCAGTCACGGCCGTGGCAGCCGTGGCCGGTCGGCCGACCGGCCTGCGGATCATCGAACTCTTGCTCGCGCCCTTGAGAGCGCTCTTGTAATTCGAGATCATCGACGAGTCCATGTTGATGCCGAACTCTGATTTGAGGTAGCGCTGGAGGTCCTTCGGAGAGGCGTCGTAGCCTCCTAACGCGGCTATCGCGCGGCGTACTCCCTCCATCTTGGTGATCCCGCCGTTGGCCCGATTCCTTGGAATCCCGCGTGGCATTTTCGTGGTCCCCCTGTGTGACTAGCGGTGTTAAACCATGCGACGCTAATATGTTACAGGTCTGCGCTTGTGTGACAATCAAAATATCATGTTTAAGATGCGAAATTGTAAATCCTTGGTTTCCGAGCTACCTGATTGAAAACAGCTCCTCACGGGCGGGCTTGGCTACCATCGTCACCGAAATGGACAGCGAAAGAAGCCAAACGGATCGAAATAATCCACTTTCGAAACGGCAGCTTGGATGGCCGACCGGGAACCTTGCGGACCGGAGAGATGCCGGCTCGATCGCGTAATGACTTGCAGCGCCGCAGTTTAGCTCTTGCCTTGAATAGGGCAATGAGGCGCCGGATTGCACGGCCCAATCGCTGCGGTACATCATTTGCGTTGCTCTTGGGCCAACTCAGGGTATATTAGCGGTGGGAGATTACACTCCAGCGGCTCAAAAGGTGGGGGCACGTCTCATGAGCGCAACAGCATTGCCAGGCAGCAAGCTAGAAGTGGAAGCACTGGAAACGCGCAATTTGCTTTCCAATGCGACCTTCGCCGTCGCGACGGGCATTCTGAACAGCCCGGAGAACTTCACGAACTTCATTGCCAACGAATACAGGCATCTACTCGGCCGCTTGCCGGATACGAATGGATTCAATCACTTCCTGGGCCTGCTGGAAAACGGCATCAGTCCAGAGACGGTTGAGGCGCAGCTCGCCTCCTCCACGGAATACATTTTCGACCACGGCAACACCGCCGTCGGCTTTGTCACTGGACTGTACCAGGACTTGCTGGGCCGGCCCCCCGACCCCAACGGCCTGAACAACTGGCTCAACGCCCTCGCCAACGGTTCGAGCGCCTTTGCGGTTGCTGCGGCCTTTGTCACCAGCGTGGAACGCGAGGTCGTGCTCATTCGCAGCGACTACACGTTGCTCCTGGGCCGCAACCCGCGCACGGACGAGATCGTGTCCTGGCTCACGCAATTCCAGAACGGCAGCAACCGCGAAATGGTGGAGGCGGGCATCATCGCCTCCGACGAGTTCTTCGCCCTGGCCAGCAAGAATCCGTCAACATTCATTGTCCACACTTACCAGGACGTATTCCTGCGCACTCCCAACCAGACGGAAATAAACTTCTGGCTGAATGTTTACAACCAAAACAACACGCCATAAGCGCGGCAGCTTGGATTTGGCGTAGGGCAGGTTTTCAACCTGCCTTTGCCGTACAGGCAGGTTGAAAACCTGCCCTACTTCCCCACGCCCAGGCCATCCGCTACCCGATTGATGTAGTTGAACCAACTGGCAATCAGGTTGATCTGCAGAATTGCCCGATCGTCGAAGCCCACCCGGCGAAGCTGGTCCAGATCCTCTGCGCAAACCTGGGACGGATTCACCGTAAGCTTCGCCGCGTAATCCAGCATCGCCCGGTCCTGGTCGGAGAGGACTGCTTGTCGGTAGTCCCGCCGCAACGCGGCGGCGAGTTCCTCGTCGAGGCTCACGCAGTGCAGGAACTCGGCATGGCTTTCCACTCAGTAAAAGCAGCGGTTGAGAGCGGAGACGACGGTGGCAATCATCTCGTGTTGTCGCCGGGACAGGGGCAGCTGAGGGGACAGCAGCACGCCGCAGGTGGCCATGCCGTGCAGCAGCGCAGCGGGAATCAGGCTGTGCGCTTCCGTGATGCTGTCGGCACCGCCGTCGCTGCGGCGGACAGCGGGCACCTCGACGGCGTATTCCGGCGGGTAAAGCGCGTAAACCTGCTCGAAGCAGTGCTTTAGGTCCGCCTCGGCGTCCTGCGCGGAAATCGTTTTGATCCAGACCATGGGTGGAAGTCTCCGCTTTTGCACGTCCTGAGAGTTGGCAGCTTGTCCGCACGCCCGCGAACGCTATTCTAAGCCGCAGGGCCTGAAAATCGAACTTGCAATCTTGCTTCAGACTGATACATTCAAGGCATCAAAACGTTTAAGGGTATAAGAAAGTCTCGGCAGGAGTAGTACACGGCGGAGGCGGCGAGGATTCCTGATGTCGATCACGAAGGACCGCAAAACCCAAATCATTGACGAGTACCGGCGCGAGGCAACCGACACGGGCTCGCCGGAAGTGCAAATCGCTTTGCTCACGGCACGGATTACCGAGTTGACTGAGCATCTGCGCACGCACAAGAAAGACCACGCCAGCCGGCGCGGCCTGTTGATGATGGTCAGCAAGCGGTCCGGCCTGTTGACCTACCTTCGCAACAGGGACCGCAACCGCTACCTATCGGTCATCAGCCGATTGGGACTGCGTAAGTAGGGCCTGGAATCAGGGTCCGAAGAGACCCGGTTGTCTCTTCTTCGCCATCCCCGGCTCTTAACCCCGTCTTTGCAAGTGTTATCTCCTGCCGGCAACAGCGAGGAATCAGTCGTGCAGGCAAGTCATGTAGAACGTCCTTTCGGTGCTCAAACTCTCAGAATCGAAACCGGTAAATTGGCCAAGCAGGCCCACGGCGCCGTGATCGTCCAGTATGGCGACACGGTCGTGCTGGTCGCCGCCGTCGAAGGCGAGGCCGATGAAGGCCGGGATTTCTTTCCGCTCGTGGTCGATTATCGGGAAAAGACCTACGCCGCGGGCAAATTTCCGGGCGGCTTCATCAAACGCGAAGGCCGGCCCACTACCAAGGAGATCCTCACGTCGCGCTTGATCGACCGGCCTATCCGGCCGCTCTTTCCCGCCGGCTATCACAACGAAGTGCAGATCATGGCGGCGACCCTGTCCGCGGACAAGGAGAACGACCCCGACGTGCTGTCGATGATCGGCGCCAGCGGCGCCTTGCACGTATCGCATATCCCGTTCCTGAAGCCTACCGCCGCCGTCCGCGTCGGCAGGATCAACAACGATTTTGTGCTGATGCCGACCCACTCGCAACTGGAAGAAAGCGAGCTGGACCTGGTTGTCTCCGGAACGCGCGACGCGATCACCATGATCGAGGGCTTTGCTCGCGAAATGTCCGAAGAGAATATGGTGGAAGCGATTCTCTACGCGCACCAGCACATCAGGGAAGTCGTGGACATGATCGAGCAGCTACGCAAGGACGCCGGGCTGGAAGCGAAAGCCCCGCCTGCTCCCGTGGCGGCCAATCCCTTGATCGAGATCTTTCGCCAGCGCTTCTACAACGAATTCCGCGAGCGCAAGCAGACCACCGGCAAACACAACCGCTCGGACGCGGTGCGCGAGCTGCGCGACAAAATTGTCGGTGAATTTCTCCCCGAAAATGGCGAGCCGAAGCATACTCCGGAGCAGGTGGCCGCCGCGTTTGAGGCCTTGCAGGAGCGCGTCGTCCGCGACCTGATTCTGGAAGGCAAGCGCATCGACGGCCGCAATCCGCGCCAGCTTCGGCAGATCACCTGCGAGGTGGGCGTCCTGCCGCGCACGCACGGCTCGGCCATCTTTCAACGCGGCGAGACCCAGGCCCTCGTTACCACGACTCTCGGCACGGTAAGCGACGAGCAGCGCGTGGACGGCCTGTTCGAGGAATACAGCAAGAAGTTCATGCTCGATTACAACTTCCCGCCCTTCAGCGTCGGCGAATGCCGGCCCATCCGCGGCCCGGGACGGCGCGAGATCGGCCACGGCGCCCTGGCGGAACGAAGCCTCAAGGCGGTCATTCCGGGTCCCGATAAATTCCCGTACACGATCCGGGTCGTTTCCGACATTCTCGAATCGAACGGCTCAAGCAGCATGGCCAGCGTCTGCGGCGGCACCCTGTCGCTCATGGACGCGGGCGTGCCGATCTCCGACCCGGTGGCCGGCATCTCCATCGGCCTGGTCAAGGAGCCGAACCGCTTCACCCTGCTTACCGACATCATGGGGGATGAAGACCATTACGGCGACATGGATTTCAAGGTGGCCGGCACCGGCCGCGGCGTGACCGGTATTCAGCTCGATCTGAAGATCGACGGCATCAACGAAGAAATCATCCGGGCCACGCTCGACCAGGCCCGCGAGGCCCGCCGCGAAATCCTCAAGACCATGCTGACGACGCTGCGCCAGCCGCGCGGCCAGATCAGCAGCTTCGCGCCGCGCCTGATTACGGTGCACATCAACCCGGAAAAGATCGGCCTGCTCATCGGCCCCGGCGGCAAGACCATCAAAGGTATTCAGGAGTCAACCGGCGCGAAACTGGACGTGGACGACGACGGCACCGTCTACATTTCTCACATGGACGCCGCCAAGGCGGAAGCCGCTCGCCAAAAAGTCGAGGCCCTGACCGAGGAAGTGCGCGTCGGCAAGATTTACGAGGGCCGCGTCACGTCGATCAAGGACTTCGGCGCCTTCATTGAAATCCTGCCCGGCCGCGACGGCCTGTGCCACATCAGCGAACTGGACGACAAGTACGTGGACAAGGTGGACAGCGTGTGCAAGGTCGGCGACATCATGCAGGTCAAGGTGATCGCCATCGACGACCAGGATCGCGTCAAGCTGTCGCGCAAGGCCGTGCTCCGCGAGCAACGCGGGGGAGCGCCCGGCGGCGGCGAAGGCCCGCCCCGGCGTCAAGGCGAGGGCCCGCCGCCGCGCAGACGCCCGGAGGGAGACAACCCGGATGGCGGAAGGCGCTGAACGCCGCTCGGGGGACAAGAGCTACGCGGAGCTGGCCGAGCTGGCGGGCGGCTTTATCCACGAAATCAAAAACCATCTCAGCACGCTGGGGCTGAACTTCCAGCTCCTCGCGGAAGATTTTGCCGAGCCGCAGACCCAGCGCGAACGCCGGGCCCTGGAGCGGGTCTTGCGCTTGCAAAACGAGGTGCAGCGCCTCGTCAATGTCTCCAACGATTTCCTGCGCTTTGCCCGCATCGTCGATGTCAAGCTTCAGCCGGACAGCCTGGCCGGCGTGGTCGAGGAGATGGTCGATTTCTTTGCGCCGACGGCGCGACAGGCCAACATCGAAATCAAAGTCTACTTGCCGGCCGATCTGCCGGCCGTGGCCATGGACCGGGACATGCTCAAGCAGGCGCTGCTCAACCTCATGCTCAACGCCGAACAGGCGATGCCCGAGGGCGGACAGTTGACGATCCAGGCGATGGAAGAACCGGGCCATATCGCCCTGAGTCTCATCGACACGGGCAAAGGAATGACGCCGGATATTCTCTCCAAGATCTTTCGTCCTTTTTTCTCCACCAAGCCGGGCGGCAGCGGCTTGGGACTGGCCACCACGCGGAAAATCATTCTGGCTCACGGCGGCAGCATAGACGTGCAGAGCGAGCCCGGACGTGGTACAAAGTTTACGATTCGACTGCCGGCGCCGGAAGCGAAAGTTGCTTAAAAGGTCCTGCCCTGCTTGTGGAAAGCAAGCATGTGTGGCCGGGGCTGAGTACTCGAAGCCCCGGTTCTGCACTATGCCGGGGCTTCGAGTACTCAGCCCCGGCCACACAGAAGTAAGCTTTCTATAGGGCCGCGGGCTGCTAAGAGAACCGCCATGCAAGCCATTGCAAACCTGAACGGCCGGCAAATGCCTCTGGCGGACGTGAAAATCTCCGCGCTGGACCGGGGCTTCCTGTTCGGCGACGCGGTCTATGAAGTGCTGCGGGTTTACGAAGGTCGTCCGTGGCTGGCCGAGGAGCATTTTCGCCGCCTGGAACAGAGCCTGAAGGCGATTCGCATCGCGGGTGTGCGTCTGGACCGTCTCCGCGAGCGCATGCAGGCTACCATCGCGGCCGGCCCGTTCCAGGAAGCCACCGTTTACATTCAAATCACGCGCGGCGCGGCGCCCCGATCGCATCCGTTCCCGGAACAATGCGAGCCGCTCGAGCTGCTTTACGTGGAGGAGTTTTCTGATCCTTATCGACAGGCCCGCCAAACCGGCGCCGCCGTTATTCTCCGTCCCGATATTCGTTGGGACCGTTGCGATATCAAGTCCACGAACCTGCTGGCCAACGTGCTGGCCATGCAAGATGCCAGGGAAGCCGGCAGCATGGAGGCGTTATTCTACTTGCCTGACGGTACCCTGACCGAAGGGACACATACGAGCTTCTTCGGCGTCCTGGAAGGCGCCTTGCTGACGGCGCCCAAGAGCAATGCCATCCTTCCCGGCATCACGCGCGGCCTGCTTTTGAAGTTGGCTACGAAAGCGCAGATTCCCGTGCGCGAGCACGTGTTGAAACGCGATGATCTGTCTCGGGTTTCGGAATTGTTTCTGTCAGGCACGACTTCGGAAGTATTGCCTGTGGTTCGCGTGGACAAAGCGACCGTTGGCACCGGCAAACCAGGTCCGGTGACCTGCCGTTTGCAGGAAGCATACCGGCAGGCCGTCGCCGACTATGTCCGAGAAAATACTGCGAGAGGGTAAAAGATGAATGGCATCCTTGGCCGTCGAGGCTTGCGCTCAGGTTTACTTGTTGCCGTACTGGGCGTTGCCCTTCCGCCTGGCGTGTTTGCCCAGAGCGCAGCTCAGCCGGCCGCGAAGTATGCGCCGGCGATTGCCGTCATTGAAAAGCTGATCGCGCGCGAAGTCGCCGACAAGGGATTGCCTGCGTTGTCGATCGCGCTGGTGGATGACCAGGCGATTGTCTGGGCCAAAGGATTTGGTTTCGCCGATCCCGATAAAAAAACAGCCGCCACGGCCGAGACGGTCTACCGCGTCGGTTCCGTTTCCAAACTCTTCACCGACATCGGCATCATGCAGCTTGTCGAGCGCGGCGAAGTCGATCTCGATGCGCCGGTGAACAAGTATCTGCCGGATTTCAAGCCCGGCAATCCCTTTGGCAAGCCCATAACGCTGCGGCAACTGATGTCGCACCGCGCCGGCCTGGTCCGTGAACCGCCGGTCGGCCATTACTTCGATCCAACGGTTCCGACCCTGGCGCAAACCATTCAAAGTCTGAACAGTACGGAGCTGGTCTATGCGCCGGAAACACACACGAAGTATTCCAATGCCGGCGTGTCTGTCGTTGGCTACGTCCTGGAGAATCTAAAGGGTGAGCCGTTTCCCAGCTACCTGAAACATGCGGTTCTCGACCCCCTCGGCCTCAAGAAAAGCAGCTTCGAGCCCTCACCGGCTGTTACCCGGGACCTTTCCAGGGCGGCCATGTGGACCTATCACGGACGCGTATTCGAGGCGCCGACATTTTCCCTGGGTATGGCGCCGGCCGGCAGCATGTATTCGACCGTCACCGACCTGGGGCGCTTTCTGAGTGTGCTCTTCGCCGGCGGTCAGGGACCGCAAGGAAAGATCCTGAAGCCGGAGACGCTGGCACAGATGTGGACGCCGCAATTCGCCAAGCCGGGCGAGAAGACGGGTTTCGGCATCGGCTTTCACATTACCAATCTGGAAGGCTGTAAATCGATCGGCCACGGCGGGGCCATCTATGGCTTCGCCACCGACCTGGAAGGGCTCCACGAAGAGAAGCTTGGCGTAGCCGTGGTCGCCGCCAAGGACTGTGCCAATGCCGTGGTCAACGAGATCGCGCGTGCGGCTCTGGCGCAGATGCTGGCTGTGCGCCGGGGCAAGCCGGGGCCGACTATTGAGGAGCCAGGGCCTGTGGCCAGGGAGGTTGCCCGGCGTTTGGAAGGCCGTTACACAAACGGCGACCGCAGCATTGAGCTGTACGCGCGCGACGGCAAGCTCTGGCTGAGACCGGTGCGCGGCGAATTCCGTCTGGAGGTGCGCGCTCTGGGCGATGGCTTCGTAATCGACGATGTGCTGGCCCAGGGAATCAAGTTCAAGGCGGATGGTGAACGCGTCACGGTTGGCGCCAATACTTATCGCCGCGCCGCGAGCGACAAGCCGCAACCTGCGCCGGCGCGCTGGGCGGGTCTGATCGGCGAGTATGGCTGGGATTATGACACGCTGTATATCCTGGAGAAGGAAGGAAAACTGCACGCCCTCATTGAATGGTTTTATAACTACCCGCTTGAGGAGATCTCCGAGAACGTATTCAAGTTCCCAAGCTGGGGTTTGTACGAGAGCGAGAAGCTCATCTTCAAACGTGACGCCTCGGGCCACGCGACGGAGGTGAACGCCGCGAGCGTTGTTTTCAAACGCCGCACGATTGACGGTGAGAACGGCGCGACGTTCCGCATCCAGCCCGTCCGGCCGCTCGATGAGCTACGCAAAGAGGCCCTGGCCGCCCAGCCCCCGCCGGAGAGCGGTGACTTCCGCAAGCCCGAACTCGTGGATGTGCCCACGCTGGATCCCACGATCAAGCTGGATATCCGCTACGCCACGACGAACAACTTTTTGAGTACGGCGTTCTATACCTCCCCAAAGGCATTCTTGCAACGACCGGCCGCCGAGGCGCTGGTGCGCGTCAACAAGAAGTTAGCCGAAGCCGGCTACGGTCTGCTGATCCACGACGGCTATCGGCCCTGGTACGTCACCAAGATGTTCTGGGACGCCACCCCGGAAAAGCAGCACATCTTCGTCGCCGACCCGGCCAAGGGCTCCCGGCACAACCGCGGCTGCGCAGTCGATTTGACCCTGTACGACCTCAAGACCGGCAAGCCCGTCGGCATGACCGGCGGCTACGACGAAATGTCCGACCGTTCCTATCCCGGCTATCCCGGCTGCACGTCGCTGCAACGCTGGCATCGCGACTTCCTCCGCCGCGCCATGGAAGAGCAAGGATTTACCGTGTACGAGGCGGAGTGGTGGCATTTTGATTACAAGGATTGGCGGAAATATCCCATTTTGAATGTGACATTTGAACAGCTTCAGCAATGAAGCTTTTGCTAAACCTGCTTCGACGGTAAGGGCAGCTTGCTGCGCTCGCAAACTGACGTTAAAATCCAGAGGAGTTGACTTGCAATCTGTTCAGCAATAGGGCATGGGCGAATGGAATTCCTGCACCAAGAATTCGACTTGACTCCCGCCGATATCGTTGAAGTCACGCTAGATCATCCGGCTAACGTGCAACTCCTCGACCCAACGAACTATGCCAACTATCGAGAAGGCAAGCCCTTTCGATACTCCGGCGGCTATGTGACCACTTCCCCCTACCGGCTACGGCCATCCCGCGAAGGCCGCTGGCACCTGGTAATTGATCTGGGTGGCGGCGCGGGCAGGGTTCGGCCATCGGTCCGTGTGCTCTCCGGAGCTATTTCTTAGGGAGACGAATGGCGCGAAAGAAAGGCGACCCTCAGCCCGTCATCCGAATCGCGCCTCTCGGAGAGCTGAATGCCTACACCATTTACGAACATGAGCTGGAAACTCTTGGGCATGGATCGGCCGGCTCAGTGTATTTTGCTTTCGCCCTCGCTCTTCTTCCGCTTTCTATCAGCTTCTTGATCACACTCTTGACGACGACGATTTCATCCACCGCCGGGTTGACATTTTTTATTTGCGCTGGCCTGGTGTCCTGCTTGTTTGGCCTTCTTTGCCTGGTGCTTTGGTCAAAGACGCACGTCAGCACGAGGAGACTAATTGATCGGATTCGAAACCGCATGCCACCCGCACCACCTCTTCCCCAGGAAGGAGCGGATCCGGGCAAAGGCACCGAGGCTTAATCGATCTTGTCGAGAATTAATTCGATCGTGATTACGAGGAGGAGTATAGCTAACGTTCCAATAGCCGCACCAGGATCAATCCGCTTGGTAGCTCTTCCAAGGCCAAAGTACTGGCCTTGCCCATGCCATAGCCAAAGGCCCGCCGGCACGGTTGCCAGGCCAAAAGCCCAAAGCTGCCAAAGCGCGGCGCCGTTAGCAAGCATGACGCCCGCGTCGCCGATGCGCGCCAAGGAACCGGCTCCTATATACGCACCGTTGGCGATCAGGCCGAAGCCGGCAAAGAACCTAAGCAGGTACGTGCCAGGGACCTTGCATAGCCAAGCGACACCCCAAATGGCAAGCGGCAGAGCGCTACCGAGCACTGGTCCCGCCCACACCGTAAATAGCGGATGCGGGTTTGCAGACAAGGTCGTGTAGGAAATGGTCAACGGGTGCAAGACAACTTTCGCGACAACGCCTCCCGTAAGCCAGGCGCCAGCCACATGACCCAGCTCATGCACGACCTGCATGCCGAGCCAGGAAAGCGCTACCGTGGAGCCGATCAGCATGAGCTGGTAGACGCGGTCGCCATATGGCCAGGGCTGCAGCCGTTGAGGCACCGGACGGCTCTCCCCGATCAATCCAACTCCGCAAATATTCCGCCCGGATCGCGAGGCACGAGCTTCTGCGCGGTACAATCCGGGATCAGATCGAGTTCCTCGAGCACAATGGCGCCAATCAAGGCATCCGTCCGCCCCGGTTCCACGACCGCGGTAAAGACGCTGCTGCGAGCTTCGATTTGGACCTGCACGTCCCCGACAATTCCTCTTTGATCGCGCCGGCCGTCGGCAAAACGCACGGTAATCTGACCTGTGGATGGCAATCCAAGGGCAGCGACGACTGTGGCGGGAAGCACCAGCCGAGTCGCGCCCGTATCAACAACACCTGAAACGCGCGTGCGTCGGATCTTGTCCTCAGGAAGAACGCCCAGACGGGCAGCGACGACATCCTGGTGATTGGATACATCAAAGTCGACCGAGAATCGACGCGTGCCGGGACCTTTATCAACGTGACTCGGTGACGTGATTTGCATTTCTGCATCTTACGGGGGATTTTTGACGGCTTCAACATTGAACAAAAAAGATATCAGCTATGTTTCAGACAGCTTTTTTTTGGCCTGCAGAATTCGCAAAGCCATTAAAGTTTGTCCGCCGGACAGCCGATAATCATGAAATCGACGTGCCGAGACGCCCCATCAAGTCTTGTCTCTCGGCAAGGCCATGTTCTTTTGCCTTCTCAATCGCCATTCGGCTGAGGGCCAATCATGAATCCATACTCCATGCTCAGGAACATCGTGCGTCCGGGGACAATCAAGCCGCGCGCCGGTCAGGCCCGCCTCGGTCGGCGGCCGCAACTGGAGACACTCGAGGAACGAGCGGTGCCCACCGTGAGCTTGCCTACCGATCCGTTCCTGTTTACCCCGCTTCCCGAAATGAAACATGATGACGCCGTCCACATCAAGGCGCGCGTGGAGATTTTCCTGGACGGTCAGCAAATTGCCATTCCGGCCGACCTCGGTGTATTCGGCAAGACTGAAGATCCGATCCACACGCACGACAAGTCGGGGACTCTCCATATCGAATCGCCCTTCAAGCGGGACTTTGAGCTGGCTGATTTTCTGGCCATCTGGAACACGACCCCCGAGGGCCAGGCCGCCATTGCCAAGCTCGAGGCGGCGGCGGACATTACGGTGCTCGTCAACGGCAAACTCGAGCACGATTGGAGCGAAATAACGCTCCACAACCACGACACGATCATCATTAGCGCCGTCTCGGCGCCATCCGCTCCCAGGCTAACGCCGAACCAGCTCTTTGTCACGCAGCTCTATGCCGACCTCTTGCACCGGGCGCCGGACACGAACGGCCTGGCCACCTGGACCAGCGATCTGGACCAGGGGATGTCGCGCACCCAGGTCGCCCAGGGCATCGAGGCAAACGCGGAGTTCATGACCGTGGAGGTGAAGGACCTGTACCGGACCCTGCTGCACCGCAGCGCGGACGCCGCCGGCCTGGCCGGCTTTGTAAGTTTCCTGAGCGGGGGCGGGAACATTCAGCAGGTTGAAACCACTATCCTAGGTTCGACGGAATTCTTCCAGAACGCCGGCGCCACGAATGCCGGCTTTATCACCGCGCTGTACCAGGATCTCTTGCAGCGCCAGCCGGATGCCACGGGCATGGCTGCAATCCAGGCGGCCCTGGCGACGGGAGCGGCCCGCGATCAGCTCGCCGGCACGCTCCTGCACAGTCAAGAGGCGGAGACCCTGATGGTGCAGGCCATCTATCAGCAATATCTCAACCGGCCCGCCGACAATACGGGCCTGGCCAGCTTTCTCGCCATGCTCCAGCAGGGCGCCACGCGCGAACAGATAATCGCGGACATCATGGGCTCGCAGGAATACTTCAACGGGGCCTGAGAGTTAGCAAGACGTGCAGATTCCGGAAGCCGAGCGCCCTTGCTCTCCCCGATTCCGAACGAAATAATATCCACTGCCTTAGCGAGCGCGTCGATCCGGAGCCGCTGGATGCAGCCGACGAGTCCTCGAGATTTTCTGAAGGTGGCTCTTCAGCGGCTTACAGCTGCTGAAGAGGTTATGGACAAGTTACGCCTCACCTTGGAAGCACAGTACATCGGCGGTTACTCGGTAGAGTGCTCGTTCAAGGCGCTCATCTTGGAGAAAACGACCGAGGCAGATGCCATGACGACAGCCACTACGCCGCCCTGGGAGAAAAAACGCACCGCCGAAACGCGGATGGTCGAAGAGCATCTCAGGCCGCACTTCGAGCAGGTGGATTCCTATCGCTATAACCCTGCGTCAATTCGAGTCCGCGTGATCGATAGCCGGTTCGAGGGGATGTCACGCGAGAAGCGAGACGCGATGGTCGAAGAACAGCTCGATAAGCTCCCTCCGGAGACCCAACGGGACATCGTGACGTTGTTCACCTTTGCCCCATCGGAACTTACGCGGACGCCGCCGACGTTCAGAGAGTTCATGCAGAACACGGAGTTTGAGAACTATAGCCCGACGATGCTGTGAGTAAGAACGAAGAAGGCGCAAACTGCTCTCCCGAAGTCGCGATACCTTTGCCTAGCCTTGTCCTCATCCTTTACAATGGTTAAGGGACTGCGCGCCATCTGGCAGCATACTAACCCGATGCGCAAGCGAGGCTCGTTCGCGCGTTGGTTTGGTAGACGGCCATTGTTTCGGAGAGGATGCAGGTGTCTACCGACCGGATAAGCGAATACCTCAGCCAGTTCAGCCAAACCCGGACGCTCATGCTCGATCAGCTGCGCCGCATCATCGTCGGCCAGGCGGAGGTCATCGAGCAAATCCTGGCCGCCATCTTTACCCGCGGCCACTGTCTTCTGGTCGGCGTGCCCGGCCTCGCCAAGACCTTGATGGTCAGCTCGATCAGCCAAATCCTTGACGTTGGCTTCAAGCGCATTCAATTCACGCCCGACCTGATGCCCTCGGACATCACCGGGACCACCGTCATTGAGGACACCGAAGCAGGCCGCCGCGAGTTCCGCTTCGTCAAGGGGCCGATCTTTGCCAATATCATTCTTGCGGACGAGATCAACCGCACGCCGCCGAAAACCCAGGCCGCGCTTTTGCAAGCCATGCAGGAACGCCAGGTGACGGTTGGACAGGATACCTACAACTTGCCCGATCCGTTCTTCGTGATCGCGACGCAAAACCCCATCGAGCAGGAAGGCACCTATCCCTTGCCCGAAGCTCAGCTCGACCGCTTCATGTTCAACATCAAGGTGGACTACCCCACGGTCGAAGAGGAGCGCCGCATCCTGACACGCAAGGCCAAGGATGAAACGCAAGAACTGACGAAGGTATTGAGCGCCAAGGCAATCATCAACATGCAGAAGCTGGTGCGCAGCGTGCCCGCCGGGGAATACGTGATCGACTACGCCCTGCGGCTGGTACGCGCTTCACGGCCGAAGGATCCGACGGCGCCGGATTTTGTTCAGAAGCTGGTCGATTGGGGCGGCGGCCCGCGTGCCGGCGAATTCTTGGTCCAGGGCGGGCAGGCCTTCGCGGCGATGGACGGCCGCTTCAGTGTGGCCCTGGACGACATCAAGAAAGCCGCCATTCCCGTGCTGCGCCATCGCATCAGCACCAACTTTCAGGCGCAGGCGGAAGGAAAGACGAGCGAGGACATCATCCGGCAATTGCTCGAAGTCGTCGGGGATCCGGAACCGCCGAAGTACGAGAAACGGAAGAGGGTGTAGGGCCAATGCTCGGCATGTGCCGCGTCTTCGGGATTGCTGTCGCTCAACCCCCGCAGACGGCTTTGCTTCAGAGTTTGCAGCTTGCCGGACATTCCCTGACAGGGAAGTTCACCCAGGCCGAGCAAGATTGGGTGCTGGCCGATCTCGCCCCGGAGCATGGCGATTGGGCTGTGCAGATCGATTGTTACCGCCGTCATGAGGAAGGCATTCGAGCCAGCCTCAACACCTGGGCGGCATGGCTGGAGACCATGGAAACCAACGCCAACCACCTCTGGCTCATGCAGCACATGATCAGTACGGAGCAACTCTATACGTTGTCACCGACCGGGGCGGAGCGGCCTGAGGCGGAGGATTTGTGCGTCGCGGCGTGCCGGTTTCTGGCCCAGGAGACGGCCGGTGTTTACCAGATAGACGGCCAAGGATTCTTTGGCGCGGATGGCCGGCTTTTGCTGGCGGAATAGGTCATGGCCTCTTCGGAAAAATATCTGCGTCCCGAAGTGATTCGCCAGGTGGCCCGGCTCGATCTGCGCGCCAAGTTTATTGTCGAAGGCTTTCTGACTGGCTTGCACGCCAGCCCGTTCCAGGGGTTTTCCGTCGAGTTCAGCGAGCACCGCAAATATGTCGCCGGCGACGACCTCAAGGATCTCGACTGGAACGTCTATGCCAAGACCGATCGCTACTACATCAAGAAGTTCGAGGCCGAGACGAACCTGACCGGCTACCTGGTCATGGACCTCAGCGCTTCGATGGCTTACACCTATCGCCAGGAGCTGACGAAGTTCGATTACGCCATCTGCCTGGCCGCGGCGCTCGGCTACCTGATGATCCATCAGCAGGATCCCGTCGGCCTGGTCACATTTGATACGAAGATCCAGACGTGCCTGCCGCCGCGCAGCAAGCGCACGCAGCTGGGCACCATGCTGGCGGTGCTGGCCAACCTGAAGCCGGCAGGCAATACCGACGTCGCCCACTGCCTGCACCAGCTTGCAGCCATGATCCGGAGCAAGAGCCTGGTGCTGCTGTTCAGCGACCTGCTTACCGATCCGCAGCCGGTGCTGGAGAGCCTGCACCATCTGCGGCATCGCGGCAACGAGGTAATTCTCTTCCATATCCTGGATGAGGCAGAGGTACATTTCCCCTTTGACGGCGTCGTCGAATTTGAAGACGTGGAAGAGCACGATCGCCTGACCATCGATGCGCGGAGCATGCGGAGCGATTATCTGCAAACGTTGGGGGAGTTTCAGCAGTTTTACCGCACGGAGTGTCTGAAGGCGAATATCGACTATGTGGCCATGGACACCAGCGTCAGTTTTGACAAGGCCTTGCTGGAGTACCTGGTGCAACGGCAGAAACGATTTTAGGAGCGTGTGCGGCATCCATCCTTAGCCCGCCGCGCCAGCAAGGGCCCTTGCTGGCGCGGCGGGCTAAGGATGGCGGACCGGGATCGGGTATGACCTTTATCTTTCCCATTATGTTAAGCGGCGTGGTCCTTGCGGGGATCCCGATCGTGCTGCATCTGATCATGCGGCAAAAGCCGAAGCATCTGCTGTTCCCGGCCTTTCGCTTCTTGCTCAAGCGGCACCTTACCAACCAGCGGAAGTTGAAGCTGCGGCACTTGCTGCTGCTGGCGCTGCGCTTGTTCCTGATCATCGGCATCTGCCTGGCCCTGGCCAGGCCGAAGATTTTCAGCGATCGCCTGAACATTGGCGGTGAGCGGCCGGTGGCAGCCGTGCTGCTGTTCGATACCAGTTACAGCATGGGCTATGTCTCGGGCGGTAAGAACCGGCTGGAAGTCGCCAAACGCCGGGCCGACGAATTGCTGAACGAGCTGCCGGATGGCAGCCGGGTCGCCGTGCTCGACACCGCCGAGGCAGGCGGCGAATGGCTGCCCACGCTCGCCCTGGCGCGCGAGCGCATCGGCGAGCTGAAGCTGCGCCCGGCCAACAGCCCGGTCACGAGCCGGCTGGCCGAGGCATACCGGCTGCTGGCCGATCTCGAGCAGGAGGCCGACGCAGGCGACGATAAACTGCCGAAATTCTTGTACATCTTCTCGGACCGTACGCAAGACTCGTGGGACCCGAGCCGGGCCAAAGATCTAATCGCGCTGCGCGATCGTCTGGCGACCGAAGTGCATGCCGTGCTCGTGGACGTGGGCGTGGACAAGCCAGTCGATGTCGCCCTGGTGTCGCTGGAAATGCCGCGTTCGATCGTGCCGCTGGATGATGTCGCGGAAATCAAGGCCACGGTCCGGTCAACCGGCGCCGCCGTGGACACCGAGGTGGAATGCTGGATTGACGGCAAGAATGCCGACCGCAGACCTATCAGGCTGGCCGCGGGGCAAAGCCAGGTTCTTGCCTTTGAACAGCGCGGTCTGCCGCTCGGACCGCACCAGGCCGAGATCAAACTGGCCAGCGACGATTCACTGCCTTTCAACAACACCCTGTTCGCCACCTTTGAAGTGCGCGGCGGCCGCCGCGTGCTGACGCTGGTGGACAATCCTTACGATGCCGGTTTCTGGAACGAGGTATTCAAGGTCTCCAGGGAATTTCGCGGCGAAGTGCGCACACTCGCGGAAGCACACAACCTCAGTCCGCTGACAGACCTGCCCAAATATCAGGCTATTTGTCTGCTCAATGTTGCCGATCCCGATCTTGGGCTTTGGGAAAAGCTCAAGATCTATGTGGACAACGGCGGCGGACTGGCCATCGTACCTGGCGGAGGACAGGCCAGCGCCTACAACGACAAAGCGGCACAAGTCCTGGTGCCGGGACGGCTCGTCAAGGTCGTGGAAGCTTCGAACGGTGTGCCCTGGAAGCCGGGGAGCTTTCAGCATCCTGTGATGCTGCCGTTTCGGGACTGGAGCATGAAGGAAGAGAACATCGATTTTCTCCGCTACCCTCCCAAAGCCATGCGCTACTGGGAGGTGCAGCCCCATCCGGCCCCGGATGCATCCGTGATTGTCGCCTACGATGACAAGGGAACCCGGCCCGCGCTTATCGAACGCACCTTCGACCCGAAAGCCAAGGTGCGCGGCCGGGTATTGCTTTACACGACGGCGATGGACCGGCGGCACCTCGACGTCGACCCCAAGCAGCGGTGGAATGATTACCTGAGCAGTTCCTTCTACCTGGTGTTCGCGCACATCACCATGGATTATCTGGCCGGCAGCACCGAGAGCGCGACTTTCAATTACCCATCCGGTCAGACAATCAATGTGCCGTTGCCGGCCACGCCGCGTTCGCCCACCTACGCCCTGGAGGGGCCCGGTCTGAGCGCGACGGAGCGGCTGGTGCCCAGGGCGGATGGACAAGGGGAGCTGTCGCTGGCACAGGCCGTGACGCCCGGCAATTACAAATTGGTGAGCGCGGAAGGCAACTGGTCTACCAATTTCAGCGTCAATATTCCCGCAGAAGAATCGCAGCTCGCGCGTCTGCCGGCAGAGAAGATCGAAGAACTCCTCGGCAAGGGCGCTGTGTTGCCGTTGGGTCAGGGGGCCAATTTCAAGGAGGCCCTGCAAAGCCATTGGACCCAGCCGGTGGAGTTATTTCCGTGGCTGATGATTCTGCTGTTGCTGGCGCTGGCCATCGAAAATCTTCTGGCCAACAAGTTCTACCGCCGCGATTCCCTGGAAGAAAAGGAAAAGGCTGCCGCCCCGCCAGAACGTGAACTGGCGGAGGTTTCGTAGGGCAGGTTTTTAACCTGCCTGTGTAGCACGGCAGGTTAGAAAACCTGCCCTACCTACTATAAACATCATGTCCACTTCGAACGATTCCCTGACCTTCACTTTCGACCCGGCCTGGCCATGGTCTGGCGGCGGCGTGGGTCTTGGTGCGCTGGTTCTCGTTGGCCTGGTTCTCGTGGGGCTGACGATCTGGACCTATTACGGTGTTCGTGGTATCACTTTGCCCCGCTTGCTGATGCTGATGGGTCTCCGCCTGCTCGCTCTCCTTATCGCCTGTCTGGTGGTGCTGCGGCCGTCATTTTCTTTTCAGGACGACGCGCACAACGCTTCGCTGCTGTTTCTGACCACGGATAGTTCCATGAGCATGCAGGTCCAGGACCAGATCGCCAATCAATCGCGCTGGGAGTACTTGAACCGCCTGCTGCAAGCGTGTGAACCGGAGTTGCGCGACCTGCGCGAACGGCACAATGTCACGGTGGTCCTGTCCCGGTTCGCCGGGGATGTGAGCGATTTCGACCCCGCCGGCAAGGCGAACGGCAAGCGCACCGACTTCGGCGAGATGCTGAACTACCTGTATGAACGCCACAGCAGCGAGCGCAATCTGCGCGGCTTGCTGATCCTCAGCGACGGCGCCGATAACGGCACACGCTTCCCCGCCCTGGCGCTGGCATCGAAGTGGCGCGTCCTGGGCTGCCCCATTCACACCTTCGCCTTTGGCCAGACCACGACGACTTCCAACCAACGCGATATTGCCATCACAAGTATCAAACCCGACCCCTCTCCCGTGGCGATCAAGGGGAAGTTGGTTGTAAAAGGCGTCGTCGACGCGCCCGGCTTCGAGAACAAGCTTGTCAACGTGACCTTGCTCATCGACGACCAGGTCGTGGCTACGAAAAAGCAACCGCTGCCGCTCACGGTCGGCAACGAGGTAGAGCTAAGCTGCGATGCCCCTGCCACGGCCGGGGAAGTGCGCGTGACGCTCAAGATCGATCCTCTCCCTGGAGAACTGACGCATGCCAACAATGAAATCAGCACCTACGTCACCGTGACGAAGGAAGGCATCAGCGTGCTCTACGTGGAAGGCAAGTACCGGGCCTGGGAGCCGAAGGGTATCCGCTACGCGCTTAGCCAGGAGCAGACCATCAACCTGTTCGAGTCGGTACGTTTGACGGACGAGCCCGGCGCCGACGCCGATCGTTTCCAGTTCGACAAGCAGCATTACGACGTGATCATCCTGGGCGACATCACCGCGCGCAGACTCTCGGCCGGCAATCCGGAGGTCCTCAAGGCGATGTACCGCCAGGTCTTCGAGAAGGGCGCCGGCCTCATGATGATTGGCGGCTACGAAAGCTTCGGCAACAGCGATTGGGCCGACACGGATATTGCCAAGTTGCTGCCGGTCAAGCTCGATGCACACGGTCAGGTTGATACCCCTGTGCAAATGGTGCCGACGCGGCGCGGTTTGCAGCACTACGTCATGCGCCTGGCAGAAAACGCCGCGGACAACGAGCGCATCTGGGCGAAGTTGCGTAAGCTCAACGGCATGACCAAGCTGGGCCAACCGCAAGCACAGGCGATCGTTCTGGCCCAGACCGCGACCGAGGAGCCCTTGCTGGTGGGGCAGATGCATTTCGGCCTGGGCCGCACGCTCGCTTTTGGCGGCGATACCACCTGGCTCTGGCGGAGCACGCCCGACGGTGTGCGGGCGCACGCGCGTTTCTGGCAACAGGTCATTTTCTGGCTGGCCAAGCGCGATGAGGCGGATGGCAATGTCCTGGTTCTGCCCGACACGCGCCGCCTGCCGGCCGGCGGCAAGCTCGGTTTCACGGTCAAGCTGCGCGGCAAGGGCGGCGTCGAGATTCCTCAGGAAAACGCCCATTTCGATGTTTCGGTAGTCGGGCCCGACAAGGTCGAGACCAAGGTGCCGACCGCGCGCGAGCAGGGCGACGAGCGCGGCACCTTCTGGAAAACGGAGGACCCCGGAGAATATATGCTGGTGGCGCACGGCTCCGGCAAGGATGTCGACGGCAAGCCGCTGGACAATCTGGCCCCGGCCAAGGCGCGCTTCGTCATCTACCAGGATGATGCCGAGATGACCCGCCAGGCCGCCGACCACGACTTTCTTGCCAAGCTTGCCAGCGCCGGCGGCGGTAAGTTCCATCAAGCCGACGAATTGCGCTCCTTCCTCAAGGAACTGACGTCCATGCCGTTGCCGCAAGGCAAACAAAAAGCCAGGCTCTGGCCCGATTGGCGGCGGCATCCCGCGTCCAGTTCCGCCGGCGACCAGTTCCTGGCACTCGCGGGGTCGGGAATCCTGGTGTGCTTTCTATTCTTTGTTCTCGTACTCTGCCTGGAATGGTTGCTTCGCCGCCTCTGGGGCCTGGTGTGATGCCCGAGCCACGCATCGTCTCTCTGATCGCCAGCGCCACCGAAATTGTCTGCGCGCTGGGCTTCGAAGATCGGCTTGTGGGGCGGTCGCATGAATGCGATTTTCCGCCGGCCATCCGGCGGCTGCCGATCTGCACGGCGCCCAAGTTCGACGTCGAGGGTTCGAGCTACGAAATCGATCAACGCGTGAAGGGCATCTTGCAAGAGGGGCTGTCCGTCTACCGCATCGATGCCGACGAACTCCGACGACTCGCGCCGACCGTGATCGTCACCCAGACTCAGTGTGAGGTGTGCGCGGTAAGTTTGCGCGACGTCGAGGCAGCCGTCTGCTCCTGGATCGATTCGCGGCCACAGATCGTATCGCTCGCTCCGAATGCACTTGCTGACGTCTGGAAGGATATGCACCTTGTTGGTGACGCTCTGGGCGTCGGCGAGCAGGCCCTAAAACTGATTGATCGTTTGCAGCAGCGCATGGCCGCCATCGCCGAAAGAGCACGGCCGCTACCCAATAAGCCGACCGTGGCCTGCATCGAGTGGCTTGATCCGCTCATGGCCTCCGGCAACTGGATGCCGGAACTGGTCGCCATGGCGGGCGGCGTCAACTTGTTCGGCACGGCCGGCCGGCACGCACCCTGGTTATCATGGCAAGAACTGTGTGATCGAGACCCGGACATCATTCTCATTCTGCCCTGCGGCTTTGACATTGCCCGATCTCGCAAGGAAATGCCGTTGCTCGAGCAACGGCCGGAATGGCCGGATTTGCGGGCGGTGCGGGAGCAGCGTGTCTTCATCACCGACGGCAACCGGTACTTCAACCGGCCCGGCCCAAGGCTGGTAGAATCCCTGGAAATCCTGGCCGAGCTGTTCCGTCCCCAGGTCTTCCATTTCGGCCATGAGGAGACTGGCTGGCAACGATGGTAACTCCGCGCACGGCGCGGATAGGGGACATCGATGGATATACGCCTCATCGTTGTGCAGGGCGACATCACCGCGCAAGACCTGGACTCCATCGTCAACGCGGCGAATACTTCACTGCTCGGCGGTGGAGGCGTAGACGGCGCCATTCATCGCGCCGCCGGGCCCGCCTTGCTGGCGGAGTGCCGCACGCTGAATGGCTGCTCGACCGGGCAGGCGAAGATTACCAGGGGCTACGACTTGCCGGCACGCCATGTGATTCACACCGTCGGTCCCATATGGCAGGGTGGGCAGCAAGGTGAAGACGAGCTGCTCGCCAGTTGCTACCGCAGCAGTTTCGCCTTGGCCGGCCAGCATGGCCTGCGGAGCATCGCCTTTCCTTCGATCAGCACCGGCGCCTATCGCTTCCCGCTCCAACGGGCGGCGCGCATTGCTGTGAGCGAGATCGAGCAATTCTTGCAAGCCAACGCGGGATTTGAAAAGGTCGTCGTGGTGTGCTTCGGACAAGATGTCTACACATGCTACCAGGAGATCATCGCCGAGAGGGACACCGGTTGAGGAGAGAATTGTCGGCCGAGTGCACGCTTTGCTGAAGGATATTGTCAGGTGAACCTCCGTGCCGGCAGGTGCGCCGCTACTTCAGCGTGAATAGGTATTCCACGATATCGACCAGGTCTTCCTCGCTCATGTAAGCGAGAAGATCGCTCGGCATGAGCGACACGAGGCTCTTGCTGCGCGTCTCAATCTCCTTTTTGTCGATCCTGGTGTCCTTGGCGTTGGCGTCGCGCAAGGTAATTGAATCCGGCGTTTCCTGAACGAGAAGACCGGTTAGGACCAGGCCTTTCTTCGTTTCGACAACCCAGGAGACATATTGATCGGCGATGGCTTTGCTCGGCAACAGAATGGATTCAAAGAGATTTTCCCGGCTGGCCTTCTTGCCGATCACCGACAAGTCGGGGCCAACCTTGCCGCCGACCCCCTGGATCGTATGGCATTTGAGGCATTGCAAGTTACTCTTGACGCTGGCAGCCAGCAGTTCCTTGCCGCGGTCGGCATTGCCTTTTCGCCTGGCAAGAGCGGACGGGCTGGGCAGCTTCTTGGGATCGAGCTTTGCCGGGGGCGGAAAAGCAGCGAATGCCTTATCGCGCACGTCCTTGTACGGGCTGTTGCGCAAAATCCGCCCGATCTCAGCTTTGACAAAATCGGGGAGAGCGTTCTTGTGGTTCGCATCCAGAAGCCACAAGCCGCCGACGCGTGTTTCGGCCAGGGTACGCGCTGCCGTCTGCCTCACGTGCGGGTATTGGTCGCCGGAGTTTACCAGGTTTTGCAATACCTTGAGTGCCGGGTTGTCTGCAGCGCGTTTTGGCTGCGCTTGAACCTGTTGGCCAAGCGCTTGAAAAATGTCCTGAAACAGCGGATTGGGTTCATAGGCTAGCATTCCCGTCAAGGCATGCACCGCTTCGGCACAAGGCAAAACGCCCAGGGTATGAACCGCGCTTACCCGGATTTCGGCCGGTTGCTTCGCGTCTGTGGCGATCGCCGCGACCTTGCCGACCACTCGAGTGTCGGCTGCCGCAGCGGCTAGCTCCAAGGCGATATTTACGGTCCCAGAGTGGTTGAACAGGTAATCCAGCGCGTCGGCAAATTCCCTGGTCTGACGAAGGTCGTGCCATTTCCCTGGCAAGGATTGCTTGAGATTGTCCGCAATACGATTGCGAACAGTTTGAGGCAGATTCGATTTCAATTCCTGGAGCAGAATCTTGCCGCCGCTTCTATCATCAAAACTCGCAATAATGTCCACTATTTGGCCGCGCTGCTCCGTCGGCGTTCCGGGGTCCTCCAAGTACTTCTGCAGACGGGCCATAGCTTTTGGCGGCCGCAGTTCCCACATCAAATTGGCCACTTTCTGGTTCCATTCAGGAAACTCCTTGTCGAAATCGGCCAGAATCATTTCGCGTCGTTTAGGATCCCGACCGACAGCAATGCCGATTGCTTCGAGGTAGAAGCGGTCCTTGCCATCATATCTCTTGGCAAGTGTAAGAATGAGAGGCTTGGTGTTAGTCGGGTCTTCATCCCGCAACCCGAGAAGCATTTCGCGCCGCATGGCGGGAGAAGGTTCGGTTTCAAAATCGCTTTTTCTCTCATCGTGGGTCGAAGGCAACGGGTTTTCCACGACGGGACCTGTGCGAAACCAGGCTGTGGAACCAAGAAACTCTTTGACAAGGCGATTACTTAGCATCCGAAAGCGCACATCTTCATCCTTAGCTGCTGCGTTCGAAAACATGGGAATGGCTATCGCTAACTGTGTAAAAGCGCGTGCCCTCAACCAGGCGTTTTTCCGTTGTTTAAGAGCTGGTGTCAGTATCGCCGAGAACTCTTCATCCTTTGGCATTTGCGCAAGTTTGGACATTGCCATATAACGCACGGAAAGGGCAGGCGAAGCCAGGGCGTCCCGGATACCGTTCCCGCTTGTTAGATCAAGAGTGGGGGCATAAAGCTTTGTTCCTTTCGGCGCGAGGCGATAGATGCGGCCGCGTGAGATGTCGCCCATCCCATGCCCACCGACTCCCGGGTCATACCAGTCTGCAACAAGCACGCTTCCGTCCGGGGCGACGCAAATATCGCTTGGTCGAAACCAGGTGTCCGTGCTCGTCACCATGTCTTCACGGTCAACGTCGTAGCCCGCTCCATTCGGTTTCAGATGATAACAGCGGACATGGCGAGGCCCCGCATCGGTATGCAGAAGCTGGCCCCAATACTTCTTGGGCAGCAGCGTCCCTTCGTACACACACATCCCCGTCGGCGAACCGAAGTAGGTTCGCAAAATCTTCGGCACCACCCCCGGCTGCTCTTCATGCCAGTGGCTCTGTCCCGGCCCGCGCGGCCAGTAGCCGTAGTTGCCGCCGGGCATGACGTAACAGATGCGCGTCTGCTGGTTGCCGTCGTCGTCGTTGTCGGAGACGAAGATGGTACCGAAGCTGTCCACGCACGGCTCATATTCGTTGCGGAAGTTGTGGGCAATCAGCTCCAGGTTCTTGCCGTCCATGTCGCAGCGCCAGATGGTGCCGGCCTGGCAATCGGTGTGGTTGGTGGTCCACTTGCGGCCCTTGCCGTCGGAACTCTGCAGGTTCTCCACGCCCTGGTCGCCGACGCTGAAATAGAGCTTGCCGTCCGGACCGATCAGGATGCCGTGCACGCCATGGTCGTGGTCGATGCCGCGGAAGCCGGTTAGCAATTTCTTCGGCGGGCCGTCTGCCTTGCCGTCGCCGTCCTTGTCCTCGAACAGCAGAATGTCCGGCGACTGGCAGACGTAGACTTTGTAACCCGGTCCGACCGGGTCCTTGGCGACGGCGATGCCGAGCGGCGCAAGCAGCTCCGGTGATTGATAAAAAGTCGTCGCCCTGTCGGCTTTGCCCAGCCCCTTCGTGTCTTCGAGGATGACGATGCGGTCTCCCGCCGGACGCCGTAAGGGCCGATGCTGCAGCGTGTCGCGGTAGTTGACGGATTCGCACACCCAGACACGGCCCTTGTGGTCGATGTCCATGCACGTCGGATTGACGAAAAGCGGCTCGGACGCCCAGAGTTTGAATTCCAAACCGTCGGAAACTTTGAAAGTGGCCTCTGCCTTGTCCGGTGGCAGCTGGGCATTGGCGGAAAGGACAAACGTCAGAGCAAGCCCCAGCGATAGGGGAAGCCGGCAATGCTTCATGGCTGCAGAATTCTCCGGGAAAATCAAATCAGGCGGGAGTCGGAAGGACAGGCTCTCAGTATAGCGGAGAAGGAGGGACTATCTCCAGCTTATTCGCGCGCGGGAGCTTGATTCGGGCACTTTGCGTTGCACGACCGCCAGATCACACAGGCCCAGGGAGGTCTCGCCCATGAGCACGGTCATTTTTTCGGTCAATGCTTTGGGGAGACCGTGCAGTTCCTGCAAGCCAAAATGCTTTTGCTCCACGATCTCCAGGTCCGGAGTCAGGGCGTGTTTGAAAGCTTCGAGCGAATGCCGGTGCGTGAACAGGAGCACGGCCGCCGGCCGCTCCTGTTTCTGCAGGAAGTAAAGGAGCGCGTTCGTCTCCTTGCTGCGATAGATTTTCAGGTCGTCGCGGCCCACGTAAAAGGCGACGGAATCGCAGCTCCGCGGATAGCAAATGACCGGCATGGCGGGATCGCCGCAATAATTACGCAGCTCGGCGAGATGGCCGGCCGGTGCTCGATAAGCGGCGTACCAGGGAAGCAAGAGGTTATGTCCAAGACAAATCACGCCGAAGCCGACCGTGCCCACAACCCCGAGCACAGGGCTCCGCTGCCAGCGGCTGCGCGCCAGGAAAAAACCGAAGGCCAGACAGAAAGGCGGAAACGCCGGCATGATATAGGTCGGCAACTTGCAGCCCGATAGCGAAAAGAACGCGACGCACCAGCAGCCGGCGAGCAAGGTAAACCCCAGTTCCGCAGGGCGTCGTTCGGAGCTGGCGGGGTCTGTGGCAAGCAGGAACCGGCAGAAAGGAACGAGCAGCAAGGTTGCGGGCAGCAAGCCAAGGAGCAAGATCGGCCCATAAAACCAGATTGGCCGCAAGTGATCGAACGGCGCCAGGAAGCGCACAACATTGTGCTCCCAGAGGAAGTGGTAGGCGAAAGCCGGCAGACGAACACAGATGGCGGCATACCAGGGCGCTGCCACCGCGAGCGTCACGGCAACGAAGCTCAGATACGTCGGCCAGCGGACCGGACATTTATTTGGCTGAAGAGCCCTGTAGGCCCAGAGAGGCGGCGCCAGCAGAACGATCGCAACTGGTCCTTTCGTCAGGATGCCAAGGCCGCATGCCAGAGCGGAGAGCAGCCACCAGCGCCAGGCCAGCCGGTTTCCCCGCACTGCTTCAAAGGCGGCGAACAGGGACAGGGTCACCCATAGCGCCAGCAAGCCATCCAGCACCAACAGCCGGCCAATGGTGATGAAGCCTGGAGCCAGGGCAAGCAGCAACGCACCCAGGAAAGCCGCACGCTCTCCGAACAGGCGCCGGCCCATCAGGTAAACAACCAGGATGCATGCGTGAATGGCCAACGCCGGAACCAGGCGCGCCGACCAGGCGTGAACGCCGAAGGTTCGATAGCTGATGCCGACAAGCCAATAAAGCAGCGGCGGTTTATCCAGGTACGGCTCGCCGTCCAGGTAGGGAACGGTCCATTCGCCGCGCAACATCATTTCGCGCGGAATCTCTGCGTAGCGGCCTTCATCGGGCTCAAAGAGATGAAAGGACATGCAGGCATAAAGTAAGATACCCGGCGCAAAGATGAGTAATCCCAGAGACGAAAGTCGAACCGGCTCCGCGGCCGGGCTTCTGCCCGGGAACAGCAGTTGTGACCAAAGGATAGTCAACCAGCCTGAAATCCAGGCAGGCCGGCGGCAGGAGAGCGGCGCATCAGCAGGAGGATGTGAGTCCGGCACGGGTCGCATCGAATTCCTTCCATGGTCCGACAGACGCTCCAGCGTGCGAAAATTCTGCCAGGATGGCGGCTTGCGGTCAATGCGGGTTAAGATAGTTAAGGCTCAAGTTGGTGCTCTGGGGAATTCTTCATGATGCTGTCACAATTGCGAACGTATGCTCTTGCATCCGCAGGTTGCCTGTGCCTGGGTGGATTCTGTCTCGGCGACGCCAAAGATAAGTCCCAGTTCAAGCTTTCCGAGGATGAGCAGGCCATCGTGGACCTGACCAACAAAGCACGCGCGGACAAGAAGCTTCCGGCGCTGAAGCCTAACGAGGCGCTTTGCAAGGCGGCGCGGGCTCACTCGGCGAACATGGCCAGGCAGCAGAAGATGGAGCACGTGCTCGACGACAAGAATCCGTCCGACCGCGTCAAGGCGGCCGGCTACCGCTCTTCATTCGTAGGGGAAAACATCGCGGCGGGCAACGGCTGGTCGCACGAGCAAGTGTTTCAGATCTGGATGGATTCGGAGCCGCACAAGAAGAACATCCTGACGAAGGAGTACAAGGACATCGGCGTCGGCATCGCCCGCGATAATCAGAATCGACTCTATTACACCCAGGTTTTCGGCACGCCGCGAAAAAAGAGGTGAGTACAAGACATCCCTAGCCCGCCGCGCAAGCAAGGGAGGCCCTTGCTTGCGCTGCGGGCTACGGATGGGGAATGCTGACTGTGTTTATTCGCTCTCCGCGAACTCCACCAGGCGTTGGCTCCGGTTCGGTTGTCGCAGTTTGAGCAAACCGCGGGCTTCAATCTGACGGATACGCTCGCGCGTAATGCCATAGGTGCGGGCGACTTCATCCAAGGTCCTGGGGTGGCCGTCGCGCAATCCGAACCGCAACTCAATGACTTCTCGCTCGCGCGGCGTCAGGGAGCGCAGCACCTCGCCAATGCGCTCCTTGAGGAGATGCTGATCGACAGCCCGCCCCGGGTTGCTGGCGTCGGTGTCGCCCAGAAAATCCTCGAGCGCCCGTTCGCCGTCGCCGCCAAGCGGTTCGTGCAAGCTGACCGGATGGCGGCCCACGACGCGCAGGGAGCGCGCCTCCTCCGGCGTGACCTTGAGCACCTTGGCGATCTCTTCCACGGACGGCTCGCGCCCGTGCTTGACGGTCAATTCGCCGCGGACGCGCTCGATGGCCGCAAGCATGCCCACCTGATGGCAAGGCACGCGCACGGTCCGGGCATGATCGGCCAGGGCTCGCGTAATGCCCTGGCGAATCCACCAGGTCGCGTAGGTGCCGAACTTGAAGCCGAGCCGGTGCTCGTACTTGTCCACGGCCCGCATGAGGCCGCGGTTGCCTTCTTGAATCAAATCAGCAAACGCCAGCCCACGGCCACGATAGCGTTTGGCAATGGAAACCACCAGGCGGAGGTTGCCTTCCGCCAAAGCTCTGCGTGCTTTCTGATACAGAATCCGTCGCCGGCCCAGCACATCAACCAGCTGAGCCAGGTCCTCGGGAGTGGCCTGCACCTGCAGCATCAGATCGCGCAACTCCTTGATGCGCTTGATACGCTCCTCGCGCTCCACGCGCGAACGGCCGCCGTTGTCAATTTGTCGCGCCAGGTGGCTCATTTTGGCCGACTGTTCCTGCAATTCCTCCGTCCAGCGATCGAGCAGATCGACGCGCGGAGACATTTCCTCGGCAAGAAGCGACGACTTACGCAGGATGCGCCAGAAAGCCCGACGGATCCTGACCCGTGCTGCAGGCGTGCCGGCGCGCAGCAACATGCGGAACGAGCCTGCTGCCTCATCCAGCAAATGTCTCAAGGTGCGCAGGTTATGCGGCATGCGCGCGAGAATCTTTTCCCGGCTCAAGCCAAGGCTGGTGACGACATCGATGGTGGGATCGACGGCCAACTGACCGGCCTGGACACGTTCAAAGGTCGATTGCACGCGGCTCAGCACATAGACACTTAGCAGGGCGGCGTGGCGATAGCGTTTTCGCGCCGTTTCCAGACGCTGTGAAAGATCGAGCTCTTCCTTGCGGTTGAGGAGCGGAATGGCCCCCATTTGCCGCAGATATAAGCCAAGCGTGTCATCGGGCGCCTGTCCGGTCTCCGTTTCCGCAACCGCAGCCTGTTCCTCGTCGGGCCCGCTCAGCGGCTCCGGGGCATCTTCGTCGTGTACAAAGAACGGATCGGGGTCGTGCACGAAGGATTCCGAGCCAAGGGCTCGTTCCCCGCCTGCCGGTCGGCCGGCAAGCCGGTTCTTCGTTGCAACTCCATGCGATCGTTCCATTTCTGCCAGTTGGTTATTCCGTTTCATGACCAATTCCGGGTTGTCTCTGGTCCTGGTAATAGATGTTGCCTACAGCCGCTTTCCATGCCAGGCAAACGAACACGCTAGCCGGCCTTGCCCGCCAGATCGTCCGCCGCCAAGATCCCTGGGCTTTTGTATCCGCGAATCCTAATTCGCCAAAGCTTCACTCCCGTACATCATTATATAAAGCGAAGGCAAGATTTTTATCCCATCTTAACAGTTCTGGCCTTCGGCCTCGGATTTGCACTTCCGATTAAGCAGATTGTGCGAATCCAAGGACCGGATGGAACGCGGGAGCGTGCGAAACGATCTATTTATAAAGAAGGTCTAGCCCGTGTTCCGGTTCAGCACAAGCAGGCCAATTTATCGAATGTTCGGATAATGCTGGATGAAAGTGCTCACTAACTATTTTACGCGGAGTGTGCGATTTAGGCAAGGTCCTGTGCTTTTTTGCAACGCGGTCGCTTAGGGAATACGGTATAAAGGGAAGAAAAAGACCCGAACCATATAGCGGTGTTGATCCTTGTTTAAGGGAGAAGGCAGCCATGATTACTTTCCTGAAGCGCTTTGCAGTCGGTGCCGTGCTCGTCGCGAGCCTGGTAGCAGTTCGTCCCGCCCTTGGGCAGAATTTCATCCCTGGGGTCAGTCCGTTCTTTCAGATTCGACGTGGCCTGAACATCAGTCAGGCTGCTTTCAACACGTCGGTGATGGGGCGGGCCCTGCAAAACTTTCCGCCCTATGCCTTCCCCGGAGGCGGTTGGGGAAATGGTTTCGGCGGCTTAGGCGGCGGCCTAGGAGGCGGCCTAGGCTACGGCGGCGGCTATGGCGGCTATCTCCAGTCTTATTACGACCCCAGCCCCGGTAACACATTGAGAGGCTCGGCCGAGCTGACGAAGGCCCAGGGGGAATTCATCATCGATCAGCAGCGAACGCTGACGATGCGCGAGCAGCGCCGCGGGGAGAAGATCAAGAACGATCGCGCCAGGTTCGATCTCGAGACCTACATGCGCGAGCACACGCCAAGCTCGGAAGAGTTGCGTTTGCGCAACCTCAAGGAACGGGTGATGCGTAGCCGCAACAACCCCCCGGTGACGGAAATCACCTCGGCCAAGGCGCTCAATGACCTGCTCCAGGACATCAACAGTGTGCAGGCGCGCGGCGACACCGCTCAGCTTCGTACCTTCAGCTCGCCACTCACCGAGGATACGCTCAAGCACGTCAACGTCACCAAGGGGCAAGGCAACATCGGCCTGCTCAAGAACGAAGGCCGACTGACCTGGCCTGTCGCCCTGAGCAGCATTGATTTCAAGGAAGATCGGGAACGCATCAACTCGCTTGTCCGCGACGCCGTCAGCCAGGCCGGCTTCAACGGGCAGGTGGATTCGGGCTCGATTTCCCAGCTTATCAATGATACGGACCGTATGCGGACCCATCTCCGCAAGACCGGAACCGATCTGCCGCCTTCCCTGTACATCGACGCCAATGTCTTCTTGAACAACCTCGACGACGCGATTCGGGCCCTGCAGCAACCCGACGTCGGCAGCTTCTTCACCGGCAAATACGCGCTCAAGGCTAAGACCATTCCCGAGTTGGTCAACTACATGACGGCGCATGGTCTGCAATTCGCGCCGGCCGTGCCCGGCGATGAATCGGCTTACCTCGCCTTGCAGCAGGCACTGGCCGCGTACGACCGGGCCGTTAACCCGAATATTGAAAAGGAAGCAGCTGCCAGGAGATAAAACAACCAAGACTTTGAGGTGCGCCGCCGAGCCCGGAATGCCCCGGCTCGGCGGTTTTTGTTTCACGTTACATTGAACGCCTTCTTGAGCGCGGCCAGAGCTTCTTCGCCGCGCGCGCGATGCACGACCACGCTGACACAAACCTCGCTCGTGTTAATCATGCTGATGTTGATGGCACACTGGGCCAGGGCGCCGAACATGCGCCGCGCCACGCCGGTGTGCGTGCGCATGCCTACTCCAAACGCGAACAGCCGCGCGATATCTGCATCGGCGACGGCATGCACCTGCGGATCGACCGTCCGCGCCGCATCCTGAGCCAGCTTCAAGGCGTGCTCGAGGTCACTGCGCGGCACGCTGAAGGACAGCTCAGCGCGGCCGTCGTCGCCCAGGTTCTGCACGATCATGTCCACGATGATGCCGCCGCCCGCCACCGCCTGAAAGACCCGCGAACAGTTTCCCGGCCGGTCGGGCAGGTTGGAAACGGTGATCTGTCCTTCCGCCGTGTTGAGCAACACATCGCTGACGATGATCTCCTCCATGCTGGCCAGCTGCTGGGTTCGCTGCGCCAGGTCCAGGGGCGTGGAGTCCTCGACAACGGCGGCCGGCCGGAGGCGGAAGCCCGACACACCGCCAGGCCCGGGTAGGCCGGCGCCGGGACGCGACTCGTGCAGGCCGAAGGCGCGATGCACGGCCTTGAGGGCCCGCACGCCGTCGTTCTTGTCTACCAGGACGGAGATCTTGATGTCGCCGGTGGTGATCAGTTTCAGGTTGACGTTTTCCGCGGCGAGCGCGGCGAACATGCGCTCGGCCACGCCGCTGTGCGTCCGCATGCCCGTGCCGACCACGGACACCTTGCTCACGCCCTCCTCGTAGCGCAGCTCGGCGCGCAATTCCGTGGCCAGCGGCCGCAGCACCGCCAGGGCCGCCGGCAGCTCGTTCCCCAGCACGGTGAAGCCGATGGCGGCCCGGCCGCCGCTGCCCACGTTCTGGGCAATCATGTCCACGACAATGTTGTGCTCGGCCATGGCGGAAAAGACGCGATGGCTGACGCCTGGCTGGTCCGGCACGCCGCGCAGGTTCACGCGTGCTTCGTCGCGCACAATGGCCGCCCCGCAGACCATGACGTTGTGCATCCATTCCGTCTCGGGAACGATCCAGGTTCCCTCCACGTCGCTGAAAGAGCTGCGCACCTGGAGCGGGACGTGAAATTTCTTGGCGAACTCGATGCTCCGCGAATGCATGACCCCTGCCCCGACGCTGGCCAGCTCCAGCATCTCGTCATAGCTGATCATGTCGATCTTGCGCGCCTCGGGGACGAGGCGCGGGTCGGTCGTGTAGACGCCGTCCACGTCTGTGTAGATTTCGCATCCCACCTGGCCGTTGCGGGTCGATTCGTCATATTTCATGACGGCGGCCAGGGCCACGGCCGTCGTGTCGGAGCCGCCGCGGCCCAGGGTGGTGATGTTATAATGCTCATCAATCCCCTGAAACCCGGCCACGATAACGATCTGGCCGTCATCGAGCGCCTGGCGCATGCGCTGTGTCGAGATGTTCTTGATGCGCGCCTTCGTATGGAAGCTGTCGGTGACGATGCCGATTTGCGCCCCGGTGAAGCTGATGGCCTTCTGGCCGAGATTCTGAATGGCCATGGCCATGAGCGCGATGGAGATTTGCTCGCCGGTGGACAGCAGCATGTCCATCTCGCGCGCCGGCGGCTGATCGCAAATCTCGCGGGCCAGCGACACTAGCTCATCCGTCGTGTCGCCGCGGGCGCTGACGACGACGATCACTTGATTGCCGGCTTGCTGCGCCCGGATGGCCCGCCGGGCTGCAGCGATGATGCGCTCCGCCGTGGCGACGCTGGTGCCGCCGAATTTCTGCACAACCAGGCCCAAGGTGAATCGCTCCTGCTGTGAAGGTTGAACTATCTGCTGGCAGTGCCCTGGGGTGCATTCCCCGTTTGTGTATCGCTCGAGTCGTTTAACCCGGAGCCAGCGGCGACGGTGGAGTTGGCAGGGTCCGGCCGTCGCCGCTGGCTCCGGGTTAAACAACCAGCCTGGCAATTACGGGTATGCACCCCAGCGCCCTTGCATGCTTGCCATGTAACGAATCTTAGTGTGCGCCAGGCTTACCTTCCAGGCTTTGTGTTAGCGCATGACTTAGAGCGGGGCAGCTGAAAACGAGGACAGGCACGAAATTTGATTTCACCCGCATAAATGGACTTGTCCTTGGTTTTCCGCCGCCCGCGCATCTACAATTAACTCAGGAAAGGGGGCTGCCTAGCCAACGTGTCTCTCGATATCACTCGCGAAGAACTCACGGTTCATCGGGAACGGGCGTTCCTGGTGAGCGTCGCCCTGCCCAACCGCCCCTGGATCAGCACTGATCCGTTGGAAGAGCTTCATGGCCTGGCCACGACGGCGGGGGCCACGGTCGTCGGCAGCCTCATCCAGCGCCGCCAAAGCATCATTCCCGCGACTTACATCGGCAAGGGCAAGCTCGCCGAGCTGCAAGAGCAAGTCCAGAGCAGCGACGCGGACGTCGTCATCTTCGACAACGACCTGTCACCCGCCCAGGTGCGCAACCTGGAAAAGGGAACCGACGTCAAGGTCCTCGATCGCAGCGAGCTCATCCTTGACATTTTCGCGACACGGGCCCGGACCGCGGAGGCGCGCCTCCAGGTCGAGCTGGCCCAGCTCGAGTATTCCCTGCCGCGCCTGCGGCGCATGTGGACCCACCTGTCGCGCTTTTCGGGCGGCATTGGCTTGCGCGGTCCTGGCGAGACCCAGCTGGAAGAAGACCGCCGCCTCGTCGCCGAGCGCATTAGCGACCTGAAAGCGCGGCTGGTTGAAGTGCAGGCCCGCAAGGAGCGCGAAGTCCGCAGCCGCCGGGAAGAGCATACCGTTTCCCTGGTCGGCTACACGAACGCCGGCAAGAGCACACTCATGAACGCCCTGACCGGCGCCGGCGTGTACGTCGAGGACAAGCTGTTCTCCACGCTCGACACGCGCACCAAGCAATGGCACCTCAAGGACTGGGGCCGCGTGCTGCTGAGCGACACGGTCGGCTTCATCCGCAACTTGCCGCACCACCTGGTGGCCTCTTTCAAATCGACGCTGGAGGAGGCACGCCAGGCCCGGCTGCTCCTCCACGTCGTAGACGCCAGCAATCCCACCGCCGAGGAGCAGATCAAGGCGGTCAATGCCGTGCTCAAGGAGATCGGTTGCGGCGCTAAGCCGACGCTGCTCGTTTTTAACAAGACCGATCAAATGCCGGACCGTTCTTATCTGGACATCTTGCTGAAGCGGCATCCGCGCGCCGTGGCGGTAAGTGGCCTGACGGGGCACGGCCTGGAAGAACTGAAAGCAGGGGTGATCGCCGCCCTGAGCGCGGACTTTGCCGATGCCGAAATCGAAACCGATGCGGGGAACGGCCGGGTGCTGGCCTACCTGGGCGCCCACGCCGAGATCTTGCGCCAGCGTTACCAGGACAACCGCGTGTTCGTGCGTTGCCACCTGCCCCGCTATCTGCTGCATCACATCCAGGGGCCGGGTGTGCAGGTGCGCTTCATTGGGGAGGACGGTCCGCCGCCGGAGGAGAATATGCCCTGAGCAAGCCGGCTACTGGGCCACTTGCTCCGGGATAATCAGCCAATCCAGCGGGCCGCCGGAATAGAGAATCAGGCAAGCGTTGCCGCCGTCCTGGTTCAGCATTAGCTCGACGTTGATTCGGCCAGTGCCGGCTTGCAGTGGTTTTTTCCCAGAAGCCTTCAAATCGAATTGATCCGGGCTCAGCACCCAGACCTCGGCGAAGTCCTGCCTGTCCTGCTGTTTGTCCTGCCTGTCCGGTTTCCGGAGAAAGAGCAATCGCGGCACCAGTTTGCCCTGTCGCTCCGCCCGGCTGGCCGTGATGAAATTGCTGTACCTCAACGAGCGCGGCAACGTGGTCTTTACCCCATACGTAGTCTTGAACCACTCTTCAATCTCCTCTGCGGAGGACTCGGGTGCCACAAGGTTGTCGACGATTTCGTTCACATCGATGGTCGGCCGGGCGCTGAGCCGGTAGCCCAGGCCGAATCCGACGGCCAGCAAGATAGCTGCAGCCGCGGCGCTCCAGTGCAGCCGCCGTCGCCAGCGGTTCCGCCGTCCATTGGCCAGCGCCTTCAAGATGCGTTCGCGCAAGTCGACCGGCGTCGCAACGGCACGCACCGCGGCCCCCAGATGCTCGTCGGCCTGCTGTTCCGTGTGCGCCAGGTGGGCGCAGTCGCTGCAGTCGCGCAGGTGGTTTTCGAGTGCATCCGTCTCGTCGGAGTCCAACTCCGCGGAATGCGGTCGATGAAATTCCAGGAGCATGTGGGCAGTTTTACAATCCATTGGACGCCCCCCTTTCTTGACCGGCCAGGACCTGACCGTCCGGCGCCAGTAACCGGTTACGCAGGTAAATCTTGGCACGCGCCAGCCGGGACATCACGGTTCCCAGGGGCAGATCCATGTGCTCGGCGATGTCCCGGTAGCTGAAATCCTCGAAGTAGTACAGGATGATGGGCGTGCGGAAGACTTCCGGCAGGGCATTGAGGGCGCTTTGCAATTCCTCGGGATCCACGGGCGGCAGGGATTCCGGCAAGCGGCCGGGCACCTCATCAATGCCCTCCAGGGAGATGCAGGGATGGTTTTGCTCTTTGCGGCGCTTGTGCAGAAAGGCATTGCGGAGAATCTGAAACAACCACGGCTTGGCCCGGGATTCGTCCCGAAGCTGGGACCAGCAGGCCTGAGCCTTGCAGAAGGCTTCCTGCGTCAGGTCATCCGCATCGGCCGCCGAACCGGACAGCCGGTAGGCATAGCGATATAGCGCCATGTAATGGTCGTTCACCAACCTCTCTACGGTTTGCCGATTGCCGGGAAAATGCATGGCGACAACCTCTCCCAAGGGGAAGATGCCAAAGGCGGCCCCTTTATTCCCGCGCGGATCGGAAATTGCGGGAATAAAGCCGCCTAGTTCGCATCATCTTATTATGGCCAGCCGGCTAGGGTGCCGGAAGGCTTAAACAGTTGGCAGTGTATGAAAGGACAGTAGACCATGAAGAAGCTTCTGGGAATCGCCGTGATTGCGGGTCTTTTCGCCATGGGGTGTGGCGATCAGGCGACGACGACATCAAAGAAAGTCACGACTTCCGGTACGACTCACTCGGCGGCTACCGGTATGACGCCGAGGGCGGATACGCCTACTACCAAGACGGAAGAAACGAAGAAGACCGAGGAGACCAAGAAGACCGAGCCGACCAAAAAGGACAAGCCGTAGTTTTCGGCGCAACAGCTGCAGCCTATGAATAGCGCTGCTCTTCTAGCGAAGGAATATGGGGGAGATTTTTCAGGCAGGGACTGTCAAGCCCCCGCTCGTTTACTAGAATTTGGGGAGGTTCCTGCAAACATTGGTTCAGAGAGAGGTTGGGGCAAAGGAATAACCCGGCTACCGTGTGCCCGGGAATCATCGTTTCAGCAACTTCTGGAAAGGATGGGTTTACTGTGAAGAGATTGATCGCATTGCTCGTTCTCGTTGCGGCCATCATGACTACCGTCGGCTGCGGCTCGGATACTTCTGGCACCACCGTCAAGAAGCAAACCACGCCAAGCGGCAGTGGCACGACGGAAACGAAGAAGAATCCTTGATTTCTTTGATCCGGCTTTCAACTTTAGGAGCTGGCTACTTGTCAGGTAGCCAGCTCCTTTGCATTTCCTCATATCTTTGGCTCTTTGAGAAAGGACACTGCCGTGAAGGCCTGTTTCGTCTTCGCTTGCATCTTGCTCGGCATTCTCGTCCTCGGCTGCGGCAGTGATCGGGACAAGGGAATCTACAAAGATCTCGACAGACCCCGATCGACAGAGAAAACCGGCAAGGGCACCGATAAAGATTCCAAGACGCTTCTCCGCTTGCCTGGCGAGCATATCTGCTGATCGGCGGAGTTGCGCAAAAAGAAAAGGCCGGCTCCTAGAGCCGGCCTCAATACTAACCCGAAGCGCCAGCGAGGTCCTCGCTAGCGCTTCGGGTTTGTGTGCCGAAGCGTCCTAGCTCTTGTTCTCGCCCCCCGCGCCTGCCCCGACCAGCTCGGGCGCGCCGGTGGCGGAGGTGGCGTCGAAGAATATCTTCTTCTCGCCGTCCACCTCGTGGACCTTCACCGTGATGGTGTCCTTGCCCTGGAAGTTGCCCTTGAGCAACTCCTCGGACAGCGGATCTTCCAGCAGGTGCTCGATGGCGCGGCGGAGCGGCCGGGCGCCAAACTCGGGACTGTAACCCTTGTCGATGAGCAGGTCCTTGGCTTCTTCGGTCAGGACCAGCGTCAGGTTCTTTTCCTTCAAGCGCTTGACGACCTTGGCTAGCTCGATGTCGATGATGTTCTTCATGTCGGGCTTGTTCAGGCTGCGGAAGACAATGATGTCATCGACGCGGTTGAGGAACTCCGGCCGGAAAGTCCCTTCCATGACCTGCTTGAGGACTTCCTTCATCTTTTCGTAGGTCGTCTGCTCGTCCTTTTTGCCGAAGCCGAAGCCGGTCTTGCCGGTGATCTGCTCGGCGCCGATGTTGGTCGTCATGATCAGGATCGTATTCTTGAAATCGATGGTGCGGCCGACGTTATCGGTCAGCCGGCCTTCCTCCATGATCTGCAGGAGCATGTTCCAGACGTCCGGGTGGGCTTTCTCGATTTCGTCGAGCAGCACCACGCTGTAGGGCCGGCGGCGGATCTTTTCGGTCAACTGGCCGCCTTCTTCGTAGCCGATGTAACCGGGCGGCGCGCCGATGAGCCGGCTGACGTTGTGCTTCTCCATGTACTCGGACATGTCGATCTGCACGAGGGCGTTCTCGTCGCCGAACATGAAGTGCGCCAGCCGCTTGGCCAGCAGGGTTTTGCCGACGCCCGTGGGCCCGGCAAAGATAAAGCTGCCGATGGGCCGCTTCGGATCTTTGAGGCCGGCCCGGCTCTTGCGCACCGCCTTGGCGATGGCGCAGATCGGCTCGTGCTGGCTGATGACGAACTTGTGCAGCTCGTCTTCCATCTTCAGCAAGCGGGCGGTCTCATTATCTTCGAGCCGCTTGAGCGGCACGCCGGTCATCTTGCTGACCACCTCGGCGATGACTTCCTCATCGACGACGCCGTCGATTTCCTTCGACTTCTCGCGCCACTCGCGGTTGATGTGGTCCTTTTGCTTCTTGAGCTTGTCCGCCTTATCGCGCAAGGCCGCGGCTTTCTCGAAGTCCTGTTCGGCGACCGCGGCTTCCTTCTCCTGATTCAGTTGCTCGATCTGGGCGTCCAGCTCCTTCAGGTCCGGCGGCCGGGTCATGGCCTTGAGGCGGATGCGAGCGCCGGCCTCGTCGATGACGTCGATAGCCTTGTCCGGGAGATAGCGGCCGCTGATGTAGCGGTCCGACAACTCCACGGCAGCGCCGAGCGCCTCGTCCTGGATCTGCACGCGGTGATGGGCCTCGTAGCGATCGCGTAGACCTCGAAGAATCTCGACCGTCTCTTCCTTGGATGGCGGATTTACGATGATTTCCTGGAAGCGCCGCGCCAGGGCCGCGTCCTTTTCGATGTACTTGCGGTACTCATCCATCGTGGTGGCGCCGATGCACTGGATTTCGCCACGGGCCAGCGCCGGTTTCAGCACGTTCGAGGCGTCAATGGCGCCTTCCGCGCCGCCGGCGCCCACCAGGGTGTGCAACTCATCGATGAAGAGGATAGTATTCTTGGCCCGGCGGACCTCATTCATGACCGCCTTGATGCGTTCCTCAAACTGACCGCGATACTTGGTGCCGGCCACCATCATGGCCAGGTCGAGCACCACGATGCGGCGATCGCGCAGCAGTTCCGGCACGTTGCTGTCCACGATCATCTGGGCCAGACCTTCCACGATGGCGGTCTTGCCGACGCCGGCCTCGCCTAGGAGGACCGGGTTATTCTTGGTACGGCGACTGAGCACCTGGATGACGCGTTCGATCTCATTTTGCCGGCCGATGACCGGGTCCAACTTGCCCTGTCGTGCCAGCTCGGTGAGGTCGCGTCCGAAGCTATCCAGGGCAGGCGTCTTGGACTTGCCCTTGCTGGCTGTCCTTTCCCCGCCGCCCCCGCCGCCGCCACCGCTGCTTTCGCCGGAGTCCATATTGTGCCCCAACAAATTAAGTACCTCCTCGCGCACGTCTTCCAGCTTGAGTCCCAGGTTCATGAGGACCTGGGCGGCCACGCCTTCCTGTTCGCGCAGGAGGCCAAGTAGAAGATGTTCCGTGCCGACGTAGTTATGATTGAGGTTGCGAGCCTCCTCAATCGAGTATTCGATGACTTTCTTGGCCCGCGGCGTCTGGGGCAATTTCCCCATGGTCACCATGTCGGGGCCGGACTGGACAATTTTCTCGATTTCCAGACGGATCTTGCGCAGGTCAATGTCCAGGTTCTTCAGGACATTGGCGGCGACGCCGGATCCTTCCTTCACGAGGCCCAGGAGAATGTGTTCGGTGCCGATGTACTCGTGGTTGAGCCGCTGCGCCTCCTGGTTGGCGAGTTGCATCACCTTGCGAGCACGATCCGTAAAACGTTCATACATTCGTACCGTCTCCGACAAATCCGGTCCCGGTCACGTCGTCCAGCGACGCCGTGGTGGGGAAGAGGGAGAGCCACTCTGTTGTCTTAAGAGCAAGGGTAGAGGTTGTCTAGTTGCACATCCAGCGGTCCTGGGCAGCCGCCCCGCGTCCATTCGTGGATGCCGTCATCTGGGTTCAGGCAACTCCTGGCGTTCTTTGTAACGGGGCCTTGACTTCCCCCTGTAGCTGACTCTGTCCTGCCGGCGGCGAACAGAATACCGCCGGATCAGCCTTCGCCAGGTTTCGCCAGACGGACGGGCTCACCCAAAGCATTTTAATGCTGTCTCTGGTACAAATCAAGGTGGGTGAAACAGCGGCAAAAAAGAGGCGAAAATATCGTGAAATAACGCGTTTAGCCGCGACCCGAAAGGGGAGCGCGATATGGCTGGCCCTGTCCGCGCTCCCCTTTCGGGTCGCGGCTAACCGTCCGGGCACACGGGTTATGCGGACTTGGCAAGCCGCAATTCCTGGAAATACTCCATCGTTTCGAAGGGCTGCGCCACGGCGGCGATGCTTTCGCCGAGCTGCTGAATTTCCGCCTCGCGCAGCAGGCCCAGCTTCTTCTGATAGCCCAGGAAAAGATACTTGATCCGCTCTGGATCGAGTTCCATGAGCCGGCAGCAGGTGGCATCCACGGCCAGCAGGTCGTTGCCCATAATCAGCGCCCCGAGCGGTTTTGGCGTGCCATTGATCGGCCCATCCCCTTCCATGCCGATGATGCCGTCCACGATGGCCAGGTCGGGCGTGCGCGTCAGGGCAATGTCGATGATGCTGTTATCGATGCCGCGCCAGTGCAGTTCGTTCTTGGGCCAGCCGTAACAAATGCCCGGCAGCGTACCGAAGAGGTTCTTAAGGGATAGCGTCGCCCCCGCCCAATGGTGCGTCTTCACCTTGGGCATGGAAATCAGGACGTCGGCGCTCGCCACCGTGCGCGACAGGAACAGGGACTCAAGGCCCGTCAAGCGGCCCAGATTCGGGTGCTTGAGGAATTCATCGTGATTGAGGTCCTTGAAAGACACCTTGTAATGACGCAGCACATCGCCGAGACCGCTGGCCTGCACCAGGTGCTCTACATTCCGCCAGTGTCCCGGCCCCTCGGCGACGATGACCTCGGCGGCGCCCTCGCGCTGGCACAGTTCTATGGCCGCCGCGACGACATGCGGATTGGTGTTGATGACCTTATCGCGATGGTACTCGACGATATTGGGCTTCAGCACCACGCGCTTGCCGGACAGGGGCACGCGTTCCCGGAAGGATTCGTACTGGCGCTGGAGGATGTCGGCGAGGTTGGCGTTGTAATCGGCGGCTTTCGCGATATGCACGGCGGTCTGCGGCGGAGTTTGCCGCAGCCGGCCGACGGCTTCGATGGTCAGGCCACGGAAGGCCGAGGCCAGGCGTTGCGTCCAGGGTTTGCGAGGGGCCGCGGGGGGCGCGCTGATCTTCAGATTGATCTGGGCGCCGTTGCCGGCGGCTTTCTGCTGGACCGGGGCGGCTTCCAGGCGGAAGATATTCCGCTTCTGCGTCGTCAGGGCCAATGCAGTCAGCGCTTCGCGCACGATGGCCGGGCGGAGCCAGGCGGTGGCGGCACGCTTCTCATAGGCGGCCAGGATGCGCCCATCCAGGACGGGAAGCGCTTCCCTGACGCCGGGCTGCCGTTGATGGCAATCGAGCGCCAGCTTCGCCCAGCACAGGTGCTCCACGTCTTCGCTGGCCAGCGCTTCCTTGAGCAAATAGGCAACCGCGGCGGCAACGCGCGGCTCCTGGTCATGACCTTGCAGAGCCAGCAGCATGAGACTGGTCGGTCCGGGAATAGGTTCAGTGCGTTTGCCGAGCACCACACGGTTGCCGTAGTTGATGCCGCCATCCTCAAAAGCCCGATCGATCAGCATGCGCAGGCCTTCCTGAACGCGTGCATGCTCGCCGAAGCCAGCCCTGCGCAGGGCCAGACATGCCCAGGAAGTCGGCTCCGCCCAGGAGAAGTTATGCTCGGCCCAGGGCCAGCCGATCAGGCCCAGGTCAATGTCGTGCACCTCGGCGGCTTGCCCTTCCGCAGGCTTGCGGCCATGCCAGGATAGGAGACGGGCAGCCGTTTTCTGGGTCTCTTCGCCCGGGTAAGCCGCCGTCACTTGCCAGAACAGCACCAGCGCGGTCGGCCAGATGGCTTCCTCGCGGTCGCCGGGCATCCGGAAGGAACCGTCCGGGTTGGCCGCCTTTTGAAGCGCGATGCGCCCCTGTTCCAGGGCCGGTTTAAATTGCTCCCCTTCCAGGGACAGAGCCAGAAGAGCCAGACAAGTCGGCTCGAGATGGACCGCCTGACCGGGGCTGTACCCCCAGCCGCCGTCCGCCGCCGCCTGGGATGCTATTTTTTCCAGATGTAGCCTTAGGTCATGCACGGATGAGATCCTCAAAAGAAACAAGGCGGACGGGACATCCTCCTTGGGAAGTCTAGTACATGAAATGAACCGGTGCGGGGCGGAGAGCTTGGCGTACGCAGCACTCAGTACCCAGTACCCAGTACTTCGGTGCTCAGTACTCAGTACTTCGACTGTATTGCCTATTGATCGAATGTAAACTCTTTGGGTACAAAGTCCTTCCGGGGATGGAATCCCCGAAAGGAGTATGTCGATGGAGCGACGTTTTCAAGCCCGTTTGGGCGAATTGATGGACGATGCCAAGGTTCATCCCCGCGTGGTCCGGGGACTGCTTACCCGGCTGGAAGATTACTTGGAGCCTT